>Ga0208138_100013_pt1 | contig 182646 bp, 159 predicted proteins | sample AntRauMetaRauer3_FD_184786 | JGI IMG/M metagenome (GOLD analysis project Ga0208138, IMG submission 184786) | Saline lake microbial communities from Rauer Lake, Antarctica, in enrichment culture - Antartic Rauer Lake 3 Metagenome Rauer3 (SPAdes)... ... | reverse complement strand
CACCAGTGTGCTGGAGGGCATGAACAACCGAATCAAGGTCATCAAGCGGATGGCCTATGGATACCGCGACACGGCGTACTTCTTCCTGAAGATCCGTGCCGCGTTTCCCGGCAAAGTGCGATGAACCTTTTTTTCGTCCCCGTTTTTCGTTCCCTGCCTGTCGTCGCGTTTCGGCCCCGGCGCAGGCGCCGGGCGACGCCCGGGCATGGGGTCGCCGCCGCCCATCGGGTAGAATGTGCTGGCCCCGTCTCCCCCCTGAAGGTCCGCGTACCATGAACGAATCTCTTGCCCTCGATCGGGAAACCGCCGCCCTCAAGGTGCCGCCCCACTCCGTGGAGGCCGAGCAGTCGGTGCTCGGTGGCCTGATGCTCGACAACCAGGCGTGGGACAACGTGGCCGACCGCCTGGTGGCGGACGACTTCCATCGCTACGAGCATCGCCTGGTCTTCAACGTCATGGCGAGCCTGGCCGAGTCGGGACGGCCGCTGGACGTGGTGACCCTCTCCGAGGCGCTGGAGGGGCGCGACCAGCTGGATACCGTGGGGGGGCTGGCCTATCTCGCCGAGCTGGCGCGCAATACGCCCTCGGCCAGCAACATCCGCGCCTACGCCGATATCGTTCGCGAGCGCGCCACCCTGCGCAAGCTGATCCGGGCGGCCAGCCAGATCGCCGACGGCGCCTTCAGCCCTCAGGGGCGCCCCGCCGACGAACTGGTCGACGAGGCCGAACGGCTGGTCTTCCAGATCAGCGAGGAGCGGCCCAAGTCGGGCGGCCCCATCGGCATGAGCGAGCTGTTGACCAAGGCGGTCGACCGCATCGACGAGCTGTTCAACATGCAGGGCGAGATGACCGGGCTCTCGACCGGCTTTCGCGACCTCGACGAGATGACCTCGGGCCTGCAGCCCTCGGATCTGGTGATCATTGCCGGGCGCCCCTCCATGGGCAAGACCACCTTCGCCATGAACCTGGTCGAGCACGCGGTGATCTCCAGCGACAAGCCGGTGATGGTGTTCTCGATGGAGATGCCCGCGGATTCGCTGATGCTGCGCATGCTCTCGTCGCTGGGTCGCATCGACCAGACCCGGGTGCGCACCGGCCAGCTCGAGGACGAGGACTGGCCGCGTCTGACCTCGGCGGTGAACCTGCTCAAGGACAAGCAGCTGTTCATCGACGACACCGCGGCGCTCTCGCCCAACGAGATGCGCTCGCGCATCCGCCGCGTGGTGCGCGAACAGGGCAACCTGGGACTGATCATGATCGACTATCTGCAGCTGATGCAGATCCCGGGCTTCTCGGAGAACCGGACCGGCGAGATCTCGGAGATCTCCCGCTCGCTCAAGGGGCTGGCCAAGGAGTTCGGTTGCCCGGTGGTGGCGCTCTCCCAGCTCAACCGCTCCCTGGAGCAGCGTCCCAACAAGCGGCCGGTGATGTCGGACCTGCGCGAGTCCGGCGCCATCGAGCAGGACGCCGATATCATCGGCTTCGTCTATCGCGACGAGGTCTACAATCCGGATAACCCCGACAATCAGGGGCTGGCCGAGGTGATCATCGGCAAGCAGCGTAACGGCCCCATCGGCACGGTGCACATGGCCTTCATCGGCAAGTACACTCGCTTCGAGGACCTGGCGCCGGACAGCTATCGCGAGGCCTTCGGCGAGTGACGGCGTCCTTGAGTCCCGTTGGCGGCCCCGTATAATGCCGTTCCCTTGAACCACACAGGAAGGAGACACCATGGCAGGCGGATTTCGACGCGGCAATCGCCAGCGCATCCCGAAACTCGAGGGGCGCGGCGAGCTCCAGTCGATGGAGCGTGAGGGACCCTTCAAGGAGTGGCTGGGGATGCCCGACCTCTATCGCTACTACCTGCAGGTGGACGGCGAGGCCTACAGCTATCAGACCGAGGATTCCGAGCTGCCGGTGAAGGTCGGCGACAAGGTGGTGTTCCGCTACAAGGAGACCAAGGCCGGCAAGTGGGTCGACCGCAACTCCCTGGGCAAGGCCATCGATCCCTCCGAATATCAGTAGCGCCGGAACCTCGCCCGGGAGGCCAGGGTCACTGGGAGGACACATCGGCGACACGCGATCGTCATCGGGACGTCTCAGGCTGTCCCGAGCGTGTACTCCGACACCACCGACCGGACATCAGGAGGATGGCCCATGGATTTCCAGGCGTTGAAGGCCTTCGTGGCTCACCACGACAATTTCGAGATACGCGTGATCGGCCACGCCGGCAGCCGCTTCTACCAGGTCGAACTCGAGGACGTGGAGGGAAGCCGCCACATGCTGACGCGTGCCGGCAAGCCGATCCTGTTTCGCTCGCTGGACGATGTCTATAACGAGCTCCGACGGGCGGGCATCCACCGTGCCTATCTCGTGCAGCAGGTGCCCCACGACGAGGTCATCGGGCGCGAGACGCACTACCACGACCCGCTGACCTCGCGCATGCCGTTGGTCTTCTGAGCCAGCGATTGCTGACCGGCATCTCGAGCCGGTCCTTCGAGCTAGCTCTTCGACTTAGCCCTTCGACTTAGCCCTTCGACTTAGCCCTTCGAGTCAGCCTTGCCCCGCCGTTGTAGCCAGCGCCCCAGGCGTAGACGACGGCGGGCGAACCAGCGGTATCCCGCATCCATCATCCCGCCGACCCCCGGCAGGGTGCTCAGCCAGACCAGCCGTCGATAGCCCAGCACCGCGTAGAGCGCGCGGCTGGCGTCCATGCCCACGTACCAGCGTCCGTCCTCGTCGCGGACGTGCAGACGACCCATCATCGCCGCGAAGCTGCTGTCGAGGCGCTCGGCATCGAAGTCCGGCGCCTGGATATCCACCAGCCTGACGCGCTCGCGGCGTGGATGACGCGCCAGCCAGGCGACCTCGCGCTGGCACAGCGGGCAGTGGCCGTCGTGAAAGAGGGTCACCGGGGCGCGGGCAAAGAGCGTGGCGCGGCGGCTCATGGCGTCGTCTCCTTGGCGGTGGTGGGGGCGTTGCGGGATCCGGCATCGCCATAGCCCGCGCGGTGTTCGCCGGCGGGTGCATAGGCGGGCGCGGCATCGAGCTGTTCGAGAAAAGCGCCGGCCTGCTCACGCATGGCGGCGCGCTTGTCATCGCTCATGCGCGACAGGCTGCCGTAGATCAGCTTCATGCGCGGGTTGGCGCTTAGCGTCTCGGCGTGGCGCTCGAGGAAGTCCCAGTAGAGGCTGTTGAAGGGGCAGGCATCGGGGCCCGTGACCCGCTTCGGGTCGAAGCGACAGTGCCGGCAGTGATCCGACATGCGATCGATGTACTTGCCCGAGGCGCAGTAGGGCTTGGAGCCCATCAGCCCGCCGTCGGCGTGCAGCACCATCCCCAGGGTATTGGGCAACTCCACCCACTCGCAGGCGTCGGCGTAGACGGCGAGATACCAGTCGCAGAGCGCCTCGGGCGCCACGTCGCAGAGCAGGGCGAAGTTGCCGGTGACCATCAGTCGCTGGATATGGTGGGCATAGGCGTGGTCGCGGGTCATCTCGATGGCGCGACGCAGGCAGCGCATCTCGGTCTCGCCGTTCCAGAAGAAGCTCGGCAGGCCGCGGCTGGCGCCCAGGGTGTTGCTGCGCTTGTAGTCGGGCATGCGCGTCCAGTAGAGCCCGCGCACGTATTCCCGCCAGCCCAGCACCTGGCGGATGAACCCCTCCGCAGCGTTCAGCGGCGCGCGTCCCTCCTGGTACTCTCGCTCGACGGCCTCGCACACCTCGCGCGGATTAAGCAGCCCGAGGTTGAGCGCCGCGGCGAGCCGCGAGTGATAGAGGAACGGCTCGCGGTCGCTGATGGCGTCCTGCAGGCGGCCGAACTGGGCCAGCCGGTGTTCGATAAAGTGCGCGAGCTCGTCCAGCGCCTGGCCGCGGGTGACCGGCCAGTGGAAGCCCTCGAGCGAGCCGAAGTGAGCGCCGAAGCGCTCGGCCACGAGATCGAGCACCGCCTGGGTGGTGGCGTCGTGGCGATGCTCGGGCGGCGCGGGCGGTTGAAGCGAGGCGGGCAGGGGCTCGCGGTTGTCGTGATCGAAGTTCCAGCGCCCGCCCGCGGGCTCGTCGCCCTCCATCAGCAGCCCGGTCTGACGGCGCAGCAGGCGATAGTAGTGCTCCTGGCGCGGGGCCTTGCGGCCCCGGGCCCAGTCATCGAACGCCTCGGGAGTACTGAAGAAGCGATCGTCCTCGACGAGCCGCCAGGGCAGCTCGGCCTCGGCCCGCTCGCGCATCGCCTGCCACAGCCGCCACTCGCCGGGGCGCACGGCGCGGATCTCGTCGCAGCCGTAGTGCGCGGCCAGCCGCTCGGCCTCACTGATCAGGTCCTGGGCGTTGTCGTCGTCCCCCAGGGCGCTGTAGTGCACGAAGCGGCCGCGCTCGCGTAGCGACTCGGCGAAGTGGCGCATGGCCGAGAAGATCAGCGCGATCTTCTGGGGGTGGTGGGGCACGTAGCTCGCCTCGGCGCCTACCTCGCACAGGGCGACGATCGCCTCGTCCGGCAGGTCGCGCAGGGTGGCGAGGTCGTGGCTCAGCTGGTCGCCGAGGACCAGGATCAGCGGTGTGGGCATGAGTTAACCAGGAGTTGTACAAATGGTCGTCATAGTATAACTCGATTCCGCAATGGCGCCCGTCGATGGTAGGCTTTAGCCCTCACGATCATCGTGACACCCCGTTTACCCGTGCTTTCACAAGGATGACCCCCCATGGCCGCCCCCGAGACGCCGCTCGCCGACTCCGACCACGACCAGCCCAGGGCGGACCGCCCCCCCCACGCCCCCGCCGATCATCCCGCCGTTGCGCGGGGCAAGGTGGGCGTGGTGCTGGCGAATCTCGGCACCCCGGATGCCACCGACTACTGGTCGATGCGCCGCTACCTGAGCGAGTTTCTCTCCGACAAGCGGGTGGTCGACTACCCCGACTGGAAGTGGCAGCCGCTGCTGCAGCTGATCATCCTCTCGCGCCGGCCCTTCAAGTCCGGCGAGGCCTATCGGGGGATCTGGAACACCGAAAAGAACGAGAGTCCGCTGCTGACCACTACCCGGGAGCAGACCCGCAAGGTGGCCGAGGAGCTGACCGAGCGCCACGGCGACAAGGTGGTGGTGGATTTCTGCATGCGCTACGGCAATCCCTCCACCGACAGCGTGCTGCGCCGCCTGCAGGCCGAGGGCTGCGAGCGGATACTCTTCTTCCCGCTCTATCCCCAGTACGCCGGGCCGACCACGGCCACCGCCAACGATCAGGCCTTTCGCACCCTGATGAAGCTCAAGTGGCAGCCGTCGCTGCGCACCGTGCCGGCCTACTTCGAGCACCCCGCCTATCTCGACGCCCTGGCGAGCTCGGTACGCGAGGCCTATGAGGCCGCCGAGACGCCCCCGGAGGTGCTGGTGGCTTCCTACCACGGCGTGCCCAAGCGCTACCTGCTGGAGGGCGACCCCTACCACTGCCAGTGCCAGAAGACCACGCGCCTGCTGCGCGAGCGCCTGGGCTGGGACGAGCAGGCCGTGCAGACGGCCTTCCAGTCGAAGTTCGGTCCCGAGGAGTGGGTGGGGCCGGCCACCGTGGAGCACGTCGCCGAGCTGGCCCGCCAGGGCAAGAAGCACATCGCGGTGGTCTCGCCGGCCTTCTCGGCCGACTGCGTGGAGACCCTCGAGGAGATCGAGGAGGAGATCCGCGACGCCTTCCTCGAGGCCGGCGGCGAGACCTTCACCTACATTCCCTGCCTGAACGCTCGCGACGATCACATCGCCGCGCTGCTCTCGGTGATCGAGAACGAGCTCGGCGGCTGGGTCTAGCGGCGCGCCGGTGCGGTGACCGCGGTCACCGCTCCGGGTGCGGGACGGGCTTCTCGCCGACCTCCTCGCGATAGAGCTCCACGGGCTTGCCGAGGGTCTTCGGCACGTGCTTGAGCTTGAGGTGAAGGCCCGTCTTGGCCAGCAGGTGGGCGCTCACCGGTGCGGTGATGAACAGGAACAGGGTGATCAGCATCTCCTGGATGATGGGTTCGCCCTGGGTGGTCGAGAAGTAGAGCATCGAGCTGATCAGGATGCAGCCGATCCCCAGGGTGGTCGCCTTGGTCGGCCCGTGCAGGCGCATGTAGAAGTCGCGCAGGTGGGCCATGCCCAGCGAGCCGATGAAGGCGAAGATGCCCCCGGCGATCAGGAAGAAGGCGATGACGCCCTCGAGTATGACGAAGAAGTTCATGATGGCTCCGACGTTGCTGGCCTATTCGATGATGTCGCCGCGCAGGATGTACTTGCAGACCGCCACCGTGCTGATGAAGCCGAGCATGGCGATCAGCAGGGCGGCCTCGAAATAGGTCTTGGTGTTCAGCCACAGACCCATCAGCACGATCAGCGCGATGGAGTTCACGTACATGGTGTCCAGCGCCAGGATGCGGTCGGGCATGTCGGGCCCCACCGTCAGCCGGTAGGCGTTCAGCAGGATGGACATCAGGATCAAGGTGATGCTGATCTTCAGGGCGATGTCTAGCATTCGTAGATCTCCTTCAGCGGCCGCTCGTAGCGCTCGCGTATCGTCTCGATCAGCGCGTCTTCATCCTCCATGTCGAGGGTATGGATCAGCAGCGACTTGCCGTCCATGCGCAGGTTGGCCGATACCGTGCCCGGGGTGAGGCTGATGGTGCTGGCCAGCAGGGTGATGGTGAAGCGCTCCTCCAGCATCAGCGGGTACTCGACGAAGGCCGGGCGCATGCGCTGGCGTGGGCTGATGATCAGCCAGGCCACCTGGATGTTGGCGATCAGGATGTCGACGAGCACGCGCGCCGCGAAGCGCAGCAGCAGCCAGGGCCGCGCCACGTGGGGCTGGGCGTCCCAGAAGCGGTAGGTGGCCAGCGGGATGAGCAGGGCCAGCACTCCGCCCAGCAGGATCTGTCCCGGCGCGATGCTGCGGGCCATCAGCAGCCAGACGACCAGCAGCAGGATCGACAGCAGGGGGAGGGGGAGCCAGCGACGAGGCGTGATCATGGGGACTCTCCGACATCAGACAGGACGGCACGCACCAGCCCATTCGGGTCGGCCAGCTGGTCGGCGGTGGCGCGGGTATAGTCGCTGACCGGGCCCGCCAGGGCGACCAGCAGCGGCGAGGCGGCGAGCAGCCAACCGACCCCCAGCCAGCGCGAGCGCAAGAGTGCCTCGCCGCCGGCCTCGCCGTCGTGGCTACGCCAGAACAGCGTCGAGCCGGCCCGGGAGAGGGCGACGAGGGTGACCAGGCCCGTGCCGAGCAGGATCGGCCACAGCCACGGCTGCTGCCAGGGCGCGGCGGCGTCGAGCAGCAGGGCCTTGCCGATGGCGCCCGACAGCGGCGGCAGGCCGGCCACGGCGATCGCCCCGACGAAGAACAGCCCGGCCAGCAGGCGGCCGTCGCGCAGCGGGCGTCCCTTGACCAGCCGCGTGCCCGCCTTGCCCCGCTGCAGGCCGATCATCTCGGCCAGCAGGAAGAGCGCGCCGGTGATCAGGGTGCTGTGCACCAGGTAGAAGAGCAGGGCGGAGACGGCCTCCGGCGAGCCCATGCCGATGCCGGCCAGCAGCGTGCCCACCGAGATGACCACCAGGTAGGCCACCATCAGGCGCAGGTCGCGGGCGGCCAGCACGCCGATGCCGGCTATCACCATCGTCGCCAGCGACAGCCACCACACCCAGGGGCGCTCGAGGGCCTCCAGGACCCCGGCCTGCTCGCCGAAGATCAGCGAGTAGACCCGCAGGATGGCGTAGATGCCGACCTTGGTCATGATCGCGAAGAGCGCGGCGACCGGCGCCGGGGCGGCGGCGTAGGCCCGCGGCAGCCAGAAGTAGAGCGGCAGGATGGCGGCCTTGAGGCCGAACACCACCAGCAGCATCAGGCCGCCCGCGGTGACCAGCCCCCTGTGTTCGGCCGGCAGCTCGGCCAGGCGCACGGCCATGTCGGCCATGTTGAGGGTGCCGGTGGCGCCATACAGCACGCCCACGCTGATCAAAAACAGCGACGAGCCGACCAGGTTGAGCACCACGTAGTGCACCGCCGACTGGATCCGCGACTTGCCGCCGCCGTGGATCAGCAGCGCGTAGGAGGCCAGCAGCAGCACCTCGAAGAACACGAAGAGGTTGAACAGGTCGCCGGTCAGGAAGGCGCCGTTGATGCCCACTAGCTGCAGCTGGAAGAGGCCGTGGAAGTTGCTGCCGCGCTCGTCGTCGCCGGCGCAGGCGAAGATCACGCAGCCCAGCGCCAGCACCGAGGTGACCATGATCATCAGGGCCGAGAGGCGGTCGAGCACCAGCACGATGCCGAAGGGCGGCTGCCAGCCGCCCAGCGCGTAGTAGGTGACCTCGCCGCCGGCGGCTCGGGCCAGCATGACCATCGCCACCACTACCAGCAGGGCGGTGGCCGCGACGCCCACCGTACGGTGGGTGCGCATGGCGCCGTGTCGGGTGCGCAGCAGGATCAGACCCACCACCAGCGGCAGGACGACGGGAAGAACGATCAGGTGCTGCATCACCGGTGAGGCTCCTCTCGCTTGCGACCGTCGACGTGGTCATTGCCCAGCTCGCTGCGGGCGCGCATGGCCAGGATGACCACGAAGGCCGTCATGGCGAAGCCGATCACGATGGCGGTCAGCACCAGCGCCTGGGGCAGGGGGTCGGCGAAATGGGACTGGCCATCGATGATCGCCGCGCCGCCGGTCGTCAGCCCGCCCATGGAGAACAGGAAGAGGTTGACCGCATAGGAGAGCAGGGTCAGCCCGACGACGACCGGGAAGGTCCGGCCGCGCAGCGTCAGGTAGAGTCCGCAGGCGGTCAGTACGCCGGTGGTGATGGCGTAGAGGCTTTCCATCAGTGTTTCTCCTTGCTGGAACGAGACAGGTTCTCGTCGGTGGCCGGGGCGCCCTTGGCGGGACTGTGGGCCGTGGTGACCTTGCCCAGGTTGGCCAGGATCATCAGGGTGGCGCCGACCACCGCCAGGTAGACCCCCAGGTCGAAGAGCATGGCGGTGGCCAGCTCGAAGTCGCCGACCAGCGGCAGGCTGAAGTGCCCGAAGGCCGACGTCAGGAACGGCTCGCCGAACAGCCAGCTGCCGAGCCCCGTCAGGGTCGCGATGCCGACGCCGGCGATGGCCACCGGCTGATATTCGAACTGCAGTCGCTCCTGGGCCCACTCCACGCCGCGGGCCATGTAGAGCAGGATCATGGCCACGGCGGTGACCAGCCCGGCGATGAAACCGCCGCCGGGCATGTTGTGGCCGCGCAGGAAGATGAAGGCCGAAACCAGCAGCGCCAGTGGCAGCAGGGCCATGGAGATCGAGGTGAGGATCGAGGGATAGCGGTCCGGCGACCACAGGCGGCCTTCGGTATCGCTGTGGGGCATGAACAGGCGCAGGCGCCGCAGCAGCTTGAAGATGGCGAGTCCCGCCAGGGCCAGCACGGTGATCTCGCCCAGGGTATCGAAGCCGCGGAAGTCGACGAGGATGACGTTGACCACGTTGTGGCCCCCGCCGCCCGACACGCTGTTCTCCAGGAAGAAGCTCGAGATACTGGCGGTGTCGCGGGTCAGCACCGCGTAGTTGAGGCTGGCCACCGCCATGCCCAGGGCGCCGGCCAGCACGATGTCGCGGGCGTTGCGCGTCGCCGAGGTCTCCCGGGAGGTGCGCTGCGGCAGGAAATAGAGCGCCAGCATCAGCAGGATCATGGTCACCACCTCCACCGACAGCTGGGTCAGCGCCAGGTCGGGCGCCGAGAAGCGCGCGAAGGTCAGCGCCACCACCAGCCCCACTACCGAGAGCATCAGCAGCGAGATCAGGCGGTAGCGGTGGGTGGCGGCGGTGGCGATGCCGCCGAAGATCAGCAGGCCGGCCCCGACCAGCAGTACGCCGTCGACGGGCTGGTTACCCTGGCTGCCGGTGAGCATCGGCATGCCGGCGAGGCCGAACCCCGCCACCACCAGCGAGGCCAGCAGCAGCAGGCCCACGTAGCGCTGCTGGGAGCCGTTGTCGATGCCGCGCAGCGTCGTCTCGGACCAGGCGGTGAGCCGCTGCACGGCGCCCTCGAACACCAGGCGCGCGTCCACCGGGCGAAAGCCCTTGAGGAAGCGCTGCAGGTCGGGGTGTCGGGCGTACATCGCCACGCCGGCGATCAGCGCCACCCCGCTCATGGCGAGCGGCAGGTTGAACCCGTGCCAGATCGACAGGTGAAAGCTCATCGCCTCGCCGAGCACCGGCGCGAGCGCCAGGCCCAGCAGGCCCTCGGCCAGCACCGGGGCGAGACCCACGAGCACGCAGATCACCACCAGCAGCGCCACCGGGGCGCGCATCAGCCAGGGCGGCTCGTGGGGCGACTTGGGCGGCGCCTCACGGGCCGGCTTGAAGAACACCGCATGTACCAGGCGCAGCGAGTAGGCCACCGAGAGGATGCCGCCCAGGGTGGCGAGCACCGGCAGCAGCCAGCTCAGCCCGCCGAGCACCGGGCTCTCCAGGGTCTCGGTGAAGAACATCTCCTTGGAGAGGAAGCCGTTGAACAGCGGTACCCCGGCCATGGCGGCGCCGGCCAGGGTGGTCAGCAGGGCGGTGACCGGCATGGCGCGCCGGAGCCCGCCCAGCCGCTTGAGCTCGCGAGTGCCGGTCTCGTGGTCGATGATCCCCGCGCACATGAACAGCGCCGCCTTGAAGGTGGCGTGGTTGAGGATATGGAAGAGCGCGGCGAGCACCGCCATGGGGCTGCCGATCCCCAGCAGCACGGTGATCAGGCCGAGATGGCTTACCGTGGAGAAGGCCAGGATGCCCTTGAGGTCGGTCTTCATCAGCGCGAACCAGGCGCCGTAGAGCAGCGTCGCCATGCCGATGAGCGAGACGACCACCGTCCACAGCTCGCTGCCGGCGATGGCCGGGTGCAGGCGCGCCATCAGGAAGATGCCCGCCTTGACCATGGTCGCCGAGTGCAGATAGGCCGAGACCGGGGTAGGGGCGGCCATGGCGTGGGGCAGCCAGAACTGGAAGGGGAACTGCGCCGACTTGGTGAAGGCGCCGAGCAGCACCAGCCCCAGCATCCAGGGGTAGCGCGGGTCGGCGAGGATCACGCTGCCGCTGTCGAGCACCACCTGCATGTCGTAGCTGCCGACCATGTCGCCCAGCAGCAGCAGGCCGGCGAGCAGCGCCAGGCCGCCGGCGCCGGTCACGGTCAGCGCCATGCGCGCGCCCTTGCGGGCGTCGCTTCTGTGCGACCAGAAACCGATCAGCAGGAAGGAGGAGAGGCTGGTCAGCTCCCAGAAAAGCCACAGCAGCAGCAGGTTGTCGGCCATCACGATGCCGACCATGGAGGCCATGAACAGGATCAGGTAGGCGTAGAAGCGACCGAAGGGCTCCTCCGGCGACAGATAGTAGTGCGCATAGAGCAGGATCAGCAGGCCGATGCCCATGATCAGCAGGTTGAACAGCACCGACAGGCCGTCCAGCCGGAAGGCCAGCTCGAGGCCGAGGGTGGGGACCCAGTCGACGGCGAAGCGCAGCGTCTCGCCGGCCGCCAGAGTCGGCAGCTGGCCAAGGGTCATCAGCAGCGCCAGCGCGGGCAGCGCAGCGGTGGCCAGGGAGCAGAAGCGTCGCCCGCGTTGCGCGGTGAACGCGGGCACCAGAACCCCCAGCAGGGGCAGCAGGGCTATCCACAGCAGTGTCATCGATCGGTCATCCTGCGCGGGTTCGGAAACGGGGAGGGCGTCTGAATCACGCGCCCGGGGAACAGGATGAGGCAAGCGACGCTCGATCGCACCCCCCGTCCCTGGGTCAAAGCCCCCCATGGTTTGGCTCCTTGCCACTTTAACGCAAAGCGAATTCCCCCGCTGCCTCCTTGCCTTTCAACACTTTGTCTCTCTAGAGTAGGGAACCTCATCGAGGGGGGCGCCGCTGTCGCGTGCTTCCTCGTCACAGGGAGGGTGGCCGATGCAACTTGCCGTGCTGGGTGGCTTCGCGATGGCGAGCCTGGCCCCGCTGCTGCACCAGTGGTTCGGGGCCCGAACGCCGCGGGTCATGGCCCTGCTGCCCGCCGCGATCGCCGTCTGGCTGCTCGGCCAGTGGCCGGTAATAGCCGCCGGCGAGGTCCTGCTGCTGGAGTGGGCCTGGGTGCCGGGGCTCGATATCACCCTGACCTTCCTGATCGATGGCCTCTCTTGGCTCTTTGCCCTGCTGATCACGGTCATCGGCGCCCTGGTGCTGGTCTACTCCGGAGAGTACCTGCGCGGCCATCGCGACCTGCCGCGCTTTCTGGTGGTGATCACCGCCTTCATGATGTCGATGCTCGGCCTGGTGCTCGCCGACAACCTGGTCACGCTGTTCGTGTTCTGGGAGCTCACCAGCATCACCTCCTATCTGCTGATCGGCTTCAATCACACCGATCCCGCGGCCCGCAAGGCGGCCCTACAGGGGCTCTTCGTCACCGTGGGCGGCGGGCTGGCGCTGCTGGCCGGCTTCGTCATGCTCGCCGGGGCCGGCGACAGCTGGTCGCTTGCCGAACTCGTGCAGCGCGGCGAGACGCTGCGCGGCCATGCGCTCTACACGCCGCTGCTGCTCTGCGTGCTGGTGGGTGCCTTCACCAAGTCGGCGCAGTTCCCCTTCCATTTCTGGCTGCCCAACGCCATGGCCGCCCCCACGCCGGTCTCGGCCTACCTGCACTCGGCGACCATGGTCAAGGCCGGCATCTACCTGCTGGCGCGGCTGCATCCGGCGCTGGGCGGCACCGAGCTCTGGGTGATCACCCTGTCGCTGGTCGGCGCGCTGACCATGGCCACCGGCGCCTTCCTGGCGATCCGGCACACCAACATCAAGACGCTGCTGGCCTACTCCACGGTGATGGCGCTGGGCACCCTGACCCTGCTGCTCGGCCTCGGCACTCCCCAGGCGCTCACCGCCTTCGTGGTCTTCCTGCTGGCCCACTCGCTCTACAAGGGGGCGCTGTTCATGGTGGCCGGCATCCTCGACCATGAGACCGGCACCAAGGACGTCACCGCCATGGGCGGTCTGCGTCGGGCGATGCCGCGCACCGCCGCCGTGGCCTGCGTCGCGGCCCTCTCGCTGGCCGGGCTGCCGCCGCTGCTGGGCTTCGTCGGCAAGGAGGCGATGCTCGCCTCGGTGCTGGCCGCCGAGGCCTGGCGGCCGCTGATCCTGCTGCTCGCCTTCACGGCCGCCTTCCTGACCCTGGCCGTCGCCGCCATCGTCGCCCTGCGTCCCTTCTTCGGCGCCCCGCGCGAGACCCCGACCTCGCCCCACGAGGCGCCGTCGGCGATGCTCGCGGGGCCCGCGCTGCTGGCCGCGCTGTCGCTCGTCTTCGGCCTGGCGCCGGGGCTGCTCGACCCGCTGGTGGCCGCCACCCTGGCCGGCATCGGCGCGCCCGCGGCCGGCGTGCACCTGGCGCTGTGGCACGGGCTCAACCTGCCGTTGGCGCTGTCGCTTTTAAGCCTGGCGCTGGGCCTTCTGACCTACCGCTACTGGGATCGCCTGCGGGCGCGGCTGGCGTGCCTCGCGCCGATCATGGCGCGCGGCCCCGAGGCCGGCTATGAGGCGCTGATGGCCGGCATGGTGGCCGTTGCCGGCTGGCAGACGCGGCTGCTGCAGAACGGACACATCCGCAACTACCTGGCCATGACCCTGCTGGTGCTGGTCGGCCTGGTCGGCCATGCGCTGTTCTTTCGCCACACCTTCACGCTCGACGTCGACCTGGATGTCTACCTGCACGAGGCCGTGGTCGCCGGCCTGATGGTCGCCGGGGCCGTGGCCGCCTGCGTGATGCGCTCGCGCCTGGCGGCGGTGGCGGCGTTGGGCACCATGGGCTTCTCCATCGCCTTGACCTTCGTGCTGTTCAGCGCTCCTGATCTGGCGATCACCCAGCTGCTGGTGGAGACCCTGACGGTCATCCTGCTGGTGCTGGTGCTGTTTCGCCTGCCGCGCTTCGCGACCCTCTCCACCCCGCTTGAGCGGCTGCGCGATCTCGCCGTCGCCGTTCTCACCGGCGGGCTGATCACCCTGCTGATGCTCTCGGTGCTCTCCGGGGAGCGCCTGCCGCGCATCTCGGACTACATGGTCGCCAACAGCCAGCCGCTCGGTCACGGCCACAACATCGTCAACGTCATCCTGGTCGACTTCCGGGCGCTGGATACCCTGGGCGAGATGTTCGTGCTGGCGCTGGCGGCCACCGGCGTCTATGCCATGCTGCGCTTTCATGCCCGGGACCACGCTGCCGCGCGTCCCGCGCCGCCGAGGGAGAGCGACGATGGCTAAATCGGGCACCTTGATCCTCAACGCCGCGGCGCGGCTGCTGCTGCCGCTGCAGCTGCTCTTCTCGCTGTTCCTGCTGCTGCGCGGCCACGACGAGCCGGGCGGTGGCTTCATCGCCGGGCTGGTGGCGGCGGCGGCCTTCGCGCTCTACCTCTTCGCCTTCGGGCGTCGCCCCCTGAGCCGAATGCTCGCGGTGTCGCCCCGCGACCTGGTCGCCATGGGGCTGCTGCTCGGGGTGGGCTCGACGCTGCCGGCGTGGTGGGTCGGCGAGCCCTTCTTCACGGCCCAGTGGTGGACCATCCCGATCATCGACTTCAAGGCCTCGACGGTGCTGATCTTCGATATCGGGGTCTACCTGGTGGTCGTGGGCTCGGTGCTCACGGCCATCACCGCCCTGGTCAAGACCGACCAGCACGAAGACGAACGCTGAGGAGGCGCCATGGAACCCCTGATAGCCGTCGCGATCGGCATTCTCTTCGCCGCCGCCGTCTACATGATGCTGCGCCGCTCCATCGTCAAGCTGGTGATCGGGCTGATGCTGCTCTCCAACGCCGCCAACCTGCTGATCTTCGCCACGGCGGGCATGGTGCGCGGCGCCCCGCCGCTGGTGCCCGAGGGCCTCTCGGCGCCGGTGGGCCCGGTGGCCGACCCGCTGCCCCAGGCGCTGGTGCTCACGGCCATCGTCATCGCCTTCGGGGTGCTGTCGTTCGCCGTGGTGCTGGTGCGCCGCGCCTGGGAGATCGTGGGCGCCGATGACCTGGACAAGATGAGGGATACCGACACGTGACGCCTCAGATCGCGCTGCCCATCCTCATCCCGCTGCTGGCGGGAACCTTGTCGCTGCTGTTCTGGCGCTCCCGGAGCATGCAGCGCTTCATCGCCGTGGCCGGCACCGCGGGTCTGCTGCTGACCGGCCTGTGGCTCTTGGCCACGGTCCAGCGCGACGGCATCCAGGTGATGCACATGGGTGGCTGGACGGCACCCTTCGGCATCAGCCTGGTGGCCGACCTGCTGGGCGCGATCATGGTGGTGCTCACCGGCATCATCGGCTTTGCCGTGGCGCTCTTCTCGCTGGCCACGGTAGGCCGCGGCCACGAGGCCTACGGCTACTTCCCGCTGATGCACCTGCTGCTGGCCGGAGTCGCCGGGGCCTTTCTCACCGGCGACATCTTCAACCTCTACGTCTGGTTCGAGGTGATGCTGGTGGCCTCCTTCGCGCTGCTGATCCTGGGTAGCGAGAAGGCGCAGATGGAGGGGGCGATCAAGTACGTCACCCTCAACCTGGTCTCCTCGGTGACCTTCCTGGTCGCCGTGGGGCTGCTCTACGGCATGGTCGGCACGCTCAATATGGCCGACATCGCCCGTCGCCTGGCGACCCTAGAAGACGACGGCATGGTCGATGTCCTGGCGATGATGTTCATGGTGGCCTTCGGCATCAAGGCGGCGGCCTTTCCGCTGTTCTTCTGGCTGCCGGCCTCCTACCACACCCCGCCGGTGGCGGTTTCGGCGCTGTTCGCCGGCCTGCTGACCAAGGTCGGGGTCTATGCGCTCTACCGGGTGTTCACGCTGATCTTCCACCACAGCCCCGGCTACACCCACGAGATCCTGCTGTGGGGGGCCGGCTTCACCATGCTCTCCGGCGTGCTCGGGGCGGCGGCGCAGTTCGAGTTTCGCCGCATCCTGTCGTTTCACATCGTCAGCCAGATCGGCTACATGATCCTGGGGCTGGCGCTGTTCACCCCCCTGGCGATCATCGGCGGGGTCTTCTACATCATTCACCACATCATCGTGAAGACGAATCTCTTCCTGGTCAGCGGCATCGTCCATCGGCTGCGCGGCACCTACCAGCTCGCTTCGCTGGGCGGCTTCTATCGCAGCCACCCCTGGCTTGCCGTGCTGTTCCTGATCCCGGCGCTGTCGCTTGCCGGCATGCCGCCGCTGTCGGGCTTCTTCGCCAAGTTCATCGTGATCCGCGCCGGCATCGAGGCCGAGGCCTACGGGGTGACCTTCATCGCGCTGCTGGTGGGGCTGCTCACCCTCTATTCGATGATCAAGATCTGGGCCGAGGTGTTCTGGAAGGCGGCGCCGGAGGAGGAGCTCGAGGCCGTGCCGGCGGTCGAGCCGCGGGCGATGTGGCTGATGTCGGCGACGGTGGCGGGCCTGGCGCTGTGCACCCTGTTCATCGGCCTCAACGCCGGGCCGATCTACGCTCTGGCCGAGGCCTCGGCCGGCCAGCTACTGGCGCCCGAGCGCTACATCGAGGCCGTGCTCGGCGCGGCGGGGGAGGGCACGCCATGATCGGAGCCGCCTGGAACCTGATGCTCGGCTTCGCCTGGATCGTGCTCACTGGCGATTTCAGCGGCCGCAACCTGCTGGCCGGGCTGCTCTTCGGCTACCTGGTGCTGGCGCTGATCCAGCCCCAGGTGCCGGCGCTGGCCGGGCATGCCCAGCGCCTGCCGCGGCTGATCCGCTTCATCGGTTTCTTCCTCAAGGAGCTGGTGATGGCCAACCTCAAGGTCGCCTTCGATATCATCACCCCGACCTGGTACATGAAGCCGGGGGTGATCGCCATGCCGCTGCGCGCCACCACTGAATTCGAGATCGCCCTGGTCGCCAACCTGATCTCGCTGACGCCGGGCACCCTGAGCCTCGACGTCTCCGACGACCGCCGCGTGCTCTACATCCATGCCATGTTCCTGGACGACGAGCCGGCGCTCAGGCGCAGCCTGGCCGAGCTCGAGCGCCGGGCGCTGGCCCTGTTCCACTAGAGCCGGTCCTTTTCCACTCGACATAGGAGGTGATCCGGTGTCCCCCGTGATCCTTGTGAGCCTGGCGGTGATGGTCCTGGCGCTGTGCCTGGCCTTCGTGCGCCTGTTCCGCGGCCCCACCCTGCCGGATCGGGTGGTGGCCCTGGAGCTCTTCTCGTCGATCCTCGTCGGCATCATCGGGGTGGTCGCCATCGCCACCGACGTGCCGAGCCTGCTGGACGTGGCGATCGTCATGGCGCTGATGGCCTTCATGGCCGCCATCGGCTTCGCCCGTTTCCTGGAGCGCGGAGGGCCCCGCGATGATTGAGACCCTCGAGGGTGGCCTGATCCTTGCCGGCGCCTTCTTCATGTTCCTGGCGGCGCTGGGGGTGTTGCGCCTGCCCGACCTGCTGACCCGCATGCACGCCACCACCAAGGCGGCGACCCTGGGCACCGCCCTGATCATGCTGGCGGTGGCGCTGCACTTCGCCGAGGTGGCGGTGGTGGCGCGCGCCTTCGGGGTGATCCTCTTCATCATGATGACCGCCCCGGTGGCGGCCCACGTGATCGGTCGGGCGGGCTATATCGTCGGTGCCCGGCTGTGGGCGGGCACCGTCAAGGACGAGCTGAAGCCCCACTTCGACCCCCTGACCCGCGACTTGAAGAGCGGCGCGCCGGCCGAAGAGCACGAGCGTCGCCCCCCCGACGAGCCGGACGCCCCCTGACATACGCGCTCCTCCCATGCGCAACGACCGCCGTTGGGGCCGCCTTAGGGCGGCCCCTTCTCGTTGGGTCCTGAGCGTTGGATCGTGGGGGCTCTTGGGGAGCGGTCGTGAGCATCGGACGCGTTGAATGTCTCGATGCCGCCCTGGTGGCCGCCGGAGTGTTTATTTGTACAAATGCTGTACTATTAATTATCAATGTCTACCTTTGAGGCTGCCTCCATGCACCGCAAGCCGCATCTCCCGCACAAGGTCTGCGCTCACTGCGCGCGCTCCTTCGCCTGGCGACGCAAGTGGGCACGCTGCTGGGAGGAGGTTCGCCACTGCAGCGAGCGCTGTCGCCGCGAGGCCCGACGCCAGGAGCGAGCGCTATGAACCGGACCCTGATATGGCTGCGCGGCGACCTGCGCCTGGCCGATAATCCGCTGTTCGCCTTCGCCACGCCCCCGGAGGCGCTGATCTGCGTGTTCGCGCTGGATGAGGCCTGGCTCGAGCCGCCGCCCGGGCTCGAGACGCCGCGCATCGGGCCGGCCCGCCTGCGCTTTTTGTGGGAGAGCCTGATCGAGCTGCGCGGCGAGCTGCTCAAGCGCGGCAGCGACCTGCTGGTGCGCATCGGAGATCCTGTCGAGGCGGTGGCACGGCTGGTCGATGAGTACGCCCTCGACGAGGTGCGGGTGCGCGCCGACCCCGGCTGGGAGGAGCAGCAGGCCGTGGCGCAGCTGGCCACGCGGCTGGGCGAGGGGGTGGCGCTTAGCTGTCATGACACCGGCACGCTGCTCGACGAGGCCTCGCTGCCCACGGCGCTCGACGAACTGCCGGCGAGCTTCTCGGCATTTCGCCGCCGGGTCGAGCGCGCCTGGGCGATCCCCGATGCCGCCCCGGCGCCGGTGACCCTGCCCGGCTGGCCCGAGGGCGCGCCGCGCGGCTTTCCGCCGCTGGGTCAGGTGTGCGCCCAGGCGGCCGGCTGGGCCCCGGACGCGCGCGGCGAGTTCGCCTTCGCCGGCGGCGAGGCGGCGGGCCTGGCGCGCCTCGATCACTACCTGTGGCAGAGCGGGGCCATCGCCCGCTACAAGCAGACCCGCAACGGCCTGGTGGGTGCCGATTTTTCCACCCGGCTCTCCCCGTGGCTCGCCCACGGCTGCCTGTCGGCGCGTCAGGTACGCGACGCGGTGTGCGCCTGGGAAGCCCGGCACGGGGCCAGCGAGTCGAGCTACTGGGTCGTGTTCGAGCTCTTGTGGCGCGAGTACTTCCACTGGGCGGCGCGCCAGGAGGGCGCGGCGCTTTATGGCGACCGTCGGCTGCCGGCGCCGGACGACGGCTTTCGCACCTGGTACGAGGGGCGCACCGGGGTGCCCTTCGTGGATGCGGCGATGCGCGAGCTCACCGCCACCGGCTGGCTCTCCAACCGCGCGCGCCAGAATGTGGCGAGCTTCCTGGTCAACGAGCTGGAGTGTGACTGGCGGCTGGGGGCGGCCTGGTTCGAGGCCTGCCTGGTCGATTACGATGTGGCCAGCAACTGGGGTAACTGGCGCTATGTGGCCGGGGTGGGGCGCGATACCCGTGATCGCTGGTTCAACGTGCTCAAGCAGGCGCGCGACTACGACCCCGCGGGCAACTACGTCGCCCACTGGCAGCCCGAGCTCGCTGAACTGCCCCCCGGCCAGGCCCGGCATCAGCCCTGGCGGGTGGCGCCCAGGCGCTTCGCCTCGCCCGTGGTGGAGGCGTCGGGCTGGCGCGATTGGCTGCTGCCCCAGGAGACCCGGGATGACTAGCCCGCGGGCGCGCCCGACCCCCGACACCGCCGCCGCTTCCATTGTCTCTCTTCTTGGATAAGGAGCCGCCATGAACCGTATCGCCACGCCCCCCTTGCCCCGGCTGCTGGGCCTGGCCGGCCTGCTTCCCTTCGTGGCGACCGCGGCGGCGACCTGGCTTGCGCCCATCGCCTGGCAGGTCGTCGCCATCCGCGCCTTCCTCGCCTACGCCGCGGTGATCCTCTCCTTCCTGGGCGGGGTGCAGTGGGGCGTGGCCATGTGCCGGGAGCGTCCCGGCGAGGCGCCGTTTCGCGCGCGCATGCTGCTTGCCATGGTGCCGAGCCTGCTGGCCTGGCCGGCGCTGCTGCTGCATCCGCTCACCGGCGCCTGGGTGCTGGTCGCGGGCTTTCTTCTGGTGCGCTTCCACGAGCGCTCCCGGGACGGCCGGGCGCAGCTGCCCGACTGGTATCAATCCCTGCGTACGCTCCTGACCCTGGTGGTGCTGGCCTGTCACGGCCTGGTGATCTGGCGGCTCGCCGGCGCCTGATGGGGCTTTCCTGACGGGCGCTTCTGGGCGATGATCGCCCGGTTAATGGACAATGCCCTGCAGGAGCGACGATGAAACGGATGCTGACCCCCCCTCTGCTGTTGGCCCTGCTGGCCGGCTGTCAGGCGGCCCCGCCCAGCGAGGCCCAGGCACAGACGCCTGACGCGGTGACCACGGCGGCCGTCGCCGAGACCGCCCAGCCGGCCGCCACGGCGACGGCCGCCGCGGCAACGGCCGCCGCGGCAACGGCCGCCGCGGCGAACTTCCAGGGCTGGCTATCCCGCTTCCGGCGCGAGGCGCGGGCCGAGGGCATCGCCGAGGCGACCCTGGCGCGGGCGCTGGATGGCCTGCGCTATCGCCCGCGGGTGATCGAACTCGACCGCTCCCAGCCCGAGTTCGTGCGGCCGATCTGGCAGTACCTGGACAGCGCCGTGTCGTCGACCCGGGTCAGCAACGGGCAGGCGCGTCTGGCCGAGCACCGCGACACGGCCCGCGAGATGGAGCGTCGCTACGGGGTGCCGGCCGAGGTGATCGTCGCCATCTGGGGCATCGAGAGCAACTACGGCGGCAACTTCGGCGACTTCTCGACCCTCGAGGCGCTGGCCACCCTGGCCTTTGATGGCCGCCGGAGCGACTTCGCCCGCACCGAGCTGCTCGCGGCGCTGCGCATCCTCGAGGCGGGGGATATCTCGCCCGAGCGCATGATCGGCTCCTGGGCCGGCGCCATGGGGCACACCCAGTTCATCCCCTCGAGCTTCGTGGCCTACGCCGTGGATGGCGATGGCGACGGGCGTCGCGATATCTGGGGCAGCATCCCCGACGTGATGGCCTCCACCGCCCACTATCTCGACCGCGCCGGCTGGCAGGCGGGCGAGCCCTGGGGCGTCGAGGTCCGTCTCCCCGAGGGGTTCGACTACGCCCGCACCGAGCTCTCTCATCGCCTCTCGAGCGCCGAGTGGGCCGAGCAGGGCGTGCGCACCTTGAGCGGTGAGCCTCTGCCCGAGTTCGGCGCCGCCTCGGTGATCGTGCCCGCCGGCGCCGAGGGCCCGGCCTTCCTGGTGGGGCGCAACTTCCGGGCGATCCTGCGCTACAACAACGCCACCAGCTACGCTCTGGCGGTGGGCGCGCTCTCCGACGAGATCGCCGGCCGCGAGGGCGTGGTGCAGGCCTGGCCCCGGGAGCAGCAGCCGCTGAGCCGCGGCCAGGTGCGCGAGATGCAGCGCCTGCTCAACGAGCGCGGCTTCGAGGTGGGCGCGCCGGATGGCATCATGGGCCCCAATACCCGGCGCGGCCTGCGCGCCTTTCAGGGCACCATCGGCGTCACGCCGGATGGCTTCGCGACCCTCACCCTGCTCCAGCGCCTGCGGCGCTGAGCCCCGTTTCGGAGGTGATCATGATTCCGACCCGTTACCGCCCGCTGCTGCTGGCCGCCCTGCTCTCGAGCGCGGCGCCATTGGCCCTCGCGGGTGACGACCACGGCAGCGTGTTTGGCTGGGTGGAGAAGGCGACCCTGGAGCCCTGGGGCGTCGAGGTCAAGGCCAAGCTCGACAGCGGCGCCCTGACCTCGTCGCTGGACGCTCGCAATATCGAGACCTTCGAGAAGGAGGGCGACGACTGGGTGCGCTTTCGCCTGAAACTCGAAGACGAGGCCAGCGGCGAGACCTTCACCGAGCGCATGGAGCTGCCGCTCTACCGCGACCTTCGGGTGCGCGGCGCCGGCGGCGTCGACGAGCGGCCGGTGGTGCTGATGAACGTCTGCCTGGGCGATACCGTCTACGAGGAGCAGTTCAGCCTGCGTGATCGCGGGGAGATGAACTACCCGCTGCTGCTCGGGCGCCGCTCCATCGGCCACCTCGGCCTGCTCGACGTGCGCGAGACCTTCCTCACCGAGCCCGACTGCGACGACGACGCCCCCTTCGTGCCCCACGATCCCGACGAGGCAGAGTAGCGCCGCCGTCACATCCTCGCGGCCGGGCCCGAGCGGGCTCGGCCGCGTCTACACTCGACTCAGAAGAGCCGGGCGAGCAGCGCGGTGACCGCGGTCTCTACCCGCAGGATGCGCGGCCCCAGGTGAATCCCCTGGCAGCCGGCCTCGAGCAGTCGCTCCACCTCCCAGGGAATGAAGCCGCCCTCCGGCCCCACCAGCAGCACCGCCGGCTCGTCGAGCCCGCGGGGGCAGTCGTCGGGCATGCCCGGATGGGCCACCAGCCCGCGCCGCCCCGCGAGCAGCCCCGGCAGCCGGTCCTCGACGAAGGGGCGAAAGCCCTTGGCCAGGGTCACCTCGGGCAGCCGGGTGTCGCGGGCCTGCTCCAGGCCCAGCACCAGGTGGCGGTGGATCTTCTCGTCGTCGAGCTCCGGCGACTGCCAGTAGCTCTTCTCCACGCGACGGGTATTGAGCAGGGTGATCTGCTTCACGCCCAGGGCGGTGACGTGCTCAAGGCTGCGCGCCAGCATCCGCGGACGCGGCAGGGCGAGCACCAGGTGCACCGGCAGCGAAGGCGGCGCCGGCTGATCCAGCGCGGAGACGTCGAAGCACGCCTCGTCGTCGTCGAGGCTCAACAGCTCGCCGCGCCCGAGCGCGCCCCCCGCGATGCCCAGCGTCAGGGTGTCCCCGGGGCGAGCGCGATGGACCTCGCGCAGGTGCGCCAGGCGGCGCGGGTCGCGAACCCGGGCCAGGCGATGGTTCTCGACGTCCTCGGGGGAGAGCAGGATCAGGTTCATGGCGCCTCGCCGTGTTTGAGACTGAATAGGGGCTATGCCTTGCATGGATGGTGTCGCGGTGCACAATAGCGCTACGGGGGGCAACCGCCCTCATCGGACAAGGAGCAGCGCCGTGCGCGTGATTCGCAAGTATGCCAACCGCAGGCTCTATGATACCGAACAGAGCCGCTACGTGACCCTCGAGGATCTGCGCGGCCTGATCATCGACGAGGTGCCCTTCCGGGTCGAGGATGCCAAGAGCGGCGAGGACCTGACCCGCACCATCCTGCTGTCGATCATCATCGAGCAGGAGCAGGCCGACGGCGACGCCCAGGTGTTTTCCAACGACCTGCTGGCGCAGTTCATCCGGGTCTACGACATGGCCCAGCCGCTGCCCCTTTCGCGCTATCTGGAGCAGGGCACCCAGCTGATGCTCGAGCAACAGCACCGCATGCAGGATCAGTGGCAGCAGGCCATGCGCCACTCGCCCATGGAGCTGATGCGCGAGATGGCCGAGGAGAACATGAAGTTCTGGCAGAAGACCATCAACCAGGCCGGCACCCCGAGCGACGACGACCCGGGCAAGGGCAAGCCGTAGGCGGCGCCGCGCGTCGGTTTCTGACATAATGCCGCGACGTTTCTTGCACGGTTCTGAGGTAGTCAAGCGGATGAAGGTCCTGATCATCGGCGGCGGTGGCCGCGAACACGCCCTGGCCTGGAAGGTCGCCCAGTCACCCCGAGTGGAGACGGTCTTCGTGGCCCCCGGCAACGCCGGCACGGCCCTGGAGCCGGGGCTCACGAACGTCGCTATCGGCGTCGACGACCTGGCGGGCCTGGTGGCCTTCGCCCGGGAGGAGGGTGTCGAGCTGACCATCGTCGGCCCCGAGGCACCGCTGGTCGAGGGCGTGGTCGACCGCTTCCGCGAGGCGGGCCTGGCGATCTTCGGCCCCACGGCCGGCGCGGCCCAGCTCGAGGGCTCCAAGGCGTTCACCAAGGACTTCCTGGCCCGTCACGCCATCCCCTCCGCCGACTATCGCACCTTCACTGCGGTGGAGCCGGCCCTCGAGTACCTGGCCGAGATGGGCGCGCCCATCGTCATCAAGGCCGACGGCCTGGCGGCCGGCAAGGGCGTGATCGTGGCGATGACCGTCGAGGAAGCCGAGGCGGCGGTGCGCGACATGCTCGAGGCCAACGCCTTCGGCGATGCCGGCGCCCGGGTGGTGATCGAGGAGTTCCTGCAGGGCGAGGAGGCGAGCTTCATCGTCATGGTCGACGGCGAGACCATCCTGCCCATGGCGACCAGCCAGGACCACAAGCGCGCCTTCGATGGCGATGCCGGCCCCAACACCGGCGGCATGGGCGCCTACTCCCCGGCGCCGGTGGTCACCGACAGCGTCTTCGAACGCATCATGGAGCGGGTGATCCGCCCCACGGTGCGGGGCATGGCCGAGGAAGGCCACGCCTACACCGGCTTCCTCTACGCCGGCCTGATGATCGACGCCGAGGGCAATCCCAAGGTGATCGAGTACAACTGCCGCTTCGGCGACCCCGAGACCCAGCCGATCATGTTGCGGCTGCGCTCCGACCTGGCCGAGCTGTGCCTGGCCGGCGCGCGCGGCGAGCTGGCGGGACTTCCCTGCGACTGGGAACCGCGCCCCGCGGTGGGCGTGGTGCTGGCCGCCGGCGGCTACCCGGGCAGCTACCGCAAGGGCGATGCCATCGAGGGGCTCGGCGCCGCCGAGGCCACCGGCTGCAAGGTCTTCCACGCCGGCACGGCCGAGCGGGACGGCCAGGTGGTCACCGCCGGCGGCCGGGTGCTCTGTGTCACGGCGCTGGGCGATGACGTGGAGGCGGCGCGCGACCTGGCCTACCGGGGCGTCGCCGAGATCCGCTGGCCCGAGGTGCTCTACCGTCGCGACATCGCCCACCGGGCCATCGCCCGTGAGCGTGGTGACGCCTGAGCCCGAGCGATCCCCTACAACAAGATGCAGGAGCGAGCATGGAGCGTGTCCGACTGAGCTTTCCCGTCGATGAGGTCATGCACCGTCATCCGCTGACGGTACGCATCACCGACATGAACTACGGTCGCCACCTGGGCCACGATGCGCTGATCTCGCTGCTGCACGAGGCGCGCGTCGCCGCGCTGGCCTCCCGAGGGCTCCACGAGTGGGATCTCGGCGGCTTCCCCTGTGTGGCGGCCGATCTCGCCGTGCAGTATCAGGCCGAGACGCGCTGGCCCGATGCGCTGGCGGTGGAGACCGCCATCCCGGCGCCGGCGCGCAAGGCGATCGGCGTCTACCATCGCATCCTGCGCGAGGCCGACGACGTCACGGTGGCCACCGCCCGGATCAACCTGATGCTGATCGACCCCGCCAACGGCCGGCCGGTGGCGATCCCCGATGCGCTGCGCGATACCCTGGCGGGAGCGCGCTGATGTCGCGGGAGTATCCGATCATCGCCCTCACCGGCTCCTCCGGGGCCGGCACCACCACGGTGAAGCGCACCTTCGAGCGGATGTTCGCCCGGGAGGCCGTGCACGCCGCCTACGTCGACGGCGATGCCTTTCACCGCTATACCCGTCAGGAGCTGGCGCAGATACTGCTCGACGAGCCCGATCGCAAGGACGAGCTCTCCCATTTCGCGGTGGAGGCCAACCTGCTCGACCGGCTCGAGGCGCTGTTTCGGGAGTACGGCCAGCACGGCAACGGCTCCTTCCGCCACTATATCCATGCCGAAGACAAGCAGATGATCGAGGCCGGCTATCAGGTCGGCACCTTCACCGAATGGCAATCGCTGCCCTGCGGCACCGACCTGCTGTTCTATGAGGGGCTGCACGGGGGGCTGGTCACCGCCGAGCTCGACATCGCCCGCCACGTCGACCTGCTGGTGGGGGTCGCGCCGACCATGAACCTGGAGTGGATCCAGAAGATCGATCGCGACATGCGCCACCGCGGCTACTCCCAGGAGGCGGTGATCGACACCATCCTGGGGCGCATGGACGACTACGTGCGCTACATCCAGCCGCAGTTCTCGCGCACCCACATCAACTTCCAGCGGGTGCCCACGGTGGATACCTCCAACCCCTTCGAGGTCCAGGACATCCCCACCGACGCCGAGTCCTTCGTGGTCATCCGCTTCCGCGACCCGGCCACGGTGGACTTCCCCTACCTGCTGGCGATGATTCAGGATGCCTTCATGAGTCGCCCCCACACCCTGGTGGTGCCGGGTTCGCGGCTGTCGCTGGCCATGGAACTGATCCTCGGGCCGCTGGTGCGCCACCTGCTGGCCCAGCGGCGCTTTCGCTGACGCCGACACCGACCCTCATGCAAGGAGAACCGCCCATGGATTGCCTGTTCTGCAAGATCATCGAGCGCGAGATTCCCGCCGATATCGTCTATGAAGACGATCACGTGCTCGCCTTCAACGACATCAATCCCCAGGCGCCGACCCACATGCTGATCGTGCCCAAGCGGCACATCGCCACCCTCAACGACATCGAGGAGGAGGGCGATCTGGCGCTGGTGGGGCGTCTGCAGTACACCGCCGCGAAGCTGGCGGCCGAGCAGGGCTTCGCCGAGGACGGCTATCGGGTGGTGATGAACTGCAACGATCACGGCGGCCAGACCGTCTATCATATTCACATGCACCTGATGGGCGGTCGTCGCTTTACCTGGCCGGCTGGCTAGCCGGCGCCCTGCGGCCGAGGCCGCGGGCGACCCGGCGTACGACGCATCAGGTGCATTCTCGAGAGATTTCGTCATGACCCGCTCCCTATCCCGTGCCGACAACCTGATCCACCAGTTCGATACCGTGCTGAGGACCCTGGTGCCCCACGCGGCGACCCCCTCGCGCGTCTCGCCGGCGACCCCGGCGGTGCACGACGAGCCGATGAGCGCGGAGGAGCGGCATCACGCCGCGGGGCTGATGCGCATCAACCACACCGGCGAGGTGTGCGCCCAGGCGCTCTACCAGGGCCAGGGAATGACCGCCAAGCTGCCCAAGGTGCGCGGCCAGATGGAGCAGGCCGCCCAGGAGGAGATCGATCACCTGGCCTGGTGCGACGCGCGGCTCCAGGAGTTGCATGACCGCCCGAGCCTGCTCAATCCGCTGTTCTACGCGGCCTCCTTCGGGCTGGGCGCCGCGGCGGGCGCCGTCGGCGACCAGGTCAGCCTGGGCTTCGTGGCCGCCACCGAGGAGCAGGTCGGCCATCACCTGGAGGAGCATCTGGTCAAGCTGCCGGCGGCCGATCACCGCTCGCGCGCCGTGCTGCGCCAGATGGCCATCGACGAGGCCCACCACGCCCAGCTGGCCCTGGAGGCGGGGGGCAGCCGCTTCCCCGCACCGGTCAAACTCGGCATGAAGCTGATGTCCAAGGTGATGACCGCCAGCGTCTATCGATTGTAAGCGCCAAGCTGCAAGCGCCTAGCGCCTAGCGCCTAGCGCCGAGCTGCTCACTGACGGGCGGCAGGTGTCGGGGAAGCCAACGAGAAACCCCGCGGGATGTCGAGTCCGGCGGGGTTTGTTTCGTTGAGGTCAGCAGTGTCAGTGACATCATCCTGCGGCGCTCGGCGCTCGGCGCTCGGCGCTCGGCGCTCGGCGCTCGGCGCTCGGCGCTCGGCGCTCGGCGCTCGGCGCTCGGCGCTACTCCTCGACGATGGTGAAGGAGTGGGTGATCTCCACGCCGCCCTTGACCAGCATGATGGAGGCGCTGCAGTACTTCTCGGCGGAGAGCTCCACGGCACGGGCCACCTGCTTCTCCTTCAGGCCGCGGCCGCTGATGGTGAAGTGCACGTGGATCCGGGTGAAGACGCTCGGCACCTCGTCGCTGCGCTCGGCCTCGAGGCTCGCCACGCAGTCGGTCACGTCGGCCCGGGCCTTCTCGAGGATGTTGAGGATGTCGAAGGAGGTGCAGCCGCCCATGCCCATCAGCAGCATCTCCATGGGGCGCGGACCGGTGTTGCGACCGCCGTGGTCGGGGGGGCCGTCGATGATCACGCTGTGGCCGCTGCCGCTCTCGGCAACGAATTGGCGTCCGTCGGTCCATTTCACGCTGGCTTTCATGGGCTCGGCTTCCTTCGGTTGAATGCGATGACAGCAGGCCCGGCAGCATAGCAGCTGACGGGCGGCGGCTCAGCCCCGTTCGCGGGCTCCGGCGACAGGCCTGCGAGGGGGCGCTGTAAACCCGTCCCTGGGCGCTACCGACGCCTTCCTTGGCGTAGGACCCCCTCTTGGGCCTATCCCCGGCGCCTTACGCTTAGACTCTGGAGTGATGCTCCGCTCGAAGATGTTGGTCCAGTGCCCTCAGCCGCGCCGGCGTGCCGACATCGACCCAGGCGCCGCGGTGGTGGGTGCCGCCGACGCGGCCCTCGGCCATGGCGCGCCTGAGCAGCGGCGCCAGGCCGAAGGCGCCGGGCGCCTCGGAAGCCACCAGCGCCGGATCGAGCAGGCTGAGCCCGGCGAAGGTGAGGCGCGGCGCCCCCTCGGCGTGGACCCGGCCGCGCGCGTCCAGGTGGAAGTCGCCGTCGGGGTGGTGATCGGGGTTGTCCACCAGCACCAGGTGGGCCAGGTCGTTGCCCGGGGCGGGCAGGCGCGACGGTGCCAGGTCGCACCAGACGTCGCCGTTGACCAGCAGGAAGGGCGCGTCGCCGAGCAGCGGGAGCGCCTGGCGGATGCCGCCGCCGGTCTCCAGCGGAGTGGCCTCGCGGCTCCAGGCGATGTTGACCCCGTAGGCCGCCCCGTCGCCCAGCGCGTCGATGATCTGCTGTGCCCGGTAGCTGACGTTGATCACCACATCGTTGATGCCCGCCGCGCGCAGGCGCTCGAGGTGGTGGACGATCAGCGGCCGGCCCGCCACCTCGAGCAGCGGCTTGGGGCAGTGGTCGGTGAGCGGGCGCATGCGGGTGCCGAGCCCCGCGGCCAGGATCATCGCCTTCATGCGTGCGTCTCCAGGCGCGCCACGAGCGCCGGGCGAAAGCTGTCGGCGAGCCAGGCGCGAAAGCCCTCGTGACCGGGCAGGCCGGCGAGGCTCTCCTCGAGGTGGCCGAGAAAATGCGGCAGGCGCTCGAGATAGCCCTGGCGTCCATCGCGCAGGGTCAGCCGGCAGAAGATGCCGAGCACTTTGAGCGAGCGCTGGGCGGCCATGGCCTGGACCCGGGCGAGGAAGGTTGCCGCGTCGATGTCCTCAGCCAGCCGGCCGTCGGCGATGGCCTGGACGCGGAAGGCCTCGGTCCAGGCGGCGAAGCGCGCCGGAGAAAAACGGCAGTAGCGTCCGCGCAGCAGCGAGATCAGGTCGTAGCTGATCGGGCCTGCCACGGCGTCCTGGAAGTCGATCAGGTAGAGGGCGTCGTCCTTTACCATCAGGTTCATGGCGTCAAAGTCGCGATGCACCGCGACTACCGGCTGCGCCAGGGCCGACTCGATCAGCGCCTCGCGAAGCGTCGCCCAGCCCGGCGGCGGGGCGATGCCCAGCCACTCGCCCAGGCACCAGTCGGGGAAGAGGTCCAGCTCGCGGCCAAGCAGCGCGGCGTCGTAGCCGGGCAGGCCATCCACCGGGGCGCGATTCTGCAGGTCGTGAATCATCTCGATCGCGCGTTCGTGCCAGGCCAGGGTGACCGGGGCATCGTCGCCTGCGAAGAGGTCCTGCAGCGGCGTGTCGCCGAGATCGTCGAGCTCGATAAATCCCGCGGCCAGGTCCACGCCGTAAAGCGCCGGCACCGGCAGGCCGGCCGCTCCCCACTGCTCGGCGATGGTCACGAAGGGGCTGCTGTCTTCCCGGTCCGGCGGGGCGTCCATCAGCATGCGGGTGGTACCATCGGGCAGCTGCAGGCGAAAGTAGCGCCGGAAGCTGGCGTCGCCGGCGGCGAAGCGCAGGGCGATGGCCTCCGGAGGGAGTCCGTGGCGCCTGGCCGCCCAGGCATGTAGCCGCTGCGTTCGCGTGGGGTCGGTGGCCTCGGGCATCGTCGTGTGGCTCCTTGTGAGGGGGCGGATACGGTTGACGGCCCCGTGGGGGCCCCGCATGCTGAGCTCCCGACATCGTCGGCGATGGCAGGGCTCGCGCCGGCAGCACAGGCCGGGTGCGGCCTGTATAATACCGATTCACCCCGCCAAGGACATCGTGGAGCATGGGCAAGCGACACTCGTGGACATGGACGGCCCTGACAGGCCTGGCCGGCGCCGGCCTGGTGAGCGGGCCACTCTCGGCGGCGCCTCCCGAGTCGCTGCCGGCGGCCCAGCTGGACTGGCAGCCCTGGGGCGAGGCGCGCCCGGCGGACGCTCTGTGCCGCGGCCGCTATGTGATGCCGGACTACCGCCTGCCGCCGCCGCCCGGCGAGAAGGTGGCGAGCGAATCCGATCGGGCCGGTTCGGGCGAGGACGGCGAGACCCGCCTCGACGGCGAGGTGCTGCTGCGCCGCGGCGACGCCCAGCTCGAGGCGCCGCGGGTGCGGGTGCCCGCCAGCCGCGAGACCGCCTACGCCGAGGGACCGCTGACGCTGCGCGACCGCAACCTGCTGGTGCGCGGCGCCTCGGCCGAGCTCTCCCTGAACAGCGATGCCGCGAGCATCGATACGGCCCACTACGTGGCCCATGAGCAGCGCCTGCGCGGCGACGCCGTGCGCCTGGCCCGGCTCGACGGCGAGCGCTACCGCCTCACCGAGGCAAGCTTCACCACCTGCGAGCCGGGCAGCGACCTGTGGCGCCTGGTCGGCAACGATATCCTGCTCGACCGCGAGCGCGGCGTCGGCACCGCCAAGCACGCCCGGCTCGAGGTGGGCAAGGTGCCGGTCTTCTACTGGCCCTGGGTGCGCTTCCCCCTCGACGAACGCCGCCAGACCGGCTTCCTGTGGCCGCTGCTGGGGCTCTCCGCCGACTCCCTCGACTACGCCCAGCCCTTCTACTGGAACATCGCCCCGGACCAGGACGCCACGATCACGCCGCGCTATATCAGCGATCGAGGCCTGCTGCTGGGCGGCGAGTACCGCTACCTGTTCGAGAATCACGGCGGCCAGCTCGAGGGCGCCTACCTGGCCGACGACGACGGCGATCCCGATGACGAGCCCAGCTACGAGGGCGAAGATCGCTGGTACATCGACTACCGGCACGCCGGACGCCTGGATGCCCGCACCCCCTATCGGCTGCGCTACGGGGCGGCCAGCGACGGCAGCTACTTCGACGACTTCGGCCGCGACTTCGGCGAGGGCGACACCGCCTACATGGAGCGCCTGGCCCAGATCGACCATCGCGGCGATACCTGGCGGCTGCAGGCCAAGGCCCAGGGCTACCAGAAGCTCGACGATCCGCTGCTCGAGCGCGACAAGCCCTTCTACCGCCTGCCGAGCCTGACCGCCGACGCCCGCTGGTCCCAGGAGAGCGGCTTCTACCAGCAGTGGCGCTCCAACGTCACCTATTTCTGGCGCGACGTGGACGAAGCGGCACTTCCCGACACAGAACGCTTCGACCGAGAGTCGGCCAACGGTACCCGCCTGCACCTGGCGCCGGCTACCGGTTGGCGCATGGACAAGAGCTGGGGGTACCTGGAGCCCCGCGTCGAGTGGCTCGCCACCGCCTACCAGCTGGATTACGGCGAGCGCGACACCGACCGCGACGAGGAGCTCACCCGCAGCGTGCCGGTGGCCAGCGTCGACGGCGGCCTGGTCTTCGAGCGCGAGCTCGCCCTCGGCGGGCGCGACTACCGCCAGACGCTGGAGCCGCGGGTCAACTACGCCTATGTGCCGGCGCGGGACCAGACGGACTTTCCCGACTTCGATACCGCCGAGCGTGCCTTCTCCTGGAACCAGCTCTGGTCGCCCTACCGCTTCAGCGGCAGTGATCGGGTGGGCGACCTGAACCGCGTCTCGCTGGGCCTCGAGTCGCGGCTGCTGGCCGATGAGAGCGGCCGCGAGAAGCTATCGGTGGGGCTGGGGCAGGCCTACTACCTGGAGGATCGCAGCATCGACATGGATGGCGATCCCGACAAGTCCGATCGCGCCGAGTATGCCAGCTTCAACGATTACTACCGGGCCACTCGCGAGCGTTCGCCGCTGGTCGCTCGGGCCGACTGGCAGATCACCGATGAGTGGCGCAGCCGCTGGCAGTGGCTCTACGACGACCACCTGGAGCGCACCGAGAGCACCTCGCTGGGCCTTCAGTACCTGGCCCCGGCCGGCCACGTGCTAAACCTCGGCTATCGCTGGCAGGTCCAGGGCTTCGATCCCGCCGAGGACGAAGAGGACGTGGTCACCTACAACCGCGAGGAGTACGACCTGTCGTTCGCCCTGAAGGCCAGCCGGCAGGTCGACCTGATCGGGCGGTTGCTCTACGACAACACCAACGACCGCGCCCTGGAGCAGCTGGCGGGTGTTCAGTGGAACGACTGCTGCTATGGTCTGCAGCTGGTCTGGCGCGAGTGGATCGACGACAGCGATACCGCCAACACCCTCGAGGACGACCAGACCGATCGCGGGATCTTCCTGCGCTTCGTGTTCAAGGGGCTGGGCGGCGTCGGCGGCGAGGCCGACGGCTACTTCCAGCAGGCGGTCCCGGGTTACCGTAGCGCATCCCTGGGCCGCCTGTGAGGGCGCATCCCTGGGCCGCCCTTGAGAGCGCATCCCTGGGCCGCCCGTGAGACATTCGACACCGACGAGAGGAAACAGAGACATGCACAGCCGACGTATCGCCACCCTGGCGCTGGCCATGTGCCTGAGCGGCCTGCCCCTGGTAGGCCAGGCCCAGGAGTCGGCCTACGCGGGCCGTCAGCCGCTGGACCGCATCGTGGCGGTGGTCAACGAGGGCGCCATCATGGAAAGCCAGCTCGACAACCGTGTCGCCCAGGTGCGCAGCCAGCTCGAGGGTCGGGGACAGGCGACGCCTTCCGATGCGGTGCTGCACGAGCAGGTGCTGGAGCGCATGATCGTCGAGGAGATCCAGCTGCAGATGGCGCGCGAGGCTAATCTGAGCGTCGACGACACCGAGCTCAACCGCCAGGTGCGCGCCATCGCCGAGGGCAACGGCATGAGCCTGGAACAGTTCGCCGATGCGCTCGAGGCCGACGGCCTGTCGCTGGGCGTGGTGCGCGATCAGGTGCGCCGCGAGCTGCTGATGCGCCAGCTCCAGCAGCGCCGGGTCGCCAGCCGGGTCGACCTCTCCGAGCGTGAGGTGGATCGCTTCGTGGAGCAGCAGGGCGCCAGCCGTGACCAGGCGCGTCAGGCGCTGTTCCAGCGCAAGGTCAGCGCCGAGATGGAAGAGTGGATCCAGGAGATCCGTAGCCGCGCCTTCGTCGACGATCGCCTCGAGGCGCGCTGATGTCCCTGGCGGATGCGCCCGTGCTGGCCCTGACCTGCGGCGAGCCGGCGGGCATCGGGCCGGAGCTGGCCGTGATGCTGGCCGCCGACGTGGTTCCCCCGGCTCGAGTGGTGGCGGTGGGTGACCCGGCCCTGCTCGCCGAGCGCGCCGCCATGATCGGCCGCGAGGTCGAGATCCTCGAGCTCGGCCATGACGAGGTGCCGCCCGCGCCGCGGCGTGGCGTGCTGCCGGTGTGGCCCGTGGCGCTGCGCGCCCCGGCACGACCCGGCGAGCTCAACGTCGCCAACGCCGCCCACGTGCTCGAGACCCTCGACGTGGCGCTGGCCGCCTGCCGCGCCGGGCGGGCGGCCGGCATGGTCACCGCGCCGCTGCACAAGGGCGTGATTCTCGATGCCGGTCATACCGGCTTCACCGGCCACACCGAGTACCTGCGCGACGCCTGCGGCGTCGACGAGGTGGTGATGATGCTGGCGACCGACAGCGCCCTGCACGCCCGCGAGGCGAGCGGGCAGAGCGGGGCCGCGCTGCGGGTGGCGCTGGCCACCACCCACCTGCCGCTGCGCGAGGTGGCCGACGCCATCACCGGGCCGCGGCTCACTCGGCTGCTGCACATCCTGCACGGCGACCTGCAGCGCTGGTTCGGCGTGGCCCACCCGCGTATCGCGGTCTGCGGCCTCAATCCCCACGCGGGGGAGGGCGGCCACCTGGGCCGCGAGGAGCTCGACGTGATCATCCCGGCCCTCGCGGCCCTGCGCGCCGAGGGGCTGACCCTTGACGGCCCCCTGCCGGCCGATACCCTGTTCACCCCGCGCCACCTCGAGGGCGTCGACGCGGTGCTGGCCATGTATCATGACCAGGGCCTCCCCGTGCTCAAGTACGCCGGCTTCGGTCGCGCCGCCAACATTACCCTGGGGCTGCCGCTGGTGCGCACCTCGGTGGATCACGGCACGGCGCTGGATCTCGCCGGCAGCGGTCGCGCCGATCCCGGCAGCCTGCGAGTGGCCGTGGCGCTGGCCGCCGAGATGGCTGGCCGCGGCGGCTGCAGCTAAACGAGCATCAGAGCCGTTAGAGGGGCGTCGGGGATAGGCCGAAGCGGAGGTCCGATTCCAGGGGTAAGGAGCATGGCTCCGAACGGGTTGGCCATGGATGGCCGACCCCGGCCCTGCAAGCGGAGCAGGATGCGAGAGCGCCGCAGGGAATCGGTAGCGTACAGGGAGGGTTCCACAGCGCCTCCGCGACTGGTCTATCGCCGAATCAGCCCCGACACAGCGGCGATGCGATAGTTAGAATCTCTAGTGACATAAGGACACCCCCGAATGGCATCCGGCCCCCCGGTTCACCAGGCCCGCAAGCGCTTCGGCCAGAACTTCCTGCGCGACTACGGCGTCATCTCGCGCATCGTGCGCGCCATCGGCCCTCGTCCCGGCGACCGGTTGGTGGAGATCGGCCCCGGGCAGGGTGCGCTGACCGAGCCGCTGCTCAAGGCCGCCGACGGCCACCTCGAGGTGATCGAGCTCGACCGCGACCTGATCCCCGGACTGCGGGTGCAGTTCTTCGACAAGCCCGGCTTCATCATCCACGAGGGCGACGCCCTGAAGGTGGATTTCCAGGCCCTGCGGGGCGAGGGTCCGGCGCTGCGCGTCGTCGGCAACCTGCCCTACAATATCTCCACGCCGCTGATCGTCCACCTCCTGAAGGCCGGCGAGGCCGTGGCCGACATGCACTTCATGCTGCAGAAGGAGGTGGTGGAGCGTCTGGCCGCCACGCCGGGCGGTCCCGACTGGGGGCGGCTGTCGGTGATGGCGCAGTATCACTGTCGCGTCGATGCCCTGTTCACGGTGCCGCCGGAGGCCTTCGTGCCTCGTCCCAAGGTCGACTCGGCCATCGTGCGCCTCACGCCCCACGAGGCCCTGCCCCATCCGGCCAGCGACGAGTCGCTGCTCTTCGACCTGGTGCGCCAGTCCTTCGGCCAGCGGCGCAAGACGCTGCGCAACAACCTCAAGGGACGCATCGATGCCGTGGCCCTCGAGGCGCTGGGCATCGACCCGGGCCGTCGTCCCCAGACGCTGGACATCGAGGAGTTCGTGCGCATCGCCAACCACCTGGCCGCGGCCGGGGAAGGAGAGGCCTCATGACCCTGACGGTTCCCGAGGGGCTCGAGGGTGCCATCCGCGTCGACGTGGCGCCGGATTTTCGTATGGACGAGTCCGCCCCCGACGAGCAGCGCTTCGTCTTCAGCTATACCGTCACCGTGCACAACGCCTCCGGCCACAGCGTTCAGCTGCTCGCCCGCTACTGGAAGATCACCCAGGGCAGCGGCAAGGTGCAGGAGGTGCGCGGCAAGGGGGTGGTCGGCCAGCAGCCGCTGATCGGCCCCGGCCAGACCTTCCGCTACACCAGCCGGGCGATCCTCGACGGCCCGGTGGGGGTGATGGAGGGCGCCTACACCTGCGTCGACGCCGCCAGCCAGCGCCCCTTCGAGGTGGCGATCTCCCCCTTCCGGCTGGCCGGGCCCAACCAGGTACACTAGATCCCGTGACACGCACCGCAACGGAGCCGACATGACCACCTATGCCATCGGCGACCTGCAGGGTTGCCACGCGGAATTCGTCGCCCTGCTCGAGCGGCTCGACTTCGACCCGCGCCGCGACCGGCTGTGGCTGGCCGGCGACCTGGTCAACCGCGGGCCGGGCTCGCTTGCCTGCCTGCGCGAGGCGATGGCGCTGGGCGAGGCCGCCAGCATCGTGCTCGGTAACCACGACCTGCACCTGCTGGCGGTGGCGCGGGGCGGTGCCCGGGAGAGCCGCAAGGACACCCTGGCGCCGATCCTCGCCGCGCCGGACCGCGAGCGCCTGCTCGACTGGCTGCAGACGCGCCCTCTGCTGGTGCGCCGGGAATCCGCGACGCAGGGCGAGACCGTCATGACCCACGCCGGCCTGCTGCCCCAGTGGTCGGTGGAAAAGGCCGCGGCGCTTGCCGGCGAGGCCGAGGCGCGGCTCGCGGGCGAAGGGGCCGGCGCCTTCCTCGAGGCGATGTACGGCAACGAGCCGGCCTGCTGGCGCGATGATCTCGACGGCATCCCGCGGCTGAGGATGATCGTCAACGCCTTCACCCGCATGCGCTTCCTCGATGCCGAGGGCTGCCTCGACTTCGCCGCCAAGGAGGGGCTCGACAGCGCCCCGTCCGGCTTCGCCCCCTGGTTCCAGTATCCCCGCCGGGACGATCCCTGGCTGCTGTTCGGCCACTGGGCGGCCCTCGAGGGCGAGACACCCGAGAGCCGCGTGCGCGCCGAGGCGCTGGATACCGGCTGCGTCTGGGGCAGCCGGCTGACCGCCCTGGAGCTCGAGAGCGGTCGGCGCATCAGCGTGCCCAGCCGCCAGTGAATCCCCCGAGACGATCCCCGACGACGAGATGTCCGTGATGACCAACGCTCCCTTCCGCCACCTCGACATCGCTTCTTTGGCCGATTGGCTCGAGGGCGACGCGCCCCTCACCCTGGTCGATATCCGCGACCCTCAGAGCTTCGCCCAGGGGCATGTGCCCGGCAGCCAGCGCCTGGGCAACGACACCGTCGATGCCTTCCTCGACCAGGCCCCGCGCCAGGCGCCCCTGGTGGTGATCTGCTATCACGGCCACTCCAGCCAGCAGGCGGCGGCCTGGCTGGCCGGCCAGGGTTTCGCCGAGGTCTACAGTCTCGATGGCGGCTTCACCGACTGGCAGCACCGCCTCCCCGACCGGGTGGAGCGCTGAGCCATGAGCGCGAGCGACGACCGCCACCTCGAGGGACTCGAGGTCTATCGCGTCGGCGGGGCGGTGCGCGATGCCCGCCTGGGCTGGCCGGTCAAGGACACCGACTGGGTGGTAGTCGGCGCCACCGCCGAGGAGATGCAGCGGCGCGGCTTCAAGCCGGTGGGGCGCGATTTCCCGGTCTTCCTGCATCCGCTGAGCCACGAGGAGTTCGCCCTGGCGCGCACCGAGCGCAAGTCGGGCCACGGCTACACCGGCTTCGTGGTGCATGCGAGCCCCGAGGTCACCCTGGAGGAGGACCTGGCGCGGCGCGATCTGACCGTCAACGCCATGGCCGAGACGCCCGAGGGCGCGCTGGTCGATCCCTACGACGGGCTCGCCGACCTCGAGGCGCGCCGCCTGCGCCACGTCTCGCCGGCCTTCGTCGAGGACCCGCTGCGGGTGCTGCGCACGGCACGCTTCCTTTCTCGCTACGCGGGGCTCGGTTTCGTCATCGCCGAGGAGACCCGCGCGCTGATGCGCTCGCTGGTGAAGAGCGGCGAGCTTGCGCACCTGGTGGCCGAGCGCGTCTGGACCGAGACCGAGAAGGCGCTCTCCGAGCCCTGGCCGGAGGTCTACTTTCAGGTGCTCGACGAGTGCGGGGCGCTCGCCGTGCTGATGCCGGAGTTGGCCGAGGATGATGCGGACTTCGACGAGGCGCTGGGGCGCCTGCATCGGCTGCCCGAGGACATCGAGGCCGAGGCGCAGGTGCGCTGGCGCTGGGCGCGCCTGGTCGAGCACCTGGGAGACGCTGAGCGCGAGGCGCTGTCCGAGCGGCTGCGCCTGCCGCGGGCTCACCGCGAGCTGGCCACCCAGGCGGCCAGGACCCGGGCGCTGTGCCGGCAGGTCGCGGCCAACGGGCTATGCGGGGCGCAGGTGATGCGCTGGCTCGACGGCATCGATGCGTGGCGCCGCAGCGACCGGGTGGCGCCGCTGATCAGCCTGGTGAGCCTGGATGCCCCGGCGCTGGCCGAGGACCTGGCCCTGGCCTGGCGGCTGGCGGTGCAGATCCTGCCCAGGGCCCTGGTGGCGGAGGGCTATCAGGGGCGCGAGCTCGGCGAGGAGCTGGCGCGGCGCCGCTGGGAGGCCATCGAGGGGGCGCTCGCCGACCCCGAGGCATGACCGCCCGGGCTGGGCTACTCCTCCGCGCGGGAGAGGCGGCGCCCCTGCCAGGTGAAGTCCACCGGCCAGAGGCGCTGCTCGCCGTCCTCGAAGCGGGCCCAGTGGTCGCGATAGGTCTCGCCGGTGAGCGGGTGGCGCGCCTCGGGCAGCAGCTCGGCCATCGGCTGGAGCACGAAGGCGTGGTGCAGGATCTCGCCGCGCGGCAGCGCGACGCCATCGTGGCTGCCGCTGAGCGCGCCCACGGTGAGCAGGTCGATGTCCAGGGTCCGCGGGCTGAACTTGGGCACGTCCTTGAGCCGGCCGTGGGCGAACTCCAGGCGCTTGCACCAGGCCTGCAGCTCGCCCACCGAGCGCTCGCTCTCGAAGGCCACCACCAGGTTGTAGAAGTTGCGACCGTCCTCGAAGCCCACCGGCTCGCTCTCGAAGATCCGCGAGACGCCAAGCGCCCCGAAGGTCTCCGCCAGCGCGTCGAGGCAGGCCAGGACGTGATGCTCGCGTTCGATGTTACTGCCGATGCTGACGGTGACCCGGGCCATCAGGCGTCTCCCGGCCGGGTGCCGCGCACGATGGAGACCCCCACCGCGCTGGCCGCGGCCACGGCGCCGGGCTTGCGCAGGGTCAGGCGCAGCCAGGCGATGGCGAACTCGGCGCGCAGGATCTCGGCCAGGCGCTCGGCGAAGGTCTCCACCAGGGCAAACTGATGCTCTTCGGCGAAGCCGGCGATGCGCTCGCTGATCGCGGCGTAGTCCAGGGTCTGGGCGATGTCGTCCCCCGCCGCGGCGGGGCGGATGTCGGTGCCCAGCTCGAGATCGAGTCGCAGCGTCTGGGTGATGGTGCGCTCCCAGTCGTAGACGCCGATCACGGTATCCACCTCGAGCGCGTCGATCAGCACAAGATCCATCGGGGCTCCCCGGTCGTTGGTTGTTGCGGCCTCAGTCGTTGCGGCCTGGTCGATGCGGACGGGATAGGCGAGGGTCCGCCTGCAGGCCTCAGATTGTACGCCAGCGCGCTTCCCGGTGACACCGCGGGCCGCCGGCCTGTCGTCACCGGTCCCTGGCTGGCAGAATCGAGTCATTATCCCGGAGGAGCCCGCCCGTGGAGGCGCCACTCGACCTCATCCTGCCGCTGATGGCGATCGGCTATCTCAGCGGCACCTGGCTCGGCGCCCTCACGGTGTGCCGCCTTGCCGGCGTGGGCGACCCGCGGCTCGCCGGCTCGGCCAATCCCGGGTTTTCCAACGTGCTGCGCCTGCACGGTCGCCGCCTCGCCCTGGCCACCCTGATGGTGGACGTGATCAAGGGCATGCCGGTGCTGTGGCTCGCCATGGGGGTCGGCCTGCCGCCCTGGGGGCTGGGGCTGGTCGGGCTCGGCGTGCTGCTGGGGCACACCTATCCGGCCTGGCACCGTTTTCGCGGCGGCAAGGGGGTGGCCAGCGCCTTCGGGGTGATGCTGGTCCTCACGCCCTGGGTGGCGCTCTGCTGCGCCGCGCTCTGGACCCTGCTGGCCTGGCGGGTACGCACCGCGGCCGTGGCGTCGCTGGCCAGCGCCGCCGTGGCGCCGCTGGCCAGTATCTGGCTGGCGCCGGAGTTCGTGGGGGTGGTGATGGTCTTCACGCTGCTGGTGCTCGGGCGCCATGCGCTCAATATCCGCCGGCTCAGACGCGGTGAGGAGTCGGGGCTCTAGTCTTCCCGCGCTTAGACATGATGCCTTGCATGCCCGAGCCGGCCGGGTAACGAGACGCGCGATCCCGGGAACGAAACCCTGCCACTTCGCTTGCCGCTTGCACGTCGGGGCACAACATAATCCCTCACGGGTGCCCCTCACTCGACATCCCTGTCGATTGACGTGCGCGGCGGCGCTCGTCGCCAGCGTTCCCGGGGATATATCGCTTCGCTTCGTTACCCGGCCAGTCGTCTCGTTGCTTGACCGCTACTGTGAAGACATCGATGGCGCTTTCAGGCCGTCCATCGGCCAGCGCGGCACCGCCTTCATGATGCCGGTCTCGTCGTGCTCGCCGGCCAGCAGGCGCTGGGCGCTGTGACCCTCAAGAGCGCGATCATCGTGGGGTTCATGCCTTGGCGGGTGCCTGAAGCTCATCCATCGGCCAGCGCGGCACCGCCTTCATGATGCCGGTCTCGTCATGCTCGCCGGCCAGCAGGCGCTGGGCCCCCACATAAGCAATCATCGCCCCGTTGTCGGTGCAGAAGCGTCCGCGCGGGTAGTAGGCCCGGGCGTCGCGCTTGGCGCATTCGCGCTCCAGGCGCTCGCGCAGCCGCACGTTGGCACTCACGCCGCCGGCGACCACCAGGCGCTTGAGACCCGTCTGGTCGAGGGCGCGACGGCACTTGATCACCAGGGTGTCGACCACCGCCTCCTCAAAGGCGCGAGCCACGTCGGCTCGGGCCTGGTCGTCGAGCTCGCCGGCGCGCTCCAGCTGGCGGATGGCGGTCAGGGTGTGGGTCTTGAGCCCCGAGAAACTGAAGTTCAGTCCCGGGCGGTCGGTCATGGGCCGCGGGAAGCGCAGCCGCTTGGGATCGCCCTGCTCGGCCAGACGCGCCACCTGGGGGCCGCCGGGGTAGGCGAGGCCGAGCATCTTGGCCGCCTTGTCGAAGGCCTCGCCCGCCGCATCGTCCACCGACTCGCCGAGCAGGCGGTACTGCCCCAGCCCCTGCACCTCGACCAGCTGGGTGTGCCCGCCGGAAACCAGTAGCGCCACGAAGGGGAAGCCGGGCGGCTCGTCCTCCAGCATGGGGGCCAGCAGGTGGCCCTCCATGTGGTGGACGCCGAGCACCGGGATGTCCAGCGCCCGGGCCATGCCATGGGCGGTGCTGGCGCCGACCATCAGCGCGCCGACCAGGCCGGGGCCGGCGGTGTAGGCGATGGCGTCTAGCTCGCCACGCGTCAGGCCGGCGTCGTCCAGCACCTGCTGGATGAGCGGCAGCAGACGGCGCGTGTGGTCGCGGGAGGCGAGCTCCGGCACCACGCCACCGTACTCGGCGTGCATGGCGATTTGGCTGTAGAGGGCGTCGGCGACGAGGCCGCGCCCGGTGTCGAAGAGGGCGACGCCGGTCTCGTCGCAGGAGGTCTCGATGCCCAGTACGCGCATGATATCGGCTCGGTAATGCGTGGATGGCGGCATTCTACGCATTTTGCCCCGTGTCGGCAGCAGGGAAACGATTTGCACGAGCTCGGTTGGGCGACTAGAATACGGTCCGCTGCAAGACTGGGTCGTGCACCCAGGGGTCATCTCTCGCGTATTCACGCATCGTTCCGGTTCGCCTGGCGATTCCGGGGCGTGTTTCGTGGTGGTGACGGCCCCGTCGGGTGTGCGTACAAACCGAACTCAAGTTACCCAAGGTAGGTGAGTGCTTAATGCCTTCTGTCAAAGTACGTGATAACGAGCCGTTTGACGTCGCGCTGCGTCGCTTCAAGCGTTCCTGTGAAAAGGCCGGTGTCCTCTCGGAAGTGCGTCGTCGCGAGCAGTACGAGAAGCCGACCGCAGAGCGCAAGCGTAAGGCGGCGGCTGCCGTCAAGCGCCATGCCAAGAAGCTTCAGCGTGAGCGCAAGCGTTTCGAACGGCTCTATTGATCCGTACTGGAGTCGGTGAGGGCGTCCGGCCCATGCCGTCTCAAGAGGGACGCCAAGCGGCCGCCTAACGGTGGCCGCTTGTTTTTGTCGCCTCCTCCCGCTTCCCGCAGGTTTCCCGCATGTCCGGTCAGATCCCCCAGCGTTTCATCGATGATCTCCTGGCCCGCGTCGACGTGGTCGAGGTGGTCAGCGAGCGCGTGAAGCTCAAGAAGGCCGGTCGCAACCACTCCGGGCTCTGCCCCTTCCACCAGGAGAAGTCGCCGTCGTTCACCGTCAGCGCCGACAAGCAGTTCTATCACTGCTTCGGCTGCGGCGCCCACGGCAATGCCCTGCGCTTTTTGATGGAGTACGACAAGCTGCGCTTTCCCGAGGCCGTGGAGCAGCTGGCCGGCCGGCTCGGCATGGAGGTGCCCCGCGAGGGCGCCGATGATCCGCGGGCCCAGGCGCGCGAGCGCAAGCGCAAGGAGGGGGTCAACCTGCTGGAGCTGTCGGCCAGCTTCTTCCGTGAGCGGCTGAAGATGCCGGAGGGCGAGAACGCCCGCCGCTATCTGGCCGACCGCGGGCTGTCGCCTGAGGTCCAGCAGACCTTCGGCATCGGCTGCGCGCCGGCCGGCTGGGAGGCGCTCAAGCGCCACCTGGGCGAGCGCGGCATCGCCGATTCGGTGCAGATCGAGTACGGCCTGCTGGTGCATCACGAGGACAGCGGGCGCACCTATGATCGCTTCCGCGATCGTGTGATGTTCCCGATCCGCGATATCCGCGGGCGCACCATCGCCTTCGGCGGTCGCGTGCTGGGCGATGCCAAGCCCAAGTACTTAAACTCCCCCGAGACGCCGGTGTTCCACAAGGGGCGCGAGCTCTACGGCCTCTACGAGGCGCGCCAGGCCAATTCGCGGCTCGAGCGGGTGGTGATCGTCGAGGGCTACATGGACGTGGTGGCGCTGGCCCAGTTCGGCATCCGCAACGCCGTGGCCACACTCGGCACCTCGACCAGCGAGGAGCACCTGAGCCGGCTGTTCCGCATGGTCGGCGAGGTGGTGTTCTGCTTCGACGGCGATCGCGCCGGCCGCCAGGCCGCCACCCGGGCGCTGGAGACGGTGCTGCCGCAGATGATCGACGGTCGCCAGGCGCGCTTCATGTTCCTCCCCGAGGGCGAGGATCCGGACACCCTGGTGCGCCGCGAGGGGGCGGAGGCCTTCGAGGATCGCATCACCTGCGCCAGCCCGCTGTCGGAGTTCCTCTTCGATCACGCGGCCGAGGGGCGCGACCTGGCGACGATCGAGGCGCGCGAGCGCTTCGCCAGCCAGGTGCTCGCGGCCATCGGCAAGCTGCCCGAGGGCGTGCTGAAGTCGCTGCTGCTGGGCGAGCTTTCGCGGCGCACCGGCGTCGAGCAGTCGCGCTTCGAGGCGCTGGTGGCGCCTGCAGAGGCACCGCCGAGCGAGCCGCCCCTGGCGCCCGAGGCCGAGTGGCGCCCGGAGGACGAAGGGCACGAGGCGCGTCCGAGCAAGGGCAGCCAGACCCTGAGCCTGATGGGGCGCGTCCTTCAGCTGCTGGTGCACGAGCCGCGGCTGGTGGAGCGGCTGCCCGAAGACGACGACTGGTGCGACCAGGCGGACCCGGAGGCGCGGCTCTGTCGCGAGGTGGTGCGGTTGCTGCGGGCGGGCGGATATCGCAGCGCCCAGGTGCTGCTGGCCCACTTTCACGGCACTCCCGAAGGGGAGCGGCTGGCCGCGCTGGCGCGCCGCGAGCCGCTGGTCCCCCGAGGCGTGCGAGGCGCCGAGTTGGACAATTGGGTGGCCTATTTCCAGCGCCATCGTCAGCAGCAGTCGCCCCTGGAGGAATATGAGGTCTTGCTGTCGCGAATGCAGGCAGGGGAGAAGCTGTCGAAAGAGGACGGCCAGCGGCTGAACGCGCTGTTGATGGAGCTAAAGAGCTAAGCGCTCGTCGTGGCGGGGGTTGAATTTTCTGCCACCAACACCACATACGAGGGAGTTGCCTTTGCAAGGCACAACCTCACAACCTAACACACCTGAATGACCGCGCAAATACACCGAACTGGCAGGATGGCGGCCTTACCCGCTATACTGTTCGGCTTATCGAGTTTTCACCGCCTCAGTACTTCAGGTGCTTCATTCTTCTTCGTCGAGATAGGGTTTCTATGGCTGGAAATGCGCAGCAGCAGTCGCGTCTGAAGGAGTTGATCGCGCGCGGCAAGGAACAGGGCTTCCTGACCTATGCCGAGGTCAACGACCACCTTCCCGAGGATATCGCCGACCCGGATCAGGTGGAAGATATCATCGGCATGATCAACGACATGGGCATCAGCGTCGTCGAGGAAGCCCCCGATGAAGATACCCTGATGATGTCGGATCACTCCACCGACGAGTCGGCCGCCGAAGAGGCTGTCGCCGCGCTCGCCGCAGTGGAGAGCGACGTGGGTCGCACCACCGACCCCGTGCGCATGTACATGCGCGAGATGGGCACCGTCGAACTCCTGACCCGCGAGGGCGAGATCGAGATCGCCAAGCGGATCGAGGAGGGCACCCGCGAGGTGATGTCGGCGCTGGCCTATCTGCCCGGCGCGGTCGACTCCATCCTCGACGCCTACGATGCCACCCAGGACGAGGAGGCGCCCGGTCGCCTCTCCGACCTGTTCTCGGGCTTCATCGACCCCGACGAGGGGATTCCCGGCGTCGCGGAAGCTGAAGTGCCCGAGGAGGAGCCCCGCGACGAGTCCGAAGGCGATGCCGAGGACGATGACGATGCCGAGGCGGAGGAAGAGAGCGTCGGCGGCCCCGATCCCGAGGAGGCCCGCGCCCGCTTCGAGCAGATTCGCGAGCAGAACGCCGCGGCTCAGGCGGCCATCGAGGCTCACGGTCGCAGCGCGAAGCCCGCCCAGGAAGAGCTCGCTCGCCTGGCGCAGCTGTTCTCGCCGATCAAGCTGGTGCCCAAGCACTTCGAACGCCTGGTCGGTCAGGTGCGCATCAGCGTCGAACAGGTGCGCGCCCAGGAAAAGGCCATCATGCAGCTGTGCGTGAAGAAGGCCAAGGTGCCGCGCAAGACCTTCATCAAGGCCTTCCCGGGCAGCGAATCGCGTCCCGAGTGGCTCGACGAGTTCGGCGCCGCCAACCCGAAGTATGCGGCACGCCTGGAGCCGCTGCGCGCCGACATCCAGCGCTCCCAGCGCAAGATCGCCTTCGAGGAAGAGATGATCCAGCTGGCGGTGACCGAGATCAAGGAGGTCAATCGTCGGCTCTCCATCGGCGAGGCCAAGGCGCGCCGGGCCAAGAAGGAGATGGTCGAGGCCAACCTGCGCCTGGTGATCTCCATCGCCAAGAAGTACACCAACCGCGGCCTGCAGTTCCTGGACCTGATCCAGGAGGGCAACATCGGCCTGATGAAGGCCGTCGACAAGTTCGAATACCGTCGCGGCTACAAGTTCTCGACCTATGCCACCTGGTGGATCCGTCAGGCGATCACCCGCTCGATCGCCGACCAGGCCCGCACCATCCGTATTCCGGTGCACATGATCGAGACCATCAACAAGCTCAACCGCGTGTCGCGGCAGATGCTGCAGGAGATGGGCCGCGAGCCGACCCCCGAGGAGCTCGGCGAGCGTCTCGAGATGCCCGAGGACAAGGTCCGCAAGGTGCTCAAGATCGCCAAGGAGCCGATCTCCATGGAGACGCCCATCGGCGACGATGACGACTCCCACCTGGGCGACTTCATCGAGGACGGCACCATCCTGCTGCCCATCGATTCGGCGACCGGCGAGGGGCTGATCGAGGCCACCCGTAACGTGCTCGGCGGCCTCACCGCCCGCGAGGCCAAGGTGCTGCGGATGCGTTTCGGCATCGACATGAACACCGACCATACCCTCGAGGAGGTCGGCAAGCAGTTCGATGTCACCCGCGAGCGGATCCGCCAGATCGAAGCCAAGGCGCTGCGCAAGCTGCGTCACCCGTCGCGCTCGGAGCCGCTGCGCTCCTTCCTCGACGAGTAGTCACAGGACCTCGCTCACGACGACGCCCGCAGCCACTGGCTGCGGGCGTCGTCGTTTATGGGGGCTCTCGTCGGGGGTGTGACGAGGGGTTCGTCACGAGGAGAGGCAAGGGAAGGCGTCCCGGCAAGGCGACGCCGTGCGGGGCCGCCTCGCCGGCGCCGGGCGCGCCTCAGTCGGCGTTGAGGCGGCGCCAGCGGCGCACCAGCAGCACCAGCTCGATCATGGCGATGAACAGCAGGGTGTAGCCGAACAGCTCGGTGACCTCCTCGGCCGCGTCCTTGAAGGTGCGCAGGTAGGCCTCGCCGAGGATCGCCTGCCACATCTCGCTGCGTCCGAAGAGCCGCGAGTAGACGTAGGTGGTCAAGAAGCCCGCGGCGAACAGGCCGAACGAGAAGCTGTTGGCGTAGCGCTCGAATTCGCGGGCGAAGGCGTGGCGGCTGCGGATCACCGCGAACAGGATGGGCAGCACCAGCAGCGCGACCAGCGCCTGCCAGGCGCCATCGAACACCCAGGCATCCAGCCAGGCATCCTGCTCGCGAATCAGTGAGGCGAGCGGCAGGGCCAGCAGCAGCAGAGAGACGTGGGCCAGCCGCGGGCTCGTCAGGCGCACATAGAGCGCCAGGCCGGCGCTGCCGGCGAGCAGCAGCGACTGGGCGGGCTCGATGAAGCCGCGTTCGGAGAACTTCTGGCCCTCGAGGCTCAGCGCCTCGACCATCACGCCCTGCATCAGCAGGCCGATCAGGACGATATACAGCAGGGCGCGCAGGCTGGTGGCGCGAAAGTCGATGGGCGTGGGCGCTGCGGGGGGGAGGTGGTGTGGCATGGGCGTCTCGGGGTAAATCACATTCATTGGTGAATGTTTATGATACTCGGGTCGTTTGCGCCTGCCTATTGATTCCGAAGTGTCGATGCCATGGCCTCGATTCCGCGGTTGTCGAGGCCGCTTCTATTACGATCCCCCCGGCGCCCGCCGGGCCTCCTCGACGATCCAGTCGTGCACCGCGGCGATCCGGCGGTCGTCCAGCGCCCCCGGCGCATGGACGATACCGTAGCGCATGCCGGTCGGTACACGCTGGGCGAAGGGCGCGATCAACTCGCCGCTGCCGAGCTCTCCTCGGATCAGGGTCTGGCGGGCAATGGCGACGCCCATGCCGGCAATGGCCGCCGCCATGGTCAGGTGGTGGCGGTTGAAGGTATAGCCCCGGCGCAGGTTGAGGGGCGGCGCCGCGATGGCCTCGAGGTAGCGCTCCCACTCGGCGTGCTCGTGGCTGCCCCGCCAGGCCGTGACGTCGTGCAGCAGCGGGTACCAGGCCAGGTCGGCGGGATGACGCAGCGGCGGGCGGCCCCGCAGCAGGGCAGGGGCGCAGACCGGGAAGATCCGCTCCTCCATCAGCGGCGTGATGGCAAGCCCCGGAATGTGGCCGTCGTTGAGGTCCAGGGCCAGGTCGAAGTCGCCGTCGCGCAGCGAGACGCTGCTGTCCTCGGCGGTGACGTGCAGCTCGATGTCGGGAAAGCGCGCCTGCAGCCGGGGCAGGCGGGGCATCAGCCACTTGTGCAGGAAGGAGGGCACCGAGCGCAGCCGGATCACCCCGCTCATCACGCCGCTGCGCAGCCGTCGTACCTCCAGCCCCACCGCCTGATAGGCCTCGTCGACCACCGCCGCCAGGCGCCGGCCCTCTTCGGTCAGCTCCAGTCGACGCGGCCGGCGGCGAAACAGCTTGAACCCCAGCCGCTGCTCGAGCTGCTTGATCTGCTGGCTGACGGCGCCGGTGGTCACGTGCAGCTCCTCGGCCGCCCGGGTGAAGGAGAGGTGGCGAGCGCTGACGGCGAAGACCTTCAGCCCGGCGTGGGTCTGGGCGTTGAGTTGCGAGTTCATGGTTTAGTCATTCTATACCGTGGGCCAGATATTCTCGATTGTCGGGGCGTCACTTCGCCGCCATGATGAGGCTATCTATCGGCAGGCGTCGAGTGGCTTTAGTTTAACTGTCTGATGAGCGATCAGGCGGCCGCTGGCCCTGAACGCCGGAACGCCGGAACGCCGGAACGCCCGGCTCAGACACGAGGCAACATCATGGCAATCAGCGTCTTCGACCTGTTCAAGATCGGCATCGGTCCATCCAGCTCGCATACCGTCGGCCCCATGCAGGCCGCCTACGACTTCGTGCAGGCGTTGAAGCGCCAGGAGCTGCTCGAGCGCGTGGCGCGCATCGAGGTACACCTGCACGGCTCGCTCTCCGCCACCGGCAAGGGGCACGGCACCGACCGGGCCGTCATCATGGGGCTGATGGGCGAGCGTCCCCAGCACCTCGATCCGGCGATCGTCTCGCCGTGCATCGAGGAGCTGCTCGAGTCTCAGGCCCTGATGCTCGACGGTCGCCTGGCGATTCCCTTCCGCTGGACCCGGGACCTTGAGTGGCATGACGAGAGCCTGCCCTACCACCCCAACGCCATGACCCTGGTGGCTCACGGTCACGCCGAGGAGCTCTACCGCAACGTCTTCTACTCGGTGGGCGGCGGCTTCGTGATCGACGAGGCGCAGGCCGCCAGCGGCGAGCTGGATGCCGATAGCACGGCGCTGCCCTATGACTTCAACAGCGCCGCCGAGCTGTTGGCGCTGTGTCGGCTGCACGGCCTGCGCATCAGCGAGCTGATGATGGAGAACGAGAAGGCCTGGCGCAGCGAGGCCGAGATCCGCGCCGAGCTGTGGCGCATCTGGGAGGCCATGCAGGCCTGCGTCGACCAGGGGCTGGCCGCCGAGGGCATCCTGCCCGGCGGTCTCGAGGTGCGGCGTCGCGCCGCCGCCCTGCACCGTCGCCTCGAGGCCATGGACGACGATCGCAGCCTGATCGCCTCCACCTTCTCGGCGATGGACTGGGTCAACGTCTTCGCCCTGGCGGTCAACGAGGAGAACGCCGCCGGCGGGCGCATGGTCACCGCGCCCACCAACGGCGCGGCGGGTATCATCCCGGCGGTGCTGCACTACTACATGAAGTTCCAGCCCGGGGCCGACGAGCGCTGCGTGGTCGATTTCCTGATGACCGCCGCCGCGGTGGGCATCCTGTGCAAGAAGAACGCCTCCATCTCCGGCGCCGAGGTGGGCTGCCAGGGCGAGGTCGGCTCGGCTTGCGCCATGGCGGCGGCGGGGCTGACCGAGGTGCTGGGCGGCACCCCGGGCCAGGTGGAGAACGCCGCGGAGATCGGCCTGGAGCACAATCTCGGGCTCACCTGCGACCCCGTCGGCGGGCTGGTGCAGGTGCCCTGCATCGAGCGCAACGCCATCGCCTCGGTCAAGGCCATCAACGCCGCCCAGATGGCGCTGCGCGGTGACGGTGAGCACTTCATCTCGCTGGACAAGGCGATACGCACCATGCGCGACACCGGCGCCGACATGCAGGAGAAGTACAAGGAGACCTCCAAGGGCGGTCTCGCGGTCAACACCATCGAGTGCTGACGGCCCAGCGACGCGCAACGCGGTCGTGAACGGAGCGGCCGGCGGGTCGCCGAGCAGAACAGGCGCGATGCCCCCGATGGGGGCATCGCGCTTTTTTTTGTCGCACATGGTCGTTCCGCATAGTTTGCAAGCTATTGATAGCGCGAGCGCCTACACCATTGGTCGAGTTCCGGCGTTCTCCTGTTGCCCCGTCGCTCCGGCTCCTCTAGCTTACGTTAACGTAAAGTGTAGAGTGTTCTCCGGGGTCGCGTGATCTGGCATCACGGGCCCTCGATGCCGGCACCGCCACAACAACGACAACGGCCGACAACAACGACAACAGCATCCACGGCGGATCGCGCCAGCGATCCAGAGAGGACCCACCATGACCCAGGAGTTCATACTGGAAACTCGCGGGTTGACCAAGGAGTTTCGCGGCTTTACCGCCGTGGACGACGTCAATCTGCGAGTCCGGGAGGGGCACATCCACGCCCTGATCGGCCCCAACGGGGCCGGCAAGACCACCGTCTTCAACCTGCTCACCAAGTTCTTGCCGCCCACACGCGGCGAGATCCTCTATCGCGGCAAGCCGATCACCAACATGCGGGCCAACGAGATCGCCCGGCTCGGCCTGGTGCGCTCCTTCCAGATCTCGGCGGTGTTCGCCCACATGACCGCCATGGAGAACGTGCGCGTGGCGCTGCAGCGCCGCCTCGGCACCTCCTTTCATTTCTGGAAGTCCGAGAAGAGTCTCGAGCACTTGAACGAGCGCGCCATCGAGCTGCTCGACGAGGTCGGCCTCAAGGAGTATGCCGAGGTGCTCTCCGTGGAGATGCCCTACGGGCGCAAGCGGGCACTCGAGGTGGCGACCACCCTGGCGCTGGATCCCAAGGTGATGCTGCTCGACGAGCCGACCCAGGGCATGGGCGCCGAGGACGTCGACCGCATCGTCGAGCTGATCCGGCGGGTCTCGAAGGGGCGCACCGTGCTGATGGTGGAGCACAACCTCAGCGTGGTCAGCCGACTGTGCGATCGCATCACCGTGCTGGCTCGCGGCAGCGTGCTGGCCGAGGGCGACTACCAGAGCGTTTCCCGCGACCCGCGGGTGCGAGAGGCCTACATGGGCAGCGATGCCGAGACACAAGAGGAGGCCAGCGCATGAGCCAGGCAGCACAGACGCTCGGCGAGACCCCGGAGCAGGACGGCGCCGAGATGCTGCGCATCAGCGACCTGCATGCCTTCTACGGCGAGTCGCACATCCTGCATGGCGTCGACATCGACGTGAGGCGCGGAGAGCTGGTGACCCTGCTGGGGCGCAACGGCGCCGGGCGCAGCACCACCCTCAAGGCGATCATGAACATGGTCGGCCGGCGCACCGGCTCCATCGTCATCAACGGCACCGAGACGCTGGCCATGAAGCCGCATCGCATCCCGCGGCTCGGCGTGGGCTACTGCCCGGAGGAGCGCGGCATCTTCGCCAGCCTCGACGTCGAGGAGAACCTGCTGCTGCCGCCGACGGTGCGCAGCGGCGGCATGGGGATCGACGAGATCTATGCCATGTTCCCCAACCTCTACGAGCGCCGCCGCAGCCAGGGCACTCGGCTCTCCGGCGGCGAGCAGCAGATGCTGGCCATGGCCCGCATCCTGCGCACCGGCGCCCGTCTTCTGCTGCTCGACGAGATCACCGAAGGGCTGGCGCCGGTCATCGTCCAGACGCTGGGCGAGGTGCTGATCAAGCTCAAGGAGCGCGGCATGACCATCGTGCTGGTGGAGCAGAACTTCCGCTTCGCCGCGCCCCTGGCCGACCGTCACTTCGTGATGGAGCACGGTCGCATCATCGAGGAGATCAGCGCTGCCGAGCTGCCCTCACGGCGGGAACACCTCAACACCCTGCTGGGGGTCTGACGGCGCGCCGTCCGGCCCTCGGTCCCTGCACTGCAAGCACTGGTATCGACAAGCATCCGCATCGACAACAACAAACGGCCCACCGGGCCACGGAGATGATCATGACCTTCAATCGGAAGACGCTCGCCAGCAGCATCGCCCTCGCCGCCGCCACCCTGGTCGCCGGCTCCGCCCAGGCTCAGATGAGCGACGACGCCGTGCGTATCGGCTACCTCGCCGACATGTCCGGCACCTATCGCGACCTGGCCGGTCCCGGCGGCCTTGAGGCGCTGAAGATGGCCGTCGAGGACATCGGCGGCGAGGTCAACGGCGTGCCGATCGAGGTGTTCAGCGCCGATGACCGCAACAGCGCCGACGTGGGCGCGAACACCGTGCGCGGCTGGGTCGACCAGGAGAACGTCGACCTCGTCGCCGGCATGGTGGCCTCCTCGGTCTCCATCGCCGTGAGCAAGGTGCTGGAGGAGGCGGGCAGCCTGGCCATTATCTCCGGCTCCGCGGCCTCGAGCATCACCAACGAGCACTGCACGCCGAATCACCTCCACTGGGTCTACGACACCTATCCGCTGGCCAACGGCACCGCCAAGGCGGTCGTCGACCAGGGCGGCGATACCTGGTTCATGCTCACCGCCGACTACGCCTTCGGCCATGCCCTGGAGGCCGATGTCAGCGAGGTGGTGGAGGCCAACGGCGGCGAGATCGTCGGCGGCGTGCGCCACCCCTTCCCGACCAACGACTTCTCTTCCTATATTCTCCAGGCCCAGGGCTCAGGCGCCAAGATCGTCGGTCTGGCCAACGCCGGTTCCGATACCGTCAACGCCATCAAGACCGCCAGCCAGTTCGGGCTGACCCAGACCGGCCAGCAGCTCGCCGGCCTGCTGATCTTCCTCAACGACGTCCACGCCATGGGCCTGGAGTCCACCCAGGGCCTGCTGCTCACCACCGGCTGGTACTGGGACATGGACGAGCTGTCCCGCGAGTGGGCCGAGCGCTACTTCGAGCGTGTGGGCCGGATGCCGACCATGGTTCAGGCCGGCGTCTACTCCAGCACCATGCACTACCTGAACGCCGTACAGGCCGCCGGTACCGATGAGAGCCAGGCGGTCCGCGCCCAGATGGCCGAGACGCCCGTCGAGGACTTCTTCGCCCGTAACGGTCGCATCCGCGAGGACGGCCGCATGGTCCACGACATGTACCTCGCCGAGGTGAAGTCGCCGGATGAATCCACCGGCGAATGGGACCTCTACGAGATCAAGAGCACCATCCCCGCCGAGGAGGCCTACCGCCCGCTCGCCGAGAGCCAGTGCAAGCTGGTGCAGAACTGAGCGAGTCGAGGCAGGGCGGCGGCCGCGGCCGCCGCCCCTCTGACGGGAGGAGCGTGACATGACGATGATATTCGGGGTGCCGTTGGCGGTGTTCATGGGTCAGCTGATGCTGGGCCTGATCAACGGTGCCTTCTATGCCCTGCTGAGCCTGGGGCTGGCGGTGATCTTCGGGCTGTTGAAGATCATCAACTTCGCCCACGGGGCCCAGTACATGCTGGGCGCCTTCGCGGCGATGCTGGCCCTGGAGTACCTGGGCATCAACTACTGGGCCGCGCTGCTGCTGGTGCCGCTGGTGGTGGGAACCTTCGGGGCGGTGCTCGAGCGGCTGATCCTCAGGCGCATCGCCCACCTCGACCATCTCTACGGGCTGCTGCTCACCTACGGCCTGGCGCTGATCTTCGAGGGCACCCTGATCAACATCTTCGGGGTCTCGGGATCGAGTTATCCCACCCCCGAGGCGCTGCAGGGTGGCCTGAACCTCGGCTTCATGTTTTTGCCGACCTACCGCGCCTGGGTGCTGGTGGCGGCGCTGGTGGTCTGCGTGGCCACCTGGTTCATCATCGAGCGCACGCGCCTTGGGGCCTACCTGCGTGCCGGCACCGAGAACCCCGCGCTGATGCAGGCCTTCGGCGTGAACGTGCCGCAGCTGATCACCCTGACCTACGGCTTCGGCGTGGCGCTGGCCGCCTTCGCCGGGGTGCTGGCCGCTCCCCTCTATCCGGTCTCGCCGACCATGGGCTCGAGCCTTCTGATCGTGGTCTTCGCGGTGGTGGTGATCGGCGGCATGGGGTCGATCCTCGGCGCGATCCTCACCGGTCTCGCCATGGGCCTGATCGAGGGCCTCACCAAGGTCTACTACCCCGAGGCGGCCAACACCGTGATCTTCCTGGTGATGATCCTGGTACTGCTGCTGCGCCCCTCGGGTCTCTTCGGCAAGGAGGCATGACGCCATGGCCACGACTCACTCTCTGACCCCCGCCATGCAGCGCCAGCGCAGCGCGCGGTTGCGTCGCAACATGCTCTACCTGGTGCTGTTGGCACTGGCCCTGCTGGCACCGCTCGCCATCTACCCGGTGTTCTTGATGAAGGTGCTGTGCTTCGCGCTGTTCGCCTGTGCCTTCAACCTGCTGCTGGGCTATGCCGGGCTGCTCTCCTTCGGTCATGCGGCCTTCCTGGCCACCGGCGGCTACTTCACCGGCATCATGCTCTCGAGCTACCCGGGCCTGACGCCGGAGGCCGGCATCCTGATCGGCACGCTGGCGGCGGTGGTGCTCGGCACCTTCTTCGGCGTGCTGTCGATCCGTCGCCAGGGCATCTACTTCGCCATGGTGACCCTGGCGCTGGCGCAGATGGTGTTCTTCTTCTTCATCCAGGCACCCTTCACCGGGGGCGAGGACGGTCTGCACGGCGTACCGCGTGGGGAGCTGTTCGGGCTGATCAGCCTGTCCGACAACCTGCCGATGTACTACTTCGTGCTGGCGATCTTCGTGATCGGCTTCGCGATCATCCAGCGCACCGTGCACTCGCCCTTCGGCCAGGTGCTCAAGGCGATCCGTGAGAACGAGCCCCGGGCGGTGTCGCTGGGCTACAACGTGGATGCCTACAAGCTGGTGGCCTTCGTCATCTCCGCGGGCCTCGCGGGCCTCGCCGGTTCCACCAAGACGGTGGTGTTCCAGCTGGCCTCGCTGACCGACGCCCACTGGCACATGTCCGGCGAGGTGATCCTGATGACCCTGCTGGGCGGGGTGGGCACGCTGTTCGGCCCTGTGGTCGGGGCCGGCCTGGTGGTCAGCCTGCAGACGCAGTTGGCGCAGTCGCCGATCGGCAACTGGGTCAGCGTGATCCTCGGCGCGATCTTCGTGATCTGCGTGCTGAGCTTTCGCAGCGGCATCGTCGGCGAGATCCAGAAGATGGTGCGCAAGAATTTCAAGTAGGTCGTAGCGGCAGGAACGCCATCGGGCGCCCCACGGGGCGCCCGATGGCGTTTAGTGTGGCACCAGTGGCGGAGGGGATCACAGTACTCCCTTGGCCTTGGCGGTATGGATGGCGATGGCATCCATCAACGGTGGCGACAGGCAGTCGTAGGGTTCCAGACCCAACGCCTTGAGCTGGCCGCGGACCTTGTCCATGTCGTCTGGATTGGCGCCCGACTCGATGATCGAGGAGACGAAGGCGGCGAACTCCGGAGCCGCCCAGCCGGTGTCATCGGAGAGTTCCGTGTGGATGAAGTCCAGGCCGTGGAAGGGGTGGTCGGACTTCTCGATGCGGCCGAACATGTGAACCCCGCATTCCTTGCAGGCATGGCGCTGGATGGCGGCCGAGGTGTCGACGACGTCCAGCTTGTCCTCGTTGCCGGTAACGCTGAGGTTGTCGCGGGGCACCACGGCGACCATCGAGAACAGGGCCCCCTCGGGTTTCCAGCACTTGGTGCAGCCGCACACATGATTGTGGGCGCACTGTGCCTTGACGGTCACCTCGACGGGGTTGTCGCTGCAGTGGCAATGCAGGGTGCCGCCGTTGAAGCTGTCGCTCCCGGCACGCACACCGCTATCCACGGCGGGATGGATGTTGATATCGCTCATGGTGTTGGCTCCCTGGGGGGTAGTGGCTGCTGCGGAAGATGTCGCTGTGGTGGTCTCGGGTCGTTCCCGGCCCTGCTGAGGCATTGTCGAGGGTGTCGTCCCCTGGCCGCCGAACCAGCGCTTCAAGGTATCCATTAGGCTCATGGGCTTCCGCTCCTCTTGTCGTCTTGTCAGCATGGCGATCACCTGAGTCGTTGTTGGCCAGGCGGTACCTGTCGGTTTCTCCACTGTCAGTAGTGTAGAACGGTGCGGATGCGCTCACCCCGATGCAGCAGCTCGAGGGCCTCGTCGATCTTCTCGAAGGGCATGTCGTGGGTGATCCTCCCTTTACCCTGCCGAGGGCCGCCCCCTTCCAGGCCCGACCGGTGACCAGCCGGAAAGGCCGGGTTGAGCTTCACGGGGCATGGGCTCAGCGCCGCCTCGGCAGCCGCTCGGGGAGGTGCTCGACCAAAAAGTCGATGAACTGGCGGATCTTCGGGGAGCGGTGGCGATGGCGCGGGGTGACCGCCCAGACCGCGCTGTCGTCGTGCCGATAGGCGTCGAGCACCGAGATCAGCTCGCCGCTCGCCAGGTGGGGCTCCACGTAGTAGTCCGGCAGCTGGGCGAGCCCCAGGCCCTTGAGCGCGGCATCCAGCAGCGCCGGCCCCGAGTTGCTCTCCCAGGGGCCTGCGGTGCGCACCTCGCGGCGCACCCCCTCAACGGCGAAGCGCCAGTGGTCGCGCGACCCCACCAGGCAGCGGTGGTGGGCGAGCTCGGAGAGGGCGTGGGGCTGGGGGCGGTGGGTGAAGTAGGCCGGCGAGCCGACCACGTACTCGCGGCGTTCGCAGAGCCGCCGGGCGAGCAGCGAGGAGTCCTCGAGCGCGCCCATGCGGATGGCGATGTCGAAACCCTCGTCGATGATGTCGACCTGGCGATTGGTCAGGTGCAGGCGCACCTCCAGCTGGGGATGCTGGACCATGAAGTCGTTGACCAGCGGGGCCAGGTAGCGCTCGCCGAAGGTGGTGGCGCAGGTCAGGCTCAGCAGGCCGACCGGCCTCGCCTGGAGGTCCTTGATGGCGGCTTCGGCCTCGCGGAAGCCGTCGAACAGGTGGTGGCAGTGCTGGTAGTAGAGGGTGCCGGCCTCGGTGAGGCGGATCCGCCGCGTGGTGCGATAGAGCAGGGCGGTGCCGAGCTGGTTCTCGAGCTGGCTGACCAGCCGGCTGACGTGAGAGCTCGAGACTTTCAAGCGCTCGGCCGCGGCCTTGAAGGCGCCCAGACGCACCACCTCGACGAAGGCTTCGACCCGATCCCAGCGCTGCATGATGCCTCCTGTCGACGCGATTGTTGCTGTATGACAATAATGTTCTGCGTTTGATGCAGTTTATCCTAGCGGGGCGGATTGCCTAGACTGTTACCCGATGCACTACACACCGAACGAGGAAGATGCCATGAAATCTCGCGCTGCGGTCGCCCTGGAAGCCGGCAAGCCCCTGGAACTGGTCGAGATCGACGTCGAGGGCCCGAAGGCCGGCGAGGTGCTGGTCAAGATGGCCGCCACCAGCGTCTGCCACACGGATGCCTTTACGCTCTCCGGCGCCGACCCGGAAGGCAACTTTCCGGCGGTGCTGGGCCACGAGGGCGCCGGCATCGTGCAGGAAGTGGGCGAGGGCGTGAGCAGTGTGCGCCCCGGCGACCACGTCATTCCGCTCTATACCGCCGAGTGCGGCCAGTGCAAGTTCTGCCTCTCCGGCAAGACCAACCTGTGCAGCTCGGTGCGCGCCACCCAGGGCAAGGGCGTGATGCCCGACGGCACCTCGCGCTTCTCGCTCGACGGCAAGCCGCTGCACCACTACATGGGCTGCTCGACCTTCAGCGAGTACACCGTGCTGCCCGAGGTGTCGCTGGCGGTGGTCTCCAAGGAGGCGCCGCTGGACAAGATCTGCCTGCTCGGCTGCGGCGTGACCACCGGCATCGGCGCGGTGATGAACACCGCCAAGGTCGAGCCGGGCTCCACGGTGGCCGTCTTCGGCATGGGCGCCATCGGCCTGGCGGTGATCCAGGGCGCGGTGATGGCCAAGGCCAGCCGCATCATCGCCATCGACGTCAATCCGGAGAAGTTCGAGCTCGCGCGCCAGTTCGGCGCTACCGACTTCGTCAATCCCAAGGAGCATGACGCCAGCATCCAGGAGGTGATCGTCGACATGACCGACGGCGGCGTCGACTACTCCTTCGAGTGCATCGGCAACGTCAACGTCATGCGTTCCGCCCTGGAGTGCTGCCACAAGGGCTGGGGCGAGTCGGTGATCATCGGCGTGGCCGGGGCCGGCGAGGAGATCTCCACGCGGCCGTTCCAGCTGGTCACCGGGCGCGTCTGGAAGGGCTCCGCCTTCGGCGGCGTCAAGGGACGCACCGAGCTTCCGGGCTATGTGGATCGCTACATGAAGGGCGAGATCAACATCGACGACTTCATTACCCACGACATGCCCTTCGAGAAGATCAACGAGGCCTTAGAGCTGCTGCATCGGGGCGAGAGCATTCGCACCGTGCTGCACTTTTAACATGCGCCCGGTTCCGCGCAACTGATATGCGCCCGGTACCGGGCGAACAACATGCGCTCGGTACTTCGCAGCTGATACGCGCCGCTCTCTATTCACACCCGGCGCCGCGTGATGCGCGAGGAAGGCTATTTCACGCCCGAGGCCGTGTTGCGCGAGAGAAGGCTATTCACGCTCGATGTCGGGTGACGCGCGAGGAAGGAAGCATCCGACCGTTCAGCGATTTTTCGCTGCTATATCGAGTGACAGGTTAGGCTGGGGTTTCCCCGGCCTTCAGGAGAAACATTCATGACCATGACCGAACACCTCGAGCTGGTCTCGGCCAACAAGAGTTTCGGTGGCTGGCACAAGCGCTATCGCCACCGCTCCCGGGCGCTGGACTGCGAGATGACCTTCGCCATCTACCTGCCGCCCCAGGCGGAGACCGAGCGCGTGCCGCTGATGTGGTGGCTGTCCGGGCTGACCTGCACCGACGAGAACTTCATGCAGAAGGCCGGCGCGCATCGGATCGCGGCCGAGCTCGGCATCGCCATCGTCTGCCCGGACACCAGCCCCCGCGGCACCAACCTGCCGGGCGAGGACGACAGCTACGACTTCGGCAGCGGCGCGGGCTTCTACGTCAACGCCACCCGCGAGCCCTGGAAGAAGCACTACCGCATGTACGACTACGTGGCCGAGGAGCTGCCCTCGGTGGTGCGCCAGCACTTCCCGGTCAACGGCCGCGAATCGATCAGCGGTCACTCCATGGGCGGGCACGGCGCGCTGATCCTGGCGCTGCGGCGTCCCGGGCACTACCGGGCGGTCTCGGCCTTCTCCCCCGTCGTCAATCCCAGCGAGTGCCCCTGGGGGCAGAAGGCCTTCTCCGGCTACCTGGGCGAGGATCGCGGGCTCTGGACCCAGTACGACGCCTGCGAGCTGGTGGCCCGTGGCGCCTCGAGCCAGCCGCTGTTCATCGATCAGGGCGAGGCCGACGACTTCCTCGAGGAGCAGCTCTGCCCCGAGCGCCTCGAGGCGGTGTGTGCCGAGCATGACCACCCGCTGACCCTGCGCCGCCAGCCCGGCTACGATCACAGCTATTTCTTCATCGCGACCTTCATCGAGGAGCACCTGCGCTACCATGCAGAGCGCCTGAAGAAGCGCTGAGCGGCTGATCGCTCGCCCCGTACGACAGGCTGCCTCCCTTCGGGGAGGCAGCGTCGTTATACTGCCCGTCATTCATGACGGGGCGAAAAAGCCGATGGCCGAGCGAGGCGGACGATGAGACGGGAGTGGCAGCAATGGGCGTGGCGGGTGCTCTGGCGCACCGTGCTCGGCTTCGTGGTGGCCTCGGTGGTGCTGGTGCTGGTACTGCGCGTGGTGCCGGTGTTCGGCTCCATGGTGATGGTGGAGCGCAAGGTCCAGTCGTGGACCTCGGGGGCGTCCCTCGATATCCGCCACCAGTGGCGCCCCTGGGAGCGCCTCTCCGATCAAGCCAAGCTGGCGGTGATTGCCGCCGAGGATCAGCGCTTCCCCGAGCATCACGGCTTCGACTTCCAGCAGATGCGCCGCGCCTGGGAGGCCAGCCGCAACGGCGGCCGCCTGCGCGGGGCCAGCACCATCAGCCAGCAGACCGCCAAGAACCTCTTCCTTTGGACCGGGCGCAGCTGGCTGCGCAAGGGGCTGGAGGCCTGGTTCACGCTGCTGATCGAGGCCCTCTGGCCCAAGCAGCGCATCCTCGAGGTCTACCTCAACATCGTCGAGTGGGACAGCGGGGTGTTCGGCCTCGAGGCCGCCGCTCGCCACTACTTCGGCGTCTCCGCCGACCAGCTGAGCGCCCACCAGGCCAGCCGCCTGGCGGCCATCCTGCCCGACCCCCGCGGCCGCGATGCGGCGCGTCCCGGCCCGCTCGTGGATCGGCGCAGCGTCTGGATCCGCCAGCAGATGAACAACCTCGGCGGCACCGGATATCTCGAGCGGCTATGAGTCGTCTCCAGCGGCCTCTAAGGGCGCCTGGCGCCTGCGGCCCGACCCCTCACCACCAGCACCACCCCGGCGATGGCGATGGCCATGCCGAGAAGTGACAGCGGCGGCAGACGCTCGTCGAACAGCCACCACGCCTCCAGGGCGGTCACCGGCGGGACCAGGTAGAACAGGCTCGCCACCCGTGAGGCCTCGCCGCGTCGGATCAGTGCCATCAACAGCAGGATGGCGCTGATCGACAGCACCAGCACCAGCCAGCCCAGGGTCAGCATGAAGGTCGGGGTCCACTCGATCTCGCGCGTTTCGAACACCAGCGCGCCAAGCCCCACCAGCGCGCTGGTGGCCAGATACTGCACCACGGTGCCGGAGAGCAGCGGCATGCCGGTGCAGTAGCGCTTCTGGTAGAGCGTGCCCAGCGAGATGCCCGCCAGCGCCACCAGGACGCTGGCCAGGGCGCCGATGCCGAAGCCCTGGAACAGCGTCTCGCCCGGGTCGAGCTTGCCGCCCAGCACCAGGGCGATGCCGGCCAGGCCCAACACCAGCCCCAGCCACTGCGCCTTGCCCAGCCGCTCATTGAGCAGCGGGCCGGCCAGCGCCGCGGTCAGCAGCGGCTGGAGTCCCACCAGCAGGGCGGTCAGGCCCGCCGGCATGCCCTGATAGATGCCGTAGAAGACGCCCCCCAGGTAGGCGCCGTGGACCAGTAGCCCCGAGACCGCGATATGTCCCCACAGCCTCGGCCCCCGCGGCCAGTCGGCCCGCAGCAACAGGATCAGCGGCACCAGCAGCGCCAGGGTCAGCACGCAGCGCACGAACAGGAAGGTGAAGGGCTCGGCATGGGGCAGGCCGAACTTGGCGCCGATGAAGCCCGTGCTCCACAGCGCCACGAAGAGAAAGGGCATGGCAGCCAGCGCTGCCTGGCGGTGACGTTCCGATGTCATGAAAGATCGTCCGACGATGGGGATGAAAGAGTTAGCCAGATAAGCATCATCCCGGGCGAGGGCGCCGGACGCCAACCGCGGGGCTCGTGCTTTGGTCGTAGACGTCGCGCCTCCGGAAAAGTGGTCAGACCAGAGTTTTGCCTGTGCGGACAGCTGATTGCCGCGTTTTACTCGGTGGTCTGACCAGTGAAATCGGCCGGTTTGCGTTGAAACGTCGTATTGGCCGCGCGCGGCCTTTTGGCTAGCTTTCGCCAGGGAAGACGTTTCCATATCAGCGTCTTCTTCTCAAGAATCACGAACAAGTTTCACGCTCAAGGTTCATGCTCAAGGGCTACGCTCTAGGTCCACCGGGACGGTGAGGCCGGCCTGTCGATCGATAGATCATCGGCATGCCTTCGAAGGCCCAGGGACGACAACAACAAGATCCGGCCAACGCTCGCTGCCGCGGGCGGGCCACCCAATCAGGAGTCCATGCCATGCAGGACGACAAGCAGCCGTCACGCACCTCCTCTATCGACAGCGAAGGCGTCAAGGACGCGTTCAAGACCCCCAGTCGCCGTCACTTCCTGAAGGCCGCCGCTGTCGGCTCGGCCGCCGCCGTCGCCGCCCCCTGGATCGGCAACGTCCAGGCTCAGGAAGGCATTCGAATTCGCATGCAGTCCTCCTGGCAGCCGGGTACCACGGGCTACAAGATTTTCGAGGAGTGGGCGGCCAGCGTCGCCGAGCTGACGGGCGGCGAAGTGTCCATCGAGCCCTTCCCTGCCGGCGCCGTGGCCGGCGCCTTCGAGGTCGCCGATGCGGTGCGTAACGGTGTCATCGACGGTCAGAACTGGTTCACCGTCTACTGGCCCGGCAAGATGCCGGCCGGTGTCTTCCTGACCGCTTACCCCATGGGACTCTCGGTGCCTCACCAGTGGGACATGATGTTTGGCGCCTACGGCGGCATGGGTATCGCCAAGGACCTCTACCGCAAGCAGGGCCAGGAGCTGCTGGGCTACGTTCATCACGATATGAACTTGATTCACTCCAAGAAGCCGCTGCGCAGCTTCGACGACTTCCAGGGCGTCAAGCTGCGGGTGCCGGGCGGGATCGTCGCCGAGACCTTCGCGTCCATTGGCGCGCAGACGACCCTGCTGCCGGGCTCCGAGGTCTATCCGGCCCTAGAGAAGGGCACCATCGACGCCGCTGACTACGTGGGGGCGGCGGTCAATTATGAGCTCGGGTTCTGGCAGGTTGCCGACTACATCATCATGGGGCCGCCCTCCACGCCCTGCCTGCACCAGGCCGTCGACCTCATGGATATCGCCGTCAACCGTCGCACCTTCGAGCGCATGTCGACCCAGACACAGGACCTCATGCACGACCTGGTGGCCGCCTACTCCCGCGAGCACTATGCGGCGATCCAGAAGGCCAACGCCGAGGCCTGGCCGAAGTATCGCGAGAAGGGCGTGGAGATCATCCACCTCAGCGAGGAGGACGGCGACCGCTTCCGTCAGGCAGCCATTCCACTGTGGTTCAAGTGGGCGAACAAGGACGCCGACGCCGCACGGCTCTTCAAGGCGCACCTCGACACCATGTTGGATCCGGCGGTGGCGCTGATCACCGAGGAGGACATCAAGGGATACGAACTCAACGTCTGAAGCATCTGAACGACCAGACCGGGTGTTGTGGGCCATGGGCCACAGCACCCGGTTTGGGTAAGGCAACACGACTGATCGTGCATCCCGTCGACTTGAGGATCCGTCGCCATCGCCGGGCGGTGATGGTGCCACGGAGGAGTGTCCATGAATCTTGATATCGAATTCGTTCTCCCGCACTGGCTCTACTGGTCGGTGCTGTTGCTATTGCCGCTGGTGGTGATGTTCTTCGTCGATCGCAGCTTCCGGCGTGGCGGCACCATCAGCGGCGGCGATACCGCCGAGGTGCCTGCCGGTCAGGAAGTCGAGGTGGCGTATCAGCCGCCCGGTAACCTGTTTACCGCTATCGTCGATCGCCTGTCGGGGTTTTCCGGCCGTTACGTGGCCTACTGGGCGTTGATCGCCCCCTTCATCTTTACTTACGAAGTGCTGGTTCGCTACGCCTTCAACTCGCCGACCAACTGGGCCCATGAGTCGATGACCCTGATGTTCGGCATGCAGTACCTGGTGGCCGGGGCCTATGCGCTGCGTGAAGGCGGCCACGTGCGTGTCGATATCCTCTACCAGCGCGCCAAGCCGCTCAACAGGGCGGCGCTGGATGTCGTCACCTCGATCTTCTTCTTCATCTTCACCATCGCGCTGCTGGTCACTGGTTGGAAGTTCTTCTCCCAGTCGGTCAGCGATGAGTTCTTCTTCGGCTCCAGCTACGCCAACGAGACCTCCTTCACCGAGTGGGCCATCCAGTTCTACCCGGTCAAGTTCATGCTCTTCTTCGGTGCCGTGCTGCTGCTGCTGCAGGGAATCGGGCAACTGTTACGGGACGCACAGTCCTTTCGCTATCACTGGCGCTTTCATGACGGCAGCCGCACCTTCGCCCGCGTGTTACTGGTTGTGGCCGGACTGCTGGCGGCCTGGGTGGTCTTCGAGATGGTCAACATCGGCGTGACCGACTACGACAGCCTGGCCGGCAGTCTCGAGAACAGCCTGGGTACGGTGGGCATCGGTGCCCTGACGGTGGTGATGTTCGGCTCGCTGATGGTGGTATTGGTAGCAGGCCTGCCGCTGGCCTTCGTCACCGGTGGTCTGGGGGTGACCTTTCTTTATCTGGTCGGCGATCAGAACATGCTCAACCTGATGCCGTCGCGCATCTTCCCGATGATGACCAACTATCAGCTCTCGGCCATCCCGTTGTTCATCTTCATGGCCTCGGTGCTGGAGAAAGCGGGGATCATCGAGGAGCTGTTCGACGTCGTCTACAAGTGGATGGGCGGGCTCAAGGCGGGTCTGGCGATCGCCACCATCATTGCCTCGACCCTGCTGGCCGCCATGGTCGGCGTGATCGGGGCTGCGGTGGTGACCATGGGTCTGATCGCGCTGCCGGCGATGCTCAAGCGCCACTATGACCCGGAAATCGCCATCGGCTCGATCATGGCCGGTGGGACCCTGGGCATCCTGATTCCGCCATCGATCCTGGCGATCATCTATGGCGTGATCGCCCAGCAGTCGGTGGGTGAGCTCTATCTCGGCTCACTGATCCCCGGGTTGCTGCTGGCCTTCATGTACGGCTTCTACTGCTGGATGCGCGGTACGCTCAACATCGATCTGGCGCCACCAATGCCGGTCGAGGATCGGGTCGATATGACGGAGAAGCTGCGCCTGCTGCGCAAGATGCTGGCGCCGATCATCCTGGTGATTCTGGTGCTGGGCATCATCTTCACCGGTATCGCCACCCCGGTGGAAGCCGCCGGTATCGGCACCTTCGGTGCCCTGGTGGTGGCTGCCATGCACAAGCGTCTGACCTGGCCCAACCTGCATGCCGCCTGCATGAGTACCCTCGTGGCCTCGGCCATGGTGATGTGGATCATCTTCGGCGCCAGCATCTTCGTCGGCTTCTACATCCTGCAGGGCGGCCAGACCTTCGTGCAGGAGCTGATCTCCGGCGCGGGCCTCGGTCCCTATGCGGTGCTGCTGCTGATGATGGTGCTGCTGGTGGCCCTGGGCATGTTCCTCGACTGGGTGGGTATCCTGCTGCTGGCGGTGCCGATCTTCGTACCGCTGATCGAGGGGCTCACTTTCGACGGCGTGTTCGGCTTGCCCGGGGTCGACGCGGCGGACGTGTCGCTGTGGTTCGGCGTCATCTACCTGGTCAACATGCAGATGTCCTTCCTGAGTCCGCCGTTCGGCTACGCGCTGTTCTACATCAAGGGGGTGTGCCCGCCGCACATCACCATGGGGCAGATCTTCAGGTCGTCCTTCCCGTTCCTGGGCATCCAGGCGCTGGGGCTACTGCTGGTCATCCTCTTCCCGGCGCTGGTCACCTGGCTGCCCAACCTGGCCTACGGCTGATCGTGTCGACCCGAGGGGTCGACGGCTGCCACAATATGCGGCGCTCCCCCCGGGGAGCGCCGCTTTTCAAACCGTTACACGACAAACCTGAACCCTATGGACGATCACTCGTCTCAGCGGGGGCACACATAAGTTCCTCAGGAGGTATTCATGCAACGGAAGACCGCACTGTTCTCGGCCGCACTGCTCTCTCTCGGCCTCGCCGCCGCCCAGGCACAGGCCCAGCAGGACACCACCGCGAACAGCGCCGATCAGTCGCAGGCCACGGCCCCGGCACAGGACTTCTCCGACGCCCAGCTCCAGCAGTTCGCCGATGCCTCCAAGGAGATCGCCGTGATCTCTCAGGAGTACACCAAGCAGCTGCAGTCGGCGGAAGGTGACGAGGCCCAGCAGGCCGTCCGTAAGGAAGCCAACGACGAGATGGTTCAGGCCGTTCAGGACAGCGGTCTCGAGGTGAATACCTTCAACGCCATCGGCCAGGCGATCCAGCAGGATCCCGAGCTGATGCAACGCGTGCAGGAAATGGCCAAGGCCGGCGGTGCCGGCGCCGACCAGGCCTCGTAACACGCGCCTTGCGATCGCGGCCGCTCCTCGGCCGCGATAGCGACGAGAGAGGGCCGCCCCGTGATGCACGGGGCGGCCCTCGTCGTGTCGCACTACCACGAAGCCCCGACGTCAGCGTCCTGCTTCAGCGACCCCGTGATACCTCGTCTGTGAGCGAGGCCGGGCTCGCCGGGCGCGGCGGCTTTACAGCGCCGGCGAGCCATTCCAGACTTGTCGCACCCTTATCGCTCGGAGTCATGGTCATGGACGTGGAACTGCTGGAAATCCGCCAGCACATGGGGCGGTTCCCGCCCTTCGATGGCATCTCCGACGATCTGCTCGACGAGATGGCCGGCCAGGTCGAGGTGGCCTACTTCAAGGCCGGTAGCGACATCCTGGTGCTCGACCAGGAGGTGCACGATTTCTGCTATATCCGCAGCGGGGCGGTCGAGGTCTATCGCCGTGGAGGCGAGCTCTACAACCGCCTGGGCGAGGGCGACATCTTCGGCCACTTCAGCCTGTTGCGAAATCGTCGCACCCGCTTCCCCGCCAAGGCCATGGAAGACAGCCTGATCTACTTCATTCCCGAGGCGGTCTTCTTCCAGCTCTGCGAGGCGGATGAACACTTCGCCGACTTCGTCGAGGTGGAGCGCCCGCGGCTCGAGTCGACGGTGGAGCAGGACAAGAAACAGAACGACATGATGATCACCCGGGTGCGCAAGCTGGTGTCGCGCTACCCGGTGATGGTGGAGGCCACCACCACCGTTCAGGAGGCCGCCCGGCTGATCGGCGACTATCAGGCCTCGGCGGTGCTGGTGCTCGATGAACCCAGCGACGCCCCCCGCTACACCTTCCGCGACAGCGAGGGGCGTGCCTGGCAGGTCAAAGGCATTCTCACCGACAGCGACTTCCGCACCCGCGTGGTGGCCGAGGGCCGCCCCGCCGACACCCCGGTGGGGGAGGTGATCGCCCACAAGCTGATCGCCGTGCAGTCCGACGAGTCGGTGCACGAGGCCATGCTCTGCATGCTGCGCAACAATATCCACCACCTGCCGGTGATGCACCGCCGCTCGCCGGTCGGCATCGTCCACCTCTCCGACATCATTCGCTACGAGACCCAGTCGAGCCTCTACCTGGTCAGCAACATCTTCCACCAGTCCAGCAGCGAAGGGCTCGCGCGGCTGACGCCCGACGTCAACGCGGCCTTCGTGCGCATGGTCGAGGAGGGCGCCGATTCGCGGATGATCGGCAGCGCGCTGTCGACCATCGGGCGCAGCCTGTCGCGGCGCCTGCTGGAGCTGGCCGAGGAGGAGCTGGGGCCGCCGCCGGTGCCCTACTGCCTGATGGCGCTGGGCTCCATGGCGCGCAACGAGCAGTCCATCGTCACCGACCAGGACAACGCCCTGGTGCTCTCCGACGACTTCGATCCCGAGCGCCACGACGCCTACTTCCTGGCCCTGGCGACGCGCCTGAGCGACGGTCTGGCCGCTTGCGGCTACGAATACTGCAAGGGCGACATCATGGCCACCAACCCGCACTGGCGTCAGCCGCTCGCGGTCTGGAAGCGCTATTTTCGCGAGTGGATCGAACAGCCCACGCCGGAGCGGCTGCTGCACAGTTCGATCTTCTTCGACCTGGACAGCGTCTTCGGCGAGAACCCGCTCGTCGAGCAGCTCCAGGACCTGGTCGCCGAGCAGGCACCGAAGCACCCGCGCTTCCTCGCCTCCATGGCGCGTAACGCGCTCAACCGCACCCCGCCGCTGGGCTTCTTCCGCACCTTCGTGATGGAGAAGGACGGCAAGCACAACAACTCCATCAACCTCAAGCGCCGGGGCACCGCGCCGATGGTCGACCTGGTTCGCGTCCACGCCCTGGCCTGTGGCTCGCGGGCCCAGAGCAGCTTCAAGCGCCTGGATGACATCGACCGCACCCAGCTGCTGGCCCCCGGCGTCAGCGACCGGCTGCGCTATGCCATGGAGTTCCTGAGCATGTCGCGGATTCGCCATCAGACGATCGATCTGCAGCACGAGCAGGAACCGGACAACAACATCGAGCCGGAAGACGTCTCCGACACCGAGCGCCACAACCTCAAGGATGCCTTCCAGGTGCTGAGCAACGCCCAGAAGTTCCTCAAGTTCCGCTATCCCATGCCGTCGCGGTCGCGCTGAGATGCGCCTTCCCCGACGCAGAAAGCTGCCGGCCCCGGGCTGGTCCGAGTACCTGGCGAGCCGCGCCGAGCTCGCCCGTGACCCGCTGCTGGCTCGCTACTTCGCCGCCGGGACGCCCGCGCCGGACACACCCATCGCCGAGGCCCCCATGGTCGCCCTGGACATGGAGACCACCGGGCTCGACGAGCGGCGCCATGCCATCGTCAGCATTGGCCTGGTGCCCTTCTCCATGGGGCGCATCCGGCTCGCCGAGCGGCGCTACTGGGTGCTGAGGCCGCCCCGGCCGCTGAACGCCAAGTCGGTGACCTTTCACCACATCACCCACTCGGACATCGTGGGCGCCCCCGACCTCGACGAGATCCTCGAGGAGCTCCTCGAGGCCATCGCGGGCCGCCTGGTGGTGGTGCACTATCGCCATATCGAGCGCCCCTTCCTGGATGCCGCGGTGAAGGCACGCCGGGGCGAGGGGCTGATGTTCCCGGTCATCGACACCATGTCGCTGGAGGCGCGCTGGTACCGGCAGTCGCTGCTCGCGCGCTTCAAGCGCTGGATGGGCCGGCCGCCGGCCTCCATTCGCCTCTACGACAGCCGCGAGCGCTACGGCCTGCCGGTCTACTCGGGCCACCATGCGCTGGTCGATGCCCTGGCCACCGCCGAGCTGCTGCAGGCCCAGGTGGCCACGTACTTCGGCCCCGAGACCCCGGTCAGCGAGCTGTGGAGCTAGCGAGTACGGGCAGCGCGACGCCAAGAGTGAACCAGAGACTCAAACACGAAGAAGGCGGCCCGAGGGCCGCCTTCTTCGTGGCTTGCCGACGCAGCGGGCTACGCGTGCCGTGCGCCGGGATGAGCGTGGCCGTTACTTGCCGCGCGGCTCGCTCATCAGGCCCTTGACGATCCCGTAGCAGCCCACCAGCAGCACGAGGGTGAAGGGCAGGCCGGTGGTCAGGGCGGCCGTCTGCAGGGCGCCGAGGCCGCCGCCGAGCAGCAGTGCGATGGCCAGTGCCCCTTCGATCAGCGCCCAGAAGATGCGCTGCGGCTTGGGCGCATCGACCTTGCCGCCGGCGGTGATGGAGTCGATCACCAGCGAGCCGGAGTCGGAGGAGGTCACGAAGAACACGATCACCAGCACGATCCCGACGAAGGAGGTGATGGTGGTCAGCGGCAGGTACTCGAGCATGGTGAACAGCTGCAGCTCCAGGGCGGCATCCTGCACCTGGCTGATGCCCTGGTTGACCACCTGATCGATGGCCGTGGTACCGAAGGCGGTCATCCATACCACCGAGGCCATCGACGGCACCAGCAGCACGGAGATCAGGAACTCGCGCACGGTGCGGCCGCGGCTGACGCGGGCGATGAACATGCCGACGAAGGGCGACCAGGCAATCCACCAGGCCCAGTAGAAGGCGGTCCAGCCCTGGCTGAAGTTGGCATCCTCACGCCCGAAGGGCATCGAGAGCGCCGGCAGGTTCTTCGCGTAGCCTACCAGGCTATCGAGCACGCCGGTGGCGATCATCAGCGTCGGGCCCACGGCGATGACGAAGGCCAGCAGCAGGAAGGCCAGCGCCATGTTGAGCTGTGAGAGGCGCTGCACGCCCTTGTCCACACCCAGCATGATCGAGCCCAGCGCGACGACGGTGATGCCCATGATCAGCAGGATCAGGGTGGTGTTGGTGTCGGGAATGCCAAACAGGTAGTTCAGCCCCCCGGCCGCCTGGGTGGCGCCGAGCCCCAGCGAGGTGGTCAGGCCGAACAGGGTGGCGAAGACCGCCAGGATGTCGATCAGGTGGCCAGGCCAGCCCCATACGCGCTCCCCGAGGATCGGGTAGAAGATCGAGCGCATGGTCAGCGGCAGGCCCTTGTTGTAGGAGAAGATCGCCAGCGACAGGCCGACGATGGCGTAGGCGCCCCAAGGGTGCAGGCCCCAGTGGAAGATGGTGGCCGACATGGAAAGGTCGATGGCGGCGGCCTGGTCGCCTGCGGCGGCGCCCAGCGGCGCCCAGTCAGTGCGGACCCCGTCTTCCACGGAGATACCGCCCATGGCGGTGCCGAAGTGCGTCAGCGGCTCCGAAACGCCGTAGAACATCAGGCCAATGCCCATGCCTGCGGCGAACAGCATCGCGAACCAGCCCAGATAGCTGAAGTCGGGCGTGGCGTTGGCGCCGCCGATGCGGACCTTGGCCAGGGGCGTGAAGATCAACACGATCGCCAGGATCACGAAGACGTTGGCGCCCAGGATGAAGACCCAGCTCAGTTTCGTGGTCAGGAAGCTGAACATGGCGTTGAAGATCGGTTCCATCTGGTCCTGGAGGGCCAGCGTCGCGATCACGAAGAACAGAATCACCAGCGAGGAGAAGAGGAAGACCTTGCCGTGCAGGTCCACGTTGATCCCCATGGGTGAGGCGGTGATGTTGTCCTGGCCGATCACGTAATCGGTATCGATCAGGTTGGCCGCGCCCTCGGGCGCTGGAATCCCCTCGGTGCCGGTATCCTCCGGCACCTTGGGTTTGCCGTCGTTGGGTTGTTTAGCCACTAGACGTCTCCCTTGCGATTGTCGATGGGTGTAGGTCTATGTCTCGACGGGGTTACTCGCCGGCCCCCGGGCGCACCAGGAACACCGATGCCTTGGTGTGCGTCGCCACCTTGCCGCCATGGGAGGGCATGATCACATCCGCATGCTTGGGGGGATGGGTCGGCATGACCACCAGGTCGGCGCCTACCTTGTCGATGGCCTCGATGAGGTCGTCATCGAGGTCGGCGATGGGATCGGGGCTGACGATGGTGTGGGTGCTGACCGGCTGGCCGTGGACCTTGGCGCGCTCCTGGGCGAAGGCCTCCAGCTTCTGGGTGAACTCCTCCGGTGTGCGAGCCACGGAGCCGGGCGTGGTCGCAGTGACGCCGACGTAACAGACTTCCGCGTTGTAGTGCTTCGCCTGGTCGGCGACGATCTTCAGCGATGGCTCGATCACGTCGAGGTGGGCCAGATCGACGGGTACCATGATTTTCTTGAACATGCCTGAGCTCCTTCTGATGGGGTCGGCTGTTGCCACGTCAAGTGTGGACGGTCAAGGGTGTTGGGGCATGGGCCGCTTTCAACGTATCTTGCCGTCAATCGGCGCACACCCTACACCATCAGCGCATTAAGCGTATGCGAAACGCGACAAATTGGGCGTCCAATAGCGTATTTTAATCAAGAGTAAGGCGGCTGATGACCGTGGGGCACCGCGGGATCTAGCGGTCGTCGACATGTGTGGCGCCAAGGCCCCGTGCCATCACCTGTGTGTGACGGCGAATGATCCAATGTCACCGTCAGCCCCATGGATAGCCCCATTAATAAATAGAAAGGGGAGAGCCCTCTCGGACTCTCCCCTTGTCTGTCACGCGTCACAGGGTGACGACGCGGCGGCGCATCAGCTCTGTTCCGGCAGCCACTCCTGAACCATGTCCTGGTTCTCGGAGACCCACTGCTTGGCGTTCTCGTAGGGATCGGCGTCGGGCTCCTGGTTCATGAGCATGACTTCGCCCATGTCCTCGGCGGTCCATTCGAAGGCGTCCAGGATGGCATAGGCACCCGGCAGGTCCTCTTCGAGGCCCTGGCGAGCGACGGTGTGGATCTGCTCGGCGCCGCCGTAGACGTCCTTGGGGTCCTCGAGGTACTTGAGGTCCCAGCGAGCGAACATCCAATGCGGCGTCCAGGCGGTGACCACGATGTCCTCGTCGTTCTTGATGGCACTGTCCAGGGCTGCGGTCATGGTGGCGCCGCTGCCGCTCTGCAGGTCCATCTCCTCGAAATCGTATTGCTCGACGACCTTCTCGGTGAGGCTCATCAGGCCGGCGCCCGGGTCGATGCCGGTGATCGTGCCATTGAAGATGTCGGCGTTTGCGTCGAGCTCGGCAATGGAGTCGACGTCGGTGTCGGCCGGGACGACCAGGCCGAGCTTGGTACCGTCGAGGTTGGCGCCCAGGTCGACGACCTTTTCACCGACACGCTCCAGGTAGTCGGCGTGGGTGGTCGGCAGCCAGGCGGCAACGATGGCGTCGGCATCGCCGGTGGACAGGGCCTGCCACATGGCGGCGGCAGAGAGCGAGGTCAGTTCGACTTCGTAGCCGGCCTGTTCCAGCACGGCGCGGACCACGTTGGTGGAGGCAACTTCGGAGGACCACTCGACGTAGGCCAGCTCAACGGTGCCCTTGTCCTGGGCCTGAGCTGTTCCAGCGGCGAGGCCAGCACCGGCGATCAGGGCGAGGCTGGCGGCACGGATACGACGGTTAAGCGGTTGCTGAGTCATCTATTGTCCTTTTTTCGAGCGTGTAGCCCATTTATGTGAGGCGCGGTCACCATCGTTTCAAGGATGCGCTTCTACGACATAAGTATTAGATATATTAGATTTATCTATTGGGACAGCTATCGCGCGGTCGCAACATGGCCGCTATCACCACGGCGATGGTCGCCTTACGCCAGGGCAGACCAAAAAGAAAGGGGAGAGCCCTGTCGGACTCTCCCCTCGCACATCACAACGGTGATGGCACTACGGCGTAGACGGCGTATCAGTTCTCCGCCGGCAGCCACTCCTGAACCACGTCCTGGTTCTCGGCGACCCACTGCTTGGCGTTCTCGTAGGGCTCGGCATCGCCTGACTGGTTCATCAGCATGACCTCACCCATCTGCTCGGGGGTCCACTCGAAGGCGTCCAGGATGGCGTAGGCCCCCGGCATGTCCTCCTTCAGGCCCTCGCGAGCGACGGTGTTGATCTGCTCGGCCCCGCCGTAGACGTCCTTGGGGTCCTCGAGGTACTTGAGGTCCCAGCGGGCGAACATCCAGTGCGGCGTCCAGCCGGTGACCACGATGTCCTGCTCGTTCTTGATGGCGCTATCCAGGGCCGCGGCCATGGTGGCGCCGCTGCCGCTCTGCAGGTCCATCTCTTCGAAATCGTACTGCTCGACGACCTGCTCGGTGAGGCTCATCAGGCCGGCGCCCGGATCGATGCCGGTGATGGTGCCGTCGAAGTTGTCGGCGTTGGCGTCGAGCTCGGCGATGGAGTTGACGTCGCTGTAGGCCGGCACGACCAGACCCAGCTTGGTGCCTTCCAGGTTGGCCCCCAGGTCATCGACTTTTTCACCCACACGCTCCATGTAATCGGCGTGGGTGGTCGGCAGCCAGGCGGCGACGATGGCGTCGGCATCGCCGGTGGACAGGGCCTGGAACATGGCGGCGGCGGAGAGCGAGGTCAGCTCGACCTCGTAGCCGGCCTGTTCCAGCACGGCACGGACCACGTTGGTGGAGGCGACTTCGGAGGCCCACTCGACGTAGGCCAGCTCGACGGTGCCCTTCTCCTCGGCCTGGGCGGTGCCAGCGGCGAGGCCGGCGCCGGCGAGCATGGCGAGGCTGGCGAAACGGATACGACGGCTAAGCAGTTGCTGAGTCATCTAGAGTCCTTCTTTCGAGGGTATAACACTTGAATTGAGGCGCCGCCCGAGATCTTTCAAGGCCGCGCCTCTGCGACATACGTCCTGGTTCGAAGGCCTTAGCCCTTGCGGCCCTTGCGCAGCGACTGAGTCACGCGGTCGAGCAGCATGGCCAGGATCACCACGGCGATGCCGGCCTCGAAGCCGTCGCCCGGACGCAGGCGCTGGATGGCGCGCCATACCTCGCTGCCCAGACCGTCGGCGCCGATCATGGCGGCGATCACCACCATGGAGAGGGCCAGCATGATGGTCTGGTTGATGCCGGCCATCACCGTGGGCAGCGACAGCGGCAGCTGGACCTTGAGCAGCTTCTGGCGGCGAGTGGCGCCGTAGGCGTCGGCGGCCTCGATCAGGTCCTTGGGCACCTGGCGGATGCCCAGCGTCGTGAAGCGGATCGCCGGCGGCATGGAGAAGATCACCGTGGCGAAGATCGCCGACACCGAGCCGATGCCGAAGAACGGGATCGCCGGGATCAGGTAGACGAATGCAGGCATCGTCTGCATGAAGTCCAGAATTGGCATGATCGTCCGGTAGAGCCGCTCGGAGAGCGCCGCGGCGATGCCTACCGGCATGGCGATGACCACCGCGACAAAGGTGGCGATCACCACCAGGGTCAGGGTCTCGATCATCGGATCCCACAGGTCGAGGTTCCAGATCAGTGCCATGCCGAGTGCAGCGCCGATGGCCAGGCGATAGCTCGACACCCACCAGCACAAACCGACGATGATCAGCAGCAGGGCCCAGGGCGGCAGCCAGAACAGGGCGTCGTTGAGCCCGTCGATGCCGGTCTGGGTGACCCGCGAGATGCCGCGGGTCACGCCGGAATATTCAGTGGTCAGCCAGTCGAGACCGCTTTCGATCCACTGGCCCAGCGGGATGCTCGGGATTTCGATAGCCATTACTTGTCTCCTGCCTGTGCCAGTTCATCGAGGACGGCGCCCTTGACCACCACGCCCTGCAGGCGCTTCTCGGCATCCACCACGGCGATGGGGAAGCTCTTCTCGCTGAACATGGCGAAGAGGTTATGCAGGGGCTCCTCGGGACCGACGCTGCGGAAGTCCTGGGTCATCAGCTCGCGGATGTGGTCCTTGCCCTGGTTGGCGGCCTGCTCGAGGGCATCGACCTCCACCAGGCCCAGCAGGGTGCGGTCGCGGCTGGTCACGTAGATGGAGTCCAGGCCGTGCTCGCTCATCTTGCGCAGCGTGGTGCGCGGGCCGTCATCCTCGCGGGCGGTGGCCCGTACCGGACGCATGGCGTGCTCGGCGGTGAGGATCTTCGACATGTCGACGCCTTCGATGAAGCGCTCGACGTACTCGTCGGCCGGGTTGGTGAGGATCTCCTCCGGCGTGCCGATCTGCACGATCTCGCCATCCTTGAGCAGGATGATGCGATCGCCGATGTTCAGCGCCTCGTCCAGGTCGTGGGTGATGAACACCGTGGTCTTCTGCATGCGGTGCTGCAGCTCGAGCAGCTCCTGCTGCATGTCGCCGCGAATCAGCGGATCGAGGGCCGAGAAGGCCTCGTCCATCAGCAGCACGGTGGAGTCGTTGGCCAGTGCCCGGGCCAGGCCCACGCGCTGCTGCATGCCGCCGGAGAGCTGGTTGGGGAAGGCATCCGCCCAGCCCTCGAGGCCGACCTGCTTGAGTGCCTTCTGGGCGATCTCGGCACGTTCGGCGGCCTCGATGCCGCGGATCTCTAGGCCGAATTCGGCGTTCTGCTGCACCGTGCGGTGCGGGAAGAGGGCGAAGTTCTGGAACACCATGGAGAAGTGTCGACGCCGGCACTCGAGCAGCGCCTTGTCATCCAACTGAGGAATATCCTCGCCGTCGATGACGATCTCGCCCTCGGTGGGCTCGATCAGGCGGTTGAGGCAGCGAATCAGGGTCGACTTGCCGGACCCGGACAGCCCCATGATCACCAGGAGTTCACCCTCGTAGACATCGAAGTCGATGTTCGACAGGCCCAGGGTCTGGCCGGTCTTGTCGAGGATCTCGGGACGCTTCTGTCCCTGGTTGCGCAGTTCCAGGGCCTTCTTGGGTTGACTGCCGAAGACCTTGCTCAGGTTGCGCACCCGAATCTTGACGTTTCGATTCTCGTTCATTGGCTCTGCCTTATTTCGGCTTCCCGTCGGTTCGGCGGGAAGGGCCGAAGGGTCGAGTGAAGTGACGCAAAATTAAGACGTAACTGTGCCATGCGGTACCGTTGACCGCGGCATCAGGCGACGAAGAGGTGGCACTACCCTAGCGGTATTTGAATGGCCATTCAAATAAAAACCCGTGTCAGACTAAGGTAGATTAGCCCTAGCGGTGCCGACGCGGGCGGAAGGAGACCTTCGAGCCTAGCAAAAAAATCCCCCGGATGTGTTCGACGCCGACGCCACTTTGGTCGCATGCCGGCACGCGCTCCGCGGCGCGAGAAGCCCGATCGGCGGGGCAGCGGCGGGCGTTTCGGGGGTATGTCAGGGGGTGTCGAGGGTGTGTCGGGCATGCCATGAGCGCGCCGTCGTCACTCGGCTGCGGCGGGGGCCAGCCGATACAGGCCGCCGTTGGCGCTGTCGGTGAGCAGGATGAGGGTGCCGTCGCGGGCCAGGCGCACATCGCGGATGCGGCCGATCTGCCCCTCGAGGATCACCTCGCGCTCGACCACGCTGTCGCCGTCCAGTGACAGGCGCACCAGCCGCTCGCTGCGCAGCCCGCCGGCCAGCAGGTCGCCCCGCCAGGCGGGGAAGGCGTCACCGGTCACCTCGGCGAGGCCCGAGGGGGCGAAGCGGCCGGCGAAGACGTGGACGGGATCGCGCATGCCCGGGGCGCTGTCCACGCCGATGGGCTGGTTGGTGGCATAGTCGTTGCCGCGGCTGACCTCAGGCCAGCCGTAGTTCTCGCCGGCGACCAGGCGGTTGAGCTCGTCGCCGGTGCGCGGGCCGTGCTCGGTGCTCCAGGCGGTGCCGTCCTTCGCCACGGTCAGGCCCTGGGGATTGCGGTGGCCCAGGGTGAAGATCTCGTCGAGGACGGTCTCATTATCGACGAAGGGATTGTCCGCCGGCACGCCGCCCTCGGCGGTGAGGCGCACGACGCTGCCGGTGTGATCGCCGCCGTCCTGGGCGCGTGGCGGGCGGCCGCGCTCGCCGACGCTCATCAGCAGGGTGCCGTCCGTGCGCCAGGCCAGACGTGAGCCGTAGTGGTGGCGCGTCGGGGCGAAGTGGTTCTGGGTGAAGAGCGTCTCCAGTTCCACCAGGGCGTCGCCCTCGAGTCGCCCCCGGGAGAGCGTGGTGGCGTGGCCGCCGTGGCTCGCCTGGCTCCAGGTGAGATAGACCCAGTCGCGATCCTGCCCTTGGCCCTGGCCTTCACCCTCACCCCGGCCAAAGTCCGGGTGCAGAACGATATCCAGGAGCCCGCCCTGGTGGCCTGACGCGACCTCGGGGACGCCGGCGAGGCGCGTCACGCGGCCGTCCGTGCCGATCCGCGAGAGCCGCCCCGGGCGCTCGGTGACCAGCCATTCCCCGCTCGGCAGCTCGGCCGCCGCCCAGGGATGTTCGAGCCCCGTGGCGAGGCGCTCCAGGCGCAGATCAACGTGTTCGGTGGCGAGGCGCGGCGCGATCACCTCCGCCGCGGCCGCCGGAATGGCGACTACGGCTCCAGTGACCCAGGCACCCGTGAGCAGGGCGATGGTCAGTGACCGGCGTGATGGCGACATGCGGTACTCCCCTCGGTGATGGCGATCCCGGACGTTCCACGAACAGGCTAGGACCTTCCACGAACAGACTAAGGACTGCGCGCGGCCCGGCGGGTTCCTGATTGAGGACACCGCCGGCCGGGTTCAGGCGGGTCTGGGCGGCTCGGTCGTGCTCTCGTTCTCGCTCTCGTTATTATCACTATCGCTTGTGGTCCCGTTCCCGGTCACGTTCATGGACGTGGGCGCAGCGGGGGCCGTGGCGCGTGCCCGCTCGGCCTGTTGCGCCAGCGCCAGGTCGAGGCGTTCCACCAGGCCGGCGATCATCATGCGATGGTGGGCACTCAGCGCCTGCTGGTCGTCGAGGGCCGCCACCATGGCGTCGCCGGTGCGCCGCACGTCGATGGGCGTGCGCCCCCGGGCGCTGTCGGCGAAGGCGTCCGCCAGGGCGGCGAAGAAGGCCCGGCGAGCTCGGTCGATCGGCGTGCCCGGCAGGTCGTCGAGCCGGCGTCGCAGCTGCAGGCAGGCGTAGCCGACGTCCAGTCCGGTCAGGCCCAGCGCGAAGAGGTGGCGCCGCTCCTCGGGCAGGGTGTCGTCGTGGCGCGCCAGGTGCAGCAGGCGATCGGCCATGTGGCCGATGAAGCGGCCCTCCGCCTCATGGAGCGTCGAGGCGGGCAGGGCGCGCAGATCGCGGGCGATGGCGCCGACCAGCCGACGCCTGCGCAGCCCAGGGCCGAGGCCGGGGATCATGCGAAACCCCGCGACCACCGTGCCCAGCCCGACCAGCACGGCGATGGCGCGATTGAGGAAGCCGTCGAAGGAGAAGTCCATGCCGTTGCCGGGCATGGTCAGCAGGATGTTGCCGATGGTGAAGGCGAGGCAGTAGCCCATCAGTCGCGGGTCGGCAGCGCCGAGCAGGCCCAGGAACAGCGGCGGAAGCAAGAGCAGCGCCAGCAGGGGGAAGCCGCTGGCCTGGGCCAGCAGCACGTGACCGAACAGGAAGGCGCAGGGCACCGCCGCCAGCATGCCCTTGGCGAACGTCAACGCCGCCGCGGCGGGGTCGTCGCGGCTGGCGAAGAAGGCCGAGCCCAGGGTGCCCATCAGCATGGCCACCTGGCCGTTGTCCCAGCCGGTGGCGATCCACAGGGCGGCGAGGGTCACGAACACGAGCCCGGCGCGCAGGGCATTCAGCGCGGCGGCCAGCCGATCGCGATGCCAGGCCAGGGGCGCGGCGCGCAGGCGGCGGTCGCCGGGGTGGGCGATCGCCTCTCGGGCGTCGAGCATGACCAGGGCATGGCCAAGGACTTCGCGCAGGCCGTGCATGACGCGCTGCTCAAGCGGCGAGGCGGCCTCGTCCTCGCCGGCCTCTCTCTCGTCGACCTCTCCATCTTCTACCTCTCCATCTTCTACCACTCCATCTTCGACCTCTTCTTTTTCGACCATCGCCCGTCGGCGCAGCGCCTGCAGGCGGCTGCGCGCCGGCGCCACGCCCGACGCCTTGGCCGCATCACGAAAGCCGTCGGCAATCTCGGCGGCCAGATGGTGCAGCCGCGGGTTCAGCCGCGTGCCCGCGTGCTTGAGGAGCTGCTGCAGGGCATGAAGCCTCGCCACCAGGTGCAGCGTGCGGCGGGTCAGCACGTGGCTGGCGCGAATGCGCCCGGGGCCCTCCGGGCCCTCGAAGCGGGCGGCCTGGCTGTCCGCCTCCAGCTGGGTCAGCGGCTCGAGGCTGGCGGTCAGGCTCTCCTGCAATGCACCGAGATCGGCGCTGTTCGCCAGGCGCTGGGCCGCATGCAGGAAGGCCTGATTGACGACGCGGTCGGCCTGCTCGGCCAGGTGGTCGCGAACCCGGACGGGCCACAGTAGCGAGCTGACCAGAGTGGCGCAGAGCGCCCCCAGGGCCAGTTCCGACAGCCGAGCCACGGCGATGGCGAAGATGCCGTCGGGCTGGCTGGCGCCGATCACCACGATCAGCATCGCGGTGACGGCGCCCATGATGCAGCCGTAGGCGGCATTGCCGCGATGCAGCGAGCTCGCGTAGGTGCAGTACATGATCCACAGCGTCAGCAGGGTCAGCGCCGGCAGCGGGGCCTGGCCGAACAGCGCCATGATCGCCACGCCCGCCAGGCAGCCGACCAGGGTGCCGCCGAGCTGGCTCAGGCCCTTCTCGATCACCATGCCGCTCATCGGGCGAATCTGCAGGAAGGCGGCCGAGATCAGCGCCCAGTAGGGGCGCTCCAGATCGAACCACAGCGCCAGATAGAGCGCCATCAGCATCGCCAGGCTCGCCTTGAAGGCGAACTTGAGCGACGCCGCGGACGGCGTCAGGTAGGCCTCGAACCAGGGCGACATGCGCGCCTACTCCGCGGGCTCGATGATGCGCACCGTGGCCGTCATGCCGGCGCTCAAGGTGATGCCCTCGGGGATGTCGTCGAGGGCGATGCGCACCGGAATGCGCTGGGCGAGGCGCACCCAGCTGAAGCTGGGCTGCACGCGCGGCAGCAGCTGGGCGTTGGGATCGGTGTTGGTGTCGGCGATGGCGCGGCCGATGCTGTCGACACGCCCGGCAAGCTCGGTATTACCGCTCATCAGCGTGATGCGGGCGGGCTCGCCCACGCGGATCGTGTCGATCTTGGTCTCCTCGAAATAGCCGGTGACATAGAACGAGTCGGTCTTGACCAGCGCCATCACCGGCGAGCCCTGGTTGACGTAGTTGCCCTCGGCCAGCTGCAGGTTGAGCACGTGGCCCGCGGCGGGGGCCCTGACCGTGGTGCGCGCCAGATCGATGCGGGCGCGCTCGAGCTCAGCCTGTGCCTGGGCCAGGGCGGCGGCGGCCACGCGGCTGTCGATGCGCGACGATTCCTGGCTCTCGGCGCTGATGGCCTGCCGGCTCAAGCGGTTGCGTCGCGAGGCCTCGTGTCGGCTCAGCTCGAGCTCTGCTTGGCGCTGTTCCACCACTGCCTCGTGGGTCGCCACGGCCGCCCGATAGCGGGTCGGGTCGATGCCAAACAGCGTATCGCCCGCGTCGACACGCTGGTTGTCGGTGATCGCCAGGGTGTCGACGCGTCCGGCGATGTCCGGGGCGATGGTGATCACCTCGGCCCGCACGCGGCCGTCCCGGGTCCAGGGGGTATACAGGTAGTAGTGCCAGAGCCACAGGCCGGCGGCGATGGCCGCGGCCACCACGGCCAGGGTCACGAGGCTGCGAAGCAGGGTGCGCATATCAGAGCGTTCCGTCGGTGAAGGCGGCGAGGTAGGCGATGGCCGCGGTGCAGATCACGAACAGGGCGGTATCGAACCAGGCCTCGAACCACGGGCGTGAGGTGCCCGGCAGCCGGTACAGCAGGGAACGCAGGATCAGCGCGACCAGCAATCCCAGCAGGGCATAGGCCAGCAGGGGAGAGAGATAGATGCCGCCCAGGGCGATTTCCCGAAGGCCCATGTCTGCTCCTGACGCGCCGAAGGTCGTGGTGAGGGATGGTCGTGACAGCTGGCCGTTAAAGATAGCAAGCTAATAAAAAGCGGCCATCTTAGCAAAGGCGGACTCGCCGCACACCCGGGCAATGCCCTGCGCTTCACAAAAGGGCGGCGCTATAGATCGTTGCTATAGGTCGTCGCCACGGCTCGCCACCACAGCTTTTCACCACAGGTCTTCACCACAGAGAATGGCGACGCGACGTCGCGATCGGGCGTCACGCCGGTATCGAGAACCGCGGGAAAATAGAGGCCCTGCGGCGTAGCCGACGACGCGTGCGACTCGCAGGGTCAAGGATCGAAACGCCAGCCCTGTGAGCGTAGACCGCACTATCGAAGAACAGCCAGAACGGATCGCATTTCGCACCGCCCTGGTGGCTCAGGTCGCCGGGGTGGGGGCGTGCCAGGCCTCGGGGACCGCCTGGCGCAGCACCTCGAGCAGGGTGGCGACCCGCCGCGGCTGGTGGCCATAGGCCGAGAGCAGGGTGACCGGCAGCGGCGCCGCCTGCCAGTCGGGCAGGCAGGGCACCAGCTCGCCGGGGTGGTGGGCCTCGCGCTGCTCGACCAGCCAGTGGGGCAGCAGGCCGATACCCCGCCCGCGGGCGATGGCATCGACGTGCAGCAGCGTCAGATCGACGCTCAGCCGCGAGCGCGGCGGGCGAACGTGCACGCTGCCCTGCTCGGCGTGGTGCAGCGTGAGCCCGCGCCGGCTGTGGCCCAGCAGGTCGATCCAGGCGTGTGGCGCGAGCGCTTGCGGGTGAGGCGGCACGCCGTGGCGGGCCAGGTAGTCCGGGTGGGCGTAGAGGCCGCGGGTCAGGTGCCCGAGCGGTTCCGCCTTGAGCTCCGAGGGCGGCACGGGGCCCAGCCAGACATGCAGGCGGTGGCTGTCGGGAACCTGGGGCGCGACCTCCCGCGCGTGCAGGGCCAGCTCCACGTCCGGGTGGCGCGCCAGGAAGGCATCGATGATCGGGGCCAGCCAGCAGCGCGCCAGGGCGCCGTGTACCTCCAGGCTGATGCGGCCGCTGATCGACTCGGAGAGTTCGGTCAGGGCCTCCCGGCTGCGCGTGGCCAGCGCCAGCATGTCGCGGCAGTAGTCGTGGAACAGCAGCCCCGCCTCGGTGGGAATCAGCCGGTTGGCCTGGCGGCGCAGCAGCGGCTGGCCGAGGTGCGCCTCCAGCTGGCTGATGCGCCGGCTCAGGGTCGACTTGGCCACGCCCAGCGCCTGGGCGCTACGGGTCAGGCTGCCCGTCGCCATGACGTCGTCGAAGGCGGTCAGTTCATCGAAATCGTGCATGCGCGAGGCCTTGGAAAGGAGTGCGCCGGGAGTACCCGCACCGGAGTGACGGGAATGCGGGCATGTAAATGAAAGTGATTATCTTATGTTATTGAGTCTCGTTAATGAAGGGCCCCGGCAATGCCGGGGCCCAGGAGCGAGATCATCGAGCACTACGGCGCCGGCTCAGAACGCGTAGCGCGCGGAGAGCCACAGGCGACGGCCCTCCTCGCTGTTGGCGTAGGCATTGCCGTATTTGTTGCCGCCGTCGTAGGCGCGGTAGTCGACGAAGTCCTTGTCGAGGAGGTTGTAGAGGGTGGCGCTGAGCGTCACGTTGTTCGACAGGGCATAGCTGCCCCCGAGGTGGAAGAGCGCATAGGCCTCGAAGTCGCCCAGGTCGGCGAAGGAGGGGGCGCCGCGCACTCGCTCGCGGTTGCGATAGCGCTCGCTGCGATACTCGCCGGAGAGCCAGGTGCTGAGCCGCTCGCTTGCCTGCCAGCGCAGGGTGGCGTTGACGGCGTGCTCCGGCGTGTCGGTCAGCGGCTCGCCGGCCTGCTCGCCGCTCTTCTGCTCGCTGTCGGTGTAGGTGTAGTTGGCGCTCAGGTGCCAGGCCGGCGCCAGCTGGAGGCGGGTCGCCAGCTCGATGCCCTGGGTCTGGGCCTCGTCGACGTTGATGTCCTGGGCGTAGACGCCATCCGGGATCAGCGGGTCGCCGCTCACCGCGAGGTCCGGCCCGGCGGCGATCTTGTCGTCGAAGCGGGTATGGAAGAGGGTCGCACTGGCCATGAAGCCGTCGCCGTTGTCGAACTGGGCGCTCAGTTCACTGCTGGTGCTGGTCTCCGGCTCCAGGTCGGGGTTGCCGATGGTCAGCACGGTGCCCTGGCCGGTGACGCCGTTGATGCCGGCGTGCAGGGCGTTGAGCGTGGGCGTCTTGTAGCCGCGGCTGATGCCGCCCTTGAGCGTCCACTGCTGCGTGGCGCTCCACACCAGGTAGCCGCGCGGGCTGAACTGGCTGCCGAAGGCGTCGTGATGGTCGTAGCGTCCGCCCAGGGTCAGCGCCCAGTCGTCGGCGAGCCACCACTCATCCTCGGCGAACAGCGCCCAGGTGGTCTGCGCGAACTCCTCGGTGGCCAGGCCATCGGTCAGCTCGGAATCCATCCACTGGCCGCCGACGGTCGTGATGTGATCGCCCAGCGGCATCACGAACTTGCTGTCCAGAACCGTATTCTTTGTCTCCAGTTCACGTTCGGAGCCAATCCGCGGCCGATGAGGCAGCGTCGGATGCATCTCGCCGAAGCCGTAGTATGCCGTTACATCACCGTCGCTGTTGGTTTCGGTAACATCCGGAATGGTGCGGCCTTCCGTTTCGGTCACATTGTGCATCAGGCTGGATTCCCAGGTCCCTGCATCGAAGCGCCCGGTATGACCGAGGGTAAGCTGGTTCCGCTCGAAACGCAGTTCATCGGAGTAGCCGTTGATGCCCTCCGCAGGGTTGTCCAGCGTCCCGAGTTGTCCCTCATCGTTGTGGTAACGCTGGCGGCTGGTCTCGGCATCGAGCCACAGGTCATGATCCGCGGTCGGGGTCAGGCTGAGCCTGGCGCCCAGGCTGTAGACGTCGCCCTCCACCGGGCTCGGACCGCGCTGGCTGACCGGCACCTCGGTGCCATCCGCCTCGGTGTAGGTCAGGTGCGAGGCGTCGCGGTCATGAAAGCGCCCGCGCAGCTGCAGGCCCAGGGTGTCCTCGACCAGCGGCCCACTGGCGTAGAGGCTGGTGGCGCGGCTGTCGCCATACTCGTCGTGCTCGTTGAGCGTGGCCTCGGCCTGCACCGAGCCGCTCCATTCGCGGTCGACCTTGCGGGTGATGATGTTGATCACGCCGCCCATGGCGTCGGAGCCGTAGAGGGTCGACATCGGGCCGCGGATCACCTCGATGCGCTCGATGCTCGACACCGGCGGAAAGAAGCTGGTGGCGGTCTCGCCGAAGCCGTTGGGGGTGACGCTGCCGGCGGTATTCTGGCGGCGGCCATCGATCAGGATCAGGGTGTAGTCGCTGGGCAGGCCACGAATGCGGATGTTGCGCCCGCCGGTCTTGCCGACCCGGCCGCCCACATCGACACCCTCCACGCCGCGCAGCGCATCGGCGAGGCTCGTCACGCGCTGCTGCTCCAGTTCATCGCGAGAGATCACCGAGATGCTGGCCGGCGCCTCGCTCATGGCCTGCTCGAAGCCGGCGGCGGTGACCACGAGGCTGTCGAGGTCGACGGCCTCCTGAGCCAGGGCCGGCAGGGCAGTGGAGGCAGCGGCCAGCGCCACGGCGCGGGACAGGGCATGGGGGGCGAGAGAGGGCATGAGGCTCCTTGAATGATAGTGATTATCAATGGCAAGGAATTCTAATAAAGAATGAACCTCATTTGATGCTCGTTCTCATGAAACATCGGGTTGCGGTTGGCGCAACGCCTGGCCGTTGCCCCGATGGGTGTGCCGCTCCCGCCGGAGCGACGGCCCAGTTGCGCCAAGCGGCGATAACCGACAAGGCCCGGTCGAGGACCGGGCCTTGCGTGCCGTGGAAGCCTGAGTGATGGATGGCGTTACTGGTTGGCGGCTTCCTGAGTCTTCTCGCCGACGTTCTCCAGCGCCTGGCCGACGCGATCCAGCGCGCGGGAGGCACCCTCCTGAGTACTCTCCCAAGCGCTGGCGGCGCCCTCCTTGGTCTGCTCCCAGGCCTGCTGGGCGCCCTGGCGGGCATTCTGCCACCAGTCGTTGGTGTAGGCCGGCTGCTCGGCGAGCTCCGCCTCGCTGAGATCGACGTTCACCTGGTACTCGATCTCCTCGAGGCTGCTGCCGTTGTGGGTCTCGACGGTGAATTTCCCGGCTTCGACCACGAATTCCTGCTCGCCCTTGAGGTCGAGCAGGTTGCCGGTATCGATGACCAGGGCGCGCACCTGCATGTCGTTGTCGAGCAGGATGTCCTCGACCTCGCCGATCTGCGCGGTGCCGGCGGAGGAGTAGACATCCGCATCGAGCAGCTCCTCGGCGGAGTAGAGGCCCTGGGGGGCGGCCATGGCGCCGGCGGACAGCGCCAGGCCGCCGGCGACCACGGCGCCGAGGGTAGCGGTATGGATGGCGTGAAAGAGGGGCTTTCCGTGAATCATGTGATCTCTCCTTGTCTCAGGCTTCTCAAACAGGCCGTTGGCGGCGCTCTCCTGCAAGCCGGGGGCTGTATCAGGGCGGCGCCAAGGGGCGCTGTTTAGCTTAGCTGGATTCGGCGGCGTGCCGTGACGCCGCATCCCCTTTGTACGGACCGGAGCCGTGCGGGTTCACCGCCGTGCGGTAACGGACTGTTACGGCCCGCGCCCTATCGTGGGAGGCCTTGGCCCATTAGGGTGAGGAACATATTCACGAGAGGAGGCGTGCTCATGGTCAAGGCGAGCATTCGGCAGCAGGGCACCATCCACTGCTTTCCCGCAGGCCTGCGGGATGAAAAGGGCAGGCTGGTGAACGCCGAAGTGTCGGCGGTGGCCTTCGACGGCAAGCGGCTGCTGATGGCCAGCGACAAGCCGATTCCCGGCGAGGCGCGCTCCGCCTGCTTCGCCCTGCCGATCGACGACCAGGGCCCCGACGACACCAGCCTCGACTACTTCACTCAGCCGCTGATCAAGCAGGCCGAGAAGTACGAGGACTTCGCCCTCACCGCCGATGGCCGCCACGTGCTGGCCACCACCGGCTTCGATCGCATCGACGACGAGAGCCATGCGCTCAACGACTACAATCACCTGCTGATCTGGCCGCTGGGCGAGCCCGATAAGGTGCAGGTGGTCGACCCCGATCCCCGCGACGGCGTGGAAGGATCGCTGGAGCTGCGCGGCAAGCTCAGCGGCGCTATCGGCTTCCCCTACTACAAGATCGAGGGGCTCGCGGCGATTCCCGGCGAGCGCGGCGATGGCCTGCTGCTGTTCGGCATCCGCGAGCAGGGCAACGCCCATGACGACTTTGCCTACGTCAGCCGCGTAGTGGGCGCTCACTACCAGATCAGCGAGAGCGGCAATCTCGAGTTCCTCGACGAGATGCGCGAGTTCTTCGCCTTCGATCCGGGTCACCATGAGGGCGTGCGCTTCGAGTGCGGCCTCTCGAGCCTCGAGTACGACCCCTACCACGCCCGGCTCTACCTGCTGACCAGCTTCGAGACCGAGCAGGACGGGGAAGAGCAGATCGGCGGCTACCTGTGGGAGCTGAGCCTCGAGGAGTTCCGCGCCGGCGAGACCCCGCGGCTGGTGACCAGCCCGGAAGGCGCGCCGCTGGAGTTCGAACACAAGGCCGAGGGCCTGGCCGTGCTGGATCACGATCGCCTGTTCGTGGCCTACGACAACGACCGCCACCTGGGGCTCGGCAGCGTGGACGAGCGCGACGAGCGCCACGCCTGCGAGGCGCCTTACACCATCCTGACCGTTACCAACGCCTGAACCACACGACGGGGAGGCCGGCCGCTCGATTGCCATGGCATCGCTCGCGGCGCTGGCCTCGCCCATCGGCTTTCGCTATCATACGGCCGCGCCGCTCGGCGCTTCTGTTAGGGCCTATAGCTCAGTTGGTTAGAGCAGGGGACTCATAATCCCTTGGTCGTAGGTTCAAGTCCTACTGGGCCCACCACTCCGCTTCATCTCTCCCTCCCATCCCGCCTCGTAGGGAGAATTTGTGCTGCCCGCATTGCAACCCCCGCCGTGGCTGCTATTCTCAAGATTTTCCTAATGCTTTGATCTAATTCCGAGTATCCGCCTTGGACTTTTGCTGCGAGCACATAAGCCCGGAGATCGAGCAGGCGCGGAAGACGCTCAAGCAGACAGGGACGGATACCGACTAGCCGGAAAGGCAGTGGCAAGGTGGTACCAGGGCGGAAGGCTCCAGGGACAGGAGGTCAGCCTTGAGCATCGCAGGGGCAACACGGAGGGAGTCGTGATGGGGATGGAAGATCGGGACTACTACTGGGAAGACCGCAAACGTCGAGAAAAAAAATTCGATAAGAAAGTTACCTACAACCGGCCCAAGGAATTTAGGCGCACGGAAAGAAAGAAGCCAGATAAGCCTCTGAACGACTGGCAAAACCTACCTTATATCAATAAACAGTACTGGAAGCTACTTGCTGCCTTTTTTTTAGGAGGTTTCGTCATGTTCTGGTGCGTCATGTTGATACTAAATGTTGACCCGGATTTGTTGTGGAAGGCTTTTGAGCTTTCAGGGATGTTTGTTGATTTCTTGAGGTCTTGCTTTAATTGATACAAGACTAGAGCCTGAAAATAATTTGTTGATTTATGGGAGGTGCTATGCAGGGTCATGGGGCAAAATGGTGGAAGTTTGATTTCCACACCCACACGCCAGCGTCGTTTGATTATGGGAAAGAAGATGCAAGCCTGAAAAGCACGGTGACTCCTAGAAGTTGGCTTATGGATTTTGTTAACCAAGGAGTCGAGTGTGTAGCTGTCACAGATCATAATACTGGAGAGTGGATAGACCGGCTAAAGGGTGAGGCTGAAAAGCTAAGAGGTGAAGGAAAGGAAATTCATGTTTTTCCTGGTGTGGAGATATCAGCGAGCAACAATGTTCACGTTTTAGGAATATTTGATCCTAGTAAAAGCTCATCGCATATATATAGTGTTTTAGGAAGTGTTAAGTTTAATGCTGATCATCATGGCACCACTGATGCTGTTGCATCTTATGGCGTAGAACAGGTAGCACAGGCGATAACTGATATGGGAGGAGTTGCTATTCCTGCCCACGTAGACCTCGCGTCAGGATTATGTACAGTCACAAGCGGAAACACACTTAGCCAAGCGGCTGAAAAAATAAATGCAGTAGAAGTTATTTATAATGATCGGTCTCGGGATCCAGGGGATGATCCGGTAAGAAAGCTGCGAGATCTTGGCTACGACCTCCCGGAGGTTCTTGGATCTGATTCGCACATGCCTAGTCGGGTTGGGAAAGGCTACACTTGGATAAAAATGGCTTCTCCCTGCCTAGAGGGACTGAGACTTGCACTTCATGATGGGAAAAGTGCCGTTATAAGAGGCGATGAGCACCCAGATAGTCCCAACAAGATACCAAAGAACTTTGTTTCTGGGATTGCTATCGAAAATAGTAAGTATTGTGGCAGGGCAGAACCGCACAGAATAATTTTTCACCCGTGGATGAATTCTATAATTGGAGGTCGAGGCAGCGGAAAATCTTCAATGCTGGAGTTTTTAAGGATCGGGACCGGTCGTTCCTTTGAGCTTATGTCTTTAGAAGACGGCAACGAAATAAAACAAGCATTTTCAAGATTTTCAAGAGTGTCAAAAGGAAAGGAGGGAAGTGGCGTTTTCCTTGATGACACAAAAATATGTGTTGATTATAATAAAGAAGGTCAAGAGTACAAGCTATCATGGAGCAGTGATGGTATTGAGATTCTTAGGCATGACTATGAGAATGATGAATGGGAAAAGGAAGAAGGTGATGTTGTTGAGCGCTTTCCAATAAGAATATTTAGTCAAAAGCAAATATTCGATATTTCAAGAAGCCCTAATACTCTATTATCTTTAATAGACGAAAGCGACGATGTTAAAAAAGGGGACTTAGATCGAGAGGTTGAAAGGGAGCGAGGTGAATTTTTGTCCTTGAGATATCGGCAGAGAGAGCTGTGGAACCGGATTGGACAAAAGAGCGTTTTTGAGGGAAGGCTGGCAGATATAAATAGAAAGATATCGCTTATTGAGAGTTCTGGTCATAAGGAAGTCTTGGAAAAGGTTCAAAAGGCTAATTTTGAGTCGAAGGTAATTAACTCTTATTTGAGTGACATGAAAAGCACAGTTGCTTATTTAAGGGCTCAGATAGGATCTGTTTCGACGCCAAGAATAGAGCTCCAAGATAATTACTTAAGGCGTGAGTATCAAGAGGCTGCCAGTCAGCTTTCTTCTGATGTTGAAAGGGCGGTTTATAATATAAGCACATGGATATCATATGCCGAGACAAGATTTTCAGAATTTGAGAGCTGGTCGGAGTCAAGCCATCTAAAAAAAGATATTGACAAAGGTTTTCAGGATTACTCTCAGCTAGTTAAGTCTTTGCAGGAGCAGGGTGTTCAGGATCTAAATGAATATCAAGGCCTGGTTGATAAGCGGGATGAAACTCAGAGGGAGATTGAACAGATCAAAGAGTTAGAGTCTGAGAATCAAAAGGTTGACGCTGCAATTACTGAATCTTATCAAAGATTGATAGGGCTAAGGAAAGAGTTGACTCAAAGAAGGTTGGGTTTTATTGAAGAAAGGCTTAAAGATGACACGACTATTAATGTCTCTTTGAATCCTCTTTCTGATACGAAAGAACTAGAGCAGTCTTTCCGAGAGGTTATTGGTAAAGCAGACGGCACCTTTACTTCGGATATCTACAGTGAAGATGAAGAAGGTGGTGTTCTTAGAGCGCTTAATTCACGAATTTCCAGCAGTCTTTTGATTGATGGATTGGATAGCGCTTTAAAAACAGTTCATGGTTTTAAAGGTGAGCTTTTAGATAGAGAGGTTCAAGGTGTCAATGGTTGCAGTGTTACTAAAAGATTTCATGATGTGTTGGGTAACCTTACATATGAGCAAGTAGATAGATTAAATTTTTGGTTTCCTGAAGACGATCTTAAAGTTTCATTCTCAGTAGATGGGAAAAAGTTTAAAGATATCACTCAAGGTTCAGCAGGGCAACGTTCAGCTACTATTTTGACTTTCTTGCTTTCCTTCGGTGATGAACCATTGGTTCTCGATCAGCCAGAAGATGATCTGGATAATAAGTTGATATATGATCTAGTTGTTGAGAAAGTTAAGAAAAACAAATCCAAGCGTCAAGTCATAGTGGTTACTCATAACCCTAATATTGTCGTTAATGGTGATTCAGAGCTTGTGATATGCTTGCATGAGGCCAGAGGACAAATAATGTTGCAGTCTTCAGGTAGTTTGCAGGAGTCATCTGTAAGGAATTCCGTTTGCGATATCATGGAAGGAGGGAGGCCTGCTTTGGAACAGAGGTATAAAAGGATAGTTGACTTGAGGTGAGAGGCTTAAAAGTTTGATGTTCTTAAATTAAGGCATGTGCAAGCATGCCTTTTTAAGATCTTTGTAACTATCTACGCTTTGACGACGCCGTAGACAAGTTAAGGTCGGCAGAGGCGTGTGACCGACTTTGCAAGGCACTGATATTGCTGGCGTTGGCAAACAATGGCACGCCTTGGGTCTAACTCATAATCCCTTGATCCCAGATTCGAGCCCCGCTGGGCCCCACCACGCCATCTGGCGATGACACCTCCTTCTATCCCTCCTCTCAAAGCATCCAGCTTGCCAGCACCACCACGGCGCCGAAGGCCGCCACGCCGGCTGCAACCGGCAAGCCTAAGGTACGCGTGCGCCACCACACGGCCAGGGTCGCGAGCACGCCGATCACGGTCGCGAGCCAGGAAGCACTATCCAGCGTCTTTGGCACCAGCGAGGTGCCGAGCAGGGCGGCGATCATCAGGGGGCCCAGGATGCCGAGCCACTGCGGCATGGCGTCGATGCCGTCGTCGTTGTCGAGTCGCTTCAGGCGGCGCCGCATCCACAGCATCGGCAGCAGGCGCAGCAGCAGGGTGCCGACGGCGGAGGCGATAACGGCGATCCACATCGCGCTACTCATGACGGGCTCCTTTCGCGGCGGGGCGGCACTTCACGGCCTGGAAGCACAGCGCCCCGCAGGCGGCGGCGAGGGGAATCGCCAGGTTGGTGAGCCCTGTCACGGTCAGGGCGAGGGCGCTCAGGATGGTCAGGCTCAGGGCCAGGCTCCAGCGCCGCGAGGTAAAGCGCGGCACCACCAGCACGAGAAAGAGAGCGGGCAGGGCGAAGGGCATGATCTCGCCGAGCAGCGGCCAGCGCGCGATCAGCTCCTCGCCGGCCAGCGCGCCCAGGGCGGTGCCGGCGACCCAGCTGGCCCAGGCGAACAGGGCGGCGCCGGTGAACCAGCCGAGCCGCTGCTCTTCGGGCAGCTGCGGCAGGCGGGTGTGTGCCAGGGCGAAGACTTGATCGGTGAGGGCGTGCATCAGCCAGGGCCAGCCGCGGCTCGTTGTCAGCCAGGGCGCCAGGTTGGGGGCGTAGACCACATGGCGCACGTTGATCAGCAGCGTCATGACCACCACCAGCCACAGCGGCGAGCCGGCGGCGACCATGCCGACGAACAGGAACTGCGAGGCGCCCGCATAGACCAGGAACGAGATCAGCACCGCCTCCTGGGCGCTGAAGCCGGCCTGGATGGCGACCAGCCCGAAGGAGATGGCCACCGGCACGTAGCCGCCGAGCAGGGGGATCGCCTCGCGCATGCCGATCAGCCAGGGGCGCGGCGACGAGGAGACGGCGTGGTGGCTCATCGGTGGCTCTCCTCGTGATAGACCACGCTGACCAGCAGGGTGGCCCAGTCGTCTCCGGTGCGGTAGCAGTGCGCTCGGTCGGCGGCGAAGGTCAGGGTATCGCCGGCGGAGAGCCGGCGGGTGTCGCCCTCGGGCCCGGCCTCGAGGTGGCCGCTGATCAGGGTCAGAGACTCTCTTGCGCCGGGGGTATGCGGCTCGGCGACACGGGTGGTGAAAGGGGCGCAGCGCATCCAGTAGGCGTCTACCTGGGGGGTGTCCTTGCCCTGATCGATCAGGCGCACCTCCACGCCATCCTCGCCGAGGGGCACGGCGATGGGGGCAACCAGGGTGCCGAAGGGCACCTTCAGCTGCACCGCCAGGCGCCAGATGGTGTCCAGGGTGGGGTTGCCGTTGCCCTGCTCGAGGCGTGACAGGTTCGACTTGGCGATGCCGGCGGCGGCGGCCAGCTGCGACAGCGACCAGCCCTTGGCCCGACGCAGCGACTGCAGATGCTGCCCCAGGGTGCTGAGGGAGGGGGTATCCATGACAGGCGTTCTCGTTGTTCCTTTTATAGAACGTTCTATATAAAGAACGGCCGCCTGTCAAAGGGCGGCCCTTTCACTGCCGGGTTAGGCCACAGGAACCGGCCATGGCTGGGGAGATCGATCGAGCGCGGGAGCGTCGCGTTGGGCGCCCTGCTGAAGACTGTCATGTAGGGGGCGCCTGAGGCGAGCGGCCCGGCGTTGCGATCAGCGCCGCGCCCAGCACGAGGGCCCACGGCGATGATGCCTGTCGCACTTCGTCTCGGGAATTCCTGCTATGGAGTCTGGCAACGGAGCAGGGCCGCGCCTATCGTGCGGTGTCTTGCTGCAGCGCGTCGAGCTCATCATCGTCGAGGGGCGCGCCGCTATTGGCGACCTCCGGCAGCGCGTCGCCGCTGACTACACGATCCCTGCCGGCTTCCTTGGCGCAGTAGAGCCGCCGGTCGGCGCGGGTATAGAGGTGTTCGAAGCTGTCGTCTTGCCGGGCCTCGGTCACGCCGATGCTGACGGTAAGTCGATAATCTCCCGCCTCATCCGGCAGCGGCATGGCGCTGGTGGCCTCGCGGACCCGTTCGGCGAGCTGTCGTGCGGCCTGGCCATCGGTGTTCGGCAGCAGCACCGCGAACTCTTCGCCGCCCATGCGCGCCACGGTATCCAGGCGTCGCACCTGGTGCTGGAGTATCTCGGCGAAGGAGGAGAGCACCTCGTCGCCGACCGGGTGGCCGAAGGCGTCGTTGATGTGCTTGAAGTGATCCAGGTCGAGCAGCATGAGGCTCAGCGGTGAGGGATGGCGCTGGCGACGGTTGAACTCCTGTTCGGCCACCTCCTGCAGTCGCCGTCGGTTATAGAGCCCGGTCAGCATGTCGGTATGGCTCTGATGGCGCATCGTGTCTCGCTGGCGCTGCAGGCGCAGCATCATCAGCATCACCGCGCCGACGGCGAGTACCACCATCACCAGGAGACCGACCACCGCGGCGGTGAGCCATTCCATCAGATGGCGCTGGCCGGCGGAGGCGTTCTGCACCAGCAGGCTGAGTTCGCTGTAGCTCCAGGCGAGCCCCGCCTCGACCTCGAGCCCAAGCGTGCGCAGCGCTTCGATCTCCTCACCGTCGAGCCCATCGCGCTGAGCCCGGTCGAAGCGGGCCTGAAGCGTCGCGATGCGCTCCTGAACCAGATCCAACTCGTCGATCAGCGGCGCGTAATCCTGGCGGGGAAGGTCGCTGCGCAGGATCTGTACCCGGAGGTTCTCGATGCGCCGGGGAATGCGCGGCAGCAGCTCGCCAAGCTCCTCCTGATGGGCCTGATTATCCGGATGGCCGTCGTCGAGACGCATCAGGGCCGTCCGCAGCTCCTCGGGATCTGTCTGGGAGCGGACCACGTCGGCGACCATGGCGGTGTAGTCGGCGCCGACATGCTGTCGCGCGTGAACGGCGTAGTAGGTGATGGCCGCGGCACAGGTCGCGACGATCAGCCCGAAGGCCAACAGCAGGCGATGGCGCAAGGCCCTGGCCGGGGCGGTCGTCATCTCGCGCGGATTTCCTCGAGCGCCCAGATCCAGCGATTCATGGGTACCGAGCCCTCCAGTACGGCTTCGGCGTCTTCGGGCACCACCAGCATCAGCGGGCCGAGCCGGTCCACTCCGATCGGCTCGCCGTCGAGCCGTGTCGCCAGCAGGTAGGCCTTCTCGTCGAGCTGGGCGAGGGTGAGGAAGGTGGTGTAGCCATCATCGGCGATGAATCGCACGCGTCTCGCGTCTTCCAGGCCGTTCGCCGCCAGGAAGGCGTTCAGCCAGACGCCCGAGAAGCGTCCCTCGGGTCCCTCGGGATGCTGCATCTGGACGTGATAGAGGTCGTCGGTGGCCTCGATCGCCTCCAGTGAGAGCTGCTGGCGGTCGCTGCCCTGCGCAAGGGTCAGGATCGGCTCGTGCGGGGCGCCGCCATCCTCGGCGTGGGCGCTGACGGCCAGCAGCAGGCAAAGCCCCAGGAAGGGAAGCCGAAAAGCGGGCGAGAGGGAGCGGTTGAAGCGGCGGCAGGCAAGCAGGAGGGAGATCATGGCGTCAGCGCTTCCTGATAATCGTGGGCGGTGGCCGGTCTCCGATCGCTCGATACCGGTTACGAAGTGTATCTAAACGCTCCCACTATCGTAAATGTCGCCGATGCTGTCTATCTCCAGTCGCGATGTTGCCTCAACGTTATCATCCGAAAGAATGATGTGTTGATTCACGTTAAGAGTTGGAAAAACTCATTATGTCGACAGGCGGTGCGCGACAGGACGCCGCTGGGGTGAGGGGGAGTTCCGTTGCTGGCACGCGGCCCCGTGATGAGCACGGGGCCGCGGCGTTTTCTCTCAGACTTTCATCTATTGATCAGGCCTGAGCGTTTTCCTTGCGGCGGCAGGCGGCCGCGGTGAACAGCACGTCGGTGGACGAGTTCAGCGCCGTCTCGGTGGAGTCCTGCACCACGCTGATCACGAAGCCGATCGCCACCACCTGCATGGCCACGTCGGTGGAGATGCCGAACAGGTTGCTGGCCATGGGAATCAGCAGCAGCGAGCCGCCGGCCACGCCGGAGACGCCGCAGGCGGCCAGCGCCGAAACGACGCACAGCAGCAGGGCGGTGGGGAAGTCGACGCCGATGCCCAGGGTATGGGCGGCCGAGAGTGTGATCACGGTGATGGTGATCGCCGCGCCGCACATGTTGACCGTCGCGCCCAGCGGGATCGAGATGGAGTAGGTGTCGGCGTGCAGCTTCAGCCGCTTGCACAGCTCCAGGTTGACCGGGATGTTGGCCGCCGAGCTGCGCGTGAAGAAGGCGGTGATGGCGCTGCCGCGCAGGCAGGTGAAGACCAGCGGATAGGGGTTTTCGCGGGTCTGCCAGTAGACGATCAGCGGGTTGGTAACCAGGGCGACGAACAGCATGCAGCCGACGATCACCGCCAGCAGGTGACCATAGTCGAGCAGGGCATTCATGCCCGACTCCGCCAGGGTGTTGGCGACCAGGCCGAAGATGCCCAGCGGGGCGAAGCGGATCACCAGGCGCACGATGTTCGAGATGGCATCGGACAGGTCGCCGAGCAGGGTGCGGGTGCCGTCACTCGCCTGGCGCAGCATGATGCCAAGGCCGATGGCCCACACCAGGATGGCGATGAAGTTGCCTTCCATGATCGCCGTGACCGGGTTGGCGACGGCGTTGAGCAGCAGGTTCTGGAGGATCTCGATGATGTCACCGGGCGGGTTGCCGCTGACCTCGGGGCGATCCAGCGCCAGGGTGGTGGGGAACGCGAAGCTCGCCACCACGGCCACCAGGGCGGCGACCAGGGTGCCGATCACGTAGAGCACCATCACCGAGCGGATATGGGTCGGCTGCCCCTTCTGGTGGCTGGCGATGGCCGCGGTCACCAGGATGAACACCAGGATCGGGGCGACCGCCTTCAGGGCGGAGATGAATAGCTGGCCCAGCAGCGAGACCGATTGGGCCGTGTCTGGCGCGAGGGTGGCGAGCAGGATGCCGCAGACGATGCCGATGGCGATCTGGGGGATCAGCCCCAGTCGCATCAGCGGGCGGCCGAGGGTTTGCAGGGTGGCGATCATGGAGGATCTCTCGAATTGTAATGGGCGGACAGGTGCTTCCCTGCCGGACCGGCTCGAACGCTCGCGTCGGCGGCGCCGGTAAGCGCAGTGACGCGAGCGTTCGGCCTGCCCCAGGCGGGTAGCCGAGACAGGAAACGCCTGCGTGGCGCGCGCGATTCTAGCAGTAATCATCGCTGTGATGGGCGAATTATCTGTCTGCGGGAGTTAATTCAGATGTTGCTACTGAAAAAGCGATGTCTCGGAGGGAGGATTTCGTCGCACGTTACGCCCTGAGCCCAGGGCAGGAGTGGCCGAAGGTCAGTCACGAGTCAGGCGCAGGCAGAAAACCTTAGGCAGAAACGATGCGACCCCGCCCGGGGGCGAGGTCGCGAGGGGCGTCCGGAGGAGCGCGTCAGGCGGGAAGCCGCTCCGCCACGGCATTCAGGAAGCCCTGCATGTCCACGACGGTCTCGGCGGCGGGATCGGTGGTCTTGCCCTTGAGGTCGCCGGTGATGATGCCGTCGGCGACGGTGTCGATCAGTGCGGCCTTGAGGCCGGTGGCGTAGTCGACCAGGGCCGCGTTGGCTTCACGCTCGCCCAGGGTCTCCAGGGCATTGGCCACGGCGAAGATCAGCGCGGAGGAGTTGAAGTGTGCCTCGCGGCCGTCGCTCTCCTGGTACTTCAGATAGAGATCGTGGGCGGTACCGTGGGGCGCCTCGAAGAGCATGGTGCCGTTCTTGCTCTCGATGATCGAGCTGGCGGTGGCCAGGCTGCCGCCGAGCGCCGCGGAGATGTCCGAGAAGATATCGCCGTCGAGGTTCTGTGCCGGGTAGAGGGCGTTGCGGGGCGGATCGGTGATCATCTTGATGAGCTGCCGCGAGGGCCGCATGATCATGAACGACGGGGGCGGCGTATCGGCCTTCGCCAGCTCGCGGCGCACGTCGGTGATCGCGGTGCTGAAGACGTCGTCATACTCCATGTACTCGCGCTTGAGGCCGAAGTAGACCTCCTTGTCCTTGCGCGAGGCGTCGCGGAACACCTGGAAGACCCAGTCCCTGATGGCTTCGTGATCGTTGGACATCAGCAGGATGGGGTCGCCGCGCTTGACGCGGCACGCGTGCTTCTCCTCGCCATCGACCACCACCTTGAGGATGCCGTCCTCCAGGGAGGGCGCGTTGTAGCTGCCGTACTGATCGCCGCCGCCGGCGCTCATCCGCGACAGCGAGACGTGGGCCTTGCGCTTGGGAATGCCGTGGACCTTGAGCTGTTCGACCAGCTTGTAGAGCTTGCGGCCGGTGTTGTTGTCCGGCACGCCCCACAGCGCCCGCTCCGGCGGGTTGGCGACCAGGCGCGCGGCCTGGGCGTCGATCAGCTCGTAGTGATAGGCGAGCCCCAGCGCCTCGACCTGCGCCTGGTAGTGCTCGCGGTAGATCTCCTCGATGGCGGCCCGCATCACGCCGTCGTAGCCGGCGATCACGGTGTCCTTCAGGCCCAGGTAGATGTCGCGCTGCTCGTCGATGGCGCGCTGGAAGAAGCGGTGAGCCCAGGCCTTGACCTGGTCGATGTCGTTGGTGGCGAGCAGCCAGGGGTCGCCCTTCTTCACCTCGCGGCGGTGCAGCTCCACCGGGTCGCCGCTTTCACCCACGAACAGCAGCTTGACGATGCCGGTGGCGCTGGAGAGCTCGTTGAAGCTGTCCTTGATGCCGCCGCCGTCCATGGTCTCCACCTCGATATCACGGCCGATCCACTCGGGCGTGTTGAACTCGAGGTTGCGGAACTGGATGTCCTCGCGGGTGATGTTGCCGCCGATGCCCTTGCGGATGGCGCCGTTGGGCGACTTGGTGGCCAGCGGATGCAGGGTGGTGCCATCGAGCTCCGGGTGGGCGGCCAGCAGCTCGCCGAGCTGGGTGCGGTTCACGGTCATGCCCGCGTTCTTCACGCCCACGCCGTACTGCTTGAGGGCCTCGATGGCATCGATCACCGCCTGACCGTTGGTGACCAGGCGGTTCTCCGCGGTCAGGTCGATCTCCACGAGGTCGACGTCCAGCCGCGAGGTCACGAAGGTCTCGAGGATGCGCTCGAAGGCGACCTGGGCCATCTCGTCGCCATGCAGGATGACCAGGGGGGCTGACACGTTGATCTTGCTGCTCATCACGCTTCCTTTGGTTGAGGTGATGGGATGGGAAGGATAACAAACGTGTATAGGGTACGCCTGCCATCGGTCCTCTGCCAGGGATCGCCCGGGCCAGGGATCGCCCTGGGCCAGAGATCGCCCTGGGCCAGAGATCGTCCCGTGTTGGAGATCACCCCGCGGACCGTGGCCCGAGCAGGATGACGCCGGCGCCCATCAGGCACAGGCCCGCGCCGGCAAGATCCCAGCGGTCGGGCAGGCGCTGTTCGACCAGCCACAGCCAGGCCACCGAGGTGGCGATGTAGACCCCGCCGTAGGCGGCGTAGGCGCGCCCGGCGTAGTCGGCCCCGGAGAGGCTCAGCAGCCAGGCGAAGAGCGCCAGGCTGGCGAGCCCCGGCATCAGCCACAGGGCCGACTTGTCCAGCCGCCACCAGGCCCAGACGCTGAAGCAGCCGGCGATCTCGGCCAGGGCCGCGGCGACGTAGAGCGCCAGGGTGGTCATCTCAGTGATGGCCCTCGGGATCGGTGGCCCAGCGCTCGTCCGGGTGCACCTCGTTGGCGGGCAGCACGGGGTCGTAGCCCTCGACGCGCAGCGCGGCGATCACCTCGCGGGTGTGGTCGCCGCCCAGGGTCTCCAGGGTGGCCTCCACCTCGGTGGCGCGCAGCGAGAGGTCGGTGAAGGTGCGCTGGTGGGCGATCTGGATGACGTTGGCGCGCTGCTCGGCGAGCAGCTGGGTCAGCTCGGCCAGCGAGCCGGGCACGTCGGGGATGCCGACCCGCACTCGCACGATGCGCCCGGAGCGCACCAGGCCACGCTGGATCACCGAGGAGAGTGCCAGCATGTCGATGTTGCCGCCGCACAGCACCAGCCCCACCTTGCGACCGCGATAGCGCGCCGGGTCGCTGAGCAGGGCGGCGAGCCCTGCGGCGCCGGCGCCCTCGGCCACGCTCTTCTCGATTTCCAGCAGCATCAGGATGGCGCGCTCGATCTCGGGTTCGTCCACCAGCACGATCTCGCTGACCAGCTCGCGCACGATCTCGCGAGTCAGCCGGCCGGGCTGCTTCACGGCGATGCCCTCGGCCAGGGTGGCCAGGCCGCAGTGGACCTCCTCGCCGGCCAGCGCCTGCTGCATGGCCGGGAAGCGCTGGGTCTGCACCCCGATCACCTCGATATCGGGCTTCAGGGCCTTGGCCGCCACGGCGTTGCCGCTGATCAGCCCGCCGCCGCCGATGGGGATCACCAGGCAGTCCAGGTCGGGCACCGCCTCGAGCATCTCTGGGGCGATGGTGCCCTGGCCGGCGATGACCCGCGGGTCGTCGTAGGGGTGCACGAAGACCAGGTTGCGCTCCTCGGCGAGGCGCTGGGCGTAGGCGCCGGCCTCGTCGACGCCATTGCCCTCCAGGTGCACCTCGGCGCCGAAGTCGCGGGTGTTGCGCACCTTGAGGTTGGGGGTGTGGCGGGGCATGACGATGGTGGCATGAATGCCCAGCCGGGCGGCGTGGTAGGCCACCGCCTGGGCGTGGTTGCCGGCAGACATGGCGATCACGCCCCGGGCGCGCTCTTCCGGTGTCAGCGAGAGCAGGTGGTTCAGCGCGCCGCGCTCCTTGAAGGAAGCGGTGAACTGATGGTTCTCGAACTTGATGTAGACCTCGCAGCCGGTGAGCCGGGAGAGGGTCGCGGAGCGCAGGCAGGGGGTATGCTCCACGCTGCCTTCGAGGCGGGCGGCGGCCTGGCGGATGTCGTCGAGGGTCACGCTCATGGGAGGATCGTCTCCATGTTTTTTTGGATCGTTATTGGGGGCGTTGGGGGCAGTTCGCACCTGCCGGGTGAGGCAGGCGCGCTGCCAGCGCGAACACGTGGGGGTCGTCCACACCGAGTTCACGCAGGGCCTGGGCCAGGTGGACCAGGTAGTCGCGGTTAGGGCCGCTGGGGCCGTGGGCGAGGGCGATCTGTGCGGCGATGGCGTCGAGCGGGGCGTCGCCGAGGAAGGCGGCGTTGTCTTCGGTGGCCAGGTACAGGAGCCCATCGGCGCTCGCCGGCTGGCCATTGTCGTCGAAGTGAAGCCGGGTCAGCTCGCGCAGGTAGCCGTTCTTCTCGCGGACATCCAGCGGGCCCAGCACCTCGGGGGCGATGCGATAGGCCATGCCGTGGCAGATGGCCTCCGGCTCGCGCACCAGGGTGGCCACCCGGCCGGGGGCCTCGGGGGTGCCGCGATGATCGTGGGAGCCCTGCCAGAAGCGACGCACCCAACCGTGGATATGGGCCGGGCGACGCTCGAGGAAGGGGAAGTCGGCCTTCCAGATCAGCGAGCCGTAGCCGAACAGCCAGAGCGCGTCGTGGCCGTCGAAGTGGGTCATGCGTCGATTGCGTGCCGTGGTGTCGTGGCTCATGGGCGGTGCGGGCAGAGTCCGGTGAATGAACGTTCCATGATGCGTCGCCGGACGGCGCTTGTCGAAGCCCGATGGCCAAGGCGCAAGCCGGCGTCGACGGCGATCCGGGCCGGGCGTATGGTGTCGAGCGTTTGAGGCACGCCTCTTGGATGATAGGGAGCAGGGATGGACACGCTATGGTTGGCTCTTTCGACGGGGCTTGGCCTGGGGCTCTCGCCCTGGGCGCCGGGCACGGTCGGCTCGCTGCTGGGGCTGCCGCTCGCCTGGTGGCTGCTGGGCCGCACGCGGCGGGTGCAGCTGGGCCTGGTGGCGGCGCTCTTGGTGGCGGCCATGCCGGTCTGCCATCAGGCCGCGACCGTGCTGGGGATCAAGGACGATGGACGCATCGTGCTCGACGAGATCGTCGCCTTTCCGGTGGCGGTACTCGGCCAGGCAGCGGCACGCCATCCCGCGGCCCTGGCCGGGGCCTACGTCATCTATCGGGGCTTCGACATCACCAAGCCGGCGCCGGTGAGCCAGGCGGAGGCGCTACCCGGCGGTATCGGCATCGTGCTCGACGACACCGTGGCCGCGGCCATGACCTGGCTGGTCATGGCCGGGGGGCTGGCGCTCTGGCGCCGCCGCAGCGCCTGAACCGCCGTCGTCGGAGCGGCCTAGCCGGAGAGCCCGGTCGGGCGCCGCGAGGGGCCGATCACGCCGTCGGGGGTGGCAAGTGCGCTGGTAGTCGCGCCAGTTGATCGAGCGGCACGGGGCGAGAGAACAGGAAGCCCTGCAGCAGGTCGCATTCGCGGTCCATGAGGTCGCGCTGCTGTTCCGGAACCTCGATGCCCTCGGCCACCACCTTGAGACCCAGGTGATGGGCCATGGTGATCACCCCCTGGACGATGGCGGCATTGTCGCCGTTGTGGGTGATGTCATGGATGAAGCTGCGGTCGAGCTTGACCTTGCTGATCGGCAGCTGGCGCAGGTAGCGAAGGCTGGAGAAGCCGCTGCCGAAGTCGTCGATCGCCACCTGCACGCCGCTCCGGCGCAGGGCATTCAGCACCTCGATGGCCCGGTCGGTGCCGGACATCAGCACCCCTTCGGTCACCTCGAGTTCCAGCCGGTGGGCTGGCCAGCCGGTGGTCTCGAGGACCTGCTCGACCTGTGCGAGGAAACCGGCCCGCCGGAACTGCAGCGGCGAGATATTGACGGCCACTTGCAGCGCCGGCCCGCCCTCGGCGTGCAGGCGGGCCATGTCCTGGCAGGCTCGTTGCAGCACCCAGCGCCCGATGGCGACGATCTGTCCCGTTTGCTCGGCCAGCGGGATAAAGAGCCCCGGCGAGATCATGCCCTTCTCGGGATGCCGCCAGCGCACCAGCGCCTCGACGCTGCGCACCTCGCCGGTTTGCGCATCGACGATGGGCTGATAGTGCAGCAGGAACTGCTCCTCACGGATCGCCTCCTGCAGTTCGAGGCGCATCTCGACGTGCTCGCTCATCAGGCTCGAGACTTCGTCGCCATACCACTGCCAGGTGTTGCGGCCCTGCTGCTTGGCCTCCTGCATGGCAAGGTCGGCGTACTGGAGCAGCTCCGCGGCGTGGCCCGGGGGATCCAGGCTCGAGGCGATGCCGATGCTGGCGCTGATATGCAGGCGGTGCCCCTCGAGTTCGAAGGGGCGTGACAGCGAGGAGAGGATCGCCTCGGCCCTCGCCAGCACATCCCGCTCGCACTCGACGTTCGTTAACAGCAGGGCGAACTCGTCGCTGCCCAGTCGCGAGGCGATGTCCCCCTGGGCGAGCAGGGCGGTGAGACGATGGGCCACCTGTTCCAGAAGCTGGTCGCCGACGTGATGGCCGAGGCCATCGTTGATGGGCTTGAAGTCGTCGAGATCGATGTAGAGCAGGGCGAGAAAGCCGTCCTCCCGGCAGGCGCGCCGGAAGTGCTGGGCCAGGCGCGAGACGAACTGCTGACGGTTGGGCAGCCCGGTGAGCGGGTCGTGGCTGGCCTGGTGGGCGAGGCGATCCTCGTACTCGCGGAATCGTGAGACATCCTGCTGGATGCCGATGATATGGGTGCAGTGGCCCTCGTCGTCGAGGACCGGCCCCAGGTAGAGGTGGTTCCAGAACGCCGAGCCGTCCTTGCGATAGTTGCGCAGCGTCACCTGGATTTCGCTGCGTTCGGCCACGGCCAGGCGCAGCCGTGCCACCGTCGCCGGATCGGTATCCGGCCCCTGCAGGAAGCGGCAGTTGCGGCCCACGACCTCGTCGCGCGCGTAGCCGGTGAGGCCCAGGAAGGTCTCGTTGACGAAGACCAGCGGCATGTCCGGCAGATTGACATCCGCCATGATGACGCCATTGCGGCTGGCATCGATGCCGCGGGCCAGCAGGCGCAGCTGCTGCTCCTGCTGGCGGCGCTGCGTGATGTCGCGCCCCACGCCATAGACGCCGACGACCCGTTCATCGACGACGATGGGCAGGTTGGTGACCTCCAGGGTATAGGCCCGTCCCTCGGCATCGGTGCTGTGGTAGATATGCTGCTGGGTTTCGCCCTGGCAGACTCGCGCGAAGGCGGCGTCGATGGCCGGCAGCTCCTCCGCGGCGACGAAGCGATCATAGGGCTGCCCCTTGAGCCACGCCTCGCTGAAGCCGGTGATCCGCGTGGCCGAGGCGTTGCAGCTGATAAACCGGCCGGTGAGGTCGAATTCGAACACCGCATCGGGGTGCTGGGTGAACAGCGAGCGAAAGCGCTGCTCCACCTCGAGGCGGGCCTTGCGATCACGGTGGCGCTCGATGGCCAGGGCCACCAGGTCGGCGGCGCGTCGTACCCGCGCCTTCTCGCCCTCGCTGGGCGCTCGGGGCGTGGGGTAATAGGTCGCGAAGGTGCCCAGCAGGTCGCCCCTGGCCGAGATCATCGGTACCGACCAGCAGGCGGCCAGCCCCTCGTCGCGCGCCAGCGCCTGCAGGCCCTGCCAGCGGGAGTCGGTCGGGATGTGCTCGGTGATCGCGATCCGGCGGGTCACGGCGGCCGCCCCGCAGGTGCCGGCCGGCGCGTCGATCGGCACACGCTGCGCGGCCTGTCGGAAGGCCGCCGAGAAGCGCTCGCCCGCCACCATGTCGAGGGTGCGCGTTACGGGATCGAACACCATGATCGATATCCGGGCGTTGCCGAGCTGGCGACCGACCACCCCCGCGATGGCTGCAAGGGTGGTCTCGAGGGGCGTATCTCGGGCGATCAATTCCTGCACGGCCAGCTGGTCGTCCAGCAGTACGCTCTCGTCCTTCACCGCGCGCTCCTTGTATACGACGACATGTTGGTCGATAGCATCTCAAGGCACGCCGGTTCATGCACTCCTTGATTTTGATTTCGTACCCGGCGTATCGCGCGGTGGGACGTGCCAGCGGGCGGGCTCAGCCGCGCGGCGAGCGCTTTTCCGGTTCGGGAAAGCTGATATCGAAGCCGCGGGCGTCGAGCTGGCGGATGTCGCTGGGGCGGCCCTGGTCATCGAGCTCCACCAGGCCGATGCCGCTGCCGTTCCAGAGTCGTTCGCCGGCCTTGGCGCGGTCGGGGTCGCGGGGCGAGATCACCATGCGCCGACGCTTGGTGAGCCAGTTGAGCGGCGAGCGCGGCGCATAGAGCCAGCGGTTCAGGCGGTCGAACCAGTCGAGCAGGGTGTCGGGGAAGGCGTTCTTGACCCCGCTGGAGGTGATCTGCCAGAGCCTGGGCCCCTTGCGGCGATGGCGGATGTGGATGTCGTAGGCGAAGGAGTAGTGCACGTCGCCGGAGAGGATTACGTAGTGCCCGGGGGTACGGGAGTGGCGGAAGATGTTCATCATCACGCTCGCCGCGCCGCGATGGGCCATCCAGTTCTCGGCGTCCACCAGCAGCGGCCGGCCGGCCAGGGTGAAGAGCCGCTGGATGGTCTCGATCAGCTTGACGCCGAACATCGGCGCCGGCGAGACGATCACCACCGACTGAGCCCCCAGCACGTTCTGCTGCAGCTCCGAGAGCGCCTCCCAGTCCATCAGGCCGGAGGGGCGCGTGGGGCTGCGCTCGCTGCGCCAGCGCCGGGTGCGGGTGTCGAGGATCACCAGCTTCGGGTCGCCCTCGACCTCGACCTCCCAGCCCTGAAAGCGCAGCAGCCGCTCGATGACGGCGTCCTGCTCTTCGGCAGGCAGCCAGCCCTCATCCCGCCTTATTCATCAGGACGCCGAACGAGCGTTTTACGTCCCGTGGTGACCGGGACCGACCGGCTTTTATGTCATACGGTCGCTGAGTAGCCGATTAGCACATAGCTTTATCGTATCAATGCCGTGATATTTATAACTGAAGTTCATTGGTTTCGAGTGACGGCGCAGCCGTGGTCGTCGGCCTCCATAGTGGCCGTTTTGTCTGCTGGAAAAGGCTGAGTAATGCGACGTGTCAGGTCAATGCCGTCAGCCGCGGCAACCCCTTCAGTAAGGATGGCCACCATTTGTCGGCGGCATCGCCGAGGTGCACGGTGATACGCCGGGCGTGCACTGTCAGCGTGGCGGCCACCTTGAGCACCTGCTCGCGCATCCGCTTCAGGCTCCAGCCCTGCCGGGTCTGTCGTTCCAACAGGCAACGCAGCCCGTGTAGCACCTGATAAGCGCAGAGAGTCAGCAGCAGGTTTACCTCGTTGCGGGCCATGACGTCCTGGACGGTGGAGACACCGCGATCAGTCGAGGAGAGATGCATATCGAGCGACGACTTCACCTCGCCCATGTGGGCTTCGGCGCTGCCGCGCTTGCGATAAAGCGCCAGGACCTTTTCCGGCGGCCAGTCGAACTTGCCGAGATTGGTGACCAAAAAGAAGGCATGCAGCAGCAGATCATCGGGCCGCTCTTGTACCACCAGCACCACGCGCCGCGGCGCCGGCCAGGTACCGGCTTGGTACGCCAGGTCATGGCACCATTCCCGAGGTTGCTCGGGGGGCCGGCCGCGTGGCCGCTTCAGATGTGGCGCTGCCAGTGTCTGCAGGCCCGTATGACTGCGCAACCGGCCCAGATACTCGATGTCGCGATCTTCCAGCGCCTCAAGCGTGTCGTTGTCGGTGAAGCCGGCGTCGATGCGCACCTTGACCTTGGCCCCGGTGCTCTCGTTGAGTCGCCGCACCAGATGTGGGATCCAGGTATCGGCATTCTCGGCTGGGCCGGCGTTACCTTCACGCAGCAGGCCGCCCACCATGTCGCCGGTCTCTGCCAGCGAGGCCACCAAAGGCGAGTAGATTCTGGCCCCGTAAAGTCCATGAAACGCCGAACCGCCCTGGTGGCCGTGAACGTCGATCGGCAAGCCGTCGATGTCCAGCGTCAGATGCTCGGGGCGTTCGCCGCCGTTCAGCGAGGTCAGTCGCCAGACCGCCAGCCGCAGCAGGCCCTCATGCACGGTATCGATATTGTCGTCGCGGCCCAGGCACGTCAGCAGCCGCGACAGCGTCGCTTGAGATGGCCGGTCCTGAGCCAACGGCGTTGTCCCGCGGGCATCACTGCAGGCTAGCTGCCAGAGCGGGTCACGGCGAAGCGTATCGGTATCGCTGAGGTCGATCCAGCCCATCGAACGCTGCAGCACCAGGGTACGCAGCTGGCTGGCTAACGAGTGGCGGACGCGATCCGGGTCGCGGTGATCGACCAGATGGTCGTCCAGCGCATCGATCATGCCGCTGTTGTCGAGGGCTTCACGCAACAGCAAAGCACCGCTGTCGCTGGTGGTGCGATGGCCGCTGAGCTCGACGCGGATGGACCCGTTGCATGACGGGGTCCAGGGGGATAGGCTTTCACCCATGGCGAGTGGTCCTCTTGAGTCAAGTTCGGTTAGGAACATATTGATTCTACAAGAGAAACTGCTCGCCATCTTCTTTTCTGTCTCAGCCCGGTGAATTAGGCGGGATAACGCTTCTGGTCTTCGTCAGGCATCTTGGGAAGGTATTTGACGTCAACATGAACGTAGCCCGGCTCATAGTCCTTGAACGGCTTGTAAGGCGGTTTTGAGCTGCCTTCTCCTGCTTGTTCAAGGTGGCAAGGCTAGGCAAACCACGGCGTTTCAGCAGGCGTTCAAGTCGAGGCGCGGCTACGGCAGCCACGGAAACCGGGTTCGATCAAGAAAGCCGCTTGGCTGCGTGAAGTTCGGTTCAAGGGCGCTGCGGCGCGGCTATTACAGTGTGCGTTGTCCTGCTGGTGACGACTTGCTTGCCACCAGTTGAATGCCGAGGATCGTTACGAGGATGCCGATGGCCTGAATCGAGCCGAATTGTTCGCCAAAGAACAGCCCACCCAGCAGCAGACCGAAGACCGGAGGATAGGAAATCCAACCGCTTCCTTCGCAGTATCGCCGCGGTCAATTCGTCAGTTCACATCCAAAACCAACCCAGTTCAAATGGGATACCCTCGTCGGCAATACAGACTACCTCCGGAGCAAAGCTCCGTTGAAATTCCTATCCTCACGCTCTTCGCCCTAGCCTTGCTGGCCAACGATGGCCTGATGGCTCTGCTGGGCTACACCCTGACCGGCGGCACCCTGGCACTGGTGATTTTCAACCTGACCTGAGAAGAGCTTCCTGGCCGGGGTCTCTCGACCCTGCCCTTGGCGCTCACTTGACGGTGATCCTGTTCTCGACCTCGCTGCCCGAGCCTTGCTCACGCGCGATGGCTTCAGCCCGCTCGCGCTGATCCTCGGTCTCGACGAAGCCCTCCAGGATGACGCGCTCGTCGCTCATGTCCACGTCGATGGCCGCACCGGCGAGGTCCGGCTCCTCGAGAAGCAGGGCCTTGATCCTCACCGCCTGGGGGGAATCCTGATGTTCGAGCCGCGCGGATTCGTTGATGGGGGTGTCGGCGCAGCCCACGAGGAGTGCCGCTGCCAGCAGGGCGCCGATCCAGTCGCGTCGGTTCATGGTCCACCTTCCTCGCCTCGGATCGCCTCGCGAGAGCGACTGACCAGCCCCTCGCAATACGCCATGTCGGGATCGTCGCCCGCTCCCAGCCAGGGCAGGAGCGCGGCAATGGGTCCGCCGATGGCGCCGAGCACAGCACTGGCCCCGGCGCGCAACCCTAGCCCCAGGCTGCCACCATGAACACCGGGCTCGATATCATCGAAGGTGCCGCCCAGATGAAAGGGCGCGTACCCGGCAAAGACACTGGGATCCTTGGGGTAGGCGAAGATGGAGATATCCAGGCGTTCCGTGTTCAGGTCCACCTCGCCGCCGGCCGTGAAGGTGGTATCCAGGGTATCGATGACGAAGGTATCCAGTTTGGCGACACCGCTGCGCGCCTGCAGGTCGGCATAGGCGCATTCGATGGGCACCGGATCACGCCCGCGCGCCCAGCTGAGAAACGCCTGGAGGGTGTCGAGTCCGGCCAGCTCCACGAGCACCGCATCCAGCCTGCCGCCTTTCATCAGCAGGAGCAGGCCACCGTCAGCGGACGCCAGAAGATCGGCGACCGATCGACCCTCGATCCAGAACTTGCCGCGCCCCCCGACGATACCCACGCTTTCATCGGCCAGGTTCCAGTGCCGGAGGACATCGTTGAGCTCCACACGCCGCATCTCCACTTGCACGGTGCCGAGAGGTGGCCAGCTTCCGGCATCCAGGTCGAGCACCAGATCGATGCTCCCCTCGCCGATGCCGAAACTGACCGGGTCGAAGCGGCCGTGTCCATCCTCCAGGCGAAAGTCGATGACCACCTTGCTCAAGGGCACCTTCCCCGCCCGCACCGACTCTGCCCGGTAGCTTACGTCTGCCGTCACGGTATGCCAGCCCTCGCCGACGAAGGGCGTGTCGGGCAGGATGAAGCGGCCCTCGCTTCCCTCACCGTTCGGTGTCACTCCGATGATAACCCCCAGGTCGGCGATGTCGAGGGAGACGGAACGCAGCTCGCCCGTCAGCTTTGGCGGACGGGGCCGCGTATCGAGGCTGAGCCAGCCATCGAGGTCACTGCCACCGATCTCTCCCTGAATGTTCTCGAGCGCCCAGCGCTGGTCATTCAACTCCAGGTTGCCCGAGAGCGAGTAAGGTGGCAGCTGCGGCAGCGCCACGCCCAGCAGCCGGCTCAGGCGCTGGGGGCTGGGGCCCTCTAGGGTAAATGCCAGATTCTGGCCCTCCAGGGCCAGGGGTCGCAGTAGCGTGCCATGAATCCCGAACCGGCTGCCGACGAGTTCGGCATCGAGATCCACCGCATAGGGTCGAGCGAGACGGCGGGCGTTAAGCAGAGAATCGCCTACCAGGGAGAGCGATGCCGGGTGGCCGTCGTAGCGCCCCTCCCCCGTCAGGTGAAAGCGCCGATCGCCATTTTCCCCGTCGCGGGTCGCGAGCCTCAGGGTCAGGTCGGTATCGGCCTGGGGCGCCTCGAAGCGAAGCGTCGAGGGCTCGAGCCTCATCCGGCCGATGAACGGCAGTAGCAGGTCATCGCGCCTGTCGATGGACAGGGTATCGCGAATCTCGAGGTGTAAGTCAGCGGAAAACCTACCCAGCCGGTCCTCCACCGGCGTGAAGGTGTCGACCAGACCCGCCAGCGCCATGTCGTCGATGGCCACATCGAGGCGTCCCGACGCCGCCTGCCCGGTCGCGTCCAAAAACAGACGACTCGTGACCAAGCCGTCGGCAAGACCGAAACGCAGGGGATCGACGTCCAGCCTTCCCGCATCGAGGCCGGCAGAGAGGACAAGATCCTGTAATGCGGTGCCGTCGGGCAGTACCAGGCTGTCTGCGCGCAGCGTCAACTGCCCGTCGACGACACGCAGCGGCGCCAGCAGCGAGTCAGCCGCGGCCGCATCGGGAAGAAGGCGGGCAAGAACAATGCGCCCCGCCTCGAGGTCGGCCTGTACCTCGGCTCGCTCGGCATTGCGAAACTCGACGCTGCCGGCGACGGAGGCCCCGCCTATCTCGCCTTCGAGGCCGGTGGCGGACCAGCGTTCGTTGTCCCGCTGCAGGCGACCTGCGAGGTGAAACGCGGGCAAGGGAGGCAGCACCGGTCCTACCCAGGCCTCCAAGTCACGAGCGCCCGAGGCCTGAAGCGCCACGTCACCGGCGAGCGTCGCCGGATTCAGCAGCGAGGCGAGGGTGGTATCGACCCGAGCCTGAAGATTCCCGGAACTGGCCTCGGCGTCGAGCCGATAGTCCTCATCCAACGCGACCAGTCTGGGCAGGGCGCCTCCCTTGATCGTCATGGTCAACGGCTTGTCGCGGAGGGTGCCCTCCATGGCAAGTCGCAGTGGCGTCGCCTCGCCGGTGGACAGGGCGAGATCGAGGTCGCTTCCGGCGTCCTCGTTGCGGTAGGAGAAACGGCCCCTGTCGATCGCCAGGTTGGCAAGCAGGGTATCGAGCTCGAAAGCGGGGCGTTGTTCGAGGGGGGAAAGGCGCAGATCAACGTCGCCATCCAGGGTGCCCCCCAGGTCAAGGGCGATACCCAGGGCGTCCACGTCCAGGCCCTGCAGCGTGACCTGCGCCTTTGCCGAGAACCTGTCGAGGTTGCTTGTCAGCTCGGCGCTGGCCTCGACCCTGCCGCCTGCCATGCCGAAGGCGGCACGCTCGAGGGTGAGCGAGTGGTCGGCGAGATGCACTGTGGTCTCGAGATCCCGCAGGACGCTGCGCTCCAGCGTCAGCCGATCCGTCGAAAGCGCCAGCTCTCCGCGCAGATCCGGCAGCACCGGAATGGCGATGCCTGCCACTTTCTCCCCTTCCGGGAGGGCCTTTCGCCAGGCGGCGATATCCAGTTGCGTGGCATGCAGGCGCCCGCTGAGGCGGGGAGCCTCACCGGCTGTTTCCATCCCGAGTTCACCGGTGATGCGGCTGTCGAGGGCGGAAACCTCGATCTCACTGAGCTGCCACTCGCTGCCGTGGCGCTCGAGATGTGTCGCCACCTCGAGAGAGCCCAGCGTCACGACAGACAATCCCAGCCAGCGGGCCCAGTCGGCGGTTGCCGCCACGCTGAGTTCGGCGTCTGCCTGCAGGGAGGCCAGCGACGGCAGATCGGGCAGGGTGAAGGTGCCCGTCAGTCGGTCCTCGTCGGAGCCGAGCGATATCTCGCCACCGAATGGCTTTGTGTTGCCCAGCAGTGTCTCGAGCGAGTCGGTCCTGGCCTCCAGATGAAAGCGGCGGTCTCTGAAGGTGAGCGTCGCCTCGGTGTCCAGGGACGCGTCGTCACGCTGGATCTGCAGAGATGGAATCATCAGCTCGGTCGGGGCATCGGCCTCGGGTGCCCGGTAGCGCACCTGCGCATCCGACAGGGAGAGACGACGGATGATCACCGGCAATGCCGACTCGTCATCGGATGCAGATGGCTGCCCGGTTTCCCCCTGCTGCATAGCCTTGAATACCCAGTTGCCGGGGCCATCGCGGCGTTGCTCCAGGCTGAGAGTGGGGCCTGCCATCTCGACCGCGTCCAGCACGAACTCGCCATCGAGCAGGTCGACAAACGAAGGCGAGACGCTGAGACGCTGCGCCTCGAGCATGTACGGTGAGGTCGCCCATTCTGGGTTGCCGAGCTTGATCTCGTGCAGGGAAATCTCCGGGCGGGGGAGAAAATCGACCTTCACGTCGCCCTCGATGGCCACGGAGCGCCCGGTCGCCTGCTCGACACGCCCGATGATGACTGGCTTGAGCACGTTCCATGACATCAGTTGCACCGTGGCGACGACCAGCGCCACCAGCAACAGGGGGACGAGCCACCACCAGCGCAATTTTCTTGGGGATCCCTGTGTCATTGGCTCAGCGGCTCCCGCGCGAGGGGGACATGTGCATACCTGTCGGGTCCCGCATGATTAATTACGCGTTTCCGGAATAACTCGGGGCGATCTTGCTGCCATTGCTTCATTGCACCAATCGGCGTCCGGTGATGCAAGGCTTTTTGGTTGATATGGTGATTATACAACCAATTATAGCGCTTGAGCGTGGTCTCCAGGTCATCCCGAGCGTCAAATCGGTGCGTATTCAACACATCGCTGATGTCGAAATAGCGGCGCCCTGGGCGCCGATGCAGCGAGCCCAGGCTAGCGGTAACAGCAGGATTTTGAGCACGTGCGGCGCGGCGCGCTGCTCGCCCCCTCCGCGTTGGGCAGACAGGCTGCGCCTATCCTGACCCCACTCCGCTACGGCGGGAGAAGTGGCGTCATTCATGGGGTTAGGCTCCGTGGGCGGCGCAAACTGTCCGGCTTTTGGCTAGAAGGCAGACAGTTTGTCCATCGTTTCGGGCATTGCCAACTACTAGGGTTTTTTACGCAATGTCTGTACGCGAAAACGGCGAAACCTGGCCACCAGCCTCTGGTGGCCATGACATAAATAAAACGACCGATTGGCAGCCCCAGCATTACTAGATTCCTTCATCGCGCTGGTTTCAATGTATCCCGCCTTATTCATCAGGACGCCGAACGAGCGTTTTACGTCCCGTGGTGACCGGGACCGACCGGCTTTTATGTCATACGGTCGCTGAGTAGCCGATTAGCACATAGCTTTATCGTATCAATGCCGTGATATTTATAACTGAAGTTCATTGGTTTCGAGTGACGGCGCAGCCGTGGTCGTCGGCCTCCATAGTGGCCGTTTTGTCTGCTGGAAAAGGCTGAGTAATGCGACGTGTCAGGTCAATGCCGTCAGCCGCGGCAACCCCTTCAGTAAGGATGGCCACCATTTGTCGGCGGCATCGCCGAGGTGCACGGTGATACGCCGGGCGTGCACTGTCAGCGTGGCGGCCACCTTGAGCACCTGCTCGCGCATCCGCTTCAGGCTCCAGCCCTGCCGGGTCTGTCGTTCCAACAGGCAACGCAGCCCGTGTAGCACCTGATAAGCGCAGAGAGTCAGCAGCAGGTTTACCTCGTTGCGGGCCATGACGTCCTGGACGGTGGAGACACCGCGATCAGTCGAGGAGAGATGCATATCGAGCGACGACTTCACCTCGCCCATGTGGGCTTCGGCGCTGCCGCGCTTGCGATAAAGCGCCAGGACCTTTTCCGGCGGCCAGTCGAACTTGCCGAGATTGGTGACCAAAAAGAAGGCATGCAGCAGCAGATCATCGGGCCGCTCTTGTACCACCAGCACCACGCGCCGCGGCGCCGGCCAGGTACCGGCTTGGTACGCCAGGTCATGGCACCATTCCCGAGGTTGCTCGGGGGGCCGGCCGCGTGGCCGCTTCAGATGTGGCGCTGCCAGTGTCTGCAGGCCCGTATGACTGCGCAACCGGCCCAGATACTCGATGTCGCGATCTTCCAGCGCCTCAAGCGTGTCGTTGTCGGTGAAGCCGGCGTCGATGCGCACCTTGACCTTGGCCCCGGTGCTCTCGTTGAGTCGCCGCACCAGATGTGGGATCCAGGTATCGGCATTCTCGGCTGGGCCGGCGTTACCTTCACGCAGCAGGCCGCCCACCATGTCGCCGGTCTCTGCCAGCGAGGCCACCAAAGGCGAGTAGATTCTGGCCCCGTAAAGTCCATGAAACGCCGAACCGCCCTGGTGGCCGTGAACGTCGATCGGCAAGCCGTCGATGTCCAGCGTCAGATGCTCGGGGCGTTCGCCGCCGTTCAGCGAGGTCAGTCGCCAGACCGCCAGCCGCAGCAGGCCCTCATGCACGGTATCGATATTGTCGTCGCGGCCCAGGCACGTCAGCAGCCGCGACAGCGTCGCTTGAGATGGCCGGTCCTGAGCCAACGGCGTTGTCCCGCGGGCATCACTGCAGGCTAGCTGCCAGAGCGGGTCACGGCGAAGCGTATCGGTATCGCTGAGGTCGATCCAGCCCATCGAACGCTGCAGCACCAGGGTACGCAGCTGGCTGGCTAACGAGTGGCGGACGCGATCCGGGTCGCGGTGATCGACCAGATGGTCGTCCAGCGCATCGATCATGCCGCTGTTGTCGAGGGCTTCACGCAACAGCAAAGCACCGCTGTCGCTGGTGGTGCGATGGCCGCTGAGCTCGACGCGGATGGACCCGTTGCATGACGGGGTCCAGGGGGATAAGCTTTCACCCATGGCGAGTGGTCCTCTTGAATTGTGTTCGTTCAGGAACATCTTGATTCTACAAGAGAAACTGCTCGCCATCTTCTTTTCTGTCTCAGCCCGGTGAATTAGGCGGGCTCATGGTCGGCGGCGTGTGTCAGTAGCTCGGCGGCGTCGTCCAGCGGCGCGGCCAGGCGGTCCGGGTCGTTGCCCCAGCCCTGGCAGAGCAGGTAGGCCAGCAGGGCGTTGCCGATGATCCGCCGCGAGAAGGGGTGGCCGTAGGCAGTGGTTTCCCAGTCCGCGGTGAGGTTCCAGTCGTCGGTGATGTCGTGATCGTCGAAGATCATCAGCGAAGGCAGGTGGGCCATCACCCGAGCGGCGGCGGGCAGGCCCTCGGCGAAGCGGCCGATCACCGCCTTCTCCCCGCGGAACAGCGCGGCCTTATCCTCGTCCAGCGCCGGCGCCTCCATGCCTACCAGGCGCCACGGGGTCGGCGACCAGGCCAGCAGGTACATGGCGATCACCTCGGCGAAGCTCATCAGGTGATTGTGGGCGTTGGCCGAGGTGAACACCGGCTTGCGCGCCCCGCCGAAGAAGCCCTTGCGCACCTTCTCGCTGCTCTCGGCCTCGGGCAGCAGCGCCTCGCGGCGATAGTAGCTGGCGGGATCGTCGTAGAGCGCCTGGCTGTCGGCCACGGTGGCGCCCTCCAGGGTCTCGTCGAAGAGCCCCAGGCGACGGATCAGGCCGTGGACGGCCACCAGCATCGGGCCGGCCACGTCGTCGGCGTAGACCTGGTCGCCGGTCATCAGCAGCCAGGCCGGCCAGGCCTCGGGCGAGTCGCGGCGCTCGGCGAGCCAGGCATCGGCGCGCACCAGGCCGTCCGGGCCGTCGTGATGGGGGCGACGGCAGGAGCCGTGTAGCAGCCGGCCGTGGCGCTCGGCGAGCACGAAGCAGGGATGCGCCGCGCCCTCGTGCAGCAGGTGGGGCGCCCAGTCGGCGATGCCGGTCGCCCCCGCCTCGCCGGGGAGCTTCAGGTCGTAGTCGATGCGCACGCCCCGGGGCAGGGGGGGCTCGAGGGGCACGTCGATCAGGTGCAGCCAGGCGTGGCGACCCAGCGGCAGCCGCCTGAGGCGCGAATCGTTGAGCACCAGCCGTCGCGGCGTGTGCCCGGCTGGGTGCAGCATCAGGCTCGGTGCGAGGGGGCGTGAGCCCACCAGCCAGATCACCAGGCGCTGCGTGCTCAGGCGGCGCAGGATGGGGCCGGCGAGGACCTCGGGCAGGGGGGCGGTGTCGCGAGACATGGCAGTCCTTTGCATCAATGAGCCGTGGCGGCCGATGGTACTGGTCGCGGTCGAGTCAACCGACTAGGCTGGCGGCGGTTATGTTCCACATTACCCCCTTTTCCCTGATGGAGACCCTGACCATGACCGTGATGCTGCTCGGCCTGTTGATCTTTCTCGGTACGCACTCGGTGCGCATCCTGGCTGACGACTGGCGAAGCGCCCAGATCCAGCGCATGGGCGAGCTGCCCTGGAAGGCGGCCTACTCGGTGGTCTCGATCATCGGCCTGGCACTGGCGATCTGGGGCTACGGCCAGACGCGCCTGGACCCGGTCTGGGTCTGGCAGCCGCCGCTGGGCCTTCGCCATGTCGTCTCGCTGTTCATGATACCTGCCTTCGTGCTGCTGGTGGCGGCGTATGTGCCGCGCAACCACCTCAAGGCGAAGCTCGGCCATCCGATGATCCTGGCGGTGAAGCTGTGGGCCTTCGCCCACCTGCTGGCCAACGGGCGGCTGGGCGATATCGTGCTCTTCGGCGCCTTCCTGCTGTGGGCGGTGCTCGACTTCCGCGCGGCCCGTCGTCGCCCGCGGCCCGAGATCGCCGCCCCGAGCGTGGTCGGCACCGTCGCGACCGTGGTGATCGGCCTGGCGGCCTATGTCGTGTTCGCCCTCTATCTGCATGCCTGGCTGATCGGCGTGCCGGTCATGTGACCCACTCGGCGCGCCGCGGGGCGGCGCGCCTTTCCTGTCGCAGCCCTGAACGCCGCCGACTTGACCCTTGGGCTACCCAAAGGTTTAGCTTTAGCCGTCATCCATGGCGGGCCGGGGGCACCCGGCCCGCCTTTTCGATGACCGTCAAAGGAGAAGCGGATGACGGCGCACTTTCTCTCGCTTTGGAACGAAGCGGCCCTTACCAGCCTGGGCTTCTTCTGGATGGCGCTCTGGGCCTTCGCCCTGGGCTATCTGATCAGCAGCCTGATCCAGGTGCTGGTCACCCGGCAGCGCATGCAGCGCGCCATGGGCACGGACGGCCCGCGCAGCATGCTGCTGGCCAGCTTCTTCGGCTTCATTTCCAGCTCCTGCAGCTTCGCGGCCCTGGCGACCACCCGTACGCTCTTCCAGAAGGGCGCCGGCCTGGCGCCCTCCCTGGCCTTCATGCTGGCCTCCACCAACCTGGTGGTGGAGTTGGGCTTCGTGATCGCGATCTTCCTGGGCTGGCCCTTCGTGATCGGCGAGTACGCCGGCGGCATCCTGTTGATCCTGCTGGCCTGGGCCTTCATCCGCCTCACCCGCCCCGAGGCGCTGATCGCGCGGGTGCGTGAACGCCTGGAGGGGGAGGACGAACAGGTCGAGGGGCAGGCCCCGCACTGGCGGCAGACGCTGAAGAGCCGCGAGGGCTGGCGCCGGATCGGCCAGACCTACGTCATGGAGTGGCTGATGGTCTGGAAGGATGTGCTGATCGGCTTCACCGTGGCCGGCGTGATCGCCGCCTTCGTGCCGGAGAGCTTCTTCCAGGCCCTGTTCATCGGCGCCGGCGACGACGATCCCGGCTTCCTCGCCCTGCTGGCCCAGGCGCTGGTCGGCCCGCTGGCGGCCTTCTTCACCTTCATCGGCTCCATGGGCAACATTCCGCTGGCCGCCGTGCTCTTCGACAACGGCGTGAGCTTCGCGGGGGTGATGGCCTTCATCTTCTCCGACTTGGTGGTGCTGCCGGTGCTGCGCATCAACGCCACCTACTACGGCTGGCGCATGGCGCTCTACATCCTGGCGCTGCTGCTCAGCACCCTGGTGGTGACGGCGCTGCTGCTGCACGTCGGCATGGACCTGCTCGGTTGGCTGCCCCAGGGGAGCGGCTCGGCGGCGATCACCGAGCGCGACTTCTTCGCGTTCAACTACGGCTTCGTCCTCAACCTGATCTTCCTGGCCGCCTCGGCGGCGCTGGTCTTTCTGTGGTGGCGGGGGCGCCAGACCGGCGGGCATCACCACCATGATCATGGTGGTGATCACGGCGGCGGTGGTGTCTCCCTGGGCAGCCGCGTGCTGCAGGCCATGGTGGCACTCTCCCTGGCCTGGCTGGCCGGTGGGCTACTGGCGGCGCCCCTGCTCGGCTGACGCTCGCATGACGGAAGACGGGGTCGCCTCGGCGCTGGGCGGCGCGCGGTGAGGGCCGTTTCATCGGCCCCGTTGCGGTAAGCTGGACGCCTTGGCAAGGGAGGCCACATGGCACACGATCACCACCATCATCATTCGCATCACGCCACACCTCACACCGGTCTGGACAGCCAGCGTCGGCTGTTCTGGGCGATCCTTTTGACCGGCGGCTTCATGGTCGCCGAGGTAGTCGGGGGGATCCTCTCCGGCTCGCTGGCCCTGCTGGCCGATGCCGGCCACATGCTCACCGACACCGCGGCCCTGGCGCTTGCCTGGTTCGCCGCGCGCATCAGCCGCCGGCCGGCCGACGAGAAGCGCAGCTTCGGCTACCACCGGGTGCAGATCCTGGCCGCCTTCGTCAACGGCCTGACGCTGATCGCCATCGTGGTGTGGATCCTCATCGAGGCGATCCGCCGGCTGCTCTCGCCGGTGGAGGTGACGGGCAGCACCATGCTGGTGATCGCCGGCCTGGGGCTGGTGGTCAACGTGGTGGTGTTCGCCATCCTGCACTTCGGCGACCGCGACAATCTCAACATCCGCGGGGCCGCCCTGCACGTGCTGGGGGACCTGCTGGGTTCGGTGGCGGCCATCGTCGCGGCCCTGGTGATCCTTGCCACCGGCTGGATGCCCATCGATCCGCTGCTCTCGGTGCTGGTGGCGCTGCTGATCCTGCGCAGCGCCTGGAAGCTGACCCGGGAGTCCGGGCATATCCTGCTGGAGGGCGCGCCGGAGGGCGTCGATCCCTCGACGCTGCGCCGCGAGATTCCCGAGCGGCTCGAGGCGGTCTGCAACGTGCATCACGTGCATGTCTGGTCGCTGACGCCGGGGCGCCACCTGGTCTCGCTGCATGCGGCCATCGACGAGGGTGCGGATCGCCAGGCTACCCTGGTGGCGATCCGCGCCCTGCTGGTGGAGCGCTACGGCCTGCACCACGCCACCGTCCAGCTGGAGAGCCGCCACCACTGCGTCGACGAGCCTACTGCGCACGGGGAGCATCGCGACTGAGCGTCGCCAACCGAGAGAAGATGCCATGCCACAACAACAATACGACTACATCGTGGTGGGGGCCGGCACCGCCGGCTGTCTGCTCGCCAACCGCCTGAGCGCCGACCCGGCCAATCGGGTGCTGCTGATCGAGGCGGGGGGACGCGATAACTACCACTGGATTCACATTCCGGTGGGCTATCTCTACTGCATCGACAACCCGCGCACCGACTGGCGGTTTCGCACCGAGCCCGACCAGGGCCTGAATGGCCGTTCCCTGCTCTATCCACGCGGCAAGACGCTCGGGGGCTGCTCCAGCATCAACGGCATGCTCTACATGCGGGGCCAGGCCCGCGACTACGACGGCTGGGCCGACCTCACCGGCGATGATGCGTGGCGCTGGGAGAACTGCCTTCCCGACTTCATGAAGCATGAGGATCACCATCGCCTGGACGACGGGGGCGATGCCGATGCTCCCCACCGTGACTTCCACGGCCATGGCGGTGAGTGGCGCGTCGAGAAGCAGCGTCTGAGCTGGCAGGTGCTGGACGACTTCGCCACCGCCGCCGTGGAAGCCGGCATCCCGCGCACCCGCGACTTCAACCGTGGCGACAATGAGGGGGTCGACTACTTCGAGGTCAACCAGCGCGCCGGCTGGCGCTGGAACACTGCCAAGGCCTTCCTGCGCGGCGTCGAGAAGCGCGACAACCTGACCCTGTGGCACTCCACTCAGGTGCGGGGATTGGAGTTCGCGACAGGCGAGGAGGACGAGCCGCGCTGCCGCGGCGTCAAGGTCGAACGGGCCGGCGAGAGCGTCACGGCGACCGCCCATCGCGAGGTGATTCTCTCTGCCGGGGCCATCGGCTCACCGCAGCTGCTGCAGCTCTCGGGTGTCGGCCCGGCGTCCCTGCTCGCCAAGCACGACATCCCGGTGGTGGCCGACCTCCCGGGGGTGGGGGAGAACCTGCAGGATCACCTGCAGATTCGCTCGGTCTACAAGCTGACGGGGGCCAGGACCCTCAACACCTTGGCCAACTCGCTGCTCGGCAAGGCCAAGATCGGCCTGGAGTATGCCTTAAAGCGCTCCGGGCCGATGAGCATGGCGCCCTCCCAGCTGTGTGCCTTCACGCGCAGCTCCGAGGCCTATGCGCATCCCAATATCGAGTACCACGTCCAGCCGCTGAGCCTGGAGGCCTTCGGCCAGCCGCTGCATGATTTCTCGGCGATCACGGCGAGCGTGTGCAACCTCAATCCGAGCAGCCGGGGCACGGTGCGCATCAAGAGCCGCGATCCCCGCCAGGCGCCGGCCATCGCGCCCCACTACCTGAGCACGCCGGAGGATCGCCAGGTCGCCGCCGATTCGCTGCGCGTCACGCGACGCATCGCCGAGCAGCCGGCATTCGCCAAGTACCAGCCCGAGGAGTTCAAGCCCGGCGCGCAGTACCAGAGCGACGATGATCTGGCGCGGCTGGCCGGCGACATCGGCACCACCATCTTCCACCCGGTGGGCACCGCGAAGATGGGACGCGACGACGATCCCATGGCGGTCGTCGATTCCCGCCTGCGCGTCAGGGGGGTGCGGGGGCTGAGGGTCGTCGATGCCAGCATCATGCCGACCATCACCAGCGGCAACACCAACTCGCCGACGCTGATGATCGCCGAGAAGGCCGCGGCCTGGATCCTCGCGTCGCCGTGATGCTCGTCACGACACGATCGGGCCGAAGCGCTTCCGGCCGCGTCACGCTTTCATCACCTTTCTCTCACTTTCTTGTAACGAGGTGCAAATAAGGTTTGACCTGCCCTCGGGGAGAGCGCACTATGCGTGCAGTTGGTTAGCAATTGGAACGTCCAAGCGGTCATCGAAAGCTCATAGCGTCGATTTCCCGGTGAAAGTTTCTTGTTTTACCCACTGCAACTCGGGTATTCCCGGCACAATCTAACGCTATTCGAGGAATTCGATCATGGCTACTGGTACCGTCAAGTGGTTCAACGACACTAAAGGCTTCGGCTTCATTTCTCCGGACGACAACGGCGACGACCTGTTCGCGCACTTCTCCGAGATTCAGGCTGACGGCTTCAAGTCCCTGCAAGACGGTCAGAAGGTCTCCTTCGACGTCACCCAGGGCAAGAAAGGCCTCCAGGCTTCCAACATCAAGGTCATCGACTAAACGTCGACCGACCGTGATGTGACTGCCTCACGGCAGTCGGAAAAAGGCCCGCTAAAGCGGGCCTTTTTGCGTGTGGGCCTTTCAGAATCATATTCCAAATAAGTATTTCTAGATTTCTAAAAATAACTTTTTAGAATAACTGGCGGCGTTCACAATGGGATTCGTTCTGTCGCGACCGGTCCCCCCTCATGCCGCTGGATGCCTGGCTCTCCCTTGCCACCGTCATCGCCGTCTTCCCGCTGATGGCCTTCACGCGCGTCGGTCCCGACATCGTGCTGCTCGGCGCGGTGATCCTGCTACTCACCCTCGGCGTGATCGAGCCGGCCCAGGCGCTGGCGGGCTTCTCGAGCACGGGCCTGTTTACCGTGGCCTTCATGTACGTGCTGGTGACCAGCATTCGTGAGACCGGCGGCATTGACCTGATTATCCGCCACGTGCTGGGGCGTCCTCGCGGCGAGGGCAGGGCGCTGCTGCGCCTGCTGCTGCCGGTCGCCTCGCTCAGCGCCCTGCTCAACAACACCCCGGTCGTGGCGACCTTCATCCCGGCGGTGCTGAGCTGGAGTCGACGCATCGGGGTACCGGCGCATCGCCTGCTGATGCCGCTCAGCTTCGCCTCGATCCTCGGCGGCACCATCACCCTGTTCGGCACCAGCACCAACCTGGTCGTCCATGGCCTGCTGGTCGATCGCGATCCCTCCCTGGCCATGGGCCTCTTCGACATCGCCTGGGTCGGCGTGCCGGTGGCCCTGGTGGGGCTGCTCTATCTGCTGCTGCTGGGGCCGCGCCTGCTGCCGGCGCGGCGGGGGACCGAGTCAGCCTTCGAGAATCCTCGCGAGTTCACCATCGAGATGGAGGTGGCACCCGAGGGCCCGCTGGTGGATCGCACCGTCGAGGAGGCCGGCCTGCGCCATCTGCAGGCGCTGTTTCTGGTCGAGATCGAGCGTGACGGTAACGTCGTCAGCGTGGTGGGACCCGGCGAGCACCTCAAGGGCGGCGATCGACTGGTGTTCGCCGGGACCAGCGAGGGGGCCGTGGAGCTGCAGCAGATTCGCGGGCTCGTGCCGACCCGCCAGGGTGAATCGAGCCTCGAGAAGGACTTCAAGGAGCGTCGCCTGGTGGAGGCGGTGGTCTCCAGCCAGTGCCAGTTCATCGGCCGACGCATTCGCGATGGCCACTTCCGCACCCTCTATGGCGCCGCGGTGCTGGCGGTCTGTCGTGGTGGCGAGCGGGTCGCCGGAAATCTCGGCCAGATCCGCCTGCAGCCCGCGGACGTGCTGCTGCTGGAGGCGCGCCCGCCCTTCATCGAGCGGCATCGCCAGTCCCGGGACTTCCTGCTGATCAGCAAGGTCAACGGCGCCGCGCGCCCGGTCCACGAGAAGGCCTGGCTGGCCTGGGCCATCCTGGCGGGGGTGGTGGCGCTGGCCACTCTCGGGGTGATGAGCATGATGAAGGCCGCCATGCTCGGGGCGCTGCTGGCGCTGGCCACCGGCTGCTGCACGGTCGGCGCGGCGCGGCGCGGGCTCGACACCCAGGTGCTGTTGACCATCGCCGCCTCCTTCGGCCTCGGGGCGGCCCTGGAGAGTTCGGGCGCCGCGGCCACGCTGGCCGGCCTGGCGCTTGAGCTGGCCGACGGCAATCCCTGGCTGCTGCTGGTGGGAAGCTACCTGCTGGTGGCCCTGCTCACCGAGCTTGTCACCAACAACGCGGCCGTGGTGATCACCTTCCCGGTGGTCATGGCGGCTGCCGAGAGCCTCGGCGTGAGTCCTATGCCCTTCGTGGTGGCGGTGATGTTCGCCGCCTCGGCGAGCTTCCTGACGCCGATCGGCTACCAGACCAACCTGATGGTGCACGGGCCCGGGGGCTATCGCCTCGGTGACTTCCTGCGCCTCGGCGGCCCCTTGAACCTGCTCATCGCCCTGGTGGCCCTGACCCTGATACCGCTGTTCTGGCCCTTCTGAGCGCGCTCGCCGCCGGGCGGCGTTTGCGGTAGGGTGTCGTCCTTCGACCGACCCGATTTACGGCCCTGGAGGCGACTTAATGAACCATCCCGGCGAACTGATCATCGAGCCGAGAAACGGCCAGCCGGCCGATGCCTGCGTCATCATCCTGCACGGCCTGGGCGCCGACGGCCGTGACTTCGAGCCGCTGGTGCCGGCGCTGCCCCTGCCCGACGATGCCGCGGTGCGCTTCATCCTGCCCCATGCGCCGCGCCTTCCGGTGACCGTCAACGGCGGCATGACCATGCCGGCCTGGTACGACATCAAGGAGATGAGCCTCGACCGCCAGATCGACGAGGCCCAGCTGCTGGCCTCCGCCGAGCGTATCCAGGCCATGGTGCGCGAGCAGATCGAGCACGGCATCGACAGCCGCCGGATCATCCTGGCGGGCTTCTCCCAGGGGGGCGCGGTGGCCTATCAGGCGGCGCTCTCCTTCGAGGCGCCGCTGGGCGGCCTGCTGGCGCTCTCCACCTACTTCGCCACGGCCGACAGCGTCACGCTCAGCGAGGCCAACCGCGAACTGCCCATCGAGGTCCACCACGGCAGCTTCGACCCGGTGGTGCCCGAGTCGCTGGGCAGGGCCGGTCTCGATCGCGTCCTGACGCTCGGGTATCCGGCGCACTATCGCCGCTACCCCATGGCCCATGCGCTCTGCCCGCAGCAGATCAGCGATATCGGCCGCTGGCTGGCCGAGCGACTGGCGCGCTGAGCGGGTGGCCATGCCCGATCGAGACGCCCGCGTGACGGCCCCCGCCGCTTCGGCGGGCGTCCTGCGCGTCATCTGGCGATGCGCGCGTCCCAACTTCCTGGTGCTGGCGCCGCTCTGCGCGGGGCTCGCGGTGACCAGCGCCTGGCTCGACGGCCGGGCGCCGGAGGGCGTCGCGATCCTGCTGGTGCTGCTCGCCGCGCTGCTGGCCCACGCCGCGGTGAACCTGTTCAACGAGCATCACGACTTCGCGAGCGGCCTGGATGCCACCACCCAGCGCACGCCTTTCTCCGGCGGTAGTGGCGCGCTGCCCGCGCAGCCCGAGGCGGCCCGTGCGGTGCATCGTGCCGCGCTTGCCTGCCTGGGCGGGGTCGTGATCATCGGCGCCTGGTGCCTGTGGCGTGCCGGCCCCGCGCTGCTGCTCTACGGTCTGCTCGGCATGGTGCTGGTGGTGGCCTATACCGGCTGGCTGACCCGCCGCCCCTGGCTCTGCCTGGTGGCGCCGGGGGTGGGCTTCGGCACGCTGATGGTGGTCGGGGCGAACCATGCTCTCACCGGCGGCTTCTCCTCCACGGCGCTGGCCGCTTCGGCGGTGCCGACCCTGATGGTCAGTGCCCTGCTGCTGGCCAATCAGCTGCCGGATATCGAGCCCGACCGCCGGGTGGGGCGCCATCACCTGGCCATCACGCTGGGCGCACGGCGGGCGGCGCGCCTGGTGGCAGTGCTGGTGCTTGGGGCCTTCGTGTCGGTCCCGCTGGCCTGGGCGGCGGGCTGGCTGCCCGCCGAGACCTGGCTGATGTGGCTGGCCGCGCCCGTGGCCCTGCGGCTTGTCGTGGGGCTGTGGCGTCTGCCTCCCGAGGTGGAGGAGGGCGAGGTCGCGCCCCTGCTACCGCTGCTGGGCCTCAATGTCGCGCTGCTGCTGGCGAGCCTGGCACTTCTCAACCTGGGGCTCTGGCTCGCCGCCTGAGGCCTCGGCTCGGCTGGCGTCGGTGCATCGGCGGGGTGACTCGCTGGCCGACGTCATGCCTGCCCGCCAGGGACCCGCGGTCCTGCCGCTCGTTGGGCATCGGGCATGTGCCCCCGATCATCCTGGGCTAGGGTGTGAGATGTACGAGGGCAGCAGATCCTTCATGATCGACGCGGGGAATACCGGGACGGTGGGCATGGCACGCATCAGGGATTACTGGCGGCAATGGGCCTCGTCCCGGAGGCAGCGTGCCTCGCTGGCCACCTCGCTGCTGGAGGGCTTCCCGGGCGTGGCGATGCTCGTCGATGTCGACGGGGTCATCCTGAGCGTCAATCCCGGCTTCGAGCGCTACAGCGGTCATCCTGCCCATAAGATGCTCGGTCGTCGCATCACCTGCCTGGATGTCGATCCACTGCACGGCGATATCGGCCGGGCCCTTGCCTGCAGTGTCAAGCGTCGTACGCCCTGGCGAGGGGTGCTGCGGTGTCGCCGGGCCGACGAGCAGATAACTCACCAGCAGGGCGTCTTCCAGCCGCTGGAGACGCGGCCGGGAGAGTCGCTGCGCGTGCTGGTGACGCTGCACGACATCACCGACCTGTATCAGGGCGCCCTGCGCGATCATGCCCGGCTCGAATCCCTGCAGGGGACGCTCGACCGGCTCCCCGACGTGGTCTTCCAGCTTTGCCAGTCGGCGCGGGGCGATCTCGAGTTTCGCTACCTCAGTGCTGGGCTTCAGGCGCTGGCGGGCCTTGCGCCGCGCAGCGTGATGAACAATGCCGAGACGCTGCTGGCGAGGATATAGGACGATGATCGTCAGCGGTTAAACACCGCCCTGGCGCAGTCGGCCGTCAGCCTGACTTCCCTGGTACTGGAATGTCGCCTTGAGCTCGGCGATGACACCTGCTGGATAGAATGGAGGGCCTCGCCACGTCGGCATCGCGACGGCGATACCCTGTGGGATGGCGTGCTGCTGGATATTTCGGCGCGCAAGAGAGAAGAGCAGCGCATCCAGAAATTGATCAGTACCGACATGCTCACCGGGGTGCTCAATCGTCGTGCCTTCTTCGACTACGGCGAGGCCGTTCGGGCCCTGGCTGCACGTCACGGGCGGGCGGTGCCCATTGCCATGCTCGATATCGATCATTTCAAGCGCCTCAACGATACCTATGGTCACGCCGCCGGCGATCTGGCGCTGAAGGCGTTCGCCGCGACCAGTCGCGACTGCCTGCGCTCCTACGATCTCTTCGCGCGCATCGGCGGCGAGGAGTTTGCCGTCATGCTGGTGGACACCTCACCTGTGGAGGCGCGAATAGTGCTGGAGCGCCTGCGCGCGGCGGTGGAGGCGATCAGGCTGGACGTGCAGGGCGAGATTCTGGGCGTAACGGTCAGCCTGGGCCTGGCGGTGATGCCACCGCAGGGGAGCCTCGAGCTTGCGCTCTCGCGGGCCGATGAGGCGCTCTACCGTGCCAAACACGAGGGCCGCAACCGTCTCGTCCCGGCGCCGGGCTATCCCGAGTCCGATGGGCTCACTCGTTGATCGAGCGGCGAATGGCTGGAGAAACGCCGCAGAGATCGGCAGGATAGGTACCCTCTACACGACAACACGAGGAGCCATGCCATGTCCCTATCGGAAGACTTTCGCCTGCCTGTCGCCTGCCCGAGTTGCGGCAGCCATCTGATGCGCGTCTCCAGCGTCAAGAATCCCGATGATCAGGTGCACTGCTCCTCCTGCCATCGTTTCGTCTGCCTGTGGCACGAGGCGCAGTCCGTACTGAGAAGGGGGGCCGGCAGCGAGAGCGAGGCCCTGATCGAGAAGGCGGTCAACCGCGGCGCCTGACGGGCCAGTGCAGGGCGGCTCGTGACGAGGCGGACTATCAGCAAGGGCCGGGCCGTGAGGCGCCGGCCCTTCGGCGTTTAGAGTGGTTCCTTTCAAGGCTGTGCCTTTAAGCCCCCCCTTTAGAGCAGCTCCTCGCCGGCCAGCGCCAGGCGCGAGCGCTCGACGCTCTTGAGGGTGACGTGGCCGGCGTGGGGCCAGTCGCGGAAGTGCTGGACCACCGCCGCCATGCCGCAGGTATTGGCGGTGAGATAGGGGGTGTCGATCTGACCGACGTTGCCCAGGCAGATGATCTTGGTATTGCGTCCGGCCCGGGTGATCAGCGACTTGAGCTGCTTGGGCGTGAAGTTCTGGGCCTCGTCGATGATCAGGAAGGTGTCGTTGAGCGTGCGCCCACGCATGAAGCCGGGCGCGCGGATCTGCACCCGTGAGGCCAGCAGTTGGCGAGTGGCCTCCTGGTTCCATGTGCTGCTGCCGTCGTGCTCGTCGCGTAGCAGGTTGTCCATGTTGTCATGAAAGGCGCCCATCCAGGGCGACATCTTCTCCTCCTCGGTGCCGGGCAGAAAGCCGATGTCCTCGCTCATGGAGATCGGCGCCCGGGTGAAGACGATGCGCTCGAAACGCTTGCTGTCCAGGGTCTGCTGGAAGGCGGCGGCCAGCGTCATGAAGGTCTTGCCGGTGCCGGCACTGCCGGCGATGGTGACCAGGTCGATCTCCTCGTCCATCAGCAGGTTGAGGGTGAAGTTCTGCCGGCTGTCGTGGGCGTGGACGCCCCAGACGCTGGCGCCATGGCGATAGTTGGTCAGCAGTTCCAGGTGGGCATGCTTCGGTCCCGCCTCGCGCACGATGGCCTCGAAGCTGGCGCCCTCGTCACTGTCGGACACCAGCATCCCCAGGTGCCATTCGCGCGGCATGTCGCCAGCGAGACGATAGACGACGCGCTTATCCTGGCGCTCGACCTTCACATCTACCTCGAGGCTGTCCCACAGCCCGCTGCCGTCGTGGCCGGCATCGGGATAGATTCGCGCGCCGTCGATCATGGCGTCGCTGTCATCGAAGGCGCGATCGGTGAGGTAGTCCTCGACCGGCACCTCCAGGGCCGCCGCCTTGACCCGCAGGTTGATGTCCTTGGTGACGAGGATCACCGAGGCGTCGGGGCGCTCATCGCGCAGTCGGCAGGCCTCGGCCAGCAGGCGGTTGTCGGGGCTGTCCTCGAGCGGGTCCAGCGATCTCAGGTCGTTGTAGCAGAGCAGGCGCAGGCGGCCCTCGGGACCGACGAGTCGAGGGATGGGAATGCCGTCGCGAATCTGGTCGATATCGACGCTGGCGGTGAGGTCTGAGAGGGTGCGGCTGACTTGGCGGGCGGTGCGGGCGATCTCGCGGATGCCGTTCTTGTGCTTGTCGAGCTCCTCGAGCACGGTCATGGGGATGACGACCTCGTGCTCGTCGAACTGGTAGAGGGCGGCGGGGTCGTGGATCAGGACGTTGGTGTCCAGCACGTAGAGCCGTTTGGCCTTCTTGTCGATGCGTACCATCGGCGCAGTTCTCCTAGTGTCATGGTGTCGACACTGCCGGCGCGCGATGTCAGGCAGGTGACAAGGGCGCAAGCGCTGTCGTCCCGCTCGTTGTCTGCCGTGTCACCTCCTGTGGCCCGATGATCCGTGGCCTGATGATGGTGGGTTGGCGAAGTACTGACCTGCAAGTACTGACCCTCTAGTACTGACTCGTCGGTACCAGCATGGTTCGAGCATGGACGCCGTTCACCGATGCTGCAATGCAATATCATGATGGACGATCAACGCTGGCTCAGCGAGCGGCTTCGACCTCCTGGAAGATGCGCTCCATATCCAGCGTGGAGTGTTTGCCCAGCGCCGCGAAGTGATCGGCCAGCCAGGCCTCGGTGGTCGCGCGTCCCAGGTCGTGCAGATGGCACAGGAAGGCCCACTCGGCATTGAGCTTGCTGGACACCGAGAGATGCGAGAGCGGCTCGTCGCCGCTGAGGTGGTGAAGCCTGGCATCGCGATAGCAGCCGATGTCGATGTCGTGCTCGCCGAGCAGCTTCTGCAGCATCGCGATCATGCGCACCTCCTTGATCAGGGCGGCATTGAAGGTGATCTCGTTGAGCCGATTGAGGATGTCCGCGGCGCTGGTGGGCAGCTCCTGACGATACATGGGGGTGATCTGTACCATCAGGATGTCTCCTGCCGTGCAGTCGTGCAGCAGTGGCGAGAGCGAGGGATTGCCCATGTAGCCGCCGTCCCAGTAGGCCTCACCGTCGATCTCCACGGCCTGGAACACAGTGGGCAGGCAGGCCGAGGCCATCACCGCATCGAGACTCATCTCCTCCCGGGAAAAGATACGCTGCTTGCCGCTTCGCACGTTGGTGGCAGTGACGAAGAGCTTGAGGGTCTCGCAGGCGCGCACCCGGTCGAAATCGACGCGCTCGGCGACGATGTCGCGCAGCGGATTGAGGTTGAAGGGGTTGAAGTGGTAGGGCGAGACCAGTCGGCTCATCAGGTCCAGGGCGATGTAGCCCGGGGAGTGGTCGAGGCTCCAGTTGCCGGTCATCACGTCCAGCGGGGTCCGGCGAACGGGGCTGGTCATGCCCGCTCGGCTCACCGCGCGCCAGAAGTCGCGCAGCGCCTGGCGGGCGGTCGCCTCGTCGCCGCGGGTCAGGGCGTCGGCCATCACCACGCCGTTCATGGCTCCGGCGCTGGTGCCGCTGATGCCTTCGATCTCGATGCGCTCGTCCTCGAGCAGGCGGTCCATGACGCCCCAGGTGAAGGCGCCATGGGCACCGCCTCCCTGCAGGGCCAGATCGATGCGTTTTCTTTCGCTCATTTTCGCTCCATCGGCCGGCGAACCGGCATCCGACTGGCTGAGATCCCGCTCAGCATAGTGATGTGGCGGGGACCAGTCAGCCACTACCCCGACTGACTCCTACTTTATCCTCGAAGAACGGAGCCGTCTTGACGGGCTGACTCGCAGGCACTGTAACGTTATCGAGTCACTTTGCAGAACGTCGTTAATGGGTTGTTCTGCAAAAGAATAAAAGCGTATTCCGGCAGCTCACCCGATTCTGTGTTCAGGACATGGTGCACTCACGGTTCTGCTACAAATGGGCCGCTGGATATCCCCATCGTCTCGGAAGTCCCCGAGAGTTATAAATTTCTTACTTTTACAGTTGCTTACATCTTCGGCGAGATGCCGTTGGCACGTTTCCTGCTCCTGTCTTTACGACTGCGAGCGGGAAGCGTCATTCAAGGGTCCAGCACTCCGAGTTGTGGACGATGGCGCGAGTTCGCAGGCTGCAGCAGACACAACAAATGGAGACATGATCATGAAAAAGCATCTTGTACTCGCGGGTACGCCCCTGCTGGCCCTGGTGATGGCCATCTCCACGGCGCACGCCAACCCCAGCGCTGGGGTGGCCGATGACATCAACCAGAACGTGACCTCGAACGCCTCGGCGACCGGAGGCAATAGCGGCAACTCCTCTGGCGGTAACGGAAACGGCACCGGCACCGGTGGTTACGGTAGTGGTGGTAACGCTAATGCCTCTGTCGACGATGACGACGACAACAACGTCAATGGCGGTGCCGGCGGCGCCGGCACCGGCGGGTACGGCGCAGGAACCGGCATGGGCGGCACTGGCGGCACCACCGGTCGCGGCGGCGATGCCTGGGCCATGAGTGAGTCCTACAACACCTCGACCAGCGTCATCTCCATGCAGGAGATGGACTCCAGTGTCAGCGGCGCGAGCATCAACGTCTTCGGCGGCTATGGGGCACGTGGCGCGGCTGGCGCTGACGGCGGCAATGCCCGCGCCGAGAGCTGGGGCGAGGGCAACGGCGGCGAAGGCGGCACCGGCAACGGTGGTTCCGGAGGTTACGCCACGGCTGACGTCGATGAAGCTGGCGATGGGGGTAATGGCAACGGAGACGGCTCTGGCACTGGCACCGGTCGTGGCGTAGGCGGCACCGCTAACGCCAATAACGACGACACCTATGCCAGTGGCGGGGCTGCCGATGGCTATGCGTATGTCAATGCCGATGACTTCGACGACGACAACGCCAACGATGCTACCAATGGCGACAGCACCAACGGCGATGCCAACGCCAGCTCCGCAGTGGCAGGCGGCACCGCTGGTTCCGGCTCCGGCACCGGCTCTGGCACGGGTTCCGGCTCCGGCACCGGTGGCGCTGGCGGTAACGGTGGTACGGCCACGGCTGCTGGCGGTAATGGCGGCGCCGGTAACGGCGGCGGCGGCGGCGGCGGTCAAGGCACCGGCGGCAACGCCTATGCCTACGCCGGTAACGGCGGTGCCGGCGGCGACGGCGGCAACGGCGGCGCAGCTAGCCTGGCCACCGGCGCGGCCAACGTGTCCGTGGGTGGCGGAGTGTTCGGTGGCATCAACAACATGAACGTGTCCACCGGCCTCTACAACTCCCAGCTGTCCGGGACCAGCGTGGCGGCTCACAGCAACGTGAGCATCGGCAACTGATCCGGAGCGCATGACGCGCTGATACGACGCAAGAGTCGGGAGCCGGTGGAGGTGACTCCACTGGCTCCTCGATGAAACGTCCCTATGGACCGGAGTTCGGGAGTTCACGTCATGAAGAGCACGACAATCAGTTTATGTCTCGGCAGAGGCCGTTATCGCGATACGGCGCCGGTGCCATTCCTTCTTGCGGCGCTAATGATGGTGGGCGCAACGCATAGTCAGGCGGAAACCAGCACCACCCTGTATCAAGAAGCCGCCGTGGTCGAAGGGAGTGTCGGTGAGAGTCTCACAGAGGGCTTTGCGGCCATGCAGCAGCTGGATCCTGCGACGATGGAGCAGGCCAGGGCTCGGGAAGGGCAGATGATCGTCAATTTCAACACGGTAAAGAGCGTGCAGAAGATGAAGGCCTCTGTTACCGACACCTCCTTCGATATCGGGGGCAACATGGTATCGGGCAACATCACCTTCGGACCCGAGGCCCTGGGTAGCTATAGCGGCACCGGCATCTTTAGTGCGGTGACGGGCAACGGAAACTCCATCAATAACGCGGTGGGCATCAGCGTATTGATCGCTGATTGACACGGTTTACGACTGCCGCATGATGCGACCACCAAGGGATGATTCGCCATGAAAGTGCATCGGAGCCTTTGCTGTGGCATGGCATCACTGCTGCTCATCGCGGGTAGCATGGAAGTCATCGCCGGCCAGGTCACCATCGCCAATCGATTTGGAAACTTCCAGCTCGAGGCCAAGAGCCTGCAGGAAAAGGGCTGGGACCGGGTGATCAGGCAAGAGTACGACTTCAGCTGCGGATCGGCCGCCGTGGCGACGCTGCTGACCTACCACTATCAACGCGACACCACCGAGGCCGAGGTCTTCGAGACCATGATTCGCGCTGGCGACGCGGCGAAGATTCAGCGACATGGGTTTTCCATGCTCGACATGAAGCGCTACCTGGATGGCCGTGGACTCAATGCCGACGGCTTTCGAATCTCGCTGGATGATTTCATTCGCATCGGCGTTCCGGCCATCACCATGGTGAACACCGGTGGCTATAAGCATTTCGTCGTCGTCAAGGGTATCGATGCCGACAATATCCTGGTGGGGGATCCTGCCGCCGGTACCCTGGTGGTGCCTCGCGAGCACTTCGAGAATTTGTGGAACGGTACGGTACTCGGTGCGCGGGCCGAGATCGAGGTGGCCCAGCAGCATTTTAACCATGACCAGGACTGGGCCGTGCGCCCTGACTCCCCACTAGCCAGGGGCGTGAACCGCTCGAGCGTCGGGGCCAGTTTGCTGACCCTACCCGCCTACAACGAACTGGGTCGGTAACGAGGAGATGACACGATGAACTCTCGGGGTTTTAGGGGAGCGACGGCGAGCCGGCTTGGGTTGGCCTGTGCGGCTGCTCTGTTCCTGGCGGCTGCCTCTCAGGCGGCAACGAATTCTTCTTCTGGGATGCCAGCGTCGGACCTCGCGGCTGGCTCCCATCAACGTCATGCACCTGTATCGGTCCATGACGCCGAGAGGCTCTATGTCGAGGTATCACGGTCGCGTGGAGCCCAGGACGGTTTCTATCGCGGCACCGTGATCGCGGCTGAGGAAATGGGCCAGATGCGTGCCGGCTTCAATCTTGGTGGGATTGATGTGGACTTCGGGGCCCGTCTCCAGACGCTGATCGATAACCGCGTCGAGATGGTCTCCGTCGTCAACTTCACTCGGGCGGGCGCCAATATCGTCTCGCAGACCTTCAGTGATCCTGCTGGGGCGGCCATACAGGTGGGCAATGGCGCGTTCTCGGTAACCGATGTGACACCCGGTGGCGTGAATCTGACGGGCCTGGCTGACTTTTCGGGTATTGCCTTGAACGATGCCAAGGGCTTTACCACCGCCCTGCACAATATCACCCGGAATGCCATCATCAGCAGTGTGGTCAGTAACGCCTCGGGTCGGGACATCCAGCAGCGGGTCGATATCAACGTTCGGCTCAATAACATCGGCGCCCTCGACGCTGCCAGGAAACGGGCCGCGATCCTGGATTCCTTCTCCGGCATCCTGCGCTGACACGGATTGTTTTATCGTTCTCGTAGCGTGCCTTGGGGTGAAAAACAATGAGGCTGCCACTAAGGGCAGCCTCATTGCTGTGACATCTTTTATTTCCCTTCCGTACGTCGATGCGCCCCGCGCGTGTCAGCCTAGAAGACGTTCATGCCGATGGGCATGCGCAGGGTCAAGGTGGTGTCCGGGGCATCCTCGGTGATACCCAGCTCGAGGCCCAGGTTGATATTCACATCTTGGTTAAGGGCGTAATTCCAGCCCAGCAGCAGGGAGCCGACGTTCAGCGTCTGCGACTCTACCTGGGTGGTGCTGCCGTTATCCGTATTGACGTATTCGGTCTTGGTCTTGCCGATGAAGTCGTTCTTGTAGCCCAAGGTGAAGGAAGTCCGTGGGTTGATGGCATATGCCATGCCGAAGCTCAGGCGAACGGCATCGCCCGGATCGACGTCGCCGACAACGACATTAACAGGGCTACCATCATTAGCCTCGCCGGAGAGGTTCTGGTTTACGTTGTCTTCCAGATGAAAGACATAGCCCAGGTTGGCGAAGTAGACCGCCGGCGCCGAGGGCAGCAGCATGGTGATGCTGGGCTCGATCGAGTGGAACCCCGTGCCGGTCGAGAGCTCCAGCGGGTTGCCTTCGCTGTTGCGGTCGATATCGAAGGGCCCCGTGCCGGTGGTGGTCTTATAGCGCAGGTTACCGATGAAGAAGGGCATGCCGTTCTGTCCGCGATTCAGCTGATAGTGGGCGGCCAGCTCGATATCGCCAAGGCTGTTTCCGGAGAGCTCTCTGTCGATGCTGAAGACATCGTCCTCGCTATCCTCGATGGGGACGTTGATCCTCTCGTTCTCGTCCCGATAGACATAGGGCACCTTCATCTCGAGTTCCAGGCGATCGGTGAAGCCTAAACGACCGGTCAGGGAGGCGGTGTAGTTGTCGCGATCGACGTCCTGAGCCGTGAATACCCCGATCAGCAGCGTGCTGAGCACGCTGACCCCCTCGAAGGTCATGCGGTTGACGCTTTCGTGGGAGTATTGGAACTCGGGTTCCAGGATGAGCCGTCCCTTGGGGGTGAGCACACCGCCGTACTCGGCGGCGGCCTGGACCTGCGGCCGTTCATCCTGCGATTCGGGTTCCTGACCCACCGGCTGGATCTGAGCGTTCTGTTCTGCCTCCTGGGCAAGGGCCGGCAGGCAGGCAGCCATTGTGAGAAGACCCGCGGCATAGCGGATGGTCGTAGTTGCTGAGCTCATGGCTTCCTTCCTGTTTTCTTGTTGCTTGTCACGCGCCTCACCGGCGATGCCTTGAGGCGTGCAGTGATCCCCGTTGCTTCGGCCCGTTCCCCTGGGCCGAGCCGATACTTCCCGGCAAGAACCGGTCTCGGCTAATGTTCAGGTTAGTTGAATGGTCTTGGATGTCGATGGAAAGGCCGACGACGTCTCATCCACGCCCCCGCTTCTGTCGATGCCATGCTTCTCGAGCAGTCGATACAGAGTGACCCGTGAGATGCTGAGCTCCCGCGCCGCGTGCAAGACCTTATGCTTGTTGCGAACCAGCGCGGCCTTGATCGCCTCGCATTCCGCCGTGTCGCGAACCTGCTGAAGAGTGTCGGTGTCGCGGGAACGACCATTGCGCCGTTCCAACCCCAGATCGCTGGGGTTGATCAGGCGATGCTCGCACATGATCATGGCGCGTCTTACCCTGTTGACCATTTCGCGTATGTTCCCCGGCCAGCGATGCTGTCGCATCACCACCAGGCTCTCGTGGCTGAATCCCCTTACCCTCACGGGCTTGTCGGAACAGAATCGGCGGAAGAAGAAGTTGGCCAGCGGTTCGATATCCTCCGGATGCTCCCTGAGAGCCGGGGTTTGCACTTGCAGGACGTTGAGGCGGTGGAAGAGATCCTCTCTGAACTCTCCCTTGTCGATGGCCTTTTCGAGGTCGACATGTGTGGCCGCCAGGACTCTGACATCGACGGGGATCTCCTTGAGCCCGCCGACACGAAATACCGTCAGGGTTTCCAGAAACCTCAGCAGGTTTACCTGCATGTCGAGGGGCAGGTCACCGATTTCATCCAGAAAGAGAGTGCCGTTCTGTGAATTCTCGATGATGCCGGTTTTTCGCTGGTTGGCGCCGGTGAAGGCGCCTTTCTCGTGGCCGAAGAGTTCCGACTGGATGAGTCCTGCGGGCAGCGCTCCGCAGTTGACGACATTGAATGGGCCCTGACGGCGAGACGATAATTCATGGATGGCCCGTGCGGTGAGCTCCTTGCCCGTTCCGGACTCACCGGTAATCAGCACGGGGGCATCGACCGAGGCTACCTTGTGAATGGTGCGATAGAGATGCTGCATGACCGGCGTGTCCCCGACCATGCGAAAGTCGTCATTTTGACGGCTCTCTCGGGAGGCATCGTAGCGGTCTTGAAGCTTGGCCATGCCCAGCGCACCCTCGAGGAGCACGTTGACGCTGTGGGCGTCCAGGGGGGCGGCGCGATAGGCAAAGCAGTAGCTGTATATCAGGTCGCGAGCCTTGTCACTCAAACGATCGACATCCTCGACAAGCACTACCCAGTGAAGCGCCGAGAGTTCGGAGGCTCTTTCCATTTCAAGCGGGAGTGATGCGGTGTCTTCCTCGAGGAAGGCCAGCCCGATTCTGCAATCATGTTTGCCGATAATCGCCAGGGCTTCATGGAGGCTTTCGGGTTGAAAAACCGACCAGTCGTGGAGTGAAAGCTCCTCTATGGTGGTCTGCAAGGCCGAGTGATTGCCGATTGCCATGATCTGCCGTGATGACTCCATCATCAGTTGTCCTTATGGTTGCTGGCAACCATTGTTGATGGTGATCAGGGCCCTGCGGAGCCTGCTGATAGCCACGGGTCTTATCCCGCTTGTCATGATATGTGTTGCCCATATCCGTCAGGACGTGAGCGTTTTGGCCCCCTTGGCGGAAGGGAGCAGATAGCGGCGCATTGATGGCATGGCGATCACTGTCCGATGCCTGCCGTTCCCAGTGTTGGTGGCCCTCACTTTATTGTAAAGGCATGTTACAAAGCGTTGGCGGGTGTCATTCTCCCCAAATGATCCGGTATGCCGGTGTAAAAGGTTGGTTTTTCATGGGATTGGGGAAGTCTGGCTGAAGAGGAACGCGAGAGCGCCTGGCCAGGTGCATCATGAAATTGGTACTTGTGGATGGTGGGAAATATGGGAAGGGTGCCAAGGTAGGCAAAGGCATCATCAATGCTTCTAAGGTGACTCATCGAGCCAGTGCCTCGGCCCCTCTCTATCAAGCCGCGCGTCGATTGATCCTGTCGCGATATGGATGCCGAGATGTCCCGACAGGCCGCCCACGCTCGAGCTCTCGCCGAGGTGAGATAGCGGCCATCCGTGGCGCAGATCTGGCGAGAGAACTAGGTCGTGATGGAGCAAACTTACGACGGTGGTAGTGGAGAAGACCTATTCCACGGGAGGGGTCGGACGAATCAGAATCTCGTTGACGTCCACATGCGGTGGTTGGTTGAGCGCGTAGATCACCGCGTTGGCGATATCGCGATCTTCCATAGCGTGTTCCGGAGGTTCGTCGAAGAAGGGAGTGTCGACCATGCCGGGCTCGATCAGCGTCACCCGGATGCCGCTGCCGCGCAGCTCTTCACGCAGGTTGTAGCCGATACCGGTGACCGCCCACTTGGTGGCGCTGTACATGGAACCGGGGATGGTGGCCCGGCCGGCGGCCGATCCCGTGAGCAGCACCTGGCCGCGACTGTGACGCAACGCCGGCAGGGTAGCCTGCAGGGTAAGGCCCACCCCATAGACGTTGGTCAGGATCATGTCGCGCCAGGCCTCGTGGTCGGCGCCGCTGAAACCGCCAGGTGAGCCGCCGCGCCCCGCGTTGGCGAACACCGCATCGATACGGCCGAAGCGTTCCAGCGCCTGCTCGACCATGGCCTGCTGCTCGTCCATGGAGGTAACGTCACAGCCAATGGCGAGGACGTTTTCCTGACCCAGCTCTTCGGCGAGGGCGTTAAGCTTCTCCCGGGAGCGGGCCGCCAGCACCAGCTTGTAGTTCTCACGCGCGGCGGCGCGGGCGGTGGCGGCGCCGATGCCGCTCGAGGCCCCGGTAATCAGTAATACACGATGCTTCATCGTCCTCTCCTTTGCCAGTGAGTCGCCAGATTGCAGAATGGCGCAGTCACCGTCGTCTGCGCAATCCCGGCGCGCGGCGTGCTCGCCCCAGTGATCGCCGACGGGAGGCAGTTCCTCAGTTCATGGCCAGTGGCGCCTCGTCCCGGTCGCAGCGGAAGAAGGTCGAGCTCGCCAGCCACTCGGGATCCGGGTAGTAGGTAAAGAGATACTGATCTTCCTTGATGCTGTCGATCAGCGGGGTCGCCACTTCCTGGCGAACCGCCGGGCAGCCGTGGCTGCGGCCGAGCCGGCCGGTCTGCTCGATGAAGTCCTCGCTGACGTAGTCGGCACCGTGGATGACGATGGCGCGCTCATAGGCCAGGTCGTTGACCCCGGGCTCCAGCCCCTCGAGGCGCAGGGAGTAGCCGTTGCTGCCCCGGTAGCTGTTCATGGTGCGAAACAGCCCGATGCTGGACTGGTGACTCTCGGGGATGTTGGAGAAGCTCTGCGCCACGGCATTGCCCGACCCCTGGCCATGAGAGACCAGCTCCTTGAACAACAACTGCTGACTCTGCAGGTCGAAGACCCAGAGGCGAGGCTCGGTGGAGGGCAGCGAGAAGTCGATCACCGCCAGTCGCTCGGCGTCCGGGTCGGCGCAGGCGAGCGCGCGCGCCGCCAGGCGCATCACCCGGGCGTCGGCGCCGGGTGCGAGCCGTAACAGGGTCTGGTCGAGGGATGGCGGTTGCAGGGTGTCGGGCGTGTCGGTCTGTGTCAGGAAGTCGTCGCTGGCCAGGGAGGGCAGGGCGCCAAGCAGCAGGGCGCTGCAAAGGGCCGCGCCGGGCAGCCATCGGCTCGGGGCATTCATCGGCATTCGGGAAACCTGTGGGGTGGGTTGCGCTGCCGACTCGACGTCCATTCCAGGACGAAGGGGCGATCACGCGAACTGACAAGCGGCTTCCCTGCGGCTCGAGATCCAACACTATGATGATGGTGAGCATCATAATGAATCAGCCACCGACATCAACCTCGAGGAGGTCGCCATGTCCTGGGCAATCAGATGGAAGCCGCTGATTCTCGCGGCGGCGATGATACTGGCATCCGCCTCCTCGGCGCTGGCCGAGGAGGGGGTACCCACCCTGGGCGATCTCCTCGCCGAGCGGCTGGGTGAGCAGACGGTGACCCTGCAGGCGTTCTACGCGTCGCGCGATTCCCGGCCTGCCTGGCAGGAGGCCGCCACCGTGGCCGCCCTCGCCAACGCCCTGCGCACCCTGGACGCCGATGGCCTGACCCCGCAGGACTACCGGCCGGATACCCTGGTGGCCGCCCATCGCCAGGCGCTCGCCGAGCAGAGCTCCCCGGCTGCACGGGCGCGCTTCGATGTGCAGACCAGCCAAACCCTGCTGACGGCGCTGCGTCACCTTCAGCGCGGCAAGGTGGATCCCTATCGCATCGATCCGGGCTGGGAGGTGCCCATCGAGGCGCCCCCGCTCGATCTCGCGGCGATATCACAGGCGGTGGACGCCCGTCGTTTTGAACAGGCCTTCGCCTCGGCGCGTCCCTCCGCAGCCCCTTACGAGCGCCTGCGGGCGAGCCTCGCGCGCTATCGTCATATCGCGCGACAGGGGGGCTGGCCGATGATGCCTCCCCGGTCGCAGTCGCTGCGCCCGGGGGAGCTCCACGACGATGTGCTGCTGCTGCGTGAGCGCCTGGCGATCCTGGGCGAGCTGGAGGTGATGGCGGCGGGTGTCTCCGCCGGGCTCGAGTCGCGAGCTACCGATCCGCGCCACTATGATGAGCGCTTGGTGGCGGCCGTGGAGCGCTTCCAGCAGCGTCACCTGCTGGAGGTGGACGGTATCGTCGGGCCCCAGACGCAAGCGGCCCTGAACGTTCCCGTGGTCACCCGCATCGATCAGATCCGCGTCAACCTGGAGCGCGCTCGCTGGCTGCTCCATGGCCTGCCGGAGTCGTTCGTGCTGGTGGATATCGCCGGCTACCGGATCCGCTACTTCCGCCCCGACGGCGACGTCTGGCGCTCGCGCATCGTGGTGGGGCAGCCCTATCGTCGCACCCCCTCGCTGCGATCAAGGATCACCCACCTGACGATCAATCCCACCTGGACGGTGCCGCCGACCATCCTGCGCGAAGACGTGCTGCCCAGGGTGCGCCGCAACCTCGGCTACCTGTGGCAGCAGGATCTGATGGTGCTGAGCCCGTCTGGGCGACGCCTCGACCCGAGAGACGTCAATTGGTGGCGGCCCGGCAACGTCATCCTGCGCCAGCGCGCCGGTCCCCAGAACGCCCTGGGGCGCGTGGTGCTGCGCTTCCCCAACGATCACCTGGTCTACCTGCACGACACCCCGGCGCAGGCGCTGTTCGCCCGGGAACAGCGTGCGTTCAGCTCGGGCTGCATCCGCGTGCAGGGCGTTCTCGAGCTCGCCCAGCACCTCTTCGACGACACCGGCACCGAGGCCGAGGTGTCCACGCTGGTCGCCGCCGGAAGGACCCGCAACATCCACCTCGAGCGCCATGTACCGGTCATCCTGCACTACTGGACGGTGCACCCGGACGAGGAGGGCCAGCTGGTCTTCCGTCCCGATATCTACCAACGCGATGCCGCACTGCTCGCGGCCCTGGACGGCCCCCCGGCCAGCTAGGTGTGATCTTGCCTGCTCAACTTGAGTCAGCAGCGCACGGCCTCGGAACCCCGCCTATGATCGGGTGTGGTCAACAGGCCATGTGTGCCAGGGTCACACCCGGATCATCACCCGGTCGCCCTTGAAGCAGACCGTCCAGCAGCGTAGCCGCACCGCTTCGTCTTCCAGGCACTGGCCGTCGTCCAGCCGGAAATGCTGCTTGTAGATCGGTGAGGCCACCACCGGTGCCCCCGAGAGGTCGCCGACGATGCCGCGGGCGATGACGTTGGCGCCCGAGAAGGGATCGTGATGGTCCACGGCGAAGAGCTCGGTGGCATGGCCGGCCTCTCCCGGCGTCTTCGGGCCGGTGGACCGCGGCGTGTTCGGGCCGCATGGAAGGTAGAACAGGGCTACCTGGGCCGGTCCCTCGGGCGTCTCGATCCAGGCGGCGACGCCGGAGAAGGCGACCAGGTCGGCCCTGGTGCACAGGGGGTGCCAGGTCTGGGTCATGGTCGGGGCTTCTGCAGTTGCGGTGGTCATGGAAAACTCCTTGGTCGGTCGACAACGGGCGCCTGGCGGCGCCAATCGCCCAATGAATTGGGCTCCCACAACCCCAAGTGGCCCTGGGGCGTGGGAGGTGTCGGTCATGCCGGCCGCAGCTGGCCGCGCTCCTCGGTCACGATGATGTCCGGGTCGGGGCGCGCGTCGTTGACGAAGCTACGGAAGCGCTTGAGCTTCTCCGGGTCCTGGATGGCATCCGCCCACTCGCATTCGTAGTTGTCGATGACGGTCTGCATCTGCGCCTCGAGCTCGTCGCCGATCCCTAAACTGTCCTCGAGCACCACCTCCTTGAGGTAGTCCAGGCCGCCTTCCAGGTTCTCGCGCCATACCGAGGTACGCTGCAGGCGGTCGGCGGTGCGCACGTAGAACATCAGGAAGCGGTCGATGATCTTGATCAGCTGCTCGTCGTCCAGGTCGGTGGCGAAGAGCTCGGCGTGGCGCGGACGCATGCCGCCGTTGCCGCAGACGTAGAGGTTCCAGCCGTTCTCGGTGGCGATCACCCCGACGTCCTTGCTCTGGGCCTCGGCGCACTCGCGAGTGCAACCGGAGACCGCGAACTTGAGCTTGTGCGGCGAGCGCAGGCCCTTGTAGCGGTGCTCCAGCTGGATCGCCATGCCCACGCTGTCCTGGACGCCATAGCGGCACCAGGTGCTACCCACACAGGACTTCACGGTGCGCACCGACTTGCCGTAGGCGTGACCGGTCTCGAAGCCGGCGTCGAGCAGCTCGCTCCAGATGTCCGGGAGATCCTCGAGGTGGGCGCCGAACAGGTCGATGCGCTGGCCACCGGTGATCTTGGTATAGAGGCCATACGTCTGCGCGACCTGACCGAGCACCACCAACTTGTCCGGGGTGATCTCGCCGCCGGCGATACGCGGCACCACCGAGTAGGTGCCGTTCTTCTGCATGTTGGCCATGAAGGTGTCGTTGGTATCCTGCAGCGGGATGTGCGCGGCGTCGGTGATCGGCTCGTTGAAGCAGGACGCCAGGATCGAGGCCACCGCCGGCTTGCAGATGTCGCAGCCTAAGCCTGGCGAGTCTGCAGAGCCCTGACCGTGCTTGCCGATCAGCTCGCCGAAGGTCTTGACGCCCTCGATGCGGACGATGTCGAAAAGCTCCTGCCGGGTGTGGGCGAAGTGCTCGCAGATCGACTGGTCGACCTCCACGCCGCGAGCTTCCAACTCGTGGTCGACCACGTTCTTGAGCAGTGCCGCGCAGCCGCCGCAGCCGGTGCTGGCTTTGGTCTCGGCCTTGACGGCGCCCAGGTCGGTGGCACCGGCGTCGAGGGTCGCGCAGATCGAACCCTTGGTGACATTGTGACACGAGCAGATGGTCGCGCCGTCGGGCAGGGCGTCGGCGCCCAGGGTCGGTGCCCCCTCGGTGGAAGGCAGGATCAGCGCGGCCGGGTCATCGGGCAGCTCCAGGCCATTGCTGTAGTACTGCATCAGGGTGTCGTAGGTGGCGTTGTCACCCACCAGCATGGCGCCGAGCAGCTTCTTGCCGTCGCTGGAGACCACCAGCTTGCGGTATTCCTGCTTGATCTGGTCCAGGTAGCGGAACATCCGCGCACCGGGGTTCTGGTTGCCGTGGGCGTCGCCGATGGCGCCCACGTCGACGCCGAGCAGCTTGAGCTTGGTGCTCATGTCGGCGCCCGCGAAGGTCAGCTCGCCGCTCAGCAGGGTATCGGCGGCGGCCTTGGCCATCTGGTAGCCGGGCGCCACCAGGCCGAAGATGCTGTTGTTCCACAGCGCCACCTCGCCGATGGCCAGGATCGCCGGGTCGCTGGTCAGGCAGCGATCGTCGATCACCACGCCACCTCGCTCGCCCATCTCCAGGGCGGCGTCTCGGGCCAGCTCGTCGCGGGGTCGGATGCCGGCGGAAAACACGATCAGGTCGGTCTCCAGCACCTTGTCGTCCTGGAAAACCATGCGATGGAAGCTGGCCTCGCCGTCCTCGATATGCTGGGTGGCGCGGCCGGTGAGCACCTGGACGCCCAGCGCCTCGATCTTCTCGCGCAGCAGCTCGCCGCCTTCGGTGTCGACCTGCATGGGCATCAGCCGCGGGGCGAACTCGATCACGGCAGTGTCGAGGTTGAGGCCACGCAGGGCATTGGCCGCCTCCAGGCCCAGCAGGCCGCCGCCGACCACCACGCCGGTGGTGGCCGTCTCGGCTGCGGTGCGGATGGCGTCGAGATCGTCGAGGGTACGGTAGACCAGGCATTTCTCGCGGTCGTTGCCGGGAATCGGCGGCACGAACGGGTAGGAGCCGGTGGCCAGCACGACCCGGTCATAGGCGTAGCGATCCTGGCCCGTGACCACCTCGCCCTTGTGGCGGTCGAGGGCGGTCACCGCCTCGTGGAGACACAGCTCGATGCCGTGCTCGGCATAGAAGTCGGCGTCGCACATGGCCAGAGACTGGGCGTCCCGGCCCGCGAAGTACTCGGACAGGTGGACGCGATCGTAGGCGCGATGACGCTCCTCGCCGAACACCGTGATGCGGTACTGCTTGGTGGCGCCACGTTCGATGAGCTGCTCGATCAGGTGGTGGCCGACCATGCCGTTACCGATGATGATCAGGTGCTGTTTGTCGGGCTGGGGGGTGTTCATGCGGCCTCCTTCTCGGGGCTGTCGGTGTCTCGGGGGGTGGCGTCGTGCTCGAGCAGGGCTTCGACATCGGCCTGGCCGAAGGCCAGGGCCTGGCGGGCGGCATCGAGCCGGGTGCCAGCCCGGGCCTGGGTGAAGAGCCAGGGCCCCATGGCGGTGTCGCCATAGAGCACGGCGCCCTCCAGGCGGCCGTCGCGCAGGAGCAGGCGGCGGTATTCGCCTTGCTGAGGATCGTGATAGGTCAGGGCCTCGTGGCCCGGCGCGACCTCGGTGGGGCCGAAGGCATACAGGGACACACCGCCGACCTTGAGCTTGGTGGCGGTCGGGGCATCGACGAAGCCCGCCGTCGGTTCTCCGGCCAGGTGACGGGCCAGCACCTCGACCTGCTGCCAAATCGGCTCGACCAGCCCGAAGGTGCTGGTTCCGAACTGGCAGCATTCGCCGAGGGCATGGATGGCCGAGTCGGACGTGGTCAGCCAGGCATCGACCTGGATGGCGCGGTCGCAGGCCAGGCCGGCCTCCCGACCGAGCTCGGCATTGGGCGTGATGCCGGCGGCGATGACCACGCGGTCGGCGGGCAGTCGCTCCCCAGAGGTCAGGAGCGCCGTGGCGACATGGCCGCGTCGGTCGCCCTCGAGGGCAGCCAGTTCGGCGCCGGTGGCGATCATCAGCCCGCGGCCCTCCAGTTCCCGACGCAGCAGCGTCGCGGCGGTGGCATCGAGCTGACGGTTCATCAGGTGTTCGCTGCGCTGGAGCACGCGGGCCTGCATGCCCCGCTGGCGTAGGCCCTCGGCGGCCTCGAGACCCAGCAGGCCGCCGCCGACCACCAGGCCGAGGCCGCCACGAGCTGCGGCCTCGGCCAGAGCCTCGGCATCATCCAGGTCACGAAAGCCGCCGACACCGTCCAGCGTGATGCCCGGCACCGGCGGCAGGGTGGTGCGCGAGCCCGTGGCCAGGACCAGCCGGTCGTAGGCGATGGCGTCACCGCGCTCGGTCTGCACCCGGCACCGGGCCCGGTCGATCCGGGTCACCCGCTCGCCGAGCCGCGTGCTCAGGGCGATGCCGGCCCGGGCGGCGATTTCGGGCAGGCGCAGGTCGTCACGGGTCATGTCGCCCGCCAGCCAGGGCGAGAGCAGGATGCGGTTGTAGGCCGGACAGCGCTCCTCGCCGATCACGGTGATGCGGCGCGGCGCATTGGCCTGGCGCACGAGCGTCTCGACCAGGCGCTGGGTGGCCATGCCGTTACCGACGATCACCAGATGCTCGATGAGACGCTGTGTCGGGATGGACCCGGGAAGGGCATCGGGGCACATGTCGAAACCTCCTGAAACGCAAAAAGACGCCTCTGCACCCCCTGGCAGTGGGGATGCTGAGACGTCTTCGTCTGGAATTCGGTGTGCGATCGGCGTTGACCGCGAGGAGGGGCGTGGCCCGCTCCTTTCATCCTGTCCTTTCAAGTTCCAGGCCAGGTGGCGATTTTAATATTTAAAATCAGTATCTTGCTTTATTCAGGGGTGGTGGCGGCGGCGTGGCCGCCGCCACCCGGGCGGGCCCTATGCACGGTCCTGGTGCGTGGCGGCATCGAAATGCACGGGGCTGTAACAGGTCGCCAGCCGGGCGGGGTCCAGTCGCCCGCCCTGGGCGCGCAGCGCCTGGTCGATGTGAGCGGCCATGGGGGCCATATCCTCGGCGGAGGGGCGCAGGTCGCCATCGATCCGTAGCTGAACTGGGCCCGTGCCGATGGTGAGCGTCTCGAGGTGGCCCACGGCCCGGTCCAGGTAGGGGGGCAGGGCCAGCCAGTCGCGTGCCTGGCGGGCGTGCTCGGAGGAGGCGCCGAGCCAGTCGGCGGCCGCGGCCAGGGCACGGATAAGGGCGCCGAGGATCTCGGGGTGGCGCTCGGCCCAGGCCGCAGTGACCCCGAGGACCTTCTCGGGATGGTTTGGCCATAGCTGGGCGCCGCTGGCGACGATGTGGCCATTCCCGCGGTGCTGGGCCAGGCTGCCCCAGGGCTCGCCGACGCAGAAACCGTCGATGCGTCCCGCCTCCAAGGCCTCGGCCATGCGCGGTGGCGGCAAGACCACCAGCTCGACTTCTTGATCGGCGTCGATGCCGCCCAGGGCCAGCCATTCGCGCAGCTGATAGTGCTGGCACGAGAAGGGGTGGACCATGGCCAGGCGGGGAGCTGGTCCGCCACGATCGCCAAGCCTCCGGGCGAAGTCGCGGGCGTTGATGGCGGGGTTCCGGGCGTTGGGAACTTGCCCATCCGGGGTGCCGGCATCCGGCAGGGGCATGCCCTCGCTCCAGCGCCGAGACAGCACCAGGGTATTGCCGTTGCGCCCCAGCACCAGGGGGGCCAGGGTCTCGCAGGCGGTGCCGGAGATCCCCAGGCTCATGGCCAGGGGCAGCGGGGCCAGCATGTGGGCGCCGTCCAGCAGGCCGGCGGCGAGCTTGTCGCGCAGGGTCGACCAGGCATTCTCACGGGACAGCGCGACGTCGAGCCCCTCGGCGGCGAAGAAGCCGCCCTCGCGGGCGATGATCGGCAGGGCGGCATCCAGCAGGGGGATGAAGCCCAGCGTCAGGCGCTCGAGCCCGGCGATGCGACTCGCGGTCATAGGCCTTTCTCCAGTCGTTCGAGAATATCGATCACGTTGGCGGCCACCTCGCCGATGCGCTGGCCGCGGTCCATGGCCAGCTTGCGCAGCATGCGGTAGGCCTGTTCCTCGTCGCAGTCCTGGTGCTTCATCAGCAGCCCCTTGGCCCGCTCGATGCGCTTGCGGTCGGCCAGCTGGCCGCGGGCCTTGTCGAGTTCGGTGCGCATCGACTGGAAGGAGGCGAAGCGGGCGATGGCGACCTCGAGGATCGCCTTGACCCGGCTGGGCACCAGGCCGTCCACCACATAGGCGCTGACACCGGCCTCCAGGGCGGCCTGCATGGTGTCGGGCTGGTGCTGGTCGGCGAAGAACACCACCGGGCGCGGGTTCTCGCGATTCAGCAGGGACATGCTGTCGAGGGTGTCGCGATCGGGGGACTCCATGTCGATGATCACCACGTCGGGGGCGTGGCGCGCGACCATCTCGTTGAGGCTGGCCGGGCTCTGGAGGCGGCAGACGACCTCATGGCCCTCCTGGCCGAGGGCCTCCTCGACCATGGCAGCGCGCACGATCTCGTCGTCGACCAGCAGGATTTTCAGGGGCTGGGGCATAGGGTGTGGCTCGTTGCATCGGTCGTTTGCAGGAATCGTTGCAAGATACATTCCAGGTGTCGTGATTTCGGAAAGGTTCGGGGCCTGGCGTCGCTCCCGTCGCCGTCGCCATCGACCGCCGGGGGTATTGTTGCACCGCAGCAGTGCGGAATGAGTCGCCTAGGGTGTCCACTGGTGCAAGGCGGCGCAGGTAGTGGGCCGTCGCCGGCCCCTCGGCCCCGCGGCCGGAGGGCTGAGCACTGTTGGCACGCCGCTTGCTTAAGGTAGGGCAATCATCTCCCGGGCCGCCATGATGGTGGCCCCAGGCAACGACGCCCACCGCCGCGCTGATCTCCAGCGCGACGGTGGGCGTCGTCGTTGGGACCCACGATCGAGGAGGGCGTTATGTATCAGGCGCGAACCACTTGCCCTTACTGCGGTGTCGGCTGCGGCGTGCTGGCCGACATCGATGACGGCCGCATGGTCGGCGTCGAGGGCGACGCCACGCATCCGGCCAACTTCGGCCGGCTGTGCGTCAAGGGCTCGGCGCTCGCCGAGACCCTGGGCGAGCAGGGGCGTCTGACGCGCCCCCGGGTGGACGGGGTCGAGGTCGACTGGGGCACCGCGCTCGACGCCGTGGCCGAACGGCTGCAGACCACACGCGCTGCACATGGCGATCGTTCCGTGGCGGCTTATCTGTCCGGCCAGCTGCTCACCGAGGACTATTACGTCGCCAACAAGCTGTTCAAGGGCTTTCTCGGCACGCCCCACCTGGATACCAACTCCCGGCTGTGCATGGCCTCGGCGGTGGCCGCCTACAAGCGCTCGCTGGGCGCCGATGCCGTGCCGTGCTGCTACGAGGACCTGGAGGAAGCCGAGCTGGTGGTGCTGGTGGGCTCCAACCTGGCCTGGAACCATCCGGTGCTCTACCAGCGCCTGCGCACCGCCAAGACCCGCAATCCGCTGATGCGGGTGGTGGTGATCGACCCGCGGGTCACCGACAGCTGCGAGATCGCCGACCTCTACCTGGGGCTCAGGCCCGGCAGCGACGCCCGGCTGTTCAATGGCCTGCTGGTGTGGATGGCCGACAAGGGCAAGCTCGACCGGGTCTATCTGGAAAAGCACACCCAGGGGCTGGACGAGGCGCTGGCCGTGGCCCGCGAGAACGACGGCTCGATCGAGGCCATCGCCGCCGATTGCGACGTCGACGCAGAGCGCCTGGAGACCTTCTTCTACTGGTTCGCCAGCCAGCTGCACGTGGTGACCCTCTACTCCCAGGGGATCAACCAGTCGTCCAGCGGCACCGACAAGTGCCACGCCATCATCAACTGCCACCTGGCCGGCGGCAAGATCGGCCTGCCCGGGGCCGGCCCCTTCTCCATCACCGGCCAGCCCAACGCCATGGGCGGCCGCGAGGTGGGCGGCCTGGCCAACCAGCTGGCCGCCCATATGGACTATGACAGTCCCGGCGCCCTCGACCGGGTGCGCCGCTTCTGGGCCACCGAGCATCTCATGCCGACTCTGCCCGAGGGCCCCGGTCACAAGGCGGTGGCGCTGTTCGAGGCCATCGAGCGCGGCGAGATCCAGGCCCTGTGGATCATGGCCACTAACCCGGCGGTCAGCCTGCCCGACGCCGACCGCGTCCGCGCGGCGCTGGAGAAGTGCCCGCTGGTGATCGTCTCCGAGTGCATGGCCGACACCGACCTGCTGCCCTATGCCGATATCGTCCTGCCGGCATCGTCCTGGTCGGAGAAGGACGGTACCGTGACCAACTCCGAACGGCGCATCTCGCGCCAGAGGGGGCTGCTGCCCCCGCCCGGGGAGGCGCGCCACGACTGGTGGATCATCAGCGAGATCGCCCGGCGTCTGGGCTATGGCGAGGCCTTCGCCTATGCCCATCCCGGCGAGATCTTCACCGAGCATGCCCGGCTGTCCGGCTTCGAGAACCTTCCCGATACCCCGGGCTCGCGGGTGTTCGATATCTCGGCATTGGGCGAGCTGGATCGCGAGGGCTACGACGCTCTGGCGCCGATCCAGTGGCCGGTGACCGCCGCCGCCCCCCATGGCACCGCCCGGCTGTTCGAGGATGGCCGCTTCGCCACCGCCGACGGTCGCGCCAGGCTCCTGCCCGTGCGGCCGCGAGGGCCCGTGCAGGCACTGGATGCGACATATCCTCTGCGGCTCAACACCGGACGCGTGCGCGATCAGTGGCACACCATGACCCGCACCGGCCGCTCATCGCGGCTGATGAACCACCGGGCCGAACCCTTCATCGAGATCGCCCCGGAAGACGCCCAGGCAATCGGGCTAGGCGACCAGCAGCTGGCGCGCCTGACCAGCGCCACCGGCGAGTACCGTGGCCGGGTCAGGCTGTCGCGCGGCCAGCGCCGCGGTGAGGTATTCGTGCCCATCCACTGGACCGATTGTTTCTCGTCCCGGGCCCTGGCCGGCAGCCTGCTCGCGGCCCATGTCGACCCCCTTTCCGGCCAGCCCGAGGCCAAGCACGGCGCCGTCGCGGTGACGCCGCTGGCCACGGCCTGCGAGGCCACCCTGGTGGTGGCGGCGAGTCTCGAGCTCGCCGGGACCGTGCTGGCGGGGACCGACTACTGGACGCGGATTCCGCTGGCCCATGCCGATCGCTGGCAACTGGCCTGGAGCGAGGACCGGGCGAGTCTTGAGCGTCTCATCGAGGCCCTGCCGGTGCCGGCCTCGCTGTGGTGCGACGATCCCGCCACTGGCCGCTGGCGGGCGGCCGGGCTAGAGGGTGGCCGCCTGCACTGGTGGCTGATGGTGGGGCCACCCACCGAACTTCCGGGCCTGGCCTGGCTTGACGAGCGCTTCGCCGAGGCGGCCGAGGGCCAGCCCCTCGAGGATGAGCGCCGGCGGCGGCTGCTGGCCGGCTGCGATGACGGCGCCGCCGCCAACGGCCCGCTGGTCTGCAGCTGTCATCAGGTCGGCCAGCAGGCCATCGTCGCGGCGATTCAGGGCGGCGATACCAGCGTCGAGGCGCTGGGGGCCCGGCTTGCCTGCGGCACCCAGTGCGGCAGCTGCATTCCCGAACTCAAATCTCTGATCGAGGAGGAGGGCGCCCATGCGCACGCCAAGCAGAAGCCTGAAACCGTACAAGTGGTCTGAGGTCGCGGGCAGCGTCGTCAGTGGGTTGGCGCGGCTGGGCATGGGCGCCTCACGCTGGCTGGCCGAGCTGACGGTGTTGCGGGATGTCCCCGAGGCGCCGCGCCTGTCCCTGCGAGGCGACTGTCGTCCGGGCCACGTCTACCTGGTCGGCGCCGGCAGCGGTGATGTCGAGCTACTGACCCTCAAGGCGGCCCGGCTGCTGCAGCAGGCCGACGCGGTGGTCTACGACCGACTGGTGGGCGATGAGGTTCTGGCCCTGCTGCCCGCCGGGCGCGAGCGCTACTACGTGGGCAAGGCTCGTGGCCATCACAGCGTGTCCCAGGCCGAGATCGGGGCGCTGCTGGTCGCGCTGGCCAAGCAGGGTAAGTCGGTGGTGCGTCTCAAGGGCGGTGATCCCGGGGTGTTCGGGCGCATGGGCGAGGAGCTCGCCGCGCTCGCCGAAGCCGAGGTGCCGGCGCAGATCGTCCCCGGCATCACCGCCGCCTCGGCGGCCTGCGCGTCCATGGGCATACCGCTGACCGACCGTGGCCACGCCCAGCAGCTGCGGTTTATCACCGCTCAGCTGTGCCGTGAGGGCGGTGCCCCGGACTGGGCCGCGCTGGCCCGGTGGGACGAGACCTTGGTGTTCTACATGGGCCTGGCCAAGGTCGCGGCCATCTGCGCCGGCCTGCGTGGTGCCGGTCTGCCCGATGACTGGCCGATCATGCTGGTGGCCAACGCCAGCCAGCCCGACCAGGCGGCGCTCACCGGCACCCTGGCCGATATGCCGGCGCACCTCGAGGCCAATCCCTTGCCATCACCCTGCCTGATCGTGGTGGGCAGCGTGGTGAGCATGGTCGAGACCAGCCCGGCGGCCATGGCCCCGACAGAGGCCAGCCAGCCCCGGGCGTGACGTCTCCTGCCTCGTCCGGTCAGTCGTTGTCGTTGAGGGTGGCGTCCAGGGTCAGCAGCGCCGCCTGCCAGGAGGCGGCGTCGGCGGCGGCATCATAGGCCAGCGGCAGGTCGTGCTGGGTGGCGAAGGCATCGGCCTCGGGGTTCGTGAAGCCGTGCCTGGCCAGCGGATAGTTCGTCACCTCGACGTCGGCGCCCTGGTCCTTGAGAGCCTGGGCCATCGCCATCAGGTCGTCGCGGGCGACGAAGCCGTCCTCGCCGCCATTGTGGATGCGCACGCTGCCCTCGAAGGCCTGGGGCATGTTCACCGCCTGCGTCGGGACCCCGTGAAAGCTGATGGCGGCCTCGAGCGGCATGCCGGACAGTGCCATGTTCATCACCACGCTGCCGCCGAAACAGTAGCCGATCGCCGCCATGCCGGTATCGGCCACCGCCGGGTGCTCGGCCAGCCTGGCCATGGCCGCCTCGAGCCTGGCGCGGGCCGCCGGCCAGTCCTGCATCACCCGGCTGGAGAACGCCTGGGCCTCGGCGGGATGTCCGGCCAGCTTTCCATCGCCGTACATGTCAACGGCCAGAGCCACGAAGCCGAGCGCCGCGAGCTGATCGGCTCGAGCACGGGCGTAGCTGTCCAGGCCCCACCATTCGTGCACCACCAGGACTGCCGGTTGCGGCCGGTCGATGCTGGCATTGCGCGCCAGGTAGCCCTCATAGGTGGTGCCACCGGTGGCATACTCGAAGACCTCACCGACCACGCGTGGCCCGGACTGGATAGTGACCTGCTCATCGCTGGGTGGGGGTGCGGGCTCGGTTTGGGCCTGAACGCCGCCTGCGCCCGTCATCAGGCCTGCGGCCAGGCATGCCAGGGTGAATAGGTGTCGCATCAGGGGTCTCCTTGCCTGTGTTCGGGGTCGTCCTCGACGTCGGTCGCCTTCGCTCGTTCATGCTTTTTTAACATAGCCAGCCTGGAGGTCGCGCGTCACGCGTTTTCGCGATGCCCCGGAACGGCGCGTCGCGGGGAAGTGTCGGCCGCTTCCCGGGCCGCGAACGCCTGCAAACGCAAACGCCACCGCCGCGGTGAGGCGACGATGGCGTGGCGAGCGTTAGGGGCGTCTGCCCCCTCGGGATCTGGCTCAGCGCAGCGACAGGGCCGCCGAGGGCTCGGTACCGGCGCATCCTGGTAGGCGGCATTCTCCTCTGCCTCGACCTCGGGGGAGAAGCGCACCAGCAGGGCACACAGCGAGGCGATGATCACCGCCACCCCGAGGTAGAACAGGCCTTCCTGGTAGGTCAGGGCCTCGGAGCGGAACAGGAAGCCGGCGGCTACGGCCCCGGCGTTGCCGCCCGCACCGACGATGCCGGCTACCGCGCCCAGCGCCTTCTTGTTGATGAAGGGCACCACACCGAAGGTGGCGCCCTCGGCCATCTGTACGAAGAGGCTGAACAGCAGCATGATGCCGATGGCTAGTGCCAGGACATGCATCTGCGAGAAGAACAGCAAGGCCACGCCTTCGCAGAGCATGGCGATGAACAGCCAGCGCACCCGCCCCTTGAGGCCCGAGTTGCGGGCGAAGAGGTCGGAGAAGATGCCGCCCAGGGTGCGGGCGAAGAGGTTCATCAGGCCGAACAGGCCAGCGATCATGCCGGCGGTGGCCAGCGTCAGGCCGAAGTTGTCGAAGAAGTAGATGGCGGCGATGTTGTTGATGGTCAGCTCGACGCCGAAACAGGCGGCATAGACCACGAACAGGGCCCAGACACGGATGTCCTTGGCGGCGGTGGCGAAGCTGGCGCCCATGCCGTGCTCACCATTGGCCTCGGGCAACTCGCCACGGGCACGCAGCTCGTCGAAGTTGCCGTCCGGCGCGTCTTGGGTGAAGAAGTAGTAGGCGATACCGGTGAAGAACAGCACGATACCGGGCACCACCATGGCCAGGCGCCAGCCTAGGGCCTCGTTGACGCCGAGCATCAGGATGCCGGAGAAGATCAGCGGCATCAGGATCTGGGTGGTGCCGCCGCCCAGGTTGCCCCAGCCGGCCGAGGTGGCGTTGGCGGTACCTACCACGTTGGGCGCGAACATCACCGAGGTGTGATACTGGGTGATCACGAAGGAGGCGCCGATGGCGCCGATGGCCAGGCGAGCCAGGAAGAAGGACTCGAAGCTGTCGGCGAAGCCGATGCACATCACTGGCAGGGAGCCCAAGCACAACAGCCAGGTATAGGCGCGGCGCGGGCCGATCTTGTCGCATAGTACGCCGATGGCCAGGCGCACGATCACGGTGATGGCCACCGAGGCGATGATGGTGTTGCCGATCTGGGTCTTGGTGAGGCCGAGGTCGTCTCGCACCACCGCCATCAGGGGGGCGATACCGAACCAGCCGAAGAAGCAGATGTGAAAGGCGAACCAGGAGAAGTGGAAGGCGCGCATCTGCGGCATCTTCCAGTTGAACAAGCGTATCCTGTTGGCCTTGTTTTGGATTTCCATGGGGCATACCTCGTCGAATGACGTTCGAACACACGATCTCTTGGCCTTCGCCGTTGAAGGTCGGGTCCGACGCACTCGTACCCCAGGGGCCTGGTCCACGTCTGGTACTCTCTGCTAATGAAAATGCATATGCATTGCCAAGATGGAGATAGTGCTCTATTTTCAGGTGCTTATAAGTTTTTTTAGGGAGCGGGGCGGTGTCGCCAGGGGCGAAATGGTGCAAGGCAGCAATCTGCCACGGGGCCTTGCCCCGACATGGTGCCTCAGTGCATGGCGAGTCGGCGGCCGTGGCGGAGGGGGAGTGGAGGGCAGTCGGCGGCGCTGCGAGAGGCACAGCACGGCCCCCGGCACGCTAGGTGTGTAAACCCACCAGGTTGTTCATCCGGGGCCTCTTGTCTGTCGCCTACCGTACGCCGCCGGTCACTCGTAGCCCTTCGCCTGCAGGCGAAACAGCCTCGCGTAGCGACCGTTGGCGGCCATCAGGCTCGCATGATCGCCCTGCTCGAGGACCTCGCCGTTGTCGATCACGAGGATCCAGTCGGCGGCCCGCACCGTCGAGAAACGGTGGGAGATCAGGATGGTCATGCGGTCGCGGCTGTGCTCGCGGAAGTCGGCGTAGACGGCGGCCTCTGCCGCGGCGTCCATGGCCGCGGTGGGCTCGTCGAGCACCAGGATGTCGGCCCCCTCGCGCATGTAGGCCCGCGACAGGGCGATCTTCTGCCACTGGCCGCCGGAGAGCTCCTGACCGCCCTTGAACCAGCGTCCCAGCTGGGTGTGGTAGCCGTTCGGCATCTCGGCGATGAAGTCGTCGGCCAGACCGCGTCGCGCCGCCTCTTGCCAGCGCGCCTCGTCGGTGAAGGCCTCGACGTCCCCGGCGCCCAGGTTCTCGCCCACCTTCATCTGATAGCGCACGAAGTCCTGGAAGATCACCCCGATGCGCCGGCGCAGGGTCTGGACCTCCCAGTCGCGCAGGTCGCTGCCGTCGAGCAGGATGCGCCCCCCGGTCGGCTCGTAGAGGCGCGTCAGCAGCTTGATCAGGGTGGTCTTGCCCGAGCCGTTGGCCCCGACCAGGGCGAGGCTACGTCCCGGTCGCAGATGCAGCGAGATCCTCGCAAGGGCGGGCGTCGCGCTGCCCGGATAGGTGAAGCTCACCGCCTCGAAGCGAATGCCGTCGCCCGGCTGCGCGCCCGCGGTCAACGTACCGCGCTCCGCCGGCACCGGCTGCTCGAGATACTCGTAGAGGTTCGACAGGTAGAGGTTGTCCTCGTACATGCCGCCGATCGCCGTGAGGCTCGCCGAGAGCGCCGCCTGGCCCTGCTTGAAGACCATCAGGTACATGGTCATCTCGCCCAGGGTCAGTGTCCCGTTTACCGTTTCCACCACCACCCAGGCGTAGGCGCCGTAGAAGGCCAGGGTGCCGAGCAGGCCGAGCAGGAAGCCCCAGGTCTCGCGGCGGATGGTCAGGCGCCGATCCTCGCCGTAGAGGGTGTCGAAGATCGTCCGGTAGCGATCCAGCAGCAGCGGCTCCAGGCCGAACAGCTTGACCTCCTTGATGCTGTCCTCGCGGGCCAGCACCGTCTCCAGGTACATCTGCATGCGCGTCTGCGGCGAGCGCCAGCGGAACAGCCGGAAGGCATCTCCCGAGAACTTGGCCTCCGAGACGAACACCGGCAGGGCGCCGATCACCAGCACCAGGATCGCCCAGGGCGAGAACTGCACCAGCAGCACGCCGAAGCTGGCCAGCGAGATGGCGTTCTGGGCCAGGCCGAAGGTCTTGTTGACCAGGCCCAGCGGGCGCGTCGAGGCCTCGCGGCGGGCCCGAGTCAGCTTGTCGTAGAACTCGGAGTCCTCGAACTGCTCGAGTGACAGGGTGCCGGCCTTCTCGAGGATCATCACGTTGACCTTCTGGCCGAGCAGGGCGCGAAGCAGCGACTGCTGGCCCGCGAGGCCGCGCTGGGCCAGGGCGATCGTGGCGATCACCCCGGCTTCTGCCAGCACGTAGCGCAGCACCCCCCACCACTCGACGCGACCGGTGTCGCGATGCACCGCCATCGCCGCGACCACGGCATCGACGATCAGCTGGCCGATCCAGGCCGCCACCGCCGGCAGCACGCCGGCGACCAGGGTGCACAGCGCGAGCCCCAGGGTCAGCGGGCGAGAGGTCTGCCAGACCAGCGCCAGGGCGCGATGGCTGTAGCGAAAGACGCCGACGAAGCCGGCGAGCATGCCGCCGGAGCGCGGCGAGGAGGGGGCGTGTGCGTGAGGTGAGGACAAGCGCGTGGCTCCTGGCAGTGAATGGGAAAGAGGGGGTCAGACCAGCGGCGAGACTCGCCGGGGTTCCTCGTCGAGCAGCGCGGCCAGCCGGGTCAGACCCTCGTCGAGCCGGGCGCGCTCGGCGGGCGGCGTCACGCAGATGCGCACCGCCTGGGGGGCGGGCTGGCTGCCCACGCAGAAGGGATCGGCGCCGAGCAGGGTAACGCCGCGTTCGGCGGCGCGGGATACCACGTCCACCGCTCGCCAGGGCTCGGGCAGCCGCAGCCAAGCATGGAAGCCACAGGGATGGGCGACGATCTCATGGCCTTTGAGACGCTCGGCGAGCAGTCGCTGGCGCGCGGCCACCTCCTGCCACTGCCATTCGATCAGGGTCGTGGCCTCGGCGCTGGTCAGCCAGTCGGCGGCGGCGCGGGTCATCAGCTCCGGCATCGCCCAGCACTGGGCCCGCAGGGCGGCGGTAAGGCGCGGCATGAGGTTGGCGGGGGCCCGCAGGGCGCCCAGGCGCAGCCCTCCGGCGAGCAGCTTGGAGACGCTGAAGATGTAGAGCGCACGCTCCGGCGCCAGCCGGTAGAAGGGCGTGCCGCGGGTCGCGGCGGTCACGAACTGCACGCCGTCCTCCAGCAGCAGCAGATCATGGCGCCTGGCCATCTCGACGATGGCGTGGCGTCGCGCCTCGCCCATTCGCGCGCCGGTGGGATTGTTGTGTTCGGGCATCAGGTAGAGCAGGCGGATGCGCTGCTGCTGGCACAGGCGCTCCAGCGCCTCGGGCTGGATGCCTTCGTCATCCATCGGCACCGCCACGTGCTTCAAGCCGAGCTGGCGGGTGGTGGCGATCATGCCGGGGTAGGTGAGGGCCGCCGAGGCCACCGCCTCACCGGGCAGCACCAGCGCCTGCAGGGCCAGGAAGTCGGCGTGCTGCCCCCCGGCGGTGAGGATCAGCTCCTCGGCCGCCATCGGCAGGCCCTGGCGGGTCAGCCAGCCGGCCAGCGCCTCGCGGCTGGCCGGGCTGCCCTGCTCGGGCGTATAGGCCAGGGCGGCCTCGATGGCCTGGGCAGACTGGCTCAAGCGCGACAGCACCCCGGCGAGCTGCTCTGCCCGCCAGGGATGGGGAATCGGCACGCTGAGCGACAGGTCGATGCTGCCCTCGGCGGCGTGGGAGAGGTGGTGAAAGCGCGGCGCCTCCGCCGACGGCGTGCGTACCCGGGTGCCGCTGCCGACCCGGGCCTCGACCAGGCCGCGGCGCTCGGCCTCGCGATAGGCGCGGGTGATGGTGCCGACGGTCACCTTGAGCGCATCGGCCAGCAGGCGCTGAGGCGGCAGGCGCTCGCCGGGGGCGAGGGTGCCGGCGGCGATATCGGCGGCCAGCTGATCGACCAGCGCCTGGTAGCGTGGCGTGTCGGCACCCTCGAGGTCGGGCAGCCACTGGCAGCGAGCGCGGGCCTGGGCCTGGATGTCCATGCGGCGACTCTCCAACGGATAACGGTAAAGGCAGGCCGGCGACCCTGTCAGTGAGGATCAGGGCGGTCGGGCGAATTCGGGAGCGGACAATGTCGGGGTGACAAAGCATTCCTTGATCGGCGAAGACGGCGGCGCATACTGAGATTGTGCGCGCAATTGGCGTTTTTGTCAGGAATCTTCGCTGAATTGTACCCCTACAATAGTCGTCGCTCGCGACGTCCCCGACTCGATTGACGATACGAAGGAGCCCCCATGACCCTCCCGCTGCCCGAGCTACTCGCCCTGGTGGGCCCGATGATGCTGTTCGCGATCAGCATGTCCGCCACGCCCGGCCCCAACAACATGATGCTGACCGCGTCGGGCGCCAATTTCGGCTTCCTGCGCACCCTGCCGCACATGCTCGGCATCTCGATCGGCGTGATGGGGCTGATGGGGGCCGTGGCGCTGGGGCTCGGCACCCTGTTCGAGCAGTGGCCGGCGCTGCAGCAGGGCCTCAAGCTCATTGGCAGCGCCTACTTGCTGTGGCTGGCCTACCGAATCGCCACCGCGCCGCCACCGGACGCGGAGAGCGCCGACGCTGAGGCGCGGCCGCTGACCTTCTGGCAGGCCGCCGCCTTCCAGTTCGCCAACCCCAAGGCGTGGGTGATGGCGATCTCGGGAATCGCCTCCTTCACGCTCTCCGGCGATGCCTTCCTGGCCTCGGCGGTGGTGGTGATCGCGGTGATGGGCATGACCAACCTGCCGTCGATCGCACTCTGGGCCGGGTTTGGCGTGGCCGTCGGTCGGCTGATGAGAACGCGTCGCCACTGGCGGATCTTCAATGCGCTGATGGGGCTTCTGACCGCGGCCTGCGTGGTGATGATCCTGGGCTGAGTCGGGCCCGAAACGACGGCGCCCCGCTCGAGGCGGGGCGCTGTACGGCGGCGAAGGCGGGGTCAGCCTTCGTCGTCATCCGCGGCGGGCTGCTCGGTGCTGGCTACCACGCTGCCAGTCTGGCCGCTCTCCAGGGCCGCCAGCATCGGCTTCGCCTGACGCTGGAAGGCCACCAGACGATCTCCCTGCAGGCTCTGATTGTCCGGCAGCGACACCTTCATGGCATTCACCTGGTTGTTGTTGACCAGGACCTCATAGTGCAGGTGCGGGCCGGTGCTGCGCCCGGTGTTGCCGGAGAGCGCGATGCGCTCCCCCATGGTGACGCGCTGGCCGTTGCTGACCATCGGACGAGAGAGGTGCAGGTAGCGGGTCTTGTAGCCGTTGTCGTGGCGAATCACGATATAGCGTCCCGCCGCCGGGTGGTTGCCGACCTTCTCGACGCGGCCGTCGGCCGGTGCCCGCACGTTGGAGCCGATCGGCATGGCGAAGTCGGTGCCCTTGTGAGGACTGATGCGACCGGTGACCGGGTGATGGCGGTTGGGGTTGAAGTGCGAGCTCAGCCGGTAGCGGCCCTCGAAGGGATAGCGGTTGAAGGCCGGATCGAGGCTGGCCCCTTCCGGTGTATAGAAGCGATTGTTGTCGGGGTTGCGCACCACGGTGAGGTTCATGCGCGCTCCCTCGTACGCGACCGCGAGGACGCGAGGGTCGAGGCTCTCGCCGTCGATGATGTCGGATTCCACCAGCACCTGGAAGCGGTCGCCGCGACGAGTGTCGCGGCGAAAGTCGAGCTTCTTTTCCAGCACGCTGGAGAGTTCCGCGACTTCGGCGCTGGTCAGGCCGGTGGCCTTGGCCGATCGCGCGAAGCTGCCGCTGATGGTACCGGCGAAGAGGCGCTGCGTGGCTTCGCCGGCGCGCTCGATGGTGGCGACCTCGAAGGCGTCGTCCTGGCGTTCGACCAGGTAGCCGTCGCGGGCGTTCTTCATCATCCGCAGGGCGAGCAGGTCGCCCTGTTCGTCCAGCTGGTATTCGAAATGGTCGCCAACGCGCCAGTGGGTCAGCAGGCGCGGCTCGGGCAGGGTGTCGAGCAGCGCCATGACCTCGCTATAGCCCATCTCGAGATGCTGCTGGGCCATGATGGCGAAGGTATCGCCGCTCTGCACGCTATAGGTCTGCCACTGCGGGACGAAGGGCTCGGTGGCGACGATCTCCTGGTCGAGAACGATCGGGCCCTCGTCGAACAGCGCGAGCTCGTCTTCGCTGACGTCCTCGTAGGAGGTGGCATCGGCGACCATGCCGTCATCGAGCTCGAGCATGCCGGCGGCGATGGTGCCGACGACCACGGCCATGTGCTGGGCACCCTCGTCGAGGCGAGCAACGTCGTCCACCTCCTGACCAGCGGGTGATGATGCGGCGGTCAGCGCTGCCGACTCGGCAGAATCGGCTCTGGCGGCGTCGATGAAGTTGACATCGACGACTTCCGAGGCGGTCAGTGCGGAGATCGGCACGTGGCCGCGGGTCGCATCCAGCGCTCGGTTGGCCTTGGCCAGGGCGCCGCTCACCGCGTCCTGCTTGGTGCTGAGCGCGGGCAGGCCGGGGCTGGCGTCGGCGTCGAGGGGAACGAGAACGGTATCGAGCGTCTGTCGATCACGCTGAACATCTTCGAAGGTAGTGAACACCTTCTGGGCTCCCAGCACGGTCACCATGGTAGCAACGGGTAACAGCAGCAGCTTGTGAGTGCGGGGTAGCGAATGAAGGATTCGCATCATGATAATTAAGGCCGTGACAGTTGAAGAAAGGAAACGGGAAAAAATGGCCTTAGAACCATACTCTATGACGTATGAGATGCCTAGTCTGTATGGATATACAGAAAAGGTCCCCAAGCGCCGTCACCGCGGTACTTAGCGAGAAAGTGACTGGGGCGTGAGGCCTGTTTTGCCGTTGGCCGACGGCGCTTGAAAGGATGGCGCCTGCCGACGATGTCCGCAAGTCAAATGGCCGAGTATTTTCGTCAAGTTTCCGTCGCTGCGTCACGTCTTATTGTTAGGTAAAGCTTATTTTGTTTGAGTCTCTGGGGTCGTTATTTTGATTAGAAGTATAAAAATAAGTCTTTTCTTTATATTTCCTTGTCGTTAATCCGCGTAGCGGAAATGTAAAAAAGCGTCGCAAGGCTGGCATCTCTGGTCGATTTTTTCGAAAATTCAGCGGCAAAATAGGCTGTCCTTATTCGAGGAATTCGACATGTCGCGTGTCACCCTGGCCCAATGGCAGATGCTGGCCGCCGTGGTCGACCACGGCGGTTTCGCGCGCGCCGCTGAAGCCGTCCACAAGAGCCCCTCGACCCTCAATCATGCGGTGCACAAGCTGGAGCAGCAGCTCGGCGTGCAGGTGCTGGAACCCGTGGGGCGTCAGGTGCGGTTGACCGAGGCCGGCGAGATGCTGCTGCGCCGGGCCCGCCAGCTGATCGAGAACGCCGATTCCCTGGAGGACGTCGCGAGTCGTCTGGCCGAAGGCCTGGAGGCGGAGATCGTGCTGGCCATCGACCAGATCTTTCCCCCGGATGCCTTGGCCCAGGCGCTGGAGGCCTTCTCCGAATCCTATCCCCACGTGCGGGTGCAATTGCACGAGACGGTGCTCAACGGGGGCCTCGAGATGCTGCAGGACGGCCATGCCGACCTGCTGGTCTCCGGCCTGGCCGCCAAGGGGTTTTTGGGCGAGCCGCTGGTGACTGTCGCCTTCCTCGCCGTGGCCCACCCCGACCATGAACTCCATTGCCTGGGGCGTGTGCTGGACCTGCGCGACCTGGAGCAGCACCGGCAACTCGTGGTGCGCGATTCCGCCCTGCGCCAGTCGTTGGATGCCGGCTGGCTGAAGGCCGAGCAGCGCTGGACGGTGAGCCATCTGGACACCTCCATCGACATGCTCGAGCGCAATCTCGGCTTCGCCTGGGTGCCCGAGACGCGCATCGCCGAGGCCCTGCAGGGGGGGCGCCTGGTGCCGTTGCCGCTGGCGGCGGGCGGCCGGCGCGAGGTGCCGATCCAGCTGATGCATCGCGACCAGGATCGCGCCGGGCCGGCCACCCGCGCCATGGCCCGCCACCTGCAGGAGGCCGTCCAGGCCTGTGCGCCCAGCGAGGAGGCTTGAAAAAATCGAATGAACGGGCGGAAAAAGTGCGCTTGAGCTTCGATTTTCTGGTCTTAAGCTGGAGGCAACGTTTCTCAACAGAGGAGGCCGTGATGGGACTCTTGATCGACGGGCAGTGGCATGATCAGTGGTACGACACCAAGCGGCACGGCGGGGAGTTCGTGCGGGAATCGGCGAAGCTGCGCGATTGGATCACCCCCGACGGCTCCCCCGGGCCCGATGATCAGCCGGGGCTGCCGGCCGAGGCGGGGCGCTACCACCTCTATGTCTCCCTGGCCTGTCCTTGGGCGCATCGCGCGCTGATCATGCGGCGCCTCAAGGGCCTGGAGGGGCTGATCGGCGTCTCCCACACCAGCCCGCTGATGCTCGATCAGGGCTGGAGCTATCACCGCGACGAGGGCTCCAGCGGCGATGCCGTCAACGGCGTCGACTACCACCGTGAGCTCTACACCCTCACCGACCCGCACTACACAGGCCGGGTGACCGTGCCGGCCCTGTGGGACAAGCAGCAGGGCCGCATCGTCAATAACGAGTCGGCTGACCTGCTCCGTATGCTCGGCGGCGCCTTCGATGGCCTCACCGGCAACCGGCTGGACCTCTATCCGGCCGACCTGCGCGAGACCATCGATGCCGTCAACGCCGACGTCTATGAGTACATCAACAACGGCGTCTACAAGTCGGGCTTCGCCACCGAGCAGGAGGTTTACGAGAAGCACGTGATAGCGCTGTTCTCGGCCCTCGACCGGCTCGAGGCGCGCCTCGCCGATTCCCGCTATCTGGCGGGCGAGTGGCTGACCGAGGCCGATATCCGCCTGTTCACCACCCTGGTGCGCTTCGATGCCGTCTATCACGGCCACTTCAAGTGCAACCTGCGGCGCATCGAGGACTACCCGAATCTCGCGAACTACCTGCGCGAGCTCTACCAGTGGCCGGGTATCGCCGAGACGGTGGACTTCGACCATATCAAGCGCCACTACTATTACAGCCACGACACCATCAACCCGACCCGCATCGTGCCCGCCGGCCCGCGCCTCGATCTCGAGCGGCCCCACGACCGCGAGCGCCTGCCGGGGCAGGGGATTCGCGAGAAGGAATAAGTGGCCACCGGGGTGGTTTGCGCGCGGCAGTGATCTAGCGTGACGTGGAGTGGTGCTGGGGACAGAGCGAAGCGGAGGTCTTTTTCCAGGGATGGAAAAAGTAGCGCCCAGGGAAGGGTTTACAGCGCCTCCGCGCAGCCTGTCGCCATAAAGCCGCTCCCGGCTGTTACCGGGCCAACCAGCGGCACAAGTCGCAGAACCGGATTCAGCGATGTGGGTTCTTGGCCAGCCAGCGATCCAGGGCGTTGGCGAACTCGCGCCGGTCGGCGTCGGAGTAGCCGCTGGGGCCGCCGGTATGCTCGCCGCTGGCGCGCAGCGTCTCCATGAAGTCCCTCATCTGTACCCGCGCGCGGATGTTGTTGGCATCCAGCGCCTCGCCGCGGGTGGTCATGACCCGCGCCCCGCGCTCGATGGCCTCCAGGGCCAGCGGCAGGTCCGAGGTGATCAGCAGATCGCCCTTGGTCAGGCGCTCGACGATCTCGTTATCGGCGGCGTCGAAGCCCTGGCTCACCGCGAGGCCCCTGACCCATTTCGAGGGCGGCAGCGGCACGGTGTGGTTGGCCACGAACCAGGTCGGGGTGGCGGTGCGCTCGGCAGCGCGGACGATGATCTCGCGGGCTACCCGGGGGCAGGCGTCGGCATCGACCCAGAGGCTCGGCATGAAGGGCTCCTGAAGAGGTGGAACGAATAAGGCTGGCCAGGTCACCGCGACGATGGTAGCATGCGCGCTCCTCGCATGTGTTGACCCCACCATCATGACGACGCGACCTCCTCCTTACCGGAGAGGCAAGCGCCGAAGCGGGAAGCCCAGCAGCTAGAGCTGTGCCTCACGCGTTCGAATTGTGTAGATGGAGCGCCACCGAGATCCGCCACACGGGCGAGATCGGCGCCAACGGTCGCCACAGCGGCTCATGCGGCCATCGATTGCGATGGCATGGGCCGAATGCCAGGTGCGACCGGCGTCCCCGACTCCGATTTATGCTCTGCTCCGTCGCCTTCGGGCTGAATGGTTGGCAGGGTGCCTTGATGGCTTGACCGCGTCAGGGGCGCCACCGATGTTATTTGCCGGCGATGCCGGCCTACCAAGGTGTGATTCATGACCTCGACTTCTGTCGTCTCGCCGACCTTCGGCGAACTGGCCCTGCTGCCTGCCGTTCTTACTGCTGTTGAATCCCAGGGTTACACGACCCCGTCGCCGATCCAGGCGCAGACCATTCCCGCGCTGCTGGAAGGCCGCGACATGCTGGGCCAGGCCCAGACCGGCACCGGCAAGACCGCTGCCTTCGCTCTGCCGCTGCTCTCTCGTCTCGAGCTGACGCGTCGTGAGCCCCAGGTGCTGGTGATGGCGCCCACGCGGGAACTGGCTCAGCAGGTGGCCGCCTCCTTCAGCAAGTACGGTCAGAACCTCAAGGGCCTTGAAGTCGCCACTCTGTGTGGTGGTCAGGAATATCGCGAGCAGCTCTCCGCCCTGCGCCGTGGCGCCCAGGTCGTGGTCGGCACCCCGGGTCGCATCATCGATCACCTGGATCGTGGCAGCCTCAAGCTCGACGGCCTCTCCGCGCTGGTGCTCGACGAAGCCGACGAGATGCTGCGCATGGGCTTCATCGATGACGTCAAGCGCGTGGTCGCCGATACCCCCAAGAACGCCCAGCGGGTCTTCTTCTCCGCGACCCTGCCGACCGAGATCGAGCGCATCGTCAATCGCTATCTCGTCGATCCGGTCAAGGTGGCCATCGAGGCCAAGGTCGGCACCGCGGCCAGCATCGAGCAGCGCATGGTGCGGGTCGACGGTGGTGCCAAGCAGGAGGCGCTGGCGCGTATCCTCGAGGTCGAGCCCGTCGACGGCGCCATCGTCTTCGTGCGTACCCGGGCCGCCTGCACCACCCTGATGGAGCAGCTCTCCGCCCGTGGCATGAGCGTCGCCAGCCTCTCCGGTGACCTGGACCAGAGCCTGCGTGAGCGCACCATCCAGCGCCTCAAGCGTGGCAAGGTCGACGTGCTGATCGCCACCGACGTGGCCGCCCGCGGCCTCGACGTGCCGCGCATCACCCACGTCATCAACTATGACCTGCCGCAGGATGGCGAGGCCTATACCCACCGCATCGGTCGTACCGGCCGTGCCGGTCGTACCGGTATCGCGATCACCTTCGTCGGCTTCCGCGAGGGCCGCAAGGTGGGCTGGCTCGAGCAGGCCACCGGCCAGAAGATGAGCGAGATGCCGCTGCCCGACGAGGCCGCCATTCGCGCCCATCGCGACGAGATGTTCCACCAGCGCGTGGTCGCCGCCCTGACCGCCGGTGCCGACGAGCAGCGCGCCTTGATCGAGCGCCTGGTCGAAGAGGGTCACGACCCCATCGAGCTGGCCTGCGCCTTCTCGCGCATGGCACGTGCCGACGAGGCGCCCATCGGTCGCCTGCAGGCGCCCCGCGCCGAGCGCACTAACGACCGCAACGCCCGTGACGCCAAGCCGAAGCGTCGCGACAGCGCGCCGCGTGAGGGCATGACCCGCTACCGCGTCGCCGTGGGCCACCAGGACGGCGTCAAGCCGGGCCAGTTGGTCGGCGCCCTGGCCAACGAAGGCGGCATCGAGGGTAACCGGATAGGTCGCATCGACATCCGCACCGCCTTCTCGGTGGTCGAGCTGCCGAGCTCGCTGCCGGAGAGCATCCTGGCCAAGATGGGCCGGGCCCGCGTCGCCGGTCGTCCGCTGGAGATCAGCGAGGACAAGGGCGCACCCGAGCGTGCTCCGCGTCGTCGTCGTGACGACGAGGCACCGGTGAAGCGTCGCGAACGGGCCTGAGCCCGGCTAGCGTCGCCGCCCCGGGTGTCACACGACACCTGAGGGCAGGACGACGTCGGTGACCATGGCAGGCCGGGGATCCCCCCGGCCTGCTTGTCGTTGATGACATAGAAAGAGGAATGATACGAGCATGTGGAAGCGCTTGCCGTTCCGGCTGCGGGGCTACCTGATCACCATGACCGGGGTGCTGCTGCTCTCGCCGGATGCCCTGCTGGTCAAGGGGACCGGCGTATCGCCGGTCACTTTCCTGTTCTGGCGTGGCCTGCTGCTGGGCATCGTGCTGCTGATGATCGCCCTTGCGCGCTATGGTCGTCGCCTGCCCGAGGCGATCCGCGCCTGCGGGCCCGCCGCCTGGTGGTGTCCGCTGGCCTTCGCCGCCAGCGGCTGGGCCTTCGTCATCGCCAACCGCTTCACCTCGGCGGGTAACGTGCTGGTGATGATGAACCTGGCGCCCCTGGTGGCCGGGCTGATCGGCCTGGTGTTCTTCCGGCAGCGGCTGCGCCGCCAGACCTGGGTGGTGATCGCCATCTGCGTCGGCGGGGCCAGCCTGATGGCCGCCGGCGAGATGGGGCAGGGCAGCCTGCTGGGGCTCGGTGTGGCGCTGTTCGTGCCGATCTCCATCGCCATCAACACCACCGTGGCCAGCGCCCAGAAGGGCGAGCGTCGCCGCGGCATCGACACCACGGTGATCCTGCCGCTGGGCTGTCTGGCGATGCTGGTGCCGGCCGTCCTGTTCGGCGGTATGGCGCTGCCTCCGGCCGAAGACGTGCCGCTGCTGGCGATCATGGCGCTGTTCCTGCCGGCCGCCTACTTCCTGATCCAGACCGGGACTCGCTACCTGCCCGGCGCTGAGGTCAGCCTGGTGATGCTGCTGGAGACCCTGCTCGGCTCGCTGCTGGTGTGGTGGTGGGTCGGCGAGGTGCCCACGGACCTGGCGCTGATCGGCGGCGGCATCATCGTCGTGACCATGATGGCAAGCTCCCTGCGTGACCTGCATCGCCAGCGTCGCAAGGCCGTCGAAGGAGCCCCGGACATCGGGCGCATCCAGCAGAGGGCCCTGGAGGACGAGGCGCCGGCCGGCGAGTCGGCCGAGGTGTCACGTCGCTAGGCCCTTGCCGCTAGCCCCTTGTCGCTAGGCCGGCTGCCATGACATGACAACGCCCCCGCACCGTCTGGTGCGGGGGCGTTTTTATGCAGTGGTCTTTTTCGAGACGCGATCCTGCTCGAGCGCTAGCGCGCCCGGGGCTCAGGCTACGCTGGGCGTGCGCGCGAGCCGCTCGGCGAAGCGGGCCAGCAGACCGCCGGCCTCGGGGGTGGGCATGACCGCGGCCAGCAGCGCCTCGGGCTCCTCTCCCTGGGCGTCGAGGGCCTCGCGCTGGTGGGCGAGATAGGCCCGCATCACCGCGGCGCTGAACTCCGGGTGGAACTGCACGCTCCACTGCCGCGGCCCGTGGCGCAGCGCCTGGAAGGGGTCGTGGTCGTTGTCGGCCAGCACCTCGGCGCCCGGCGGGGCGGTCAGCACCGACTGGGAATGCGTCAGCTGGGCCGGGAAGGCCGCCGGCAGGGTGCCGACCTCGCGGCCGTCCGGGTGGTAGCCGCTCTCGCCGCCGAAGGCCGCCGCCATCAGCTGGTGGCCATAGCAGACGCCGAGCATGGCGACGCCGCGGTCGCGGGCATCGACGAGCCAGGGCTTGAGCGCCTCGCTCCAGGGTTCGGCCTCGCTGACCATGGCGTGGGAGCCGGTGATCAGCACGCCGTCCTCGGCCGCCGGCAGCGGCGGGACGCCCTCGGTGCGGGCATCGTGGACCGTCAGGGTGAGGTCGCGGCCGGCTTCGGCCATCGGGGCGAGGGCGGCGAGGAAGAAGTCCTCGAAGTCGCCGTGGTCGCGGATTACGTCGGCGAAGCTGTCACCGGTCTTGACGATCATCAGGCGCGGCATGGGGGCTCCAGGCGAGGGCAGGAAGCCGGCATTCTACTTTCGTTGTAGCCGCTCGCCCAGTGCCGCCATGAATCGCGTGCCCGACTCGAGCTGCTCGATATCGATGTATTCGTCGGGCTGGTGGGCCTGGCCGATGCTTCCCGGGCCGCAGATTACCGTGGGCAGCCCCTCGCGCTGGAACTGGCCGGCCTCGGTGGCGTAGGCCACGGCGCCGGCAGGGCGCTCGTCGAGCAGCTCGCGGCAGAGCCCCAGCACCTCGGCGTTATTGTCGTCGGCCAGCGCCGGCACCGTGGTGTTGAGCGCCTCGGTGACGATGCCGGCCTCCGGCGCGCGCTGTCGCATCGAGGCCTCGAGCTCGGCGGCGCTGGCGTTCACGCGCCCCAGCAGATCCTCGAAGCGGTCGCTCGGCAGGTGGCGAATCTCCCACTCGAACGAGCATTCCCGAGCCATGATGTTGATCGCCGTGCCGCCCTGGATCTTGCCCACGTGCAGGCTCGAGTGCACGACGTTGAAGGCCTCGTCGACGCGGCCCTCGGCGCGCAGCTCGGCCATCACGTCCTCGATGCGGGTCACCAGGCGCGCGGCCACGTGGATCGCCGAGACCCCCTGATTGACCTGGCTGGAGTGGGAGGCGCGGCCGGTGACGGTGGTGCGCAGGTTGGTGGCGCCCTTGTGGGCCACCACCGGGTGCATCATGGTCGGTTCGCCGACGATCACCGCCGCCGGGCGCGGGTGATCGGCGAGCAGTGACTCGATCATGCGCGGGGCGCCGATGCAGCCCACCTCCTCGTCATACGAAAGAGCCAGCCAGATCGGCGTTTCGAGCTGAAGGCCCGCCCAGCGCGGCACCTCGGCCAGCGCGCAGGCGATGAAACCCTTCATGTCGCAGGTGCCGCGGCCATAGAGGCGACCGTCGCCCTTGTCGATCAGCGTGAACGGATCGGTGGACCAGGGCTGGCCGTCTACCGGCACCACGTCGGTATGGCCGGAGAGCACCACGCCGCTCGCCACATTCGGCCCGATGCGCGCCAGCAGGTTGGCCTTGCGGCCATCGTCGCTCTCGATGCGCCAGTGCTCCACGCCGTGCTCGTCCAGATAGCCCTCCACGAAGGCGATCAGGTCCAGGTTCGAATCCCGGGAGACGGTGGCAAAGCCCACCAGGCGATCGAGTAGCTCGGCGGCGGTCATGGCGCACTCCTTGATAACGATGATCGAAAGCCTATCACGGCAGCCCGGGCGGGAGCGCGTCCGGCTGGACCCTCGGCGTACCGGGATGGTCAGATGGCCGGCTGGCTGCGCGAGCGGCATGTCACCCACTCAGACGGGGAGGACCCCATGACGGATCAGCAGTGGAGATCGCATTGGATCGAGCGGTGTATCGAGCGGGCCGCCGACAACGCCGCCCGTGGCCAGGCGCCGTTTGCCGCCCTGGTCGTGAAGGATGGCATTCTCATCGGCGAGGGTGTGAACGACGTGAAGGCCACGCAAGACCTGACCGGCCATGCCGAGATCCGCGCCCTGCAGGCCGCGGCCGATCACCTGGGCACGCGGCGGTTGGCCGGGTGTGTGCTCTACACCAGCTGTGAGCCGTGCCCCATGTGCTTGGGCGCCATCTACTGGAGCGGCATCACCGAGGGCTATTTCGCGCTCTCCGTCGCCGAGCAGGCGGCCTTCGACGACCTGCCCGAGTTTCAGTACGCAGAGTTCCGCCGAGCGCCCCACGAGCGCCGGGTGCGGATGGTGCAGGCGACACCCGACGACGTGGATACACGACGCCCGTTTCGCGTCGGCTGAGGCGCCTCAGTCGATCCTCACGCGTCCGAGGGCGTGAGGGACGCCACTGGCTGGTATCCCCCGGCGATCAGGCGCTCGGCCAGGGCGGCGATATGCGCCGGGCTGACCTCGCAGCAGCCGCCCACGATGGTCGCGCCCTGTTCGATCCAGCGACAGGCATGTTCGGCATAGCCCGCGGGATCCAGGTCCTCGCGCGTCTCCAGCGCCTCCACCGTGCCGCCGGGCGCGAGATCCGCCGCCGCCGTGAAGCCGTTGGCGTAGCCGCCGAACGGCACGCCGAGATCGGCCAGCTCGTCCATGGCGGTGGTGACCGCCTCGGGCACCGAACAGTTGACCAGCACCGCCTCGGCGCCGGCCGCCACCACCGCCCGCGCGGCCTCGACCAGCGGCTCGCCGGAACGCAGACGCGTGCCGTCGGTGTCGTCCACCGTGAAGGCGACCCACACCGGGGCGCCGTGCTCCACCGCCGCGCGGGTCGCGGCCAGCGCCTCGCGGGCCAGCGTCATGGTCTCGCAGATAAAGAGGTCGACCCCCTCGGCCTGGACCTGCACCAGCTGGCGATATTCGTTCAGGCAGGTGGCGTCGTCCGGCACGACCTCAGAGTGATAGCTCGCCACCAGCGGCGGCAGGCAGCCCGCGATGCGCACCGCCCGACCGCTCTGCTCGCGGGCCTGGCGAGCGGCGTTCAGAGCGGCGGCCTGCAGCGGCTCGAACATGGCGGGCTCGCCGTCGCGGGCCAGGCGCTGCGGTGTGGCGCTGTAGTTGTTGGTGGTGATGATCCCGGCGCCGGCGTCGATGAAGTCGCGGTGGGCGGCGGTGACCAGTTGCGGTTCGTCCAGCATGACCTGCGCGGACCACAGCGGAGAGGCGGGGCGATCGCTGCGCCGCCTGAGCTCCTGTCCCATGCCTCCGTCCAGCAGCACTATGCGATGTTGTTCAGCGCTCATCCGATCACCGTCCTTCTTTGAATAGCCAATGCGTGGTTCTTTGTGTGGCAAATGCATGGAGTGGCACATGCATGCTCAGCCGGGCTGCCGCTCGATGACCCCGGCCGTGCCAGTGTGCCTGCTCTAGCCGTTGTCTGCTCGAGCGTCTGTCCGGTCAAGGGTCTGTCGGCTCGGGGAGGATCATTCAGGGCGCATACGCGACGATATCGTCGGGCTCGACCCAGCCGAGCGAGAGGCCGACGGTGTAGAAACTGGTCACGGAAAACTCGTGGATCTCACCTGCCGTGTGCGCCACGGTAATGCCGCCGCAGAGCTGCCGGCAGCCGGCCTTGGTGACCTCCTGCAGCAGGGCGAAGTCACGAAAGTAGTCCTTCAGGGGGCCCTTGCCGAGGCCGTGGCGGCGCTGATTCTTGCGCTCGATGTCGCGCTCCACGGTCGTCTCGAGCCGCGCCGTCGCATCAGGCTGGCGGGCATTCAGTAGCCGAGCGAGCTGGGAATAGCGCAGCTCCAGGATCACGTTGTCGCGATCCGCGTTGGGCGCGTGGTAATCGGCGATCGCCTCATCCAGGCAGACCAGGCCCCGGGCCAGCTTGAACTCGGAGGCCACCCGCGGCGTGATGGCCGAGATGCCGCGGGCTTCCAGGGGGTCGCCCTGGGTCACGATGAGCGCCGGCTTATCCAGGCGGCGTTTCGCCCAGTGCGACCGCAGCCGCCGAGCCACGGTGGCGGCGACCTCCGCGGGGTCGCGCCTGTCGTGGCTGCCCATGCCCTCGATCACCACGGGGTGATATTGGCTCAGTGACAGCAGCGAATCGTGACGCAAGGTGCTCTACCCATCGGACGGTGAAACAGCGTCACATCCTATCGCATGGCCTGTGCTTATGCCCTGCGCTCATGCCCTGCGCTGGTGCAGGCGGCGGCGGACCAGCACCAGGGGAGTGACCTCGCCGCGCAGCCACGGCCCCAGCAGGCGCATGGAGAAGGGGATGAACACGAAGACCATCACCGGCGTGAGCATCAGGGTGGAGATCAGCACACGCGGCAGCAGCGGCAGGGGCGCGATCACCTCGCCGAACAGCGCCTGAAACACCAGCGAGACCGGGAAGAAGGCCAGCCAGATGGCGATCGCCTGTTTCCAGCGCGGCGGCGCCTGGCCGGTGGCGTCCTGGAACCAGCCCTCCAGGCCGGTGGCGCGGTGCTCCTGGGGCGCCTCGAAGAGCCCCTCGCCGCGGGCCAGCCAGGCCCGGCGCGAGGCGGAGTGCTCCCAGGCGGCCAGGGTCTCGGCGTCGCGGAAGCGGAAGATGAGCTGATACTCGTCCTCGCCGGGCGGCGGGGCCAGCACGCCGGAGCCCAGGTAGCCGGTGAAGTCGCAGGCCAGCTCGCGGCCCTCTTCCAGCCAGGCGCTGAAGTCCTGGTAGCGGCCGCGGGCCACGCGGCGCGCCACCATCAGGGTAACCGGATCGGATGACATCGGGTTGCTCCTCGTTCGTTCGGTGCCCGGGTAGGGCGCCGTGATCAGTCGGGCCGGGTAGGCCCTCATGACGTCATAGGCAAGAAGCATACCAGATGGTCGCTTAGGTGGAGTGATATGGCCTGCATGGAAGGTCATAAGGCAGCGTTTTGTTCTGCATGAATGACCTTGCACGGCGAACCGAGCGTTTCTGCGTCTCGGGCGGGCGTGCGCGCCTTAACGCGCCCTAAAAAGCGCCGCCAAAATTGCAATCTCGATGCCGCAAGGCATGATGGGGGCCAACCCCACCTTTATCCTTTCAGCTTTCTATCCATTCAGGTCAGGATCCGATGACATCAGCGCTTCAGCACCACCATGGGCGACTCATCGAGCCGGATAGCCACGTGCAGGGCTTTCGCAAGGCGCGCGATGCGCGGCGCACCGAACTGGTGGAGGACTACATCGAGCTGATTTCGGACCTGATCGCCGATAGCGGCGAGGCCAGGCAGATCGATATCGCGCGTCGTCTCGGCGTCGCCCAGCCCACCGTGGCCAAGATGCTCAAGCGCCTGGTGGAGGAGGGTCTGATCGTCAAGCGCCCCTACCGGGGGATCTTCATGACCGAGGCGGGGGAGCGCCTCGCCGCCGAGAGCCGGCGGCGACACCGCATCGTCGAGGCCTGCCTGCGCAAGCTGGGGGTCGGCGCCGAGACCGCGCGCCTCGATGCCGAGGGCATCGAGCACCACGTCAGCGGCGAGACCCTGGCGGCCTTCGAGCGCTTTCTCGACGACGGCTGAACCGCCTTCGCGCGTCGCAGAGGCGGACGCCGTGCCGCCGGACCGCGCCACTTCAAGCACGACAGGACGCCATCACGACGAGGCCACCGAGAGGGTGGTGGGATCGGGAGGCGATCTGTGCTCTCCTGTCGTATAGCAAAGGCTATATTGATGATCATGATGGATGAGCATGGTGGTCACGTTCACGGGGAAAGGCATATGAAACGCTGGAAGATGACACTGGGCATGCTGGTGCCGCTGGCACTGAGCGGTCAGACGATGGCGGCAGAGCCGCCGGTGACCACCGTGACCACCATCGGCATGATCGCCGACGTGGCCGCCCGGGTGGGCGGCGAGTGTGCCGACGTCTCGGCCATCATGGGGCCCGGGGTCGACCCCCACCTCTACCAGGCCAGCGCTCGGGACGTGGCGACCCTGCAGAAGGCCGAGCAGATCTTCTACTCGGGCTACTCCCTGGAGGGCCAGCTCGGCAACGTGCTGGCACGCTTCGCCGATATCACGCCCACGGTGGCGGTGGCGCCGTCCTCCATCGACACGGCGAGCCTGATCACCGTGCAGGACGTCTACGGCATCGACCCGCACCTGTGGATGGACGTCTCGCTGTGGGCCCGGATCATTCCCACCCTCGCCGAGGCCTTCGTCGCGGCGCGCCCCGACTGCGAGGCGGCCATTCAGGCCAACGCCGACGCCTACGACACCCAGCTCGAGGCGCTGCACGGCTGGATCGAGGAGAGCATCGCGACGATTCCTGAGGCGCAGCGCATCATGGTCACCGCCCACGACGCCTTCAACTACTACGGCCGCGCCTACGGCATCGAGGTGGCCGGCATCCAGGGCATCAGCACCGAGACCGAGACCGGGGTGGCGGATATCCGTCGCATGACCCAGGTGGTGATCGAGCGCGAGGTGCCCGCGGTGTTCATCGAGAGCACCATCAATCCGCGCACCGTCCAGGCGGTGATCGATGCCGCCCGCGACCAGGGTCACGCCGTGGAGATCGGCGGCCAGCTCTACTCGGACGCCATGGGCGAGGCGGGCACCGCCGGCGGCACCTATATCGGCATGCTCCACGCCAATACCCGGCATATCGTCGAGGCGCTTGGCGGCGAGCTGGCCCCGCTGCCCGCGCCCCTCGAGGCCTGGGCCGAACGCTGGGACATCCCCGCTTCCTGATCGCCTGACGGCCGCCGCTATTGGAGTCTGCCATGACGCTACACGAACCGGATCTGGCCCTGCACGTCGAGGACCTGACCGTGAGCTACCACAGCAAGCCGGTGCTGTGGGACATCGACTTCGACGTGCCGCCCGGAGTGATGGCCGCCATCGTCGGCCCCAACGGCGCCGGCAAGAGCACCCTGATCAAGAGCGTGCTGGGGCTGGTGCCCACGGTAGCGGGGCACGTCACCCTGCACGGCCGTCCCTACAAGGCGCAGCGCCGCCGGGTCGGCTACGTGCCGCAGCGCTCCAGCGTCGACTGGGATTTCCCCACCACCGCGCTCGACGTGGTGACCATGGGGCTCTACGGCCGGCTGGGCTGGCTGCGCCGCCCCGGGCGTCGCGAGCGCGACGAGGCGATGGCGGCGCTGGAGCTGGTCGGTATGCAGGACTTCGCCAAGCGCCAGATCAGCCAGCTCTCCGGCGGCCAGCAGCAGCGGGTGTTCCTGGCCCGAGCCCTGGTGCAGAAGGCCGACGTCTACTTCCTCGACGAGCCCATGGCCGGCGTCGACGCCACCACCGAACGCGCCATCGTCGATATCCTTCGCCGCCTGCGCGACGAGGGCAAGACGGTGATCGTGGTGCACCACGACCTGCAGACGGTGCGCAGCTACTTCGACTGGCTGCTGATCCTCAACGTGCGGGTCATCGCCCAGGGGCCGGTCGCCGAGGTCTACACCGCCGACCACCTGCGCAAGGCCTACGGCGGCCAGATCGCCCTGCTCGACCAGGGCACCTTCCTCTCCGGTGAAGCGGTCGCCGAGGCCGCGGAGCGAGCCGGATGACGCTTGTCGAGCTGCTCTCCGACTACACCATCCAGAACGTCGTCGCCGGGGCGGCCCTGCTGGGGCTGGTCAGCGGCGTGCTGGGCAGCTTCGCGGTGCTGCGCCAGCAAAGCCTGCTCGGCGACACCATGTCCCATGCGGCACTGCCCGGGGTCTGCCTGGGCTTCATCATCGCCGGCACCCGGGAGATCGGCAGCATCCTGCTCGGGGCGCTGGCCACCGGCGCGCTGGCCGCCCTGGTGATGCTGCTGCTGACGCGCATGAGCCGGCTCAAGACCGACGCCGGCCTCGGCATCACCCTGAGCGTCTTCTTCGCCATAGGCGTGGTGCTGCTGACCCATATCCAGGGCATGAACAACGCCTCCCAGGGCGGGCTCGACGCCTTCCTGTTCGGCCAGGCGGCGGCGACCCTGCGCTCCGACCTGTGGATCATGGGCGGCATCACCGCCGTGGCCCTGCTACTGGTGGCGGCGCTGTGGAAAGAGTTCAAGCTGGTCTCCTTCGACCCCGAGTTCGCCACCTCCCTGGGCCTGCCGGTGGCCTGGCTTGAGGTGCTGCTCACGGTGATGGTGGCGCTGGCCGTGGTGGTCGGCCTGCAGATGGTCGGCGTGGTGCTGATGGCGGCGATGATCATCGCCCCGGCGGTGGCCGCCCGCCAGTGGAGCCGCTGCCTCGAGGACATGGTGCTGCTCGCCGCGCTGATCGGCGTGGCCGGCGGGGTGTTCGGCGCCCTGATCAGCGCGCTCTCCCGGGGGCTCGCCACCGGGCCGCTGATCATCCTCAGCGTCTCCAGCGTGGTGCTGGTGTCGATGACCCTGGCGCCGGAGCGCGGCTTCCTGTGGGAGGCGGTGCGCCGCGTGCGCGCGCGGCGTCGGCTGCGCTATCAGCAGGTGCTGACCACCCTCTACCGGCTCGCCGTGCACCACGCCGACCCGGACTATCGCTCCGAGCAGGGCATGCTCGACACCTACCACGGCCAGCGCACCCGCGCGGTACTGCGCCAGCTGATGCGCCGCGGCCTGGTTGAAGGGCGTGACACGCCGTCCGATGAGCCGGGGCCGCCCCGGCGCTGGGTGCTGACCCCGGCGGGGATCGACGAGGCCGAACGAGTGCTGGAATCGCTTGGCCGGGAGAACGCCTGATGCTCGCTGCACTGCTCGACAACGTGGCCCTGCAGATCATGCTGGTCGGCGCCCTGGTGGGCATCGCCTCTACCCTGGTGGGCACCTTCCTGGTGCTGCGCGGCACCAGCATGCTCTCCGACGCCATCGGCCACTCCATCGTCTTCGGCATCGTCATCGTCTGGCTGCTGACCCACCAGCAGAGCGGCCCCGTGCAGATCCTCGGCGCCGCCCTGGCCGGCGTGCTGACGGTGTTTCTCACCGAGCTGCTGGTCAGTACCCGGCGGGTCAAGAAGGACGCCGCCATCGGCCTGGTCTTCCCGGTGCTGTTCTCGATCGGCGTGCTGCTGATCAACCTCTATGCCCGGGACGTACACATCGACACCCACACCGTGCTGCTCGGCGAGATCGGCTTCGTGTGGCTCGATACCGTGACCCTCGGCGACTACCGGGTGCCGCGCTCGCTGCTCTCCATGGGCGCCATGACGCTGCTCAACGCCGCCTTCGTGGTGCTGTTCTTCAAGGAGCTCAAGCTCGCCACCTTCGACGAGGCGCTGGCCCGGGCCCTGGGGCTGGCGCCGGGCGTGCTCTTCTACGGCCTGCTGCTGCTGACCAGCGGCACCGCCGTGGCGGCCTTCGATGCCGTGGGGGCGGTGCTGTTCGTCGCCTTCGTCATCGTGCCGCCCTCGACGGCCTACCTGCTCACCGACCGGCTGTGGCTGATGTTCCTCTACGGCATCGCGGTCTCCATCGCCTCGAGCGTCAGCGGCTACGCCCTGGCGGTGGCCTGGGACGTCTCGATCGGCGGCATGATGGCGGTGATGACCGGGGTCTTTTTGATGCTGGCCTTCCTCGCCGGGCCGCGTTACGGCCTGGTCGCCCAGCTGCTGCGCCGCCGTGGCCAGCGCCGTCACAACGAGATCCGCACCCTCGCCGTGCACCTCTATAACCACGAGGGCGGACCGGAGCAGGGCGAGGAGAACGTCATCCGCGCCCTGCGCGAGCACCTGCGTTGGGACGCCGCCAAGGCCGGCCGGGTGGTGCAGCGCAGCAGCGACCGGCGCCTGATCGTGCGCGAGGGCGAGGCCCTGCGCCTCACCCCACAGGGCCGCGAGATGGCCCGGGAGATCCTCGACCCCAGCGGCCGCTCGGCCGCATAACGCCCTTCCTGAGGGTGTGCTGCTCTTAGGGAAGCCCGCCCTTGTGGAAGCGCTGCTTGCAGCGCGATGGGCGCCGCAGGCGCCTGGTTGTGCCGATGGCGCCGTCCGGCCAGCGTCGGCGCCCGCAGCGAAAGTAAAATAGCGGAGCTCGTTATTTTATTTTCGCTCTGAAATTAAAATAAGCTGCCGGCTCCACGCGATCCTCGGCACCAGTCACCGAGGGAGATCGAACTGGCAGCTGCGGCTTGGAAATGTGTCCGCTCTCACTTGACCAGAACACTGCGCGCTGCACTGTAGGGAAGGCACGATGAAGGCGTTTTCACTTGGGCAATGTCTTGGGCGAGGCCGGCAAGGCGCTGCTGGCGCGGATCAAGGCGGAGAAGAAAAAGCTGAAACCGGTGAGGAAACAGTGGGACGGCAGAAAGGCAATGGCGGCGACATGATGCAACAGGATGAGCTGGAACTCCTCTCTGATCGACAGCTGCGCAGTCTTGCCGGTGAGGCCGCCTTTGGCCGCGGCGTGGAGTATTACCGTGAGGGCATGGTGGTCGGCTGGCACAAGAGCGGCACTACCATCACCGCCGATGTGGAGGGCAGCGAGCGCTACCGCGTGATCCTGACACTCAACAAGCGCGGCCTGGATGGCGGCTGCGACTGTCCGGCCTCCGAGGGTATCGATTTCTGCAAGCACTGCGTGGCGGTCGCCCTGTGTTACCGGTCGAATGAGGCCGAGCAGGCGCGCCTGACGGAAGGTGACGCCGGAGACCGCATCCAAGCCTACCTGCAGCAGATGGACAAGCCGTCGTTGATCGAGGCGCTGCTGTCGGTCATCGAGCAGGACCCGGTGCTGCGCCAGCAGTGGTCGCTGCGGGCCGATGCGGTGCTCGGCGTGCTCGATCATAAGGCGCTGAAGAAACGCATTACTGCGGCCTTTCCCCTAAACCGTGATCTGTACCGTTACGGCCAGGTGAGCGCCTACTTCACGAGGGCGGAGGCCGTCGTCGAGCAGCTCGCCGAACAGGCGGCGCAGCTGCCGGCGGGAAAGTGTTTGACCCTTGTGGACTATGCGCTGTCGCGCCTGTCTCGGGCGCTGGAGACCATCGACGATTCCGGCGGCTTTCGCTTCCACTGTGAGCAGACTTTGCATGACCTGCACGTCAGCACCGTCCGGCGCCTCGACTGGTCGCCCGACAAGCTGGCGAATTACCTCTATGACAAGGCCTTTGGTGGCAGCGAGGATAGCTATCCGTCGATTCCCGACGCCTATGCCGAGGCGCTGGGCGAGGCGGGCATGGCGGCCTATCACGCCTGCCTGCAGCGCGCCTGGGACGATCTTCCGGCCCTGCCAGAAAAGTCCGGCTGGATGATGAAGTATCGCTATATTCGTCTGCGCGATCCCTTGCTCAAGTGTGCCGAGGCCGCCGGCGATCTGCCCGCCATGTTGGCGCTCTACCAGAAAACCGCCAGCGATGAGCGCGACTGCCTGGATGCCGCCGAGCTGTGTATTGCACACAATGCCTGGGGCGAGTTGGCGACCTGGCTGGCGCGAGCGAAACGGGCGGCGTCCCACCAGTTTCCTCACCAGCAGGTGGAACGTCAGCGGCTCGAGGTGCGCCTGCACCTTCAGCGTGGCGAGGCGGAGACGGCTGCGGCACTACAATGGGAGATCTACCAGCAGACGCGGCAGCTGGCGGATTACCGCCGGCTGGCGGCCTTGGAGGACGAGCACCATCTGGCCATCGATTATCGCCAGCGCGCTCACGACTGGCTGGTGGAAGGTCTAGATCAGACGCCTCAGCTACCCTTCGGCTGGGGCCCGCGGATGGTCGACAGCCTGCTGGAGCTCTATCTGTTCGAGGGTCGCCTCAACGAGGCCCAGGCCTTGTGCGCCGAGCGGGCGGTATTGCCCACGCTGCTGCATCAGCTGGCGCAGGCGCTGAAGCATTTCGACGAGAGCCTGCCGATATACCTGCGCCTGGTCCGCCATGAGGTTCGCAAGACCAACAACCAGGCCTACCGAGATGCCATCGCCCTGTTGCAGGAGCTGCGGGGCACGTTGGATTCCTCGTCTCAGCGCGAGGCCTTCGAGGAATCGCTGACGCAGCTGCGAACGGAGTTCAAGCAGAAGCGTAATTTCATCAAGTGGCTGGGCGAGGCCTTCCCCGACTGAGCGGCGACGCATGCCCCAATCAGGGGCGCCGCCGCCTGTCGCCTCACTCCCGTCCCCGGTTGGGTGTGCCCCCTACTGAGAGCGTCTCGTACCCGACCCATGCGGGCATCTCCCGCGCGGGGTACCAGCGGGGCTACAGAAGGCTGCGCCGGCCGGCGTTCTATGTCTGCGCGACCTTCGCATCTCTGGCCCTCAGGCCGCTTTGGTGGCAGGCTGGTTGGTAACGAAACGTTGCAAGATGCTACCGATTGCCGGCTGATCGGGCCGATATGCAGGGATAAGACGATGATCCTTAAGGAAAAGGATGCCTACTCAAACGGCGACGGCCGCGGCGGCGACGAGCGCGCCTTCTACGGCCACAAGCAGGAACAGGACGTCGCCTTCCAGCTGCGCCGCGAGTTCGGCGAGCACAAGCAGATCCACGTCATCAACGACCTGCGCCTCGGGCACCGCGGCGAGCGGGCGCAGATCGATCACCTGATTCTCCACCCCTGCGGCTTCATCATCGTCGAGTCCAAGAGCATCGTCGGCGAGGTCACGGTCAATGCCGCCGGTGAGTGGTCGCGCAGCTACCAGGGCAACTGGATGGGGATGCCGTCGCCGATTCGCCAGGCGGAGCTTCAACAGTCGCTATTGCATCATCTGCTGCGTGACAATGTGGAGAGACTCGTCGCCAAGATCCTTGGCGTGCAGACCCAGGTAGGCGGGCGCGATTGGCAGGTGCTCTGTGCCGTCTCCAGCACCGCCATCTTGCATCGCGACAAGATGCCCAGGAAGGTCGCCGCCCGAGTAGTGAAGACCGAGTTCCTGGCCCAGAAGGTCAAGGATATCGTCGGCAATATCACCATCGCGCTCATCAAGGGCAAGCCCAAGTTTTCCAAGCGGGAGCTCGCCAATATCGGCAGCTTCCTGCTCGAGCATAGCGCCCAAGTGAGCACCCCCTCGGCCAGCAGCGACAGAGCAACCGCCACGCCAGAACCAGCTGCCCCCGTTGCCGAGCCCGCGCCGCAATACTCATCCACGCCGGCGCCGGATACCGCCGCGTTCCCGACCGAGCCCACCGCAAAGCCCCAGAACATGCTGACCTGCAAAGAGTGCGGCGAAGCCCATCAGCTCACCGGCATGTATGGTCAGTACGGCTACTACGTGAAGTGCGGCCGTTGCAGCACCAACACCTCGATGAAACAGCCTTGCCCCGCCTGCGGCTGGAAGAGCGTTCGCGTGTCCAAGGGTGGCCAGGATTACACAGGATCCTGCCGGAAATGCGCGCAGAAGTTTTTGGTTTATCGGCAGGCCTAGGGGGGACTATGACATGACAGCTAGCGACCCAAAGTCGACACACCGGCAAAGGCAGCGAGCGCTACCATCGATGTTATGCAGCATGCACGGCGATGGGTGTTATGTGGCCGAGTTGTACTTAATTCATCGATACTTCAAGGTCTTAGGAAACCTGCGTGTGCGAGGGATAAGATTGTTGAACGCGCGTGCTTGTTCAATTCAATATGCGAGCGCGCTGTCTAATACCTGTTAGTCATATGGAAGCAACTCTGCGAATCCCACAGAAAACCGATTATGAGACTATTGCCTCCTGGGTTGTCGATGAAAAGGCTTGTGCTCGCTGGGCTGGCCCCTTGGTTCCGTTTCCGTTTGCGCCGGAGAGATTGCCTGAACTACTCGAGATGGATGGATGCTCTAGCTACTGCTTGTCCGATAGCAACAACAAGTGTATTGGTTTCGGTCAGTTTTGGGTGGCTGATCACGGTTCGGTGCACATAGGAAGAATAATTATTTCGCCCGAAGCTCGTGGAATAGGTGCTGGTCGTCTGCTGTGCGAGAAACTAATCGATAAGGCGGTTCGATCAACTGGCGCCGCGAACGTCACTCTTCGTGTATACCGGGATAACCATGCTGCGCGCTCCTTATACTCGAGCCTTGGCTTCTTTGTCGTCGAGTCAGAATCTACGGGGGACCTGTTATTTATGTGTGCAGTGACTAACAAGGCACGGAAGGCGGACGCGTGAGACGCGCCGCTTCGTTTTGGCGTTATACATCATGAAAATCTCAATGGCCGCTTCAGGCCGAAAGCTGACGACCTGATATACGATTAAATGGCTCGCTGACGAGGCATTTATCCTCGTCAGCGAGCCGTTTCTCCGCCCTTACTGGCTGACCAGCTTCGCCTGGCTGGTGCCGTTGCCCAGCGGTTCCACCTGGATCTGTACCGGGATGCGCTCGTGCATCTCCTGCACGTGGGAGATCACGCCGACCCGGCGGCCCAGCGCCTGCAGGCCGTCGAGCGCCTCCATGGCCAGCGCCAGAGATTGTGGGTCGAGGCTGCCGAAGCCCTCGTCGATGAACAGCGATTCGATGGTGAGCTCGCCGGAGGCCATGGAGGCGAGCCCCAGGGCCAGGGCCAGCGAGACCAGGAAGGTCTCGCCGCCGGAGAGCGAGTGTACCGAGCGGCGCTCGTCGCCCATGTCGACATCCACCACCAGTAGGCCCAGGGGGCTGCCGCCGCGCACCAGCCGGTAACGGCGGGAGAGGCCGCTCAGATGCGCGTTGGCGTGCTCCAGCAGTTGCTCGAGGTTGTAGGCCTGGGCGATGCGCCGGAAGGCCTTGCCGTCGGCGGAGCCGATCAGCTCGCTGATCTGGCCCCAGCGGCGGAACTCGGCCTGGGCGGCCTCCAGCTCGGCCTGGCCTGCCTTGCGCCGCTCGCGGCGGCGATCGTCGTCGCTCAGGGCGAAGGCGGCGGTGTCGCGGGCTTGCTGGGCCGCCTCCAGGCGCGGGGTCAGGTCGGCCTGAGCTTCCTCCAGGGCCTCCCGGCGGCGGTGCAGTTCCTCGGCCACGGCGTCACCAAGCAGCGCCTCGTCGCGGTCGTCTTCGCGACTCGCCTCAGTCGTCTCCTCCGCCAGGCCCTGGTCGCGGCGGTGGCGCAGCAGGGCGTCGCGCCTCTCGGCCAGGGTGGCGGCGGCGCGCTGGCGGGCCTGGTCGGCGGTCTCGATGCGCTGCTCCTCGCGGCGGGCGTCCTCCTCGGGCTGGGCGAGCAAGCGCGTGAGGGTGGCATCGGTCAGCTCGGGGTGCGCCTTGCGCCAGTCGGCCAGCTCGCGGGCCAGGGTCGCTTGCTCCTGGCGGCGCTGCTCGAGCTGGCCGGCCTCGTGCTCGGCCTGCTGGGCGAGGCGCTGGTGGCGCTGCTGGGCCTCGTGCCAGCGCGCCTGGGCGCCGTCCCGGGCCTGGCGGGCCTGCTCCTGGTGCGTATCGAGCCGCTGCTGCCAGGCGTCCGGCGAGGCGTAATCGCCGAGCCGGTCGGCGAGGGCGCGGGCGAGGGCGTCGCGCTGCTCCCTTAGCGGCGGCAGGCGCTCGTCGAGGTCGCCAAGCTCCCGGGCGAGCTCGTCGTGGCGTGCCTCTAGGCGCGCCAGCGTCACCCGGCCCTCCTGCAGTGTCTGTTCCAGCGGTGCCAGCTCGGCCTCGGCTTGGGCCAGCTCATCCAGGCGCTCTCGCGCCTGCCAGCGCCGGGCCTCGCTCGTCTCGCGCTCGGCCTGCAGCCAGCCATCGCGCTCGCCCGCCTCGATGGCGGCGAGCTCCTGCTGCAGCGGATGCGCCTCCAGGGCCTGGCGAGCGGCGTCGCGATGCCGCTCGGCCGTCTCGCGATCCTGCCGGTGGCGGGCGAGGGCGGCCTCCACGGCGCGGTATTCGCCGAATAGCTCGTCGCGTTTCTGCTGGGCCGCGTCGCGCGCCTCCCGGGCCGCGTCGAGCTGGCGGGTTTCCTCCGCTTCCTGGGCCTCGAGCTGGGCGGCCTCCGGCGTGGCGGGTGGGTGCTGCCGCCAGGGGTGATCGTGGCCGCCGCACACCGGGCAGGGCTCGCCCTCGACGAGGGCCTCGCGCAGCCGCGCCACGCTCTCGCTGCGCACGGCGCGGCTGCGATCGATCAGCGCGCTGACGCTGTCGAGATGCGCCTGGGCGCGGTCGAGCTGCTGGCGAGCGTTCTGGCCCTCGGTCAGCAAGCTGTTCTTGCGGGTCTCGTCGTCGCCGAGCCGGCGGGTTAGCTGGGCGTGGGCCTGCTCCGCGCGGCCGAATTCCTGCCAGCGGCTGGCGAGCTCGCCCAGCGCCAGATGACGCTGGGCCGCTTGGTCGTGGATCTGCTGAGCGGCCTGGCGAGCGTCGTCGAGGCGAGGGTGAGTGCCCACTAACCGCTCGAGGGTCGCCTGCCAGTCGTCGCGCTGTCCCTGCCGGGCCTGCTGCGCCTGCTGGGCTTCGCGCTGCTCGCGGGCGAGGGCATCGGCCTGGGCCTGCTGCCGGGTGCGGGCCGCCTCCAGGTCGGCGAGCTGCTTCTCCTGAGTGGCGAGGCGCTGGGCCTGGTCCCGTGCCTCGCGCAGGGCGGGCTCGGCCCGGCCGCGTTCCTCGCTGGCCTCGCCAAGCGTCTGCTCGGCCTGCGCGCGGGCGCTCTCGGCTTGCTGTTGTTCGGCCGCGGCGGCGTCTCGCGCCTTCACGGTCTCGGCGTGGCTCGCCTCCAGGGAGGCGATCTCGTCGGGTAGGGCGGCCTGGCGGGCCAGCGCGTGGCGCCGCGGGGTGATCAGCCGTCGCCACTCGCGGTCGGCGCGCGCCTCGGATAGCGCCTGCCAGTCGGCCTCGGCGCTCTGCTGCCGGGTCAGGCCCTGGCGATAGGCCTCGTGCAGCCGGGCATCGTCGTCGTGCCAGCGGCGCCGGGCCTGGAGCGACTCTGCCTGGCGCTGCAGGTCAGTGAGCGCTTGCTGGGTGACCCTGGCCGCCTGCTCCAGTTCACCGCGGGCCTCGGCGTCGGCGGGCCTGTCGTCGGCGAGCTTGGCCTCCAGGGCCTCGACGACCTTCCTGGCGGCGCTCGCGCGCTGGTAGGCGGCCATGGAGATCGCCGAGTACTCGGCGGTGCCGGTGAGGCGCTCGAGCAGGTCGCTGCGCTCGTTGTCGTCGGCCTGGAGGAAGGCGGCGAACTCGCTCTGGGCGAGCAGCACGGCGCGGGTGAACTGGTCGAAGGTGAGCCCCAGGCGCTCCGGCAGCAGGCGGTCGAACTCGCGCTTCTGGGTGGTGAGCAGGCGGTCGTCGTCGAGGTCGCGCAGCGACTGCTCGGCCTTCTGCAGCTTGCCGGCGACCTTCTCCCGGGCGCGGCGCACCGCCCAGCGGGCGCGGTAGCGGCGCCCGTCGCGGCCCACGAAGTCCACCTCGGCGTAGCCGCTCGCCGTGCCGCGGCGCAGCAGGGTGCGCGGGTCGCTGGTGGTCAGGGTGGAGTCCGGGGTGTCGTCGATCTGGCTGTCGCGGGCCGGCGCCTGGCGAAGCCGCGGCGTGCCGCCATAGAGCGCCAGGCACAGGGCATCGAGCAGGGTGCTCTTGCCGGCGCCGGTGGGGCCGGTGATGGCGAACAGCCCGGCATCGCTCAGCGGGGCGGCGGTGAAGTCGAGCTCGAGCGGGCCGGGCAGCGAGGCCAGGTTCTCCAGGCGCAGGGCGAGGATCCTCATGACTGGCGCTCCTTGTTACTTGCCGCGTCGACGTCGTCGCCCTCGGCGTCGAGCACGTCCTGACAGAGCCGGTCGAAATCGGCGAGTACGTCCTCCTCCGGCGGCTGGCCCCAGCGCGCCGCCCAGGTACGTTCGAAGAGCTTGCGCGGGCCGAGGCTCTCCAGGTCGATCCGCGCGGGGGCATCCTCGCCCTCGACCCGGGGCAGGCGGCGCTCGAGGCGCAGCAGGCGCAGCGCCTTGCCCGCCAGCGCCGCCTCCACCCGGGCGCGCAGGTCGGGGATCGGCGACTCGAGCGCGACCCGCACCTCCAGCCAGGGCCAGCGGTCTCTGGAGAGCGCTGGATCGTCCTCGAGGGCCTCGAGCTCGGCCAGCACCTGCTCTAACGGCGCGGGGCCGACGCGGTGCATGGCCACCGGGCGCGGCACGGGGAGCGCCTCGGTGGTGGCCAGCGCCTCGCCGTCGAGGACGACCTCTACCACCTGATGGGGGTAGGCCACCTCGCTGAAGTCCAGCGGCAGGGGGCTGCCGCTGTAGCGGATGCGCGCATCGCCGACCTGCTGGGCGCGGTGCAGGTGGCCGAGCGCCACGTAGGCGAGGTCTTCCGGGAAGAGGGCGGCGGAGATCGACTCCTCGCCGCCGATCACGATGGGCCGCTCGCTGGCCTCCGACACGGCGGCGCCGTGCAGGTGGGCGTGGCTCATCGCCACCAGCGCCTGGCCGGCCTCGCGACGGGTGCGAGCGGCCTCGATCAGCTCGGTGTGCACGCGGCTGATGCCGGCGACGTAGTCGTTGGGCGTGTCCTCGTCGCTCGCCCGCGGCGCGCCGGTGACCTCGGCGGGGCGCAGGAAGGGCAGCGCCAGGCACCAGGCGCGAGTTACGCCGTCGCCATCGGTGAGCGGCACCAGCAGGCGCTCGGCATCGAGGGTGCCGTCGTCCAGCCAGCGGACCCTGCCCATGGCGTGGGTGTTGAGTCGGCGCATCAGCGGGGCGGGCAGCTCGACCCGGTTGCCGCTGTCGTGGTTGCCGGCGATCAGCACGATCTGAAGGCCCGGCAGCCGCTCGTGGGCGTCGACGATGAAGTCATAGAGCAGCGCCTGGGCGGCCAGCGACGGATTGACCACGTCGAAGATATCGCCGGCCACCAGCAGGGCATCGGCCTGGCGCGCCACCAGGGTGTCGAGCAGCCAGTCGAGGAAGGCGCGGTGCTCGGCGTGGCGCTCCTGGCCATGGAAGCTCTGGCCCAGGTGCCAGTCGGCGGTGTGGATCAATTTCAACGTCTGCTCCCCGGTGGTCCGTCACGCGGCAAAAGCCGTAGTCTAACCCGAGCGACGCACACGATTCAGGGAGCCCCGATGCCCAATACCGCCTTGCACGACTGGAACCTCACCCCGCGGGACGCCATCGCCCTGCAGAAGCGCCTGGCGGGGCGCGTGGAGCGTGAGGAGCGCCTGGACCCCGTGCGGCATATAGCGGGGGTGGATATCGGCTTCGAGCAGCAGGGGGCGATCACCCGGGCGGCGGTGGTGGTGCTGGCCTGGCCGCCGGGCGCCGATGGCGCCTTCACGGTGGTGGAGCGGGTGGTGCATCGCGAACCGACCCGCATGCCTTACGTTCCGGGGCTCTTGTCGTTTCGCGAAGTGCCGGCGGCGCTCGGCGCCTTTGAGAGGCTCAGCACCCGGCCGCAGCTCGTCATGGTCGACGGCCAGGGCACCGCCCATCCGCGGCGGATCGGGGTCGCCAGCCACCTGGGGCTGTGGCTCGACCTGCCGACCATCGGGGTGGCCAAGTCGCGGCTGTGTGGCCGCCACGTCGAGCCCGGCCCCGCGCGGGGCGACTGGGTGCCGCTGGTGGACGGCCCGGAGGACGAGCCGATCGGCGCGGTGCTGCGCTCGCGGGTGAGGGTGAAGCCGATCTTCGTCTCGCCGGGGCACCGGGTGTCGCTGCCCACGGCGCTCGACTGGGTGGTGGCCTGCCTCGGGCGCACCAAGCTGCCGGAGCCGACGCGGCTGGCCGACCGGCTCGCCTCGCGGCGTGATCGGAAGAGACATCCATGACGAAGCAGGGTTTGGTCAGCCGGCGACTGGTCGAAGAGAGATACCGTCTCTCCTGACCGGCCGCAACCCTCATTGAGTTGGTTGTGGCCGATATTCGGTTTGTGACTTCAAGACGCCGAAAGCGATATGCACCAATTTGCGCATGGCGGCCCCCAAGGCTGTCA
>Ga0208138_100012_pt1 | contig 183908 bp, 161 predicted proteins | sample AntRauMetaRauer3_FD_184786 | JGI IMG/M metagenome (GOLD analysis project Ga0208138, IMG submission 184786) | Saline lake microbial communities from Rauer Lake, Antarctica, in enrichment culture - Antartic Rauer Lake 3 Metagenome Rauer3 (SPAdes)... ... | reverse complement strand
CGTCCAGGCCCATGTCGAGGATGAAGGACTGGCCTTCCTCCAGGGTCACGGCGCCCTCCTTGAAGCGGGCGATGCGAATCTTGGGGCCCTGCAGGTCACCCAGCGCGGCGACGCTGCGCCCCAGGCGCGCGGCGATCTCGCGCACCCGCGCCAGGCGCTGGCGGTGATCGTCGGCCGAGCCGTGGGAGAAGTTGAGGCGAACCACATCGACGCCGGAGGAAAGCATCGCTTCCAGCACGCCCTCCCGGTCGCTGGCCGGGCCCAGGGTGGCGACGATCTTGGTGCGGCGGATGGGAGCGTGAATCGGGGCGTGAGTCGGCAGCGTCATGAGGTCCTCGGCAGTACCAGGATGGCACGAAAATCGTTGACATTGGTGCGCGTCGGCCCGGTGACGATCAGGTCGTCCAGGGCCTCGAAGAAAGTATACGCGTCATTGCGTGACAGGTAGTCGTCGGGATCGAGTCCCGCCGCCTGCGCCCTGCCCCAATCCTCGGGGGAGCAGTGCGCGCCGGCGTTGTCCTCGGAACCGTCGATACCGTCGGTATCCACCGCCACGGCGTGGATGCCGGGGGCGCCCTTGAGGGCCGTGAACAGCCCCAGCAGGTACTCGACGTTGCGCCCGCCGCGGCCGTCGCCCTCGACGGTCACGCTGGTCTCGCCGCCGGAGAGAATCAGCAGCGGCCGTTCGAGGCCGTCCTGGGCGGAGAGGGCCATGCGGCCCTGGGCACGGCCCAGCGCACGGGCCTCGCCTTCGAGGTCGTCGCCGAGCAGGCGCACCTCGATGCCGTCGTGCTCGGCGGCGGCCTGCCCGGCCGCCAGGGCGTCCCGGGCGCGGGCGAGGATCTCGCTTGAATCCCGGGCGAAGCCGGCATCGTCGGGCCGCGGCGGCGTACTCTGGCCGGCCAGGCACTGGCGAACGCCGTCGGAGACCTCGATGGCGTGGCGCTCGAGGATCGCCAGCGCCTCGGCGGGCCGGCTCGCGTCGGGCAGGGTCGGCCCGGAAGCGATCAGCGAGGCCTCGTCGCCGGGCACGTCGGAGATCAGCCAGGTCAGCACCCGGGCCGGGTGCGCGGCGGCCGCCAGGCGTCCGCCCTTGATGGCGGAGAGGTGGCGACGCACGGTGTTGATCTCGCGAATCGGTGCGCCGCTTCTCAGCAGCGCCTTGTTGATCGCCTGCTTCTCGGCCAGGCTCACGCCGGGTGCCGGCAGGGTCATCAGCGACGAGCCGCCGCCGGAGACCAGCGCGATCACCAGGTCATCCTCCCCCAGGTCCTGCACGGCCTCGAGCATGCGGCGCGCCGCCTGCTCGCTCAGGTCGTCGGGCATCGGGTGCGAGGCCTCGAGGACCTCGATGCGCCGGCACTCGCTCTGCGGCCCCTGAGGACCCTGCCCTTGTGGACCGTGACCGTAGCGGGTCACCACCAGGCCCTCGAGCGGCGCCTCGGGCTGATGGGCCTGCCAGCTGCGCTCCAGGGCCGCGGCCATGGCGGCGGCGGCCTTGCCGGCGCCGACCACCAGGGTGCGCCCGCGGGGCGGCTCGGGGAGCCGGTCGGGCAGCAGGGTATCGGGATGCACGGCCGCGATGGCGGTATCCGCCAGCTGCCGGAGCCAGTCGCTCGGCGCCGCAAGCGCGCCGTGAGATACCTGGGGGCTGAGTGTGTTCATGGGAGTCTCCTTCACGAAAAAGGCCCGGTGACGGGAGGGTACTTCAGGGGGAACCCACCACCGGGCAACGATCGCCAGCGGCGATCCGGCAGACGACGACCCGACGCCTGCCGTCAGGGAGCAGTCACCTCCCTGTCACCCGTCGGCCCACAATGACAGCCGACGGGTAGAGCTCACGACCTGTCGCTGGACGTGTCGTCACTCAGTCCTGGCCGATCTCGTGGTTGGCCAGAGACTCCAGGGCCCGGACCATGCCGGCGTGATCCCAGTCGGCACCATCTTGCGCGGCACAGGCCTGGAACAGCTGCTGGGCGTTGGCGGTGCCGGGCAGTGAGAGGTTGAGGGTGCGTGCGCCTTCCAGGGCCAGGTTCAGGTCCTTCTGGTGCAGCTTGACCTTGAAGCCCGGATCGAAGGTGCGCTTGATCATGCGCTCGCCGTGCACGTCGAGGATCTTCGACTGGGCGAGGCCGCCGAGCAGCGACTCGCGGACCTTGGCCACGTCGGCGCCGGCCTTGGAGGCGAACAGCAGGCCCTCGGAGACCGCCTCGATGGTCAGGGCGACGACGATCTGGTTGGCCACCTTGCAGGTCTGGCCGGCGCCGTGTCCACCGATGTGAGTGATGGTCTTGCCCATCACCTCGAGGATCGGCGTGGCGCGCTTGAAGCCCTCTTCGGTGGCACCGACCATGATGGTCAGCGCGGCGTTGATGGCGCCGCCCTCGCCGCCGGAGACCGGGGCGTCGACATACTCACCGCCGGCTTCCGTGACGCGCTTGGCGAACTCCTGGGTGGGGATCGGCGCGATGGAACTCATGTCGATCACCAGGGTGCCGGGCTTGAGGCCCTCGATCACGCCGCCCTCGCCGAACAGCACGTTCTCGACGTCCGGGGTGTCCGGAACCATGGTGATGATCACCTCGGAGGCCTCGGCGACCGCCTTGGGATCGGCGAGCGCCTGCATGCCCTTGGAGGCCAGCGTCTCGTCCAGGGTGCCGCGCTTGACGGTGGTCAGTTCGTGGCCGGCGTCCAGCAGGTGTCCCGCCATGGGACGACCCATGATGCCCAGTCCAATAAATCCGATCTTGCTCATGATATCTCTCCTGTCACTTGCGTGATGCGTCGCATTGTTTCTCGATCTTTCCTGGTGCGAAACGCGTTACGAGCGATGGCAGGTCGGTCGCCGCCGGAGCGGAGGAGCCGGAGTGTACGTCAGTACATGAGGACTCCGAGCACCGCCGGCGATCGAGATGCCGAGCGCAGTGGCGTTTCAGCGAACGCCGTCCAGCCAGCCCAGGCCTTCCTGGGTACCCGCCTTGGGCTTGTACTCGCAACCGATCCAGCCGTCATAGCCGAGACGATCGAGGTGCGCGAACAGGAAGGGATAGTTGATCTCGCCGGTGCCCGGCTCGTGGCGGCCCGGGTTATCGGCCAGCTGCACGTGGGCGATGCGGGCGAGGTTCGCCTCGATGGTCGGGGCCAGATCCCCTTCCATGATCTGCATGTGATAGATGTCGTACTGCAGCTTCAGGTTGTTCGAACCCACCTCGTCGAACAGCGCCAGGGCCTGGGCGGTGCGATTGAGGAAGAAGCCCGGGATGTCGCGGGTGTTGATCGGTTCGGCGATCAGCAGGATGCCCTCGGCCTCGAGCTTCTCGGCGGCGAAGCGCAGGTTCTCGACCAGCGTCTGGTGCGCCTGATCGTCGCTGACGTTTTCGGGCTTGATGCCGGCCAGGCAGTTGACCTGGGTGTTGCCCAGCACCTTGGCGTAGGCGATCGCGCGATCGACGCCCGAGCGGAACTCCTCGACGCGATCCGGATGGCAGGCGATACCGCGCTCACCCGCGCCCCAGTCGCCGGCCGGCAGGTTGAACAGCACCTGGGTCAGGCCATTGTCGTCGAGGCGACGCTTGATATCGGCGGCCTCGAAATCGTACGGGAAGAGGTACTCCACGCCCTTGAAGCCGGCCTTGGCGGCGGCCTCGAAGCGGTCGAGGAAGTCGACCTCGGTGAACAGCATGCTGAGATTGGCGGCAAACTTGGCCATGTGCGTCTCCCTGTGTCTTTTCGTGTGTTTCAGCGGTCTTTCCGGAGCGCTCGCCGCCGGTCCCCACCGGCGGCGAGCCTCCTGCCCTTCAGCGAAGGGTGGCTCAGCGCAGGGCGGCGATGGAGCTCGGGGCGTCGGCGGGGTTCTCGGCCAGCGCCTCGAACTCGTTGATGCCACCCAGGTCGGTGCCCATGGAGATGTTGGTCACCTTCTCGAGGATGATCTCGACCATCACCGGCACGCGATGCTCCTTCATCAGCTCACGAGCCTCGGCGAAGGCCGACGCGATCTGATCGGGCTCGGTGACGCGAATCGCCTTGCAGCCCAGGCCCTCGACCACGGAGACGTGATCGACGCCGTAGCCGTTGATCTCCGGGCAGTTGATGTTCTCGAATGCGAGCTGCACCTGGTAGTCCATCTCGAAGCCGCGCTGGGCCTGGCGGATCAGCCCCAGGTAGGAGTTGTTCACCACCACGTGGATGTAGGGCAGGTTGAACTGCGCCCCGACCGCCAGCTCCTCGATCATGAACTGGAAATCATAGTCGCCGGAGAGCGCGACGATATCGGTATCCGGGTCGGCGCGACGCACGCCCAGTGCGGCCGGGATGGTCCAGCCCAGCGGCCCCGCCTGGCCACAGTTGATCCAGTGGCGCGGCTTGTAGACGTGCAGGAACTGCGCGCCGGCGATCTGCGAGAGCCCGATGGTGCTGACGTAGCGGGTGTTCTTGCCGAAGGCCTTGTTCATCTCCTCGTAGACGCGCTGCGGCTTGACCGGCACCTCGTCGAAGTGGGTCTTGCGCAGCAGGGTGCGCTTGCGCTCCTGGCACTCTTCGGCCCAGGCGCTGCGATCCTTGAGCTTACCCTCGGCCTGCCACTCGCGGGCCACCTCGATGAACAGCTCGAGCGCCGCCTTGGCGTCGGAGACGATGCCATAGTCGGGGCCGAAGATGCGCCCGATCTGGGTCGGCTCGATGTCCACGTGAACGAACTTGCGATCCTTGGTGTAGGTCTCGAGCGTGCCGGTGTGACGGTTGGCCCAGCGGTTGCCGATGCCCATCACGAAGTCGGACTCGAGCATGGTCGCGTTGCCGTAGCGGTGTGAGGTCTGCAGGCCGACCATACCCGCCATCAGGCGGTGATCGTCGGGAATGGTGCCCCAGCCCATCAGGGTCGGGATCACCGGCACCCCGGTCAGCTCGGCGAACTCGGTGAGCTGGTCGGCGGCATCGGCGTTGATGATGCCGCCCCCGGCCACCAGCAGCGGCTTGTCGGCCTCGTTGAGCATGCCGAGCGCCTTCTCCACCTGGGCGCGGCTGGCGGCCGGCTTGTAGGCGGGGAGCGGCTCATAGGTGTCCGGATCGAACTCGATCTCGGTCATCTGCACGTCGATGGGCAGGTCGAGCAGCACCGGGCCCGGACGCGAGCTGCGCATCAGCTGGAAGGCCTGCTGGAAGGCGCGCGGCACCTGGGCGGCCTCCAGCACGGTGACGGCCCACTTGGTGACCGGACCGGCGATCGCCTGGATGTCGACCGCCTGGAAGTCTTCCTTGTGCAGCTTGCCGGTCGGTGCCTGGCCGGTGATGCACAGGATCGGGATGGAGTCCGCCGAGGCGGAGTAGAGCCCGGTGATCATGTCGGTGCCGGCCGGGCCGGAGGTACCGATGCACACGCCGATGTTGCCCGGCTGGGTGCGGGTATAGCCCTCGGCCATGTGCGAAGCGCCCTCGACATGGCGCGCCAGCACGTGATCGATGCCTCCGACCTTGCGCATCGCGGCGTAGAAGGGGTTGATGGCGGCGCCGGGCACCCCGAAGGCGACATCGACGCCCTCCTTGCGCAACACGTGAATGGCAGCTTCCGCGGCGGTCATGCGAGCCATGACGATTCCTCCAGTGGCGGGTTTTATTCTTTGGAAAATATTTCTGTATACAGAGACTAGGCGCCACTCCCGGGGTCCGTCAAGATTTTCTGGAAAACATTTCCACCTTATTTTTCGGTGAAAAAACTCGTTTATATATCAGTTGGTTGTCGAGATATAAAATGCTCACCGTGGCAATGGCATGCCGCTCCATCATCTGCGCCGCACCGACGACTGTCGGCACAGGCTTCCGATTCCTGTATGCAATCTTTGGACATCATGGCGACAGATCGCGCCCGACGGCAGCGGGGCACGGCGTTTCGCGGGGGTAGCGAGGGTGGCGATGGCGTAGCCCGACAGGGGGTCAGGGCGGCGGCGCGAGGTCTCGGCAGTGCTCGAGGGCCAGATCGACGAAGGCGCGCGCCGCGGCGGTCCGATAGGCGCCCCGACGCTGCAGCAACACGGCCGAGCGAAAGAAGGAGGCCGGCTCGAGGGCCAAGGCCAGCAGGTCGTCGTGTTGCCGGACGATCGGCTCCGGCAGCAGGGTCGCCAGCGACGTTCGGCGCACGATCTCGACCACCGCGCTGATCGAGTTGGCCTCCATCATCACCCGGGGATAGACGCCGTGCTGACGGCAGTAGCGATCGATGCGCTCGCGGGTGGCGAACTCGTCGTCGAGCAGGATCATCGGCTGGGCGTCGAGCCGGGCGAGCGCGATGCGCGACTGCCCGGCCAGTGGATGCTCCCGCCCCACCCCCAGGGTCAGCGTCTCGACGAGCAGCTCGATCGCCTCGAGCTCGGCGGAGCGCACCTCGTCGAAGGCGATCCCCACGTCGATCCGGTCGTCATTGATCAGCTCCTCCATGCGCTCCTGGGACATCTCGCTGACGCTCAGCTTGATCTCGGGATAGCGCGCGTGGAAGGCGGCGACGAGCGGGCCCACCAGGTAGGCGGTGAAGGTCGGTGTGATCGCGACACGCAGGCTGCCCTCGGTGAGGTCGCCGACGTCGTGGATGGCACGCCGTCCCGCCTCGAGATCCTGTAGGGCGAGACGGGCGAAGCGCGCGTAGACCTCGCCGGCATCGGTGAGTCGGATCGCGCGTCCGGAGCGGTCGAACAGCGGCGCCCCCAGGCGCTCCTCGAGCTGCTTGATCTGCTGGGAGAGCGCCGGCTGGGAGACGTGCAGCGCGGCGGCCGCCCGGGTGAAGCCCCGATGCTCGGCGACGGCGAGGAAGTAGTGGATATGACGCAGCAGCATGCCTGATCACCATAATTGAGGCTTATGGCCATCATTGTATATGGGTCTTTTACCTTATCGGAAGGCGGGCGTAGATTGCACTGCATCGCATCGGCGCATACGGAGCCCCCACCATGCAGGACATCATCGACGGTTTCTTGACCTTCCAGCGCGACGCCTTCCCGCAGCGCGCCGCCCTGTTCCGGGACCTGGCCTCCCGACAGTCGCCCCGGGCGCTGTTCATCTCCTGCTCCGACAGCCGCCTGGTCCCGGAACTGGTCACCCAGCGCGAGCCCGGCGACCTGTTCGTGATCCGCAACGCCGGCAACATCGTGCCCTCCTATGGCCCGGAGCCCGGCGGCGTCTCCGCCGCGGTGGAGTATGCGGTGACGGCCCTGGGCGTGGCCGACATCGTGATCTGCGGCCACTCCGACTGCGGCGCCATGAAGGCCATCGCCAGCTGCGAGTGCATGGAGCACATGCCCGCCGTCGACAAGTGGCTGCGCTACGCCGACTCCGCGCGGATCGTCAACCGGGCACGCCACTACGACAGCGAGCATGAACGCGTCGATGGCCTGGTCCGCGAGAACGTGATCGCCCAGCTGGCCAATATCCGGACGCATCCCTCGGTGCGCTTCGCCCTCGATGAGGGACGCCTGGCCCTGCATGGCTGGGTCTACGACATCGCCTCGGGCCAGATCGACGCCCTCGACGGCCGCACCAACCGTTTCGTTTCCCTTGCGGACCACACCACGGCCCGCGCCACCCCCGAGCAGCTGCCCGCAGCTGTCTGATCCACTCCAGGAGGAGTCACCATGCTTCAATCACAGAACCGCCAGGCCGCCCGTCAGGCACTGACCGACAGCGTGCTGATCGCCAAGGCCAAGAAGGACCTGTCGTTCGCCGAGATCACCGCGGGCACCGGCCTGAGCAAGGCCTTCGTCACCGCCGCGCTGCTGGGCCAGCACCCCCTGCCCGCCGAGGCCGCCGAGGTCGTGGGCAAGACTCTCGATCTCGACGCCGAGGCCGTGGCGCTGCTGCAGACTATCCCGCTGCGCGGCAGCCTCGAGGAGGCAATCCCCAGCGATCCGACCATCTACCGCTTCTACGAGGTGCTGCAGGTCTACGGCACCACGCTCAAGGCCCTGGTGCACGAGGAGTTTGGCGACGGCATCATCAGTGCCATCAACTTCAAGCTCGACGTGCAGAAGGTGGAGGACCCCGAGGGCGGCTCCCGCGCGGTGATCACCCTCGACGGCAAGTTCCTGCCCTACAAGCCGTTCTGAGCGGCCACCCCTCTCACAAGAGACTCACAAGAGACTCCCGAGCGACGCCCAGCGACTCTCGAGCCAGCGCCAGGCGGCGGTGGCTCGGATCGAATCGGGAAGGCTCGAGAGGGAAAGGCTCGAGTGGGAAAGGCTCGAGTGGGAAAGGCTCGAGTGGGAAAGACACAGCACGTTGCGACGAACCGCGGCGCCCTCGAGGGCGCCGCGGTTCGTCGCGTCCAGGCGGCTCGAGGTCAGGCTAGTCGAGATCCAGCGTGGCCTCGCCGATGCCGGCGAAGGCGAGCCGGGCCCGCTGGCCGGCGCGCATCTCCACCACGCCGTTGAAGGTGCCGGTGGTGATCACCTCGCCGGCCGCGATGCCCTGCCCCGTGGCCGTCATGTGGTCGTTGATCATCTCCACCAGCAGCCGCGCCGGGTCGCCTCCCGGATGACCGCCCTGGCCTTCAAGCACCGGCTCGCCGTCCAGCTCGAGGCGGTAGGCCGCGTCGCGCATCTGACGAAGGTCCCCCGCCGGCGCCGCCTCACCCAGCACGAAGGCGCCGTGGCTGAGCCCGTCGGCCAGCTGCCAGAGCGCCGGCACCGCCGGCCACTCGACGAAGCGGCTGTCGACCAGCTCGATGGCCGCGTGCAGGCTCTCGACCCGCGGGGCGACCTCGTCGAGCCGGTAGGGCGTCTCGCGAAAAGGCAGGGCCTCGCCCATCACCACGGCAAGCTCCGGCTCCAGGAAGACGCGATGGAAGGCGTCACGCGAGAAGCGCGCCGGCGAGGCCTGGCTCCACTCGGCGAAGAGCCGCGAGTAGCGCGGCGTCTCGCCCGGCACGATGCCGCCGAGCTTCCAGCCGCTGGGCGTGCCCAGCGCGGCCGACACCCGCGACTGCACGGCATAAGCCATGCGCTCGTCCTCGAGCGCCAGATCCGTCGGCACCGGGATCATCGCCGCGGGGGGATAGGCCGCCAGCAAACGCTTGGCGGCGCGTTCGATCCGCTCATCTTGCGCCATCCTCAGAACCCCTTCGCCTGGCCACGCGGCCGGGCGGGCGTGGGCTTGTCGCAGGTCAGGAAGCGACCGTGTCCGGCCGGCGCGATGAAGGCACCGTCCCGGCATACCGCCTGGCCGCGGGACACCGTCAGCACCGGCTTGCCGGTGAGTTCCACGCCCTCGTAGGGGGTGTAGTCGACGGCATGGTGCAGATCGGCGTTGCGGATGGTGGTGCGGGCGGCGGGATCCCACAGCGTCAGGTCGGCGTCGCTGCCGATGGCGATGGTGCCCTTCTGCGGATAGAGGCCGTAGATCTTGGCCGGGTTGGTCGCGGTCAGGGCCACGAAGCGCGTCGGGTCGATGCGCTCCTTGACCACGCCCTCGGAGAACAGGATCGAGAGGCGCGTCTCGAGCCCCGGGATGCCGTTGGGGATGTGCTCGAAGCTGGCCGATTCGCCGTGCAGCTTCTTGCCCTGGGCATCGTCGTAGCGAAACGGCGCGTGGTCCGAGGAGAACACCTGGAAGACGCCGCTCTCCAGTGCCTGCCACACCGCCTCCTGGGCCGCCTTGTCGCGGGGCGGCGGGCTGCACACGCACTTGGCGCCCTCGAAGCCCTCCTGGTCCAGATCGGAGGCGGTCAGCATCAGGTACTGGGGGCAGGTCTCGCCGTAGACGCGCAGCCCGCGCCCCTGGGCCCAGCGGATCTGTTCGATCGCCTCGGGGCCTGAGACGTGCACGATCAGCAGCGGCACATCGATCAGCTCGGCCAGCGAGATGGCGCGGTGGGTGGCCTCGCGCTCGGCGATCGCCGAGTGCGCCACGCCGTGGTAGAACGGCGAGGTCTGGCCCTGGGCCTCGAGCAGCTCGGTCAGGTAGGCGATGCAGTCGGCATTCTCGGCGTGGACCATGACCATGCCGCCCTCGCGGCGGGCCATGGCCAGCACGTTGAGCACCTCACGATCGTTGAGCTTCAGGTCGTCGTAGGTCAGGTAGATCTTGAAGGAGCTGTAGCCCTCGTTGATCAGCGCCGGCAGCTCCTCCTTGAGCACCGTCTCGGTGGGGTCGGTGACGATCATGTGGAAGGCGTAGTCGATGAAGGCCTTGCCGTCGCTGCGCCGGTGATAGTCCTCCACGGCGGCGCGCAGGCTCTGGCCCTTCTGCTGGGCGGCGAAGGGAATCACCGTGGTGGTACCGCCACAGGCCGCCGAGCGGGTGCCGGTCAGGAAGTCGTCGGCCATCACCGCGCCGTCGCCGAGCGGCTGGTCGAGGTGGCAGTGGGCGTCGATGCCGCCGGGCATCACCCAGAGCCCCTGGGCGTCGATGATCTCGTCGGCCTCACCCAGTTCCTGGCCCAGGGCGACGATGCGCCCGCCCTTGATGCCGATGTCGGCCGTGTAGCGGTCGGCCGCGGTGATCAGCTGGCCGTTCTTGATGATGGTGTCGAAGCGTGACATGTCGCGTGCCTCGTCTGAAGTGTCGGAATGGGCCGGCGCAGAGGCCGACCGGAGCGAATCAGGAATCCTTCCACGGTCCTCGATCGTGATGGGCTTATCCGGCGACAAGCTTCGCGAGGGCGCTGTAAACCCTTCCCTGGGCGCTACTTTTGCCATCCATGGCAAAAGACCCTCGCATCGCTTTGCCCCCGGCGCCCGTCAACGTCGAGCGTTAGGAAAGGCCAAAATGGCCATCGGGCATGTCCTAGCCCATGGCCTCGGGCAGCCACAGCACCAGGCCCGGCCAGATGATGATCAGCGCCACGAAGGCCAGCATGATGGCGAGGAACGGCAGGCTGCCGATCATCACGTCGGAGATCGAGCCGCGTCCGCGCACGCCCTGCACCACGTAGAGGTTCATGCCGATGGGCGGGGTGATCAGCGAGATCTCCATCATGATCACCAGGAAGATGCCGAACCACACCGGGTCGAAGCCGAACTGCACCACCATCGGCACCACGATGGGCACGGTGGCGATCATCATCGACAGCGTCTCGAGGAAGCAGCCCAGCACCAGGTAGAAGATCACCAGCGCGAGGATCAGCCCCAGCGGCGAGAGCCCCAGGTCGGCGACCCACTGGGTCAGGGTATGGGGAATGCCGAGGATGCCGACGATGTAGTTGAGGAAGAAGGCCGCCACGATGATCAGCATGATCATCGCCGTGGTCCGCGCCATCGACAGGAAGCACTCATGGAGCATGGTGAGCGTCAGCTTGCGATTGATCGCGGCCAGCAGCAGCGCGGCGACCACGCCGAGCGCCGCGGCCTCGGTGGGCGTGGCCCAGCCGCTGTAGATGCTGCCGATGACGATAGCGAAGACGAAGGCCGGCGGCAGCAGGTCCACCAGCGAGGCCAGGCGCGCACGCAGCGGCACCCGCGGCTCACGCTCGCCGGCGACCTCGGGGCGCAGCAGGCTGAACGCTATGATCGCCAGCATGAAGGCCCCGGCCAGCGCCAGCCCCGGCAGGATGCCGGCGATGAACAGCTTGCCGATGGAGGTATTGGTGATCGCACCGTAGATGATCATGTTGATGCTGGGCGGGATCAGGATGCCCAGCGTCGCCCCGGCGGCCAGGGTACCCAGCGCCAGGCGCTCGCTGTAGCCGCGCTCGGCAAAGGCCGGCAGCGCCACGGTGCCGATGGTGGCGGCGGTGGCGACCGACGAGCCGGACATGGCGGCGAACACCGAGGAGGCGCCGATATTGGTGTGCAAGAGCCCGCCGGGCATGCGGTTGAGCCACACCGACAGGGCGCTGTACATCCGTTCGGTGATGCCACTACGGAGGAGTAATTCCCCCAACAGGATAAACAGCGGGATGGCGGTGAGGATGAAGTCGTTGAGGGTACCCCACAGGGTGTCGCCGAAGGAGTAGAGCAGCGGCGTGCCCAGATACATCAGGGTACCCAGGGCGGCGACCGAGAAGATCGCCACCGCCACGTGAATGCCGGCCGCCATCATGCCGAGCATGATGACAAAGCCGATCAGGACCTCGAATGCGCCGATCATGTCGCGTCTCCCTGGGTGGCGGGGGTGGCGGTCGTGGACACGCTGTCGCCGTAGTCTTGCTGGGCCTCGTCAAGCTCATCCTGGGCGCTGCGCGGACCGTAATCCCGGTTGAGCGCACGCACGCGGCCGGTGACCAGCTGCGCCAGGGCGTGCAGGGCCAGCAGGCTGGTGAGCAGAGCGAAGACCCCCAGGCCGATCACCCACAGGCTCTGGGGAATCCACAGCGGGGTCTGCAGCGGCGTGCTGGCCAGGCTGCCGAACTCCAGGGTCTCGTGGAGGGTCTCGATCGCCCGCCACAGCATGAACAGCGAGAAGGCGGCGAGCATCAGCATCGCCGCGGCGTTGAGCGGCGCCTGCAGCACGGCCGGCAGCCGCGCCATCAGCACGTCGACCCGGGTATGGGCGCGGTGCAGCAGGGCGTAGGCGAAGCTGAACGAGACGCCGATCGCCAGCACGTAGCCGCCGATCTCGTCGACGCCCTGCAGGGAGAAGTTGAACAGCTTGCGCGCGATCACCTCGAAGGTGATCAGAAGCGACAGGCCCAGCGCGGCATAGCCGGCGGCCACGGCGGCACCGTGGGCCAGGCTGCGGGCGAGCCAGTAGGGATTCCGGGGTAGCATCGGGCACCTCCAGGGGCGCCCCGGCCGCGGCCGGGGCGTGGGTTGACGACGCTTACTGGATGCTCAGGCCGGAGGCCTCACCCACGGTGCGATTCCAGACCGCGGCGCAGTCGTCGTACTGCTTGCTGCAGGTCTCGGCCCACACCGGCAGCACCGCCTCGCGGGTGATCTGCTCGACGAGTTCGCGAGAGCTCGGATCGATCTCCACCAGGTCCATGTCGTAGGCCTCGTGGTTGGTGCAGCTCTCCTGGCCGGTGTTGCAGGCGATGGCGTCGTCGTTGACGTCGGAGGCCAGTCCCCACATCTGTGCTTCCAGGCGCGCGAAGGCCTCGGTGAGTTCACGCTGCTGGTCCTCGCTGAAGCCGTTCCAGGTGTCGAGGTTCATGAAGTGACCCTGCACCGAGTAGGCCAGCGGCAGCGGCACGAAGGTGTCGGTGACCTCCGGCCACTTGCCGTTGTTGCCGGCGGAGGGGGCGGTCACGCCGCAGTCGGCCACGCCGCGCTGCAGGGCCAGGTAGACCTCGCTGAACTGCAGCGTCACCGGGATGGCGCCGAGGCCTTCCACCAGGCGTGACATGGAGGGGGTGAAGACGCGCACCTTCTTGCCGGCGAGGTCCTGGACGCCGTCGATGTCGCCGTTGCAGAACATCATCTGCGGGCCGAAGGGCCACAGCGTCATCAGCTTGGCATTGAAGCGCTCCTGCAGGCGCGCATCGAACGCCTCACGCACCGCATCGACCGCCTCGCCCTGGGCATCCAGGCTCGGCGACACGCCCGCCAGGTCGATGCCCTCGAAGAACGGCTCGTCCCGGGAGGCCATGCCGATCTGCACCGACATCACGTCGAAGGCGCCGGAGCGGATCAGGCGCAGGGCGTCGGCCGCCTCGACGCCGATGGCGTCCATGGGGTTGTAGACGACGGCCAGGTCGTCCCGGGCATCCAGCTCGTTGAAGAAGGGCCGCTCGACCTCCTCGACGTGCAGCTTGTTGCCGGAGAAGTTGCCCACGGTTCGCAGCATGGTCTCGGCCTGGGCCAGGCCGCCGAGCAGCAGGCCGCCGGCCATCGATACGCCGAGTGCGATCTGTTTGGGAGTCATGGTTGGCATCGGGTCACCTCGTGATTGGGATTATTGGTGGTGGTCTTGCCGTTGATGTCGGGGAGCGTTGCCGAACTCAGGCCGTCAGGCGCGGGTCCTGGAACAGCCCTCCCCAGCCTGTGATGCGAGCGGGATCGATCCCGGCCAGGGCCAGCGTCTTCCACACTGTGACGCTGACCGAGTCGTAGATGGGAATGCCGAGCTCGCGCTCGAGCTCGGGCACGATGCCCGCGCCGCGCAGGTTGGTGCAGAGGATGGTGATGGCCTGGGGCTTCGCCTTGGCCACCTCGCGCACCATCTCGGCCAGGGTGGCCTCGTCGTACTCGGAGAAGGAGAAGTTGCCGCGATCATTGAGGTGGCGCTCGGCGACCACCTCGATCCCCTCGGATCGATAGTTGGCGACGATCGCCTCCTGAATGCCGTCGAGATAGGGCGTCACCAGCCCGAGCCGGGTCACCCCGGTGCGCTCGAGCGCCTCGTTGAGCGCCAGCACGCTGGTGGTCGCCGGCGCGCCGGTCACCTCGGTGATGGCGGCGCACAGCCGGCGGTCGGCCTCGAAGCCCAGCCAGCTCGCCGAGGTGCCGTTCCAGGCGATGACGTCCATGCGGGCGTCGTTAAGCAGGCCGGCGGCCTCGAGCAGCGGGGCCGGGTCGAACTGCGCCAGCGCCTGGTCGCTCAGGGAGATCTCCTTGACCGTGAAGCGCTGAAAATGGGCGGTCACCTCGGGCATCAGCTCGCCGAGCAGGGCCGCGGTATAGGGCTCCAGCACGGTATTGGAGGAGGGTGTGAGCATCCCGATCAGGGTGCGTTGCATGGGCAGGATCCTTGTTCTTGTCGGCGTTCGTGTTGGCGTTGTTATCGGGCGCGCTTATCGGGCTTTTGGCGTGCTCTGAATTTTGAATTCAAAATACAGTATGCAAAGACTCGCACAAGATCCAGATTTTGCAAGTACACTTTTCGGCAACCGGCGACGCGGGTTCGCGTCGCCTCCCAACAGGAGACGTCCATGGACGACACCGCAGATGTGAACGCCCCCGAGGCCCTCGCCGGCTCGGCGCCGCTGCGCCGCCTGTCGCTCTACGAGGTGGTGGCCGAGCAGCTTCGCGAGATGGTGCTGGAGGGTGAGCTGATGCCGGGCAGCCGGATCTCCGAGAAGCGCCTCTGCGAGTCCTTCGAGGTCTCGCGCACCCCGCTGCGCGAGGCCCTCAAGGTGCTGGCCAACGAGGGGCTCGTGGAGCTGCTGCCCAATCGCGGCGCCAAGGTGACCGAGGTGGATCCCCGGGAGGTGGCCGACCTGTTCGAGGTGATGGTGGAGCTGGAGGCGCTGTCCGGGCATCTGCTGGCGCGGCGCGCCAGCGACGCCGAGATCGCCGAGCTGCGCGCGCTTCACCGGCAGATGCTGGATCACTATCAGCGCCAGGAGCGGGCCGAGTATTTCCGCCTCAACCAGCGGATCCATCGCCGGCTGGCCGAGATCTCGGGCAACGGCGTGCTGCTCGAGCTCGAGACCGCGCTCACCCTCAAGATCACCCGCGCCCGCTACGCGGCCAACATGAAGCTCGGTCGCTGGGACGAGTCGGCCCGCGAGCACGAGCGCATCCTCGAGGCCCTGGAGCGCCGCGACGGCGAGGCCCTGGCCTGCGCCATGCGCGACCACATGCGCTACACCGGCGACGCGGTGCTCGAGGGCCTGGCGTCGCGCTGAGCCCTGCCGGCGCTGGCCGGCCGCTGCCTCGTGCCGGCCGGGCCATCGCCCTCCTCGACCCTTCGCCCTCTCGATCCATTACTCCCCCGCCCCCATCACCCCCGAGGGTCGCCTGGAGCCGAGGCCCCCTCTCGGGCAGTGATGCGGTCGCATGCCCACATGCGCCCAGCCGCTTACCCGCCGCAGCCCCTCGTGCCGCACTCCACGGCCAGCGGCGTCCGCCCCGCGCCGGCCTGACCCGCCGTTTCGAGGAAAACACGCCACTCGAGGATTTTTTAAAAATGCAATTAATTGATTTTATTGAATAAGTAAAAAAAACGTATTCTGTATTTTGAATTTTGATAAACCCTGACCTATGGTTTCCCTGAGGCGTCGGCTTGCCCTTGGGCACGCCCCGCTTCCTCCTCACTTGCCGCGAAGGATTTTCGGATGACAACAACAACGCGCACCGTTCGTTACACCACCCCTCTGCTGCTGGCCCTGGGCCTCGGCGCGCCGCTGATGGCCGGCGCCGACACCCTGCGCTTCGGTGGCAACTTCACCGACGATCACTCCAGCAGCCGCGCCATGGAGATCTTCCAGGAGCAGCTCGCCGAGCGTACCGACGGCGACCTGACCGCCCAGCTGTTCCCCAACATGCAGCTCGGCGGCGCCGGTGAGAACGTCGACCAGGTGAACTCGGGCGCCATCATGGGCACCTGGATCGGCATCTCCTACCTGTCGCGCACCGTGCCCGAGCTCGAGGCGCTGAGCCTGCCCTTCGCCTTCGACAGCCGCGAGGACGCCTTCGCGCTGATCGACGGCGAGGTCGGCGAGCTGCTCGACGAGAAGCTCGCCGAGGCCGGCTTCACGGCCCTGGGCTACATGGAGCTCGGCTTCCGCCACGTCACCAACAACGCCCACCCCATCGAGACCATCGAGGATTTCCAGGACCTCAAGATCCGCCTGCAGCCCAACCAGACCCACCTGGACACCTTCCGCGCCATCGGCGCCAACCCGGTCTCCATGGACATCAACGAGGTCTACGGGGCCCTGCAGCAGGGCGTGCTCGACGGACAGGAGAACCCCTACAGCATCATCAGCACCAAGCGCCTCGACGAGGTGCAGAAGTACCTCTCGGATACCGGCCACTTCTACGACTACATCGTGGTGGTCGCCAATCGCGACAAGTTCGAGGGACTGAGCGAGGACGAGCAGCAGGCGGTGAACGAGGCGATGGCCGAGGCGGTGGCCTGGCAGCGCGAGACCGCCGCCGAGGAGGACACGGCGGCCCGCGAGACGCTGATCGAGCGCGGCATGCAGTTCACCCCGATCAGCGACGAGACCCGCAGCGAGCTGCGTGACGCGAGCCAGGGCGTGGTCGATGACCTGCGCGACAAGGTCGGCGCGGAGATCGTTGACCAGGTGCTCGAGGAGCTGGGGGCATGACACCCGCCTGGCACCGGCTGGAGGCGCATGCCTCCAGCCCGTTCACCCGACATTTTCTGCACGGTCTGGCGCTGCTGGATCGCACCTCCTACTTCGCCATCCTGTTGGCCATGGCCCTGATGACCGTGCTGGTCTCGGCCCAGGTGTTCGCCCGCTACGTGCTCGGCACCTCCATCGATTCCGCCGATGAGCTGTCGCGCCTGTGCTTCGTGTGGGCGATCTTCCTGGCCATTCCCCACGGCATCAAGGTGGGCATCCACGTCGGCATCGACGCCCTGGTGTGCCTGCTGCCGCGGGCCCTCCAGATTCAGCTGGCCCGCCTGATGGCGCTGATCGGCGCCGCGCTGATGGCGGTACTGGCCTGGATCAGCGTCGGTGCGGTGGCCGACAAGTGGCAGGAGATGATGCCGACTCTGCCGATCACCGCCGCCGTCTTCTACATCGCCGTGCTGGTCTGTGCCGTCCACTGCTGCCTGCATCTGATCGCCCAGGCCTGCCGGCTGGAGCCGCTGCCCAGCGCTCCGCCCGGTCGTCAAGGAGGGAGCGCCTCATGACCCCCGCCATCATCTTCACCTTCCTGGGCTTCGCCCTGCTGCGCATGCCGCTGGCCTTCGCGCTGGGCCTGGCCTCACTGGTCGGCCTCTACGTCGGCGGCATGGACTTCTCGGTGATGCCCCAGCGCATGATGCACTCGGTCAACAGCTTCCCGCTGATGGCCATCCCGCTGTTCATGCTGGCCGGCGAGCTGATGGTCGCCGCCGGCATCCTGCAGCGCCTGGTCGACTTCGCCAACTCGCTGATCGGTCGCGTCCACGGCGGCCTGGCCCACGTGGCCATCGTCGCCGGCATGGTGCTGGCCGCGGTCAGCGGCGCCGCGGTGGCCAGCGCCAGTGCCCTGGGCAGCTCGCTGGTGCCCTCCATGCGCCAGCAGTACGACACCGGCTACAGCAGCGCCGTGGTGGCCTCGGCCGCCAACCTGGGCGCCATCATCCCGCCCAGCAACGCCATGATCATCTACGCCCTGATGGCCGGCTCCTCGGTCTCGGTGGGCGGGCTCTTCATGGCCGGCGTGATCCCCGGCGTGATCCTGGCGCTGGGCTTCATGGGCCTGGCCAGCTTCCTGTCGATGCGCCGCGGCTATCCGCTGGTCGGCGGCGTGGTGGGGCTGCGCCACGTGCTGGTGCAGACCTGGCGTGCCCTGCCGATCCTGCTGATGCCCATCGTGGTGGTCGGCGGCATCGTCGCCGGCGCCTTCACCCCCACCGAGGGGGCCGCCATCGCCGTGGTCTATGCGCTGCTGATCGGCTTCTTCGTGACTCGCCAGCTGCGCCTCTCCGACCTGCCCAAGGCGATGTTCAACGCCGCGGTGACCGCCGCCATGGTGGGCGCGCTGATCGCCTTCGCCTCGACCATGACCTTCGCCTTCACCATCGACCTGATCCCGATGCAGCTCACCAACTGGATCCAGGGGCTCACCTCCGACCCGCTGATGTTCCTGCTGCTGGTCATGGCGCTGCTGATCGGCGTGGGCATGTTCATCGAATCCAACGCCGCCTACATCATGCTGGTCCCGCTGCTGGCTCCCATCGCGCTGGCCTATGGCGTCGACCCGCTGCTGTTCGGCTTCCTGTTCGTGATGAACCTGGTGGTCGGCATGATGACGCCGCCGGTGGGCGTGCTGCTGTTCGTGATGTGCGGCATCTCCAACATCAGCCTTAACGAGCTGATGAAGAGCGCCTGGCCGTTCATCCTCTTCCAGTACGCCGTGCTGATCGCCTGCATCGCCTTCCCCGGCATCGTCACCTGGCTGCCCCGCGCCATGGGCTACTGACGACCACCCGACCATAACGAGAGCCCCGCGCCCCGCCCTCACGGGCGGGCTGCGAGGGCCACTGCGCCCAAAGCGCGGCATCGACACCCGAACACGAGAGCACGCCATGAAACTCCTGGTCATCAACCCCAACATCTCCACCGACGTGACCCGCCTGATCGAGGCCGAGGCGCGGCGCAGCACCCGCCCCGGCACCGAGCTGACCATGGCCACCGCGCCCTTCGGCGTGGCCTATATCGAGACCCGGGCCGAGTCCCAGGTCGGCGGCTATGCGGCCATGCAGGTCGCCGCCGAGGCCCATGCCGACCACGACGCCGTGGTGGTGGCCGCCTTCGGTGACCCCGGCCTCGCCGCGCTGCGCGAGATCCTGCCGATCCCGGTGGTCGGCATGACCGAAGCCGCCCTGGTCACCGCCTGCCAGCAGGGCAGCCGCTTCTCGGTGATCGCCATCTCACAGCGCATCCAGGCCTGGTACCGCGAGACCATCGCCAACTACGGCTTCGCCGACCGCCTGGCCAGCATCCGCGCCCTGGACGAGCCGCTGGCCCACATCGGCCGCGTCCAGGAGGATCAGGGCGATCGCCTGGTGGCGCTGGCCGAGCGGGCGGTGGCCGACGACGGCGCCGACGTGCTGATCCTCGCCGGCGCGCCGCTGGCGGGGCTCGCCCGCACGGTGGCGCATCGCCTGCCGGTGCCGGCCCTGGACGGGGTGACCTGCGCCCTGCACCAGGCCCAGGCGATGGTCGACCTGGCCCCCACCGCGCCCCGCGGCGGCAGCTTCGCCGTACCGCCCAGCAAGGACTGCCAGGGCCTGGGCGAGGCCCTCTCGCGGCTGGTCGGCCGCCAGCCGCTGGCCACCACGCAGGCCTGAGCACGTGCGGAGCAGGCCGCCGGGGAACCCCGGCGGCCTTCCCGCCCCGCCGTGACGCGCCCTATACTGAGCACATTCGCCCGACGGGCTTCTTCCTGCTCACCGCTCCTGCCCCGCCAAGGAGGCCCTGCCCATGACCCTGGACAGCGATGCCGCATCCGACATCGCCGACTCGCCGCCCGGCCGACGCCGCATCCAGACCACCTCACTGGCCCAGGAGGCCTACGAAGTGCTGCAGCGCATGATCGTGCGCGGTGAGCTGGCCCCCGGCGAGCGCATCGCCGAGCCGGCGCTCTGCGAGCAGCTGGGCATCTCCCGCACGCCGCTGCGCGAGGCGCTGCGCATGCTGGCAAGCGATGGCCTGATCGCCATGCGGCGCAACCGCAACGCCGTGGTCACGCTGATCGACCCCCGCGAGCTCGAGCACCTGTTCGAGGTCGAGGCCGGCATCGAGAGCCTGGCCGTGAGCCTGGCAGCCGAGCGCATGACCAACACCGAACTCAAGCAGCTGGAGGCCCTGCAGGAGCGCCTGGAGAAGCTCCACGAGAAGGGCGACCGCGACGGCTACTTCGCGCTCAACCAGCGGATCCATGCCCTGCTGGTGGCCGGCGCCAAGAACCCGGTGCTGGAGGAGACCCACCGGCGGCTGCTCGGCCGCCTGGAGCGCGCCCGCTATCTGGCGCTGGAGCGCATCGGCCGCTGGCAGGAGTCCACCGACGAACACCGTGCCATCCTCGAGGCCCTGAAGGCCCGGGACGGCGAGCGGGCGCGGCGCCTGTTGGCCGATCACGTCCACCACACCGGCGAGTCGATCACCCAGATCAATCGCGACTGACGCTTCCCCTCTTCCACACCCCTCCCCACAACGACGACACCCGCCTTTCGGCGGGTGTCGTCGTGTCGCGCGGTCGTGGCCTCGGCCTCAGCGGCGCTGGCTGTAGGGAAGCGCCATGTGGCGGTTGACGTCCTTGTAGAGCAGGTAGCGGAAGGGCCCCGGGCCGCCCGCGTAGCAGGCCTGCGGGCAGAAGGCGCGCAGCCACATGTAGTCGCCGGCCTCGACCTCGACCCACTGCTGGTTGAGGTGGTAGACCGCCTTGCCCTCGAGCACGTATAGGCCGTGCTCCATGACGTGGGTCTCGTCGAAGGGGATCACGCCGCCGGGCTGGAAGGTGACGATGGTCACGTGCATGTCGTGGCGCAGGTCGTCCGGGTCGACGAAGCGGGTGGTCGCCCACACCTCGTTGCAGTCCGGCATCACCGTCGGCGCGATGTCGTTCTCGTTGACCACGAAGGCCTCGGGCACGTCGATGCCGTCGACGTATTCATAGGCCTTGCGGATCCAGTGGAAGCGCACCGGGGCGTCGGCCTCGTTGCGCAGCTGCCAGTCGCTGCCGGGCGGCAGGAAGGCGTAGCCGCCGGGCACCATGCGGTGCTTCTCGCCTTTGATGGTCAGCGTCATCTCGCCGTCCACCACGAACAGCACGCCCTCGGCACCGGCGTCGGTCTCGGGACGCTCGCTGCCGCCGCCCGGGGAGACCTCCATGATGTACTGGGAGAAGGTCTCGGCGAAGCCGGACAGCGGACGCGACAGCACCCACAGCCGAGTCTTCTCCCAGTGCGGCAGCTTGCTGGTGACGATGTCGCGATACACGCCCTTGGGAATCACCGCGAAGGCCTCGGTGAACATGGCGCGGTCGGTGGTCATCACCTTCTGGCTCGGGTGACCGCCCTGGGGGGCATAGTATTGGTGAGAGGACTGACGCGGCTGACTCATGAAGTGGACTCCTGTTCGCTACTGGTCGGCGCGACGGCCTCGCCTTGCGGCAGGGTCACGCGGATGTCGATGGGGTACTCGTCGCAGTTGTTGCCCTCGCCGCCGCGATCGACCACCAGGAACTCGCCCTCGCGCTCGAGCACCGACTGGATGGCGTGCCAGGTGCCGGCGCGGTAGTTGACGCCCTGACGGCCGTCGGTGACGAAGGCGCGCACCTCGGCGGGCTCGATGGCCTCGCCGGGCGGTGCCACCACCACGATGAAGCGCTCCTCGTGCATTGGCACGAAGGCCTGGCTGCCCTGGGGATGGCGCTCGAGGAAGGGCAACTCGAGGGGCGCCTCGACCGGCTGGCTGACGAAGATGCTGATCAGCGTGTGGGCCTGCTCGCCGAGGGTCTCGACCCGGGCCAGGTCGTGGTAGCGCCGGGTGCGGCCGGCGTTGATGTGAAAGTAGTCGGACGTGCGCGTATCGATCACGTCGCCGAAGGGCGCGAAGGCCTCCGGGGTGAGGGGCTGGGCCTCGAGTTCAAGCATGACGGCTCCTGGAGAATGCAGGCCGGGGCGGGCGGCGAACCGCCCGCCCCGGCGCGGTGTATGACGCCGACTCAGGGCGCCGGGTGGTGCTCGGCCCAGTGGCGGGCGATGTCCACGCGGCGGGTGACCCAGACGCGATCATGGGCTTCGATGTGGTCGAGGAAGCGCTGCAGGGCGCGGAAGCGGCCGGGACGGCCGAGCAGCCGGCAGTGCATGCCCACGGAGAGCATCTTCGGGGTGTCCTCGCCCTCGGCATAGAGCACGTCGAAGGCATCACGCAGGTAGGTGAAGAAGTGATCCGCGGTGTTGAACCCCTGGGGGGCGGCGAAGCGCATGTCGTTGGTGTCCAGGGTGTAGGGCACCACCAGGTGGCTACGCTCCTGGCCCTGGCTGTCCGCCTCGCGGGTCCAGAACGGCAGGTCGTCGCCGTAGTAGTCGCTGTCGTAGAGGAAGTTGCCCTCGTCGAGCACCAGCCGGCGCGTGTTGGGGCTGTCGCGGCCGGTGTACCAGCCCAGCGGCTTCTCGCCGTACAGCGACTGGAAGATCTCGATCGCCTTGCGCATGTGCTCGCGCTCGAGCTCTTCCGGGACGTTCTGGTAGTGGATCCAGCGATAGCCGTGGCAGGCGATCTCGTGACCCAGCTCCTTGAAGGCGTGGGCCACCTCGGGGTTGCGCTCCAGCGCCATGGCCACGCCGAACACGGTCAGCGGCAGGCCGCGACGCTCGAACTCGCGCAGGATCCGCCACACGCCCGTGCGGGAGCCGTACTCGTAGATCGACTCCATGCTCAGATGGCGATCGGGGAAGGAGGGTGCGCCGATGATCTCGGAGAGGAACTGCTCGGACCCCTCATCGCCATGCAGCACGCAGTTCTCGCCGCCCTCCTCGTAGTTGAGTACGAACTGCACGGCGATGCGCGCCTTGCCGGGCCAGTTGGCCTGGGGCGGCGTGCGGCCATAGCCGATCAGGTCACGCGGATAGTCCCCTCGGATCGGTGAGGTCATGGCGTAGCTTCCTTCTTGTTAGGGGCCGGTTGTTAAGGGCTGGCTCGATGGCACATGGTGGCCATTTTGAGCAACACTAAATGTATACAATTAAAGGATAGGGTGTGCCCATTATAGTTGCAAGATCCCCCCACCCTCAGTCGGCGGTCAGCCGCATCAGCGCCAGGCTCTGGGCCAGGCCGGCGTCCAGGGAGTCGATCAGCCGGGCCCCGGGCGGAGCGGAGAGCTCCGCGGCCAGGCCGGCGAAGGCGGCACCGCCGACGATGATCGCATCGGGCGAGAGCCGCGCCTGCTGATCGTCAACGGCCGCCTGGACCCGCTCGCGGGCGGCATCGCGCTGCGCCGGCAGGGCCAGGTCGCCGATCTCCACCGGCGTGATGCCCAGGCAGTGATGCGCGGCGCCCAGGTCGTGCAGCACGTCCTCGATCATCCGCGGCCAGCGGTGTCCCGGCGTCACGATCGCGAAGCGCGCGCCGAGCTGCAGCGCCGAGAGCACCGAGGCCTCGAGCAGGCCAACCACCGGCACCGAACTGATCTCGCGCACCGCTGCCAGCCCCGGCTCGCCGAAGCAGGCCAGCAGCACGGCCTCGTACTCCTGCGCGGTACGCGCCTCGAGACTCGCCACCACGGCGGCGCCGGCCAGGGCGCAGTCGCGCCGCGAGCCGATGTAGGCCACACCCTGCTCAGCCGTCTCGGCATCCACCTCGACCGCCTCGCCGAGAAACGCCCTGGCCCGGGTGGCCATGGCGGCGGTCATGGCGGCATTGGTGTTGCCGTTGAGCATCAGCAGGCGCATCGCGTCTCCTCCGGTAAAGCTGAGGCGCGTCCCTCAGAATCCATTTTTGTATACAAGAAATCAACCCTTCAGCCAAGAGGTAAGTGGCACCCCTCGTCTCACGCCACGCTAGCCCGCCTCAGCGTCTCGCTCGACGCTGGCCGGCCCCGACAGGGACCGGTGGCAGGAGGGATAAATCATCATCGCCATCATTGTATTCATTACACAATTGAAAATGTATGCATTTTGGAAGGAAAGGTATAAACACTTAACTGTATACATGAATTGGGGTCACAGAATTTTCTCTAATTATTGTTTATGCTGCTGATTTTAATAGATTTATTGGATGACTCTGCCGTCCGATTCGGACTTGATTTGCCGATCTCGTCATCCTATTTTGTGTACAAGAAACAAATTCCTTGTTCACAAGAATAACGACACAGCGAGAGACCCCATGCAGATTCGCGTCATCAACCCCAACACCACCCGTGGCATGACCGACACCATCGGTAGCGCCGCCCAGGGCATCGCCGCCCCCGGCACCGTCATCACCTCCACCCAGCCGGCGCACGGGCCGGTCTCCATCGAGAGTCACTTCGACGAGGCCATCAGCGCCGTCGGCGTGCTCGAAGAAGTGATGGCCGGCGAGCGCGACGGCGTGGATGCCTACATCATCGCCTGCTTCGGCGACCCGGGCCTGCTGGCCGCCCGCGAGCTGACCCGGGCCCCGGTGATCGGCATCGCCGAGGCGGCCTTCCACATGGCCACGCTGATCAGCACCCGCTTCTCGGTGGTCACCACCTTGGGCCGCACCGGCATCATCGCCGAGCACCTGCTCGAGCAGTACGGCTTCAGCCATCACTGCCGGCGGGTCCGCGCCGCCGAGATCCCGGTGCTCGACCTGGAGGACGACGGCGACGCCGCGCTCACCCGCATCATCGAGGAGGGCCGCCGCGCCCGGGACGAGGATGGCATCGGCGCCATCGTGCTGGGCTGCGGCGGCATGGCCGACCTCACCGACGAGATCAGCGAGGCCGTCGGCCTGCCGGTGGTCGAGGGCGTGACCGCGGCGGTCAAGCTCAGCGAGGCGCTGGTCGGCCTGGGACTCGGCACCAGCAAGGTGGGCGACCTGGCCTTCCCGCGCGCCAAGGCCTTCACCGGGCGCTTCGAGCACCTGTCCCACGGCGCCGGCCTGCGCTGACGCCGAGGCTTGCGTCGCTGCCTGGCCGGCCGCGCCTAGCCGGCCGCGCCGCGCATCGCAAGCGACCCCGGCCCCCTGAGCGGGCCGGACAACAACCACAACGACTGCATCCCCTTGCGAGGAGAGCACCATGACCCTCTCGACTTCCCGCGCTGCCCCCGGCGATGATACCCGGGTGACCCACGACGCCTCCCATGACACCAAGGCCGCCGGCAGCGAATCGCTGGCCCCCCAGAAGACCCGCATCATGGGGCGCACCTCCTACCTGCTGGCCTGGTTCGGCGGCTGCGTCTCGATCGGCACCTTCACCATGGGCTCCAGCGTGGTCGGCACCCTGAACCTGCTTCAGGCCACGCTGGCGATCGCCATCGGCTGCTTCGTGATCGGCATCGCCCTGGCCCTGAACGGCGCCGCCGGCTACAAGTACGGCATCCCCTTCATGGTCCAGGCGCGCAGCGCCTTCGGCTTCGCCGGCACCCGCCTGCCGGGACTGGTGCGCGCCGTGCCCGCCATCGTCTGGTACGGCTTCCAGAGCTGGATCGGGGCCGGCGCGCTGAACATGGTCTCGGCGACCCTGTTCGGCTTCGACAACCTGATCTTCTTCTTCATCACCTTCCAGTTCCTGCAGATCGCCCTGTCGGTGCTCGGCTTCCAGGGCATCAAGTGGCTGGAGAACATCGGCAGCGCCTTCATCCTGGCCTCGCTGGTCTACATGTTCTACAGCACCGTGCAGCGCTACGGCGACGAGCTCTCGGCCAGCATGCTGACCATGGAAGGCTCCTGGGGCATGCCCTTCTGGGGCGCCACCATGCTGTTCCTGGGCATCTACAGCACCATGATGCTCAACGTCAGCGACTACTCGCGCGAGCACAAGGAGGGTAGCGGCCCGGGTCTTCTGACCACCCTCTACGCCATGTCGATCCTGCCCTGCACCCTGTTCATGGGCCTGATCGGCTACATGGTCTCCGAGGCCACCGGCGTCGCCGACCCCGTCCAGGTGTTCGCCAATGCCGTGGACAACACCCCGCTGCTGATGACCACCCTGCTGTTCATCGCCTTCGCCCAGGTGACCACCAACGTGCTCAACAACGTGGTGCCGCCGACCTACGTGCTGATGGACACCTTCAAGCTGAAGTTCCGCACCGCCACCGTGATCGTCGGCCTGCTGGCCTTCGCGACCTTCCCCTGGAAGCTGGTGCAGCCGGACTCCGCCGACGGCCTGCAACTGTTCGTGCAGACCTACTCCGCCTTCCTCGGCCCGATCTTCGCCATCCTGGTGGTCGACTACTACCTGGTGCGCCGCCGCACCCTGGACCTCGGCAAGCTCTACGACGAGCAGGGGCCCTACCGCGGCGTCAACCCGGCGGCCCTGATCGCCACCCTGGTGGGCATCGCCGCCGCCCTCTCCTTCTCCTCTGTCTCCTGGTACGCCAGCCTGATTCCGGCCGGCCTCACCTATTATCTGCTGATGAAGCATTGGGCCCCCTGCCAGCGCTTCTGCCAGTGACGCGCCGACAGCGGGGATAGCGTCCCCTGCCGCCCGGCCCCTTCCCGACGGAGGGGGCCGGGATCACCACAAGACCACAAGGCCTCTCCCATGACGGACATGACGGACCAAGAGCTGGAGATCCAGCATCGCGACCCGAGCCTCTACAACGAGGACCTGGCCCCGATCAAGAAACGCGACCGCAACTGGGGCTGGTTCGAGATCTTCAACGTCTGGTCGAACGACATCCAGAGCCTGTTCGGCTACACCCTGGCGGCCTCGCTGTTCATCTCCTACGGCCTCAACGGCTGGGCGGTGATGGCGGCGATCATCCTGGCCGGCATCGTGGTGATGTGGCTGGTCAACCTGACCGGCAAACCGAGCGTCAAGTACGGCGTCCCCTTCCCGGTGATGATCCGCGCCAGCATGGGGGTACGCGGCGCCAACTTCCCGGCCATGCTGCGCGCCATCATCGGCATCTTCTGGTACGGGGTGCAGACCTACTTCGCCTCCACCGCGATGGCGCTTCTGCTCACCGCGCTGTTCGGCGATCCCGGCGGCGAGTTCCTCGGCATGTCGCTGATCGGCTGGCTCTCCTTCGTGATCGTCTGGGTCTTCCAGATCGCGCTGTTCTGGCAGGGCATCGACAAGATCAAGCACTTCCTCAACTGGGCGGGACCGCTGGTCTACGTGGTGATGGTGGCGCTGATGATCATCATCTGGTTCCAGGCCGGCAGCGACCTGCTGCCCGCGGTGGGCACCATCTTCAGCGGCGAGAGCGAGTACCAGGGCAGTGCCATCGGCGCCTTCCTGGCCATCACCGGCACCATGATCGCCTACTTCGCCGCGGTAGTGATCAACTTCGGCGACTTCACCCGCTTCGTCAGGAGCGAGCGCGAGATGAAGCTCGGCAACCTGCTGGGCCTGCCGCTCAACGTCGCCTTCTTCTCATTCATCGCGCTGATCATCACCGCCGGCACCCTGGCGCTGTTCGGCGAGACCCTGACCAACCCCTCGGACATCATCGAGCGAGTCGACTCGCTGCCGCTGACCATCATCGCCGCGATCACCTTCTTCGCCGCCACCGTGGGCATCAACCTGGTGGCCAACTTCATTCCGCCGGCCTATGACCTGGCCAACCTCTTCCCTAGCAAGATCAGCTTTCGCATCGGCGGCCTGATCACCGCCGGAGTGGCGTTCTTCGTCGGGGCACTGTGGGTCTCGGTGATCAGCCAGATCGGCATCGCCGGCTTCGTCAACGCCCTGGGCGCCATCGTGGCTCCCTTCTACGGCATCATCGTGGTCGACTACTACCTGGTGAAGCGCCAGCGCCTGAATATCCAGGACATGTTCTCAAGCGACCCCGACGGCGCCTACCACTACGTCAAGGGCTGGAACAAGCGGGCCCTCGCCGCCTTCGGCCTGGCCGCGCTGTTCTCGGTTTCCTCGGTGTGGGTGCCAGCCCTGGAAGCACTGGGCGGCTATGCCTGGCTGATCGGAGCAGCCCTGGGCGGTGCCTTCTACTTCCTGCTGATGAAGGGCCAGCGAGAGCCGCTCGCCGCTCACTCCTGAGGGTCACTTGTAGAGGTAACTCTCGGGAGTCACTCTCGAGAATCACTATCAAGGTTAACCCCAGGCCACAAACGGCGCCCCGTACTCGCGGTACGGGGCGCCGTTTTTTCGTCTTTCCTCATCAATCCACAGCCCCGCCCTCTCGACTCTACCTCCCGACACGCGTCCCCCGATTCCAGGGGCGCCTTCTCTTGTTCATGCGATGCCGAACATCGGCCACATCCCCACTTTTTTCGCAGGAAATATCGACGGCAAAAAGCGCACCAATACGCTGCTTCTTTCCCAGAACATACAGACCTCAACAAAGCCTTGACGCTGCAGCAAAACCGCGGAACGCCGCCGGCCATTCCTTGGCGAGACTCATCATTAAAAACCTCATGAAAAATGACAGCTTATCATCACCTCATAACGACGGATGACAGGCATTACATGTATACATTTCGCACCACAAGAACGCCTATATCCGCCGCATATATGAAGGACAACCTCTTCATTTATCAGCCATAAAACGTCGCAAAAACTTTCGTCGATATTATGTAGAAAAATGCGGATTTTGCCATGTCAAAACTGGCACCAATGCCCGATAAAAACTGGACCTATTACCCGTTAATTGCCGAGTGTTAACTGTCATAACGGTCCCGATAGGGTCCATGACATACGTCAGAGAAAGAGGAGAAAATCACCCACCATCCCACCACCTGAGGAGCCGTAAATATCGACAATAATCGAGAGCAACGGTGGAATCGACAACAACAACTCCTGGGAGTCAACCATGAAGCCAATTGAAAAGACCCTGGCCATGACGCTGCTCGCCACCTGCATGGCGACCGGCGCGGCACACGCGAAGACCATCACCTGGGCGGACACCTCCGACGTCTACTCGATGGATCCCCACGGGCAGGCCATCAGCCCGACGCTGGCCTTCCTGCACCATATCTACGAACCGCTGGTGCGCTACAACAAGGAGCTGGAGATCGAGCCGGCGCTGGCCACCGGCTGGGAAGTGGTGGAGCCCGACCTGTGGCGCTTCACCCTGCGCGAGGGGGTGACGTTCCACGACGGCAGCGCCTTCACCGCGGAGGACGTGGTGGCATCACTCACGCGGGCCACCCATCCGGATTCCCCCATCCGCGGCAACCTGCCCGCGGTGGCGCGGGTCGAGAAGGTCGACGAGCGGACGGTCGACATTCACCTGAACGGCAACTACCCCCTGCTGCTCAACGATCTCACCAACGTCTATGTCCTCGACAAGACGTGGATGGACGAACACGGCGCGCTGAATCCCGTCGATCCCAGCAAGGGCGAGCAGAGCTACGCCACCACGCACACCAACGGCACCGGCCCCTTCGTGCTGGACACCCGCCGTCCCGACGCCGAGACGGTGCTCACCGTCAACGAGCAGTGGTGGGACGAGGCCCAGCACAACCTGACGCGCATCGAGTTCACTCCCATCGCCTCGGACGCCACGCGGGTCTCGGCCCTGCTCTCCGGGCAGATCGACATGATGCTGAGCGTGCCGCTGCAGGATATCTCCCGACTGGAGAACGCCCCGGGGTTCAACATCCTCGAGACCCCGGGACTGCGGACCATCATGCTGGCGCTCAACCAGTCACCGGAGACGCTGGGGGACAGCGGTACCGGCGACAACCCGCTGCGCGACCTGGGCGTGCGCAAGGCGCTCTATCAGGCCATCAACATGGAGCTGATTCGCGACAAGCTGATGCGCGGCAAGTCGCGCAACGCGGCCCTGCCGGTGGCCCCGGCCGTGCCCGGCTACGATGCCTCGCTCGACGAGCGCTTCCCCTATGATCCAGAGGCCGCCCGTCAGCTGCTCGCCGAGGCCGGCTACCCCGATGGCTTCAGCATCGGCCTGGACTGCCCCAACGATCGCTATGTCCGCGACGAGGAGATCTGCCAGGCGATCGCCGCCATGTGGGCACGCGTCGGCGTCGAGACCCGGGTCAATGCGCGCAATGCCAGCAACCACTGGCAGACGGCCTTGAACGGCGGCTCCGACGTCTGGATGTTCGGCTGGGCCACCCTGCCGATGCTCGACTCCTTCAGCATCCTCTCCCAGGTGCTGACCAGCCCGCACGACAAGTACGGCGCCTGGAATCCCGGCGGCTATGAAAACGCCGAGGTCGACACCCTCGTCGAGAAGATTTCCGTCGCCCAGGACGAGCAGGAACGCCTGTCGATGATCGCCGAGGCCTTCGCCATCACCAAGGCCGAGGTCCCGCTGATTCCCCTCCACCAGCAGCCGCTGATCTGGGCCACCAACGACAACATCCAGCTGCCCCAGACGCCGGATAACAAGGTGCGACTGTGGTACGCCACCGTCGAGTAAGCCCGCCCTTGCGCTGGCAGGCGACGGCCTGAACCGGGCCGTCGCCCACCCCCTCACCTCCCAACGGGATAGGGCAATATCATGATTGCATTCCTGATTCGCAGGCTACTGCAGGGCGCGCTGGTCATGCTCACGGTCGCCTTCATCGCCTTCAGCATGTTTCGCTTCGTCGGTGATCCGGTCACCAACATGCTGCCCCAGGACGCCACGCTCGAGCAGCGCACCGAACTGCAGGAGCGGCTCGGCCTGAACGACCCGCTGCCCCTCCAGTTCGGCCACTTCGTCACCAACGCCGTGCAGGGTGACTTTGGCATCTCCTATCGCAACCAGCGGCCGGTCTCGGACCTGATCGCCGAGCGGCTTCCGGCCACCATGGAGATGGTCTTCGCCGCGGTGGTGCTGTCGCTGGTGATCGGCATTCCCATGGGCGTCTATACCGCCCTGCGGCGCGACAGCTGGCTCAGCCACCTGTTCCAGGGTGTCTCGCTGGCCGGGATTTCCGTGCCGACCTTCGTCACCGGCATCCTGCTGATTCTGGTGTTCTCGGTGTGGCTCAACTGGCTGCCCTCCTTCGGCCGCGGTGACGTCGTGGAGATCGGCGGTTGGAGCACCGGGCTCTTGACCGTCAGCGGCATCAAGGCGCTGATCATGCCGGTGATCACCCTGTCGCTGTTCCAGATCACCCTGATCATGCGACTGGTCAGAGCGGAGATGCTGGAGGTCCTCAAGACCGACTATATCCGCTTCGCCAGGGCGCGCGGGCTGACCAACCGGGCCGTGCATTTCGGCCATGCCCTGCGCAATACGCTGATGCCGGTGATCACCATTACCGGGCTGCAGATCGGCGCCCTGATCGCCTTCGCCATCATCACCGAGACGGTCTTCCAATGGCCGGGCATGGGACTGCTGTTCATGCAGGCGGTGAGCTTCGTGGATATCCCGGTGATGTCCGCCTACCTGGTCATGGTGTCGCTGATCTTCGTGGTCATTAACACCATCGTCGACATGCTCTATTTCGTGGTCGACCCGCGCCTGCGCGTCGATGCGGGCAAGAACACCACCGGCGCCTGAGGAGCCTAGTTATGAGCACCGTAACGCAACGACTCAACGACGACTGGCGCAGGTTCATCGACAGTGACCTGTTCTACAGCTTCCGTCGCTCACCGATCACCATCGTCGCCTTCGTGGTGGTGGTCACCCTGATCCTGGCGGCGATCTTCGCCCCCTGGATCGCGCCCCACGACCCCTTCGATGTCAGCACGCTGAGCCTGCTCAACAGCGAGCTGCCCCCCGCCTGGGTCGCGGGCGGAGACCCGGCCTTCCTGCTGGGCACCGACGGCCAGGGTCGCGACGTGCTGTCGGCCCTGCTCTACGGCGCCCGGATCTCGATCCTGGTGGGCCTGGCCAGCGTCGCCTTCGCCATGACGCTGGGGGTCTGTCTCGGCCTGCTGGCCGCCTACGTGGGCGGCACGGTCGACGCGCTGATCATGCGCATCGCCGACGTCATGATCAGCTTCCCGCCGATCCTGGTGGCCCTGCTGATCAACGGCGTCGCCCGCGGGGTCCTGCCGCCCGAGATGCAGCACGACGCCGTGATCTTCGTGCTGATCCTGGCCATCGGCCTGACCACCTGGGTGCAGTATGCGCGCACCGTGCGCGGCTCCACCCTGGTCGAGAAGAACCGGGAATACGTGCTGGCCGCCCGCGTCATCGGCCTGCGCTCGCGCTCGATCATGGCCAGGCACATCCTGCCCAACGTGATCGGACCGATCCTGGTGGTGGCCACGGTGAACCTGGCGATCGCCATCCTGATCGAGGCCGCCCTCTCCTTCCTGGGCGTGGGCATGCCGCCCACCGAACCGTCGCTCGGCACGCTGATTCGCATCGGCAACGAGTTCCTGTTCTCGGGCGTCTGGTGGGTCGTGATCTTCCCCTCCGCCGTACTGGTGCTGCTGGTGCTGTCGGTGAATCTGCTGGGCGACTGGCTCCGCGATGCCCTCAACCCCAAACTGCGCTGAGCGAGGCAATCATGAGCACACACAACAACACCTCCCCCGTGCTGGACGTGCATGATCTGCACATCGAATTCGATACCCGCTACGGTGCCCTGAAGGCCATCGACGGCATCTCGCTACAGATCGCCCCGGGAGAGATCCTGGGCGTGGTCGGCGAATCCGGCGCCGGCAAGTCGCTGACCGGCACCGCGATCACCGGCCTGCTGGAGAGCCCCGGGCGCATCTCGGGCGGCGAGATTCACCTGGAAGGCCAGCGCATCGACAACCTCTCCCAGGACGAGATGCGGCGCCTGCGCGGTCGGCGCATCGGCGCCATCTTCCAGGATCCGCTGACCAGCCTGAACCCGCTCTATACGGTCGGCCGCCAGCTCATCGAGACCATCCGCACCCACCTGCCGATGAACAGGGCTCAGGCGCGCCAGCGTGCCATCGAGCTGTTGGCCGAGGTCGGCCTGCCGGCGCCGGAAACGCGCATCGACCAGTACCCGCACCAGTTCTCCGGGGGCATGCGCCAGCGCGTGGTCATCGCCCTGGCGCTGTGCGCCGACCCCAAGCTAGTGATCGCCGACGAACCCACCACCGCCCTGGACGTCTCGGTGCAGGCGCAGATCATCACGGTGCTCAAGCGCCTGTGTCGTGAACAGGGTACCGCCGTGATGCTGGTGACCCACGACATGGGGGTGATCGCCGAGGCCGCCGATCGCGTGGCCGTCATGTACGCCGGGCGGCTGGTCGAGGTCGGCCCCGTCGCCGAGGTCGTGAAATCCGCCAAGCACCCCTACACCCAGGGGCTGATGAACTCCATTCCCACCGTGCTTCATGACGTGGAGCGACTGGAGCAGATCGAGGGCTCCATGCCGCGGCTGACGGCGATCCCCCAGGGATGCGCCTTCAACCCACGCTGTCCGCATGCCGTCTCGCGCTGCCGCGCCGAACGCCCCGACCTGATGGCGGCCGGCGAGGGTGCGGCCGCCTGCTGGCTCGTCGAGGAGGGCGCCACCCCGCCACCCCAGGCGCGGGCCACCGCCGACACGCTGGTCGACCACCATGACTGAGGAGGCAGGGACCATGAACATGACCGAAAGCATGTCAGCAAGCATGCGCGAGGAAGCTCCGCTGGCGGCCTCACAGAACGCCGGGGCGAGCGTCGCCCCCTCCGCGGAGCAGCCGGTGTTTCGCATCACCAACCTGAAACGCCATTTCGACGTCTCGCCGCCGCTGCTCAACCGCCTGCTGGAGCGCAAGGGCCGGCAGATCGTCAAGGCCGTGGATGGCGTCGACTTCGAGATCTATCGCGGCGAGACCTTCAGCCTGGTCGGCGAGTCCGGCTGTGGAAAATCGACCATCGCCAAGCTGGTCGTGGGGCTGAATGGCACCACGGACGGCAGCATCGAGTTCGAGGGCCAGGACATCGCCCGCCACAGCCGGCGGGACATGGACGCCGTGCGTCACCGGCTGCAGATGATCTTCCAGGACCCCTATGCCAGCCTCAACCCGCGCTGGCGGGTGGGCGAGATCATCGCCGAGCCGATCCAGGTCTTCGGCCTGATCGAGGGCAAGGCCGCGATCAAACAGCGAGTCAAGGAGCTGCTGGAGGGGGTCGGCCTCAACGCCCAGGACAGCGCGAAGTATCCCCACGAGTTCTCGGGGGGGCAGCGCCAGCGCATCTCCATCGCCCGGGCGCTGGCCAGCAACCCCGAGTTCATCGTCTGCGACGAGCCGACCTCGGCGCTGGACGTCTCGGTGCAGGCGCAGATCCTCAACCTGATGAAGGAGCTGCAGCAGCAGCACGATCTGACCTACCTGTTCATCAGCCACGACCTGTCGGTGGTCTACCACATCTCCGACCGGGTGGGCGTCATGTACCTGGGGCGGCTGGTGGAGGTCGGCGAGAAGCACGAGCTGTTCCGCCGGCCCCAGCACCCCTACACGCGCATGCTGCTCGACTCCATTCCCGACCTGGAGATGACCGGCCGCGCGCGCACGCCGGTGGGCGGCGAGGTGCCGAGCCCCCTCGATCCCCCCAGCGGCTGCGCCTTCCATCCGCGCTGCCCGCACGCCACGGAGCGCTGCCAGCAGGAAGTGCCCCTGCCGATCCACAACGTCGAACGCGGGTTCGTCGCCTGCCATGCGGTCGAGGAAGGGCGACTCATCGCCACCGACTGAGCCCTCTCGAGAGACGCCGAAAAGGAAGAGACCATGGATTTCGATTTCAGCGAACTGACCAAGCAGGAACGTTACAAGCTGCTGGTCAGCTTCATCGTGCCGCGCCCCATCGCCCTGGTCACCACCGTCGATGCCGACGGGGTGTCCAACGCCGGGCCGATGAGCTTCTTCAACGTGTTCGGCGACGAACCGCCGATCCTGATCCTGGGCATCCAGCACCGCCCGGACGGGCGCTTCAAGGACACCACCCGCAACATCCACGACAGCGGGGAGTTCGTGGTGAACCTGGTCAATGAGCGGATCGCTCCGCACATGATCACCACCTCGCTGGACTTCGCCCCCGAGGAGGACGAGGCCTCAGCCGCTGGGCTGACCCTGGTGCCCAGCCGCCATCTGCGCGCCGGGCGCATCCTCGAGGCGCCCGTGTCACTGGAGTGTCGCAAGACCGAGTCCCTGGAGTACCCCAACCGCTCGGTGATCGTCGGCGAGGTGCTGCACATGCACGTGCAGGACGAGTACATCGACCCGGCCACGCTGCGGGTGCGCCCCGAGGCCTACCATCCCCTGGCGCGCCTGCACGCCGACGCCTACCTCTACGCCGAGACGCAGTTCGAGCTGCCCAGGCCGAGCCTGGAGGAGTGGCGCGCCACCCAGGAGACCGTGGCCGAGCATGGCGTCGCCGCGGCGTGCGCCACCCCCGTCACGAGCCATGACATCGACCAGACCGTCGACTAGACCATCGACCAGACAAGGAGGCGTGCATGTCGAATTCCCTGCTGCTGCGCAACGTCCGTCCGCTCGAGGGCGAGGCCCAGGACGTGCTGATCCGCGACGGCCACATCAGCCGCGTGGGCCCATCACTCGAGGCGCCCGAGGCGCGCGTCGTGGACGGCCGAGGCGGCATCCTGCTCCCCGGCCTGGTGGATGCCCACACCCACCTGGACAAGACTCACTGGGGCCAGCCGTGGCACCGCCATAGCGCCGGCCCGACCATCGCCGAGCGCATCGCCAACGAGCGCGAGGTCAGGCGCCGGCTCGGCTACTCGCCGGCCGAGCAGTCGGCCAACCAGGTGCGCCAGGCCATCGCCATGGGCACCACCCATATCCGCACCCACGTCGATATCGACACCGACGTCGGCCTGGCCCATCTCGAGGGCGTGCTGGCGACCCGGGAGCGCTTCCGCGACGCCCTGACCATGCAGATCGTCGCCTTTCCTCAGAGCGGGCTGCTGGTGCGCCCCGGCACCCGGGAGCTGATGGCCGAGGCGATGCGCGCCGGCGCCGACCTGGTGGGCGGCATCGATCCCTCGAGCATGGATCGGGATCCTGTCGGGCACCTCGACAGCATCTTCGCCCTCGCCGAGCAGCAGGGGAGCGGCGTGGACATCCACCTGCATGAGCCCGGCATGCTGGGCGCCTTCGCCCTCGAGCTGATCGCCGAGCGCACCGCGGCGCTGGGCATGCAGGGCCGGGTCACGGTGAGCCACGCCTTCTGCCTGGGCATGGTCGACGACGCCTACCTCGATCATCTGACGGCGCTGCTGCTCGACAACCGCATCGCCATCATGACCCACGGCCCCGGCCACATCGAGTTCCCGCCCGTGCGCCGCCTGCTCGACGCCGGCGTCACCCTGTGCTGCGGCTCCGACGGCATCCGCGACTCCTGGGGCCCCTACGGCAACGCCGACATGCTGGAGCGCGCCATGCTGGTGGGCTTTCGCAGCGGCTTCCGGCACGACGAGGACCTCGAGCATACCCTCGACATCGCCACCTACGGCGGGGCGCGGGTCATGGAGGCCGAGGCCTACGGGCTCACGCCAGGCTGCCGCGCCGACCTCGCCGTGGTGGCCGGCGAGACCCGCGTCGAGGCGATGATGAATCGCGCCCCGCGCATTGCCGTGATCCACGGCGGCCGCCTGGTGGCCGCCGACGGCGACTGCCTGATCTGAGACTGCCCGATCCAACACTGCCCGATCCAACACTGCCTGACCTGACAGAGGAGGCCTCGATGACGAGGACACTGATCACCGGCCGCTACGTCGTCGGCTTCGACGGCGAGGGCCATGTCATCCTGCCCGGGGGCGAGGTCGTCTATGAGGGCGACACCATCATTCACGTCGGCTACGGCTACTCGGGGCCGGTGGACGAGCGCATCGACGCCGGCAACGCCGTGGTCGGCCCCGGCTTCATCGACCTGGACGCCCTGGCGGATCTCGACTCAACCGTGCTGGGCTTCGACAACGCGCCCGGCTGGCGCCACGGCCGGGTCTGGGCCAGCTCCTACGTCGAGCGCGGCCCGCGCGAGGCCTATACCAGGGAAGAGGAGGATGCCAAGAAGGAGTACGCCTTCACGCAGCTGCTGCTCAACGGCGTGACCACGGCGCTGCCCATCACCTCCCTGCTCTACCGGGAGTGGGATGAGACCTACGCCGAATTCGCCCGCGCCGCGGCGATCGGCGCCGAGCTCGGCATCCGCCTCTACCTGGGGCCGGCCTATCGCACCGGGGCCTCCATGATTCATCCCGACGGGCGCTTCGGCGTCCACTGGGACGAGGCGCGGGGCCGCCGCGGCCTCGAGGCCGCCATCGAATTCGTCAAGGATTACGAGGGCTACGCCGACGGCCTGGTGCGCGGCATGCTGGCGCCCGACCGCATCGAATGCTGCACCCGGGAACTGCTGGAGCAGACGGCCGAGGCCGCGCGCGCCCTCGACTGTCCCGTGCGCCTGCACTGCTGCCAGTCGCCGCTGGAGGTCGAGACGATGCAGGAGCGCTTCGGCCGCTCCTCCATCGCCGTGCTGGACGAGATCGGCTTTCTCGACCATCGCGCCCTGCTGCCCCACGGCATCCGCCTCGGCGGCCATCGGCCGACACCGGCGAGCATCGAGCAGGACCTCGACGCCCTGGCAGGCGCCGACGCGACCCTGGTGCAGTGCCCGCTGGTGAGCGCGCGCATGGGACACTTCATGGATTCGTTTGCCCGGATGCAGCGCCGCGGCATCAACGTCGGCCTGGGCACGGATACCTTCCCCCCCGACGTCATCACCAACCTGCACACGGGCATCATGGCGACCCGGCTGATGGAGGGAGACGAGTCGGCCTGCTCGGCGGCCGACTACTACACGGCCGCCACCCTGGCCGGGGCGAAGGCCTTGAACCGTCCCGACCTGGGCCGGCTCGCGCCGGGGGCCAAGGCCGATATCACGGTCTTCGACCTGAGCGGCTTCCACCTGGGCCAGCTCATCGATCCCATCCAGACCATGATCATGAGCGGCTCCGGGCGTGACTTCACGCGGGTCATCGTCAACGGCAGGACGATCGTCCGCGATCGGCAGATCAAGGGCATCGACCTCTCTCGACTGGCCGATCAGGCGCAGCGTCAGTTCGATCGCCTGCGCACCTCCTATCCGGAACGCACCCACCTCCACCCACCGGAGCACGAGATATTCCCCGGCGCCTTTCCCGTCCGCCGCACCTCGCTGTAATGCCTGCCCCGGCGGCCGAGAGGTCGGCTGGGAAAGCGTCCCCAAACGCGACGCGCCCCGTGCCAGTAGCACGGGGCGCGTCGTCGTTCGGGCGCGGCGAGAAGAAGCGTCAGCCGGAGAATATCTCGAACAGGTCCGGCGCCTCGTCCTCCTCGACGTGGATCGACAGCGAGGCCTCGATGGCCTTCAGATGCCGGCCCATGAAGGCTTCGGCACGCTCGCCGTTGCCGGCCTCGAGATAGCCGATCAGGTCGTCGTGATCGTGAGACTCGCAGCCCAGGTGGCCAGAGTTGCCGTAGACGGCGAGGATCAGCGAGGAGCGCGAGCAGAGCCCCTCGACGAAGCCGGCCAGGGTGGCGTTGCCCGAGATGCTCGCCAGGCGCGTATGGAAATCCGCCGAGAGCCGGATCGCCGTGCTCTGCTCGCCGGCTCTCAGGGCCTGGCGCTCGCGCATGGCCATGTCGCGCAGCGCGATCGCGTCCTCGTCGGTGATGCGCCTGGCGATCTCGGGCATCAGGCCGCACTCGACCATCAGCCGCGCATCGAAGACGTCCTTGGCCTCGTCGGCGGTGGGCCGCGTCACGCTGGCCCCGCGGCGCGGCGTCAGGGTCACCAGGTGTTCCAGGGCCAGGCGCTGCAGGATCTTGCGGATCCCGGTGCGGCTGACGCCGAACACCTCGGCCAGGGCGTCCTCGCGAAGGCGCGCCCCGGGCTTGAGGCGATGCTCGATGATCGCATCGCTGATCGACTGGTAGATCGCCTCGTGACGCTTGGGGCCGTCGCCGTTCTTGCCGGAGCGACCGCCGACGTCGCTGGACTTGCCCTCGGCAACGAACTGACGCTGGTTCATGGACGCTACGCCTCCGTGAAAAACCCGATATGCCGGTCATTGTATACGCTTTTCGGTCCCCAACACGACAGCCGCCCGCCAAAATGGCGGGCGGCTGTCAACGTCGGAATGGCACGACCTCAGCTTACGGGGTCCAGGCGGCCACCTCGGCACGCTCCGCGTCGGTCATCTTGGTGATGTTGCCCAGCGGCATGTAGCCGCTCGCCACCACCTGCCGGACCTGATCGATCTGGCGCAGCAGCTGGTCCTCGGTCTCGAGGATCACCCCGGCCGGTGCCGCGGCGAAGCCGGCATGCTCGGGCGCCTGGGCATGGCAGTTCACGCAGCGCTGTTCGATGATCTCGTGCACCTCGCTGAGCGAGCTCGATGCGGACAGCACCCGCTCCTCGTCGTTCGCCGAGGAGGACACGGAGTGAGCGGCGGCCACGTTGTCGTTGCCGGTCGGTGCACCGACCCAGATCGCCACCAGGATCAGCGCGACGCCCGCGGCCGGATAGGCCGGCTGGATGGAGCCCGCGTGCATCAGCACGAAGAACTGGCGGATCAGCGCGCCGGCGAAGATGAACAGCGCCATGATCACCCAGGAGAGCTCATGGGTGTAGGTGAAGGAGTAGTGGTTGCTGAGCATCAGCAGCACCACCGGCAGCGTGAAGTAGGTGTTGTGTACCGAACGCTGCTTGCCGCGCTTGCCGTCGATCGGGTTCGGGGTCTCGCCGGCCTTCATCGCCTTCACCATGCGGCGCTGGCCCGGGATGATCCAGAAGAAGACGTTGGCCGACATGGCGGTGGCCATCACCGCACCGGTAAGCAGGAAGGCGGCGCGGCCGGCGAAGATCTGGGTGCTCAGGTAGGCGACCACCACCATCATCACCGCCACGGCCAGACTCAGGATACCGTCGCGTTCCATGTTGGGGCTGATGCGCTTGCACAGCTCGTTGTAGACCACCCAGCCCGACAGCAGGAAGAGCAGGGCCACGGCGTTGGCCTGCCAGCCGGTCAGCTCGGCGGCCCAGGCCCAGTCGCTGCCCGGGTTGACCAGATAGAAGCCGGGGTTGGTCATGTAAAGCAGCACGAACAGCCCGAAGCCCGAGAGCCAGGTGGTATAGGCCTTCCAGAACGACCAGTGCAGGTCGGCGGGCAGCTTGGCCGGGGCACTGGCGTACTTCTGGTTGTGGTAGAAGCCGCCGCCGTGCACGGCCCACATCTCGCCGAATACGCCCTTCTTCTTGTCCTCGTCCGCCTTGGGCGGTCGCAGGCCGTTGTCCAGCATCACGAAGTAGATGGACTCGCCGATCCAGGCGACGGCGGCGATCACATGCAACCACCGTAGCAGGAGGTTGGCAAAGTCCAGTAGATACGCTTGCATGAGTCAGCTCTCGTCTTGTGCGTTGTTAGTCATTGCCCGGGCAAGGGGAGACCCGGGCAGGCGGCGCCGAGTGGGCTCAGCTGCCGCGATAGGTGGAGTAGCTGTAGGGCGATACCAGCAGCGGCACGTGATAGTGCTGGGAGGCGTCGGCGACGCCGAAACGCAGCGGAATCACGTCGAGAAAGCGCGGGGTGTCGCCGGCCAGGCCCTGACGATCGAGGTATTCACCGGCGTGGAAGACCAGCTCGTATTCACCCGTCGTGAGGGCCTCGCCCTCCAGGATCGGCGCGTCGCAACGGCCGTCGTCGTTGGTCACGACCTCGCCGATGCGGCTGCGGCTCTCGCCCTCGATGCGATAGACCTCGATGCGAATGCCCTGCCCCGGCCGGCCCTGTGCCGTGTCCAGCACGTGTGTGGTCAAGCGTCCCATGAGTTTCTCCTCTCCGCGATAGCCGGCTCCCATGGCGCGGGTGGCCGGCGAGCAAGTGTATGGCAATGCCGGGGCATCTTTCCCCCGATGTCGATACACACATTTTTAGCTCGAAATGGAGTACATTTCAAAGCATTTTTTGTATACAGTCGAAGTCTGTCTTGCGAGACACGCATCACCACCCGCAACGGAGGTCACGGCATGAGCGACAACACCCTTTCTCCTCGCCCCAGCGAGCTCGATCAGGCGCGCTTCATCGAGCAGTACGGCGAGATCTACGAACACTCCCCCTGGGTGGCCGAACTGGCCTGGCAGCAGGGGCTTGGCAGCGAACAGGACACGCCCCAGGGCCTCGCCGAGGCCATGGGACGGGTGCTCGCCAGCGCCTCCCCCGAGCGCCAGCTCGAGGTGATCCGCGCCCACCCGGACCTCGCCGGCAAGGCGGCCATCGCCGGGGAGCTCACCGACGACTCCACCCGCGAGCAGGCCGGCGCCGGCCTGGACCAGTGCACGCCCGAGGAGATGGCCCGGTTCGAGCGCCTCAACGCCGCCTACAAGGAGAAGTTCGGCTTCCCCTTCGTGATGGCCGTCAAGGGCAATGACCGCCACGACATCCTGGCCGCCTTCGAGACGCGCCTGGAGAACGATCCGGCCGAGGAGCGCCGCACCGCGGTCGAGCAGATCAACCGCATCGCCCGCTTCCGCCTGGAGGCCCGCCTGAGCTAAGCCACCGGCGAATCGGCGTCCTTGGGGACAGCCGAGATCGCCCCTGCACATGCGAGCTGCCGGCCTGCCGGCAGCTCGCTTTTTTATGCCGACTCGGCGATCGGCGAGCCGGCCACGACTGCGATGGAAGCCGGCCGACGAGCCGCAAGCGCTCGTGAATGCCCGCGTATAGCCGCGTGTCGCCACCTCTCACCCCGCGACGACGCACCCTCCAGACACGAAGGCGCGGGCGCCCGGCCAAGAATCGGCCGGGCGCCCGCGCACTACTTCCGCTGAGTCGCTCGTCGCGTCGTTACTTCGATGCGCCGGCGGCCTTGGCCGAGCGGCCATTGCCGTCGTCGATCGACTCGCCAGCCGCCGCGGCGGCCGCCTCGGCATCCGCCTTGGCAATCTCCTCGCGCTCTCGAGCCTCGTCAGACAGCGACTTCTTCGGCAGCACGATGTTGAGCACGAAGGCGGTGATCGCCGCCACCACGATGGGCGCGCCACCGATCACGTTCTGCAGCATCGCCGGGAACTGCTCGATGGCCGACGGCACCGAGGAGATCCCCAGGCTCAGCGCCAGTGCCAGACCCACGATGGTCATGTTGCGGGCGGAGAGCTCGTCTTTGATCAGCAGCTGGATGCCGGTCATGGTGATCATGCCGAACACCGTGATGGTGGCACCGCCCAGCACCGGATAGGGAATGGTGGTCATGATGGCGCCGAACTTGGGGCTGAGGCCGGCCGCGATCATGAAAATCCCGGCGATGGCCAGTACCGAGCGGCTGATCACCTTGGTCATGGCCACGATGCCGACGTTCTGGCTGAAGGTGGAGGTCGGCAGGGCGCCGAAGAAGGAGCTCGCCGCGGTGGTCAGGCCGTTGCCCAGCAGGCCACCGGTCAGCTCCTTGGTCTTCAGCTCACGGTTCATGCCCGCCACGCTGGTGGCCGACAGGTCACCGATGGTCTGCACCGAGTTGATCACGCAGATCACCACCATGGAGACGATGGCGGCGGTGTGAAACTCCATCTCGAAGGGCATGACCTCCGGCACGGCGATCCAGCGGGCGTTGGCCACGGCGTCGAAGCTGACCATACCCAGCGAAAGCGACAGCAGGTAGCCGACCAGGATGCCGACGATGATCGCCGAGAGCTTGACCACGCCGCGCCCGAACTGCGAGGCCACCAGCACGGTCAGCAGCGTGACGATGCCCACCATCCAGTTGAGCGGCTCGCCGAAGTTCGGCGCGTTGACGTTGCCGCTGCCGGCCATGTAGCGAATCGAGATGTCATAGAGCGACAGGCCGATCACCAGCACCACGGTGCCCGCGACGACCGGCGGGAACAGATGGCGGATGTACTGGATGAAGTAGCCCACCACCATCATGGTGATGCCGCCGATCAGCTGGGCGCCGAGGATGCCCTCGATACCGAACTGGCCGCCGACCGCGATCAGGGTCGGCACGTAGGCAAAGCCCACGCCGAAGATGGCCGGCAGACGGGCACCGAACTTCCAGACGCCATAGAGATGGAACAGGGTGCAGATCCCCGAAGCCAGCACGGCGATCTGGATCAGCAGCAGTTTCTCTCCCGGGGTCGCCCCCACCACGCCGGCGATGATGATCGGCGGAGTGATGACGCCGGCAATCATCGCCAGCACGTGCTGCAGGGAGAGCGGCAGGGCCTTCACGAAGGGTGGCCTGCCGTGGAAATCGAAGATCGAGGTGTTCCTGGGATTAGTTGGCATGGTTGAACCACTGCTGTTGTTATGGGGAGGAGAGCGGTAATTGTTGTAGCCAGACAAGCTGCCACAGTGTCGTACGATTTGAAATGCAACTAAATACAAAGTCGTACACAAATGACAGCTCTTAAGGTATACATTTTGCCGCCGTTAGCAGGTCACGATGGCCCTCGGGCCTCGCCTGAGCGGGTTGGCTTAGAGATGCCACTCCAGCTGGAGCATCAGGGCATCGGTATCCACGCCCGGCTTGTTCTGATTGCCGAACTTGTTGCGCCAGTACTCGTAGCCGGCGCCGACCCAGAGGGTGTTCTCCCCCATGCCGCCGAGTTGCCCCACGTCGAGCATCAGCGAGGTACGCATCAGCTGCTCGGCCGCGGTCTCGGCACCGAAGTAGTCGTCGCCCTTCTCGCCGTTGAGGTTGTAGAAGCCCTGAAACTTCATCGGCAGCGCCCCCGCCTCGAACGGCAGGCCCCAGGCCAGGTTGAGCTGGTAGTAGGGGTCGAAGCTGATGTCGGTCTCGTTGCCCGACGCCGCGCAGGCATCGAGGCCGCAGTGGTTCCACTCGTAGGAGTAGAGAAGGCTGAGGTCGAGAAAGCCCCTGGGAACGTCGAACTTCAGGGTCGGGCCCAGCAGCAGCTGCCGCTTGCGCGGCGCGAAGGCGGTGTTCTTGGTATTGAGATCGAAGCCGCCGCTCAGCGCCACGTCCTTCACCGGCCCGAAGGCGAGCGGCTCATCGAACACCTTGCCGAAGTGCAGCTGGTGCCGATAGACCAGATAGGCCTCGGTCGCCCCCTCGTCGCTTTCGCGGGCGGGATCGTCGCTGTCGGACTGCAGCAGGTCGAGGTTGAAGAAGTTCTGGCCCAGCGAATAACCGCTCGCATGAGTGAGCTGCAGGACGTGCTTGGCGACGTCATCAGAGTTTCCAGGTTCCTGGAACTGGGTGCCGTAGCGATAGCCGATGGCGGTATCGCTCCAGGTGGCGGCCTGAGCCGTGACGGACGCGACGGCGAGACACAGGGCCGCACCCGCGGCCAACGGCGTAGAAGAGCTGAGGGACATGGGAAGCATCTCCGGTTGTTGGTGTTATACCGAGACCGTTCCGTGCCGACGCGAATCCAAAGATGTCGCCATCGGCCGGACAACATGGCCAACATTACCTAACAACTTTGTATACTGGAAATGATTTCCGTTAAATACATTAACGGGACACATTCCTGAGGTAGGGCGGACGGCCGACGCCTGCCGATGAGACGGCCGCGGGGGACCATCGCCGTGATCCGAAGGGGGCAACCGCCGGGAATAGGGACCTACACTGAGAGAACACCTGCCTGCCGGGAGCCTGCCATGTTTCGTGATCGCCGCGAGGCGGCCGAGCACCTCATCGACCGCCTCGCCTACCTGAAGACCGAGAACCCGCTGATCCTGGCCATCCCCCGCGGCGCCGTGCCCATGGGGCGATGGATGGCCGATGCCCTGCACGGCGAACTGGACGTGGTGCTGGTGCGCAAGGTGGGCGCGCCGGGAAACCCGGAGTACGCCATCGGCGCGGTCGATGAGAACGACCGCGTGGCACTCGAGCCCGCCGCCGAGCACTGTCGTGAGGACGCGGTGAATCGCGAGGTGGAACACCAGCGCGCGCTGATCGAGGAGCGACGCCGGCGCTATACCCCGGTGCGCTCGGCCATCGATCCGGCGGGGCGCATCGTGGTGGTGGTGGACGACGGCAGCGCCACGGGAGCGACCATGGCGGCCGCCCTCACCGCCCTGCGGGACCGCAGCCCGCGGCGGCTGATCGCCGCCCTGGGGGCGGCGCCACCCGAGACCGTGGCACGCCTCGAGTCGCTGGCCGATGAGGTGATCTGCCTGGAGACCTCCCGGGACTTCCGCGCCGTGGGGCAGTTCTTCGCCGACTTCGGCCAGGTGGAAGACGAGGAGGTGATCGCGCTGCTGGGACGCGAACGCGACTGAGCAGCGGCGCGGGGGATCCAAGCCGCCGCAACGGAGGCAACGAAAGCGATCCCCTCACGCAAACGGGCGCCACCCGAAGGTGGCGCCCGTGAAGCGTCGCATCTTCCGCTCGCCCGCCTGGCTCGCCCTATCGGTGGCGCGAGAGCGGCAAGCGAAGGTGCGCCTTACTTGGTGGCCGGCGTGGCGGCCTTGAGGCCGTCCTCGGCGAGCTTCTGGCTCTCGCGAACGTACTCCTGGCCCAGGCTCATGATCTTCTCGGCATCGCCACGCAGTCGCTCGCCCATGTGCTGGCTGGCCTTCTGCTGGGTGTCCACGACCTTCTTCAGGCCCTCGGCGTCACGCACGTCGAGCCAGCCGCGGGCCTGGGAGAGCCCCATGTCGGTCAGGGCCCGCACGGCGTCGAACTGGGCGGCGACCAGCTTCTCGGTGTAGTCGAGATTGAGGGCGCCGAGACGGCGGGCGGGTGCCACGAACGTGGACTCGAGCTGTTCGGTCGCTTGCTGTGTGGTTGCCTTGGTCATGTAACACCTCCATCGGTGGTGGACAGCGTGGGGGGCATTTGGCCCCGTGCTGCATTGCAACATAGCAGCCCGTTTTATGCAGCGCAACATCTCGCCGACACTCGATTCGCCACGTCGCTGAAGGGCCCGAACGACAGCGCCCGGCCGAGGCCGGGCGTTGCAGCGAGGGGGCAAGTCGAGAGCCCTCAGCGAGAGACAAGAACCCTCAGCGAGAGACGAGGGCCCTCCGCGCGAATGGCACGCGTCAGCGGAGAAAGACCGATCACTCAGCGATAGGCGCCCTCGATGTCGGTGACGCGCAGGGCCCGGCGGCCCAGACCATCGTGCTGGTCGAGCATGCGCTCGAGCCAGCCGTGCACCGGGTCGGCGTTGGAGACCAGATCGGCGCTGGAGACGCAGCGCGCCCACATGAAGTTGCCGAAGACCAGGTAGTCGGCGCCTGCCGGGGCGTCGCCGTCGAGGAAGTCGCTCTCGGCGAGCTGGGCGCGCAGCGGCTCCAGGGCGGCATCCAGCTGGGCCAGCCCCTTGGCCGGGGAGTGGAACTCCTCGAGAGTGCGGCCGAAACGCTTCTCGCGAGTTTCGCGGAAGTAGGCCCGGTCGTCGGGATGAATGGCGTTGAGCAGGTCCATGATGATGGTGCGCAGCATGGCCGGGGCCATCACCCGCTCGGCGTAGTGCTTGAAGAAGCGTCCCCGCGCCGCGGCCAGTCCCTCGCCGAGCAGCGGCGCCTCGGGATAGGCGCGATCCAGGTAGCGCAGGATCTCATAGCTGTCGGTGATCACCTCGTCGCCGTCGACCAGCACCGGTACCCGGTCGTGATCGGCGAAGGCCAGGGCCTCGGTGTCGTTGAAGCGCCAGGGCCGCGTCTGCACCTCGAGGCCCTTGTGGGCCAGGGCGTAGCGCACGCGCCAGCAGAAGGGCGAGAACCGCAGCTCCTCGTCGATGCCGCAGAGATCATAGAGCACCCGTGTCATGCCGCCTCCTCAGTGTCGTGTTCAGGGTCCTCGATAGTGCCAGCCTTTGCGGCCACCGCCAACGCCGCGCGCACGCGGTAATCCGGCGACAGCGAGTTGCCCATTAGTCTAATGCCGCGCCCACCTCACGGCGTGGGCGAGACGCCCGTGCGCGAGACAAGCCATTGAATAGACGATTATTTCACGTGCCGACAGCGAGGCGCACGGGGCTAACATTATTGGTCATACCAATGTTCCAGCAGTAGTCAGGACCGCGGCTTGGGCTTAAGGTCGCAGCCACAACACGCCCCGAGCGGGCACCCAAGACTCCACCGTTCCCACGCGAAAGGAACTGCTCCATGAACGAAACCATACTCGCGCTGCTCGCCTTCGTGCCTCTGGTGCTGGCCGGCGTGCTGCTGATCGGCCTGCGCATGGCCGCTAGGGTCGCCATGCCGATCGTCTTCGTGGTCACCGCGCTCATCGGCCTGCTTGCCTGGCAGATGAGCTTCACTCGGGTTTTGGCCTCGACCCTGCAGGGCCTGATGCTGACCGTGGCGATCCTGTGGATCATCTTCGGCGCCATCCTGCTGCTCAACACCCTCAAGCACTCCGGGGGAATCACCGCCATCCGCAACGGTTTCTCGGGCATCAGCCCGGACCGCCGCGTGCAGGCGATCATCGTCGCCTGGCTGTTCGGCTGCTTCATCGAGGGCGCCTCGGGCTTCGGCACTCCGGCCGCCGTGGCCGCGCCGCTGATGGTGGCGCTCGGCTTCCCGGCGCTGGCCGCCGTGGTGGTGGGCATGATGATCCAGTCCACGCCGGTCTCCTTCGGCGCCGTGGGCACGCCGATCGTGGTGGGGGTCACCGGTGGCCTGGATCGCGTTGGCATCACCGACACCCTGGATGCCGGCGGCTCCAGCTGGCTTGAGTACTTCCACCTGATCGCCGGTGAGGTCGCGGTGATTCACGCCATCGTCGGCGTGCTGATGCCGCTGATCATGGTGGTGATCATGGTGCGCTTCTTCGGCGCCAACCGCTCCTGGAAGGAGGGGCTCTCCATCACCCCCTTCGCGCTCTTCGCCGGGATCTGCTTCGTGGTGCCCTACGCGCTGGCCGGCGTGCTGCTGGGGCCGGAATTCCCGTCGATGATCGGCGCCATGGTGGGCCTGGCCATCGTCGTGCCGGCGGCCCGTCGCGGCTTCCTGCTCCCCAAGGACACCTGGGACTTCCCGCCCTCCTCCGCCTGGCCGGATCAGTGGATCGGCAAGCTGGTGATCAAGACCGAAGACGTGGTGGGCAAGACCCCGATCACCACGTTCATGGGCTGGGTACCCTACGTGCTGCTGGCCGTGTTTCTGGTGGCCTCGCGCACCATCGAGCCGCTCAAGAGTGCGCTCACCTCCTTCGCCTTCGGCTGGAGCAACATCCTCGGCGAAGCCGGCGTCTCCGGCAGCATTCAGCCGTTCTACCTGCCCGGCGGCATCCTGCTGGCGGTGGTGCTGGTCACCGCCGTGCTGCACCGCATGCGCCTGGGTGAGCTCAAGGCGGCCTTCGGCGAATCCAGCCGCACCCTGCTGGGCGCCGGCTTCGTGCTGATCTTCACCATCCCCATGGTGCGCATCCTGATCAACTCGGGCGTCAACGGCGCCGACCTGGTCTCCATGCCGGTAGCCATGGCGCAGCTCGTCGCCAATGGAGTAGGCGATGTCTATCCGCTCTTCGCGCCGGCCGTGGGCGCCCTGGGGGCCTTCATCGCCGGGTCGAACACCGTCTCGAACCTGATGCTCTCCGACTTCCAGTTCAACGTCGCCCAGCAGCTCGGCGTCTCCACCGCCATGATGGTCGCCCTGCAGGCCGTGGGCGCCGCGGCGGGCAACATGATCGCCATCCACAACGTGGTCGCGGCCTCCGCTACCGTGGGCCTGCTCGGCCGCGAGGGCGAGACCATCCGCAAGACCATCCTGCCGACCCTCTACTACCTCGTCGCCGCCGGCGCGATCGGCCTGGTGGCCTTCTATGTACTGGGCATCGGTGACCCGCTGCTGAGCCTGGGCTGATATCAGGCGAACCCGGCCACGCAGCAAACCGACGTGGCGCAAGACGCACCGCCCCCACGGCCTGACCGTGGGGGCGGTGCTTTTTTGTGGGCGCTCTTGTGAGCGTTCTGTCGCTCGAGGCGCCCGGCGCAGCCTCGCTACTCCCAGCCCTCCAGGCGCATGGCCGAGCGCTCCAGCCGCTGCTCCTCCGCATCGATCTCGCCCAGCTGCTCGCCGATGCTCGAGAGGTGCTCCAGGGCGGCGCGCCGAGCGAGCTCCGGCTTGCCCTCGACCACCGCGCGATACAGCCGGGCGTGTTGGCGATTGATCATCTCGCGGGACCGAGGCCGGTGATAGAGGTTCTTCACCGAGGCGAACACCGAGCTCAGCAGCAGGTCCGTCAGGCTCTGCAGGGTATGGACCAGCACCGGGTTGTGGGAGGCCTGGCAGATGGCCAGGTGGAAGCCGTGATCCAGGCGCGCCAGGCGCTCGGCATCGATCGTCTCGGCGCCCTCCACGTAGTCGACCATCTCCTGGTAGCGGCGGGTGATCAGCACCCGGTCCGAGGCCGTGCCGCGGCTGGCCGCCAGGCTCGCCGACTCCCCCTCGAGCAGCGAGCGCACCTCCAGCAGGTCGAACAGGGTGCGCGGGTGGTCGCGGAAGAGATGCATCAGCGGCGAGTCCAGCGGCGTCGCCACCAGCGAGGCGACCACCGAGCCCCGCCCCTGGCGGGTCTCGATGACGCCCTTGCTGCGCAGCGTCCTCAGCCCCTCACGCAGGGAGGCGCGCGACACCTGCAGGCGCTCGCTGAGCCGCCGCTCGGAGGGCAGCAGCTGGCCCGGGCGGAACACGCCGTCGAGAATCAGCTCCTCGAGCCGGGCCGCGATGGCGTCGGGCGTGCGCGAGGTGATCCGCAGCTCTTCATGGTAACGGGGCATGATCGTGCTCTCCGGGGATGCCAGGGCGAGCCTCGAGGGTGTATTGTGGAAAAACTTTCCACAATACGACTAACGACTGGTCTGACCAGCGAACCAGACGCTGGACACGCCCACCATTAAGGCACAGATTGGTGCCACACAGGTCATGTGCCCGGCCCGGGTGGGCGATGGGCACGCAAGCGAGGAAGCCCCATGAACATCCTCTACGACGAGCGGCTCGACGGCGAGCTGGCCCCTACCGACAAGGCCGAGGTCCTGGCCGATCTGCAGCGCTCGGCGCCCGGCCTCACGCTGCTGCACCGCGAGGAGGACCTGCGCCCCTTCGAGTGCGACGGCCTCGCGGCCTATCGGGTGCTGCCGATGCTGGTGGCGCTGCCCGAGACCCTCGAGCAGGTCGAGACGCTGATGAAGCGCTGCCGGGCGCTGGGCGTGCCGGTGGTCACCCGCGGCGCCGGCACCGGCCTCTCCGGCGGCGCCCTGCCGCTGGAGCAGGGCGTGCTGCTCGTCATGTCGCGCTTCAATCGCATCCTCGACGTCGACCCGGACGCCCGCATCGCCCGCCTCCAGCCGGGCGTGCGCAACCTGGCGATCTCCGAGGCGGCGGCGCCCTACGGCCTCTACTACGCCCCCGACCCCTCGTCGCAGATCGCCTGTTCGATCGGCGGCAACGTCGCCGAGAACGCCGGCGGCGTGCACTGCCTGAAGTATGGGCTGACCGTGCACAACGTCATGAAGGTGGAGGTGATCACCATCGAGGGCGAGCGCATGACCCTCGGCAGCGAGGCGCTGGACGCCCCGGGCCTCGACCTGCTGGCGCTGTTCACCGGCTCCGAGGGCATGCTCGGCGTGGTCACCGAGATCACCGTCAAGCTGCTGCCCAAGCCCGAGACCGCCAAGGTGCTGATGGCGAGCTTCGATGACGTCGAGAAGGCCGGCCGCGCCGTCGGCGACATCATCGCCGCGGGCATCATCCCCGGCGGGCTCGAGATGATGGACAGGCTCGCCATCCGCGCCGCCGAGGATTTCGTCAAGGCCGGCTACCCCGTCGAGGCCGAGGCCATCCTGCTCTGCGAGCTCGACGGCGTGGAGGCCGACGTCGACGACGACTGTGCCACCGTGCGCAAGGTGCTCGAGAAGGCCGGCGCCACCGATATCCGCCAGGCCCGCGACGAGGCCGAGCGCGCGCTGTTCTGGGCCGGTCGCAAGAACGCCTTCCCGGCGGTGGGGCGCATGTCGCCTGACTACTACTGCATGGACGGCACCATCCCCCGCCGCGAACTGCCGCGGGTGCTCAAGGGCATCGCCGAGCTCTCCGAGGAGTATGGCCTGCGCGTCGCCAACGTCTTCCACGCCGGCGACGGCAACATGCACCCGCTGATCCTCTTCGATGCCAACCGCGAAGGCGAGCTTGAGCAGGCCGAGGCCTTCGGCGGCAAGATCCTCGAGCTGTGCGTCGAGGCGGGCGGCTCGATCACCGGCGAGCACGGGGTGGGCCGCGAGAAGATCAACCAGATGTGCGCCCAGTTCGCGCCGAGCGAGCTGACCGTCTTCCATGCGGTGAAGGCCGCCTTCGATCCCGGCCGGCTGCTCAACCCGGGCAAGAACATCCCGACGCTGGCCCGCTGCGCCGAATTCGGCGCCATGCACGTCCATAACAACGAGCTCCCGCACCCCGAGCTGCCCCGATTCTGAGGATTTTCCATGGCCGAGACACGCCCCACATCGACCGACCAGGACATCAGCGAGGCGCTCGGCGAGCGCGTGCGCCGGGCCGCCGAGGCGGGCACCCCGCTGCGCATCGAAGGCGGTGACACCAAGGCCTTCTATGGCCGCCCCGTCGAGGGCGAGACGCTCTCGACTCGGGAGCACCGCGGCATCACCTCCTACGACCCGGTGGAGCTGATCGTCTCGGTGCGCGCCGGCACGCCACTGGCCGAGCTCGAAGCCGCCCTGGCCGAGCAGGGCCAGATGCTCGGCTGCGAGCCGCCCCACTTCGGCGCGGACGCCACCGTCGGCGGCATGGTCGCCACCGGCCTCTCCGGCCCGCGCCGCCCCTGGGCCGGCAGCGTCCGCGACTTCGTGCTGGGCATCCGCCTGATCACCCAGGACGGTGTGCAGCAGCGCTTCGGCGGCGAGGTGATGAAAAACGTCGCCGGCTACGACCTGTCGCGGCTGATGGTCGGCGCCCAGGGCACCCTGGGGCTGGTCACCGAGGTGTCGCTCAAGGTGCTGCCACGACCCGGCGCCCGCCACAGCCTGCGCCTGGAGATGCCCCGGGCCGAGGCCATGGCCAAGCTCGCCGAGTGGGGCCGTTCGCCGCTGCCCCTCACCGCTGCCGCCTGGCACGAGGGGGCCCTGCACCTGCGCCTGGAGGGCGGGCCGAGCTCGGTGGCCGCTACCCGCGAGCGGCTGGGCGGCGACGACCTGGACAACGGCTTCTGGGAGGACCTGCGCGAGCAGCGTCTGGCCTTCTTCTCCCGCGAGGACGCGCGCCCCCTGTGGCGCCTCTCGCTGCCCCACAACACCCCGTCGCTGGACCTCCCCGGCGTCGCGGAGGCAGACCTGCTCTACGACTGGGGTGGCACCCAGCGCTGGCTGCGCAGCGATCTCGACGCGGACATCCTGCGCGAAGCCTGCGCCCGCGCCGGCGGCCACGCGACCTGCCTGGGAGCCCGCGAGGGCCGGGGCCAGGCCGACCCCTTCATGCCGCTGGAGCCCGTGGTGGAGAAGTACCACCGCACCCTGAAGGCCCAGCTGGACCCGAAGGGCATCTTCAACCCTGGCCGACTCTACGCGGCAATCTGAGACCTGAAGGGGAAGCCCGAGATGCAGACGCACTTTACCGAGGAAGACCTCCAGAAGCCCCATATCCGCGAGGCCGACCGGGTCCTGCGCAGCTGCGTGCACTGCGGCTTCTGCAACGCCACCTGCCCCACCTACCAGCTGCTGGGCGACGAGCGCGACGGCCCGCGCGGGCGCATCTACCTGATGAAGGAGATGCTCGAGAGCCGCGACGACGACCACCAGGTCACCGAAGAGACCCGGCTGCACCTCGACCGCTGCCTCACCTGCCGCAACTGTGAGACCACCTGCCCCTCCGGAGTGGAGTACCACAAGCTGCTCGACATCGGCCGCGCCGAGATCGAGCGTCGGGTGCCGCGCAAGGCCGCCGACCGCGCCCTGCGCCTCGGGCTGCGCAAGGCGCTGGTCGAGCCCGGGCGCTTCAAGGCGCTGCTCAAGCTGGGCCAGACCTTCCGCCCGCTGGTGCCCGGCGCGCTGGCCAGCAAGATGCCGCCGGCCCCGGTGGATGCCGGCGTCCGCCCCGAGGGCAAGCGCCACCCGCGCCAGATGCTGATCCTCGAAGGCTGCGTGCAGCCCGGCCTCTCGCCCAACACCAATGCCGCCACCGCGCGGGTGCTCGACCGGCTCGGCGTCGGCCTGACCCCGGCGCCGGAGGCCGGCTGCTGCGGCGCCATCGACTACCACCTCAACGCCCAGGAGGCAGGGCGCGCGCGCATGCGCGCCAACATCGATGCCTGGTGGCCGCATATCGAACCGGCGAGCGGGGCCGGCGTGGAAGCCATCGTGCAGACGGCCAGCGGCTGCGGGGCGATGGTCAAGGAGTACGCCGAGGTGCTCGCCGACGAGCCCGACTACGCCGCCAAGGCCGAGCGCGTCAGCGCCCTGGCCAAGGACCTGGTGGAGGTGCTGCGCGATGAAGACCTTGCGACCCTGGAGGTGAAGGAGAGCCGGCGGCTCGCCTTCCACTGCCCCTGCACCCTGCAGCACGCCCAGAAGCTCAGCGGCGCCGTGGAACAGGTGCTGCGCGGGCTCGGCTTCACCCTGACCCCGGTCCAGGACGCCCACCTCTGCTGCGGCTCGGCCGGCACCTACTCCATCACCCAGCCGGCGCTCGCCACCGAGCTGCGCGACAACAAGCTCGATGCGCTGGAGGCCGGTAACCCTGAGGTGATCGTCACCGCCAACATTGGTTGCCAGACCCACCTCGCCGGTGCCAACCGCACCCCGGTGCGCCACTGGATCGAGATCGTCGACGAGGCACTGACATGACCGATCGTCACCGCGCTCAACACTTCAGCTGCCAGACCCACCTGGCCGGGGCCAACCGCACCCCGGTGCGCCACTGGATCGAGATCGTCGACGAGGCCTTGGCATGATCGAGACGAGATGACGTCATTGCGTTCGACGGGGCCGTGGTCGCCAAGAAATCGTTTCTCCCCCCGGGCCTAGGCTCGGGGATTCTCTGCACTATCCCAACCAAATCCAAATCAAGGAGCATGCCATGCAGACCAAAGCCATTCTCGGACTCGCAGAGGTCAACGCCATTCTCGACGCCGCCCAGCGGGCAGCCGAGGCCAACGGCTGGCAGGTGACCGTGGCCGTCACCGACGACAGCGGCGAATTGCTCGGCCTGCGGCGCCTTGACGGCGCGGCACCGATGACCGCCATGGTCAGCGCTCAGAAGGCCCGCACCGCAGCGCTCAGCCACAAGGAGACCCAGGTCTTCGAGCGCATGATCAATGAGGGCCGCACCGCCTTTCTCTCCGCCCCCCTCGAGGGGCTGCTGGAAGGCGGCGTGCCGGTGGTCGTCAACGGTCGGGTGATCGGTGCCGTGGGCATCTCCGGCGTCAAGTCGGATCAGGACGCCCAGGTGGCCAAGGCCGCAGTCGCCGCCATCGGCTGACCGCTGCCCGCCCCGCCCTTCTCGAGGCCCCGCCATGGCGGGGCCTTCTTGATGCGGGCCGCCCTGGGCCGGCAGGACGTGGAACTCATCCCGGGCGTGGTCCAGACTGACACCATATCCGCGCGGGTCGACGCCCCGGGCGTCTCGGAGGAGCTCATGGCAGGTGGATGGTCGAAAGATGGTGCCGTCCAGGAGCAGATCGACAGCACCGTCGAGGATGCCCTGGCACGTTCGCGACAACAGTTGCCGGACGGCGAGAGCGCCGAGCACTGCGACGAGTGCGGGGAACCGATCCCCCAGGCGCGCCGCGACGCGATCCCGGGAGTGCGCTTCTGTATCAGGTGCCAGACCGAGCGGGACAAGCGACGAGGTCCGGCCGCCGGGTACAACCGGCGCGGCAGCAAGGACAGCCAGCTGCGCTGACGCGCCACTACCTCGCCGCCCCCGGCCGGAAGCGTAGCGCCACTCAGGACGCCCCTTTCTCTTCGCCGGCTTCATCACCGGTCTCATTACTCGGCTGTTCACACTCATCCTGCTCCCCCTCCTGATCGGGAGGACAGCCGAACCAGTTCTCCGTCGGCTCGGCCCCGCCCCCCGGGGCCTGCTTGGAGCCCTGCTCTTCCGACTCGGACGTCTCGAGATGCTCGTCCATCCGCTCGGTGGCCTCATTCGAGGCACTCTCGCCCTCGGATGATCCGGACGATTGCTCGGCGACTGCCGTCGTTGCCAGCAGGCATAGGGCCAGGATGGCCAGTACCTTGTTCATGTGCGCCCCCTTGTGGATAGAACGGGATGTGTTGCTCTGATTGAGCTAAGCGGCAACCCCGGGGAATCGCAAGTGCAAACGCACCGCCGACCCGCTCACCGCGAACCGTGTCGCCGTCCTGTGCGGGGCGCTGGCGGGACGCACGCCTTTCGTGCTGCCCGTTGCCTGGGGCCGTCGCGCCGCCGCGGCGTTGCATCATGCGCGGCTCGACCCCATGGTAGACTGCAACCATTTCCTAGGCGGGAGCCCCGGCACATGTCCCTCGACGACCTGCACCTCAACCTGCGCAACCTGACCCCGGAGGACTACCCGCAGCTCAAGACGCTGATGGACCGGGTCTATCACGACATCGGCGGCGCCTGGCCCCGGGCCACCATCGACAAGCTGATCACGGAGTTCCCCGACGGCCAGATCCTCATCGAGGACGACGAGACCATCGTCGGCGTGGCCCTGACCGCGCTGGTCGACTACGACACCTTCTCAAACCCGCACCGCTACGACGACCTGATCGGCAAGCGCGAGACCATCCTCAACGATGAGGATGGCGACGCCATGTACGGCCTCGACGTGCTGATCCACCCGGATTACCGCGGCTACCGCCTGGGCCGGCGCCTGTATGAGGCGCGCAAGGAGCTGTGCCGCTCCATGAACCTGCGCTCGATACTCGCCGGCGGGCGTATCCCCCACTATTACCAGCACGCCCACGAGCTCTCCCCGGCCGAGTACCTCGACAAGGTGGCGCGCAAGGAGATCCACGACCCGATCCTCTCCTTCCAGCTGGCCAACGACTTCCAGGTCAAGCGGCTGCTGCGCAAGTACCTGCCGGAGGACGAGAAGTCCCAGGGCTACGCGACCCTGCTGGAGTGGAACAACATCCTCTTCGAGCCCGCCGAGCGCGTGCTGGAGAATCGCCCGACCCAGGTGCGCGTGGGCGCGGTGCAGTGGCAGATGCGCGAGTTCTCCTCGGTGGAGTCGGTGCTGCAGCAGGTCGAGTACTTCGTCGACGCGCTCTCCGACTACCAGAGCGACTTCGCCGTCTTCCCCGAGCTCTTCAATGCGCCGCTGATGGGGCTGCAGGACCGCGCCGCCCAGCAGGACCAGATGGCCGCCATCCGCTTCCTGGCCGGCTTCACCGAGCAGTTCAAGTCCGAGCTCTCGCGCATGGCGATCTCCTGCAACATCAACATCATCGCCGGGTCGATGATCGAGGAGCACGAGGATGGCGAGCTCTTCAACGTCTCCTACCTCTTCCATCGCGACGGTAGCGTCGACGCCCAGACCAAGCTGCACATCACCCCTCAGGAGCGCCGCGACTGGGTGATCGAGGGCGGCGACGAGCTGCAGGTCTTCGACACCGACGCCGGCCGCGTGGGCATCCTGATCTGCTATGACGTCGAGTTCCCCGAGCTCTCGCGGCTGCTCGCCGACCAGGACATGGACATCCTCTTCGTGCCCTTCTGGACCGACACCAAGAACGGCTACCTGCGGGTGCGCCACTGCGCCCAGGCGCGGGCCATCGAGAACGAGTGCTACGTGGTGCTGTGCGGCAGCGTCGGCAACGTGCCCTCGATCGAGAACATGGAAATCCAGTACGCCCAGTCGTCGGTCTTCTCGCCCTCGGACTTCGCCTTCCCCCACGACGCCGTGCTCTCCGAGACCACGCCCAACACCGAGATGATCATGTTCTCGGACCTCGACCTGACCCGGCTGACCGTGGTGCGCGCCGAGGGCTCGGTGACCAACCTCAAGGATCGGCGCAAGGATCTGTTCGACCTGCGCTGGCGCGACTGGTCCTGGAAGTCCGGCGCCAACCTGGAGGAGAGCTGACGCCATGCTCGGCCGGCTGCTGCGCCTGGGGAGCCGGCGTTTCGAGCAACGCCACCCCTTCCCCGCCGCCGAGTGGGCCGAAGCCCGGGACCGTCTGCCGCTGCTCGCCGCCCTGCCCGACGACCAGGCCGAACGGCTGGGGCAGCGGGCCTGGCAGTTCGTGCATGCCAAGCGGCTGAGCCTGCACCCGGAGCTGGCCGGGACGGTCACCTTCGACGCCGCGGCCCGGCTCGCCCTGGCGGGCCAGGCCTGCCTGCTGACCCTGGGCTGGTGCGACAGCGAACACCAGGAGGCCTTCGCCAACGTCCACGAGATCCTGGTGCTGCCCGACGCCTTCCAGCGGCGGGTGGAGGAGATGGACGAGTTCGGCGTGGTGCACGAGTACGACGACGAGCGCGCCGGCGAGACCTCTCTCCAGGGCCCCGTGGTGGTCGCCTGGCCCGACCTGATGGCGAGCGGCGGGCTCGACGGCTTCAACGTGCTGATCCACGAGCTGGCCCACAAGCTCGACCTGGGCAACTCCCTGGACGTCGACGGTTTTCCGCCGCTGCCCAGGGAGATCGACCCGCGGGAGTGGTATCGCATCTTCATGGGGGTCTGGGAGGATCTCCAGGCACGCCTCGCCCGTGGCGCGCCGACGCCCATCGACGACTACGCCGCGAGCCACCCCGGCGAGTGCTTCGCGGTCTGCTGTGAGCACTTCTTCAGCGACCCCGCCCGCCTCCACCGGGCCTACCCGGCGCTCTACGGCCTGCTGTCGCGCTATTTCCATCAGGACCCGCTGGCGCGTCTCCCGGCGGACGCCGGCTCCCTACGCCCCTGGTAGGCCCGCGTCGGACTCTATGGATCAGCACCCCGAGGCCAAGCACCCCTGACCCCAACGCCTACTACCGCCAGGAAGCCCCCATGATCGATCTGCGCAGCGATACCGTCACCCGCCCCAGCGCTGCCATGCGCGACGCCATGCACGCCGCTCCGGTGGGCGATGACGTGTGGGGCGATGACCCCAGCGTGGCACGCTTCGAGGCCGCCGTGGCCAAGCGTGCCGGCAAGGCCGCCGCCCTGCTCTTCCCCAGCGGCACCCAGAGCAACCTGGCCGCCCTGCTCGCCCACTGCCAACGCGGCGACGAGTACATCGCCGGCCAGCAGGCCCACACCTACAAGTACGAGGGCGGCGGCGCCGCGGTGGTGGGCGGTATCCAGCCACAGCCAGTGGAGCACGCCGAGGATGGCTCGCTGCCGCTGGAACGCATTCGTGCCGCCATCAAGCCCGACGACTTCCACTTCGCCCGCACCCGCCTGCTGGCGCTGGAGAACACCATCGGCGGACGCGTGATCGACGCCGACTACCTGCATCAGGCCACCGAACTGGCCCGGCAGTACGGCCTGGCGACCCACCTGGACGGCGCCCGGCTGTTCAACGCCGCGGTGGCCACCGACAACTCGCTGGCCACGCTCTGTGCGCCCTTCGACACGGTCTCCCTGTGCTTCTCCAAGGGGCTGGGCGCGCCGATGGGCTCGGCCCTGACAGGCTCGCAGGCGCTGATCGACGCGGCGCGCCGCTGGCGCAAGATGCTGGGTGGCGGCATGCGCCAGTCCGGGATCATCGCCGCCGCCTGTCACCACGCACTGGACCACCAGGTGGCGGATCTCGCCCACGACCATCGCCGCGCCGAGCACCTGGCCGCGGGCCTGCGGACGCTGCCGGACATCGAGGTGATCTCCCAGGCCACCAACATGGTGTTCCTGCGAGTGTCAGAGCGGCACATTGCCCCGCTGCGTGCCTGGTTGGCCGAGCGCGGGATCCTGATCGACGTGCTGTATGACACGCGCCTGGTGGTGCACCGCGACCTGGATGATGACGCCATCGACGCGACGCTGGCGGCCTTCAGGAGCTATCTGGCGGGGTAGCCCCCCAGCCCCTGGCGACCGCGTGCGCCACGCCCGCCCCATTGGAAATCAGTGGGCTAAAGGCGCCAGCGGCCGACCATCTCAGCGAGACCCCGGGGCGAGGGGGTCCTTCAGCCAGGCCCAGAGCGCCTCGGCCGCCTCGCGCGGCTGACGATTGGCCGGGCGCACCATCCAGAAGTGCTCGGCGCTTTCCACCGATAGCGAGAAGGGCTGCACCAGGTCGGCGCGGTTCTCGACCAGCCGGCGGTGGGTGATCGCCACCCCGCCCCCGGCGGCCGCCAGCATCAGCGTCATCACCTGGGTATCGCAGATCAACGTTGGGCAGTCGTCCTCGATGCCGGCGATGCCGGCCCGCTCCAGCCAGGCCGGCCAGCCCACCGCAAAGCCCGCGGCGTGGAGCAGCGTCTCGCCGGCCAGGTCCTCCGGCCTCTCGAGGCGCGCCGCCACCTCGGGCGCACAGACCGGCACCATGGCCTCATCGCCGAGCGAGATCGTCTCCATGCCCGTCCAGTCCCCCGCGCCGTAGCGAATCTCGAGATCGGCGCCTTCCGGCCCGAAGTCCTCCGGCCAGATGGCGCTGACCAGCCGCACCGCCACCGTCGGATGCGCACGGTGGAAGGCCAGCAGCCGCGGCGCCAGCCAGTTCTGCTGCATTACCGGCGTGGTGCGCAGGGTCACCGGCGCATCGGGGCTCGGGCCGAACACCTCGGCGGTGCCCTCGGCGAGCCGCGCGAAGGCCTCGAGCACGCTGGGCAGCCAGGCCTGACCGGCCGGGGTCAGGCCGAGGCTGCGCGGATGGCGCACGAAGAGCTTCTGGCCGAGACGATCCTCGAGCAGGCGGATGCGCTGGCTGATCGCCGCCTGGGTCACGCCCAGCTCCTGTCCGGCGGCGGTGAAGCTCATGGTGCGGGCGGCGGCCTCGAACGCCTGCAGCCAGAGCAGTGGAGGCAGCCCCTTCATGTCGGCTCCTTCATATCAGTCCCTTCATAGAAGACCTCTCATATAGCCCCCTCATATAGCTCCTCATGAAAAACTCCGCTATAAGCTCAGCTTGGGCATTGGGGCCATATTAATCGTTTGTCGCCGGGGGCCGCCACCGCCAGCATAGGGCGCCTCGTTCTCGTCACCCGACCGCCGAACCCCAGGAGTCCCCATGACCGACACCACGCTTTCCGCGCCCGCGACCCACCGGCCTGTCGTCGCCATGGGCGAACTGTCGCCGCACACCGAAGGGCCGGGGCTCATCGAGGCCACCGATGCCGGACGCCAGCTAGCCCTGCGCTGGGCCAACGGCGACCGGGCCCGGTTTCCGCTGACCTGGCTGCGCGACCACTGCGCCTGCGCCGAGTGCCGCCATCCGATGACCCGAGAGCGCCTCTACATGGCCTTCGAGGTGCCGGAGCAGGCACCGGCCATGCGGCTCGAGGGCGGTAACCTGACCCTGACGTGGCAGGACGGCCACATGAGCGACTTCGATGCCGTCTGGCTGCATCAGCGCCGCCCGGGCCAAACGCGTGAAGATGCCGTGCCGCCTCGCCGCCCCTGGGCCCAGGACTACCGCCCGGCCCGCGTCGCTCACGCCGACTTCGTGGCCGGCGCCGAGGGCGAGCGGGCCTGGCTCACCGCCCTGCTGCGCGATGGCCTGGTGCTGCTCGACAACGGCCCGCTGGCCGACGAGGAGGTCAGCCGCCTGGCGGGCCGCATCGGGCCGCTGCGCGCCACCAACTTCGGCGCCCGCTTCGACGTGAAGTCCAAGCCCAACCCGAACAATGCCGCCTATACCGCCATCGGCCTCGCGCTGCATACCGACCTGCCCAACTGGCGCCATCCGCCGGATATCCAGCTGCTCTACTGCCTGGAGAACGACGCCGAGGGCGGCGAGTCGACCTTCTTCGACGGCTTCGCCGCGGCCGAGGCGCTGCGTCGCCAGGACCCGGAGGCGTTCCGGCGGCTCAGCGAGACCGAGATCGACTTCCGCTTCCAGGACGAGGAGCACGACCTGGTATGGACCGCGCCGCTGCTGTCCCTCGACGAGCAGGGCCGGGTCATCGAGGTCCGACTCAACAACTGGATCCGCGACACCCTGCGCCTTCCCCTCGAGGAGATCGATGCCTGGTACGACGCCTACCGCGTGTTCTGGGCGCTGGCACAGGATCCCCGGAACCGGCTCGAGTTCTCCCTGGCCCCGGGCGAGATGGTCGCCTTCGACAACCGCCGGGTGATGCACGGGCGCAACGCCTTCGACCCGAGCACCGGCCGGCGCCACCTGCAGGGCACCTACCTGGACCTCGACATGTGCGAATCGCGTCTGCGGGTGCTGGCCCGCCAAGCCTGACGACACGCCCGAAGGGGCGCGGCGGCGCGCCCCGCTTTGGCGCTCGTCCGCTCTGCCGTATGCTTGGGGCCCCTTGCCCCATGGATACGCGCGACATGAGCCACCGCCTCGTCCTCGTCACCGGCCTGCTGGTCGCCCTCCTGGCCCTCGGCCTGCTCTGGCAGTGGCTCGCCATGCGCGACCTGCTGACGGTGGAGACCCTGATGACGCTGGTGACGGGGGCGGTGGCCTGGCGCGATGCGCCCTGGGCGGTGCTGGTGGTGATGGCGATCTACGCCGGCGCCTCGCTGGTGATGTTCCCGCTCAGCCTGCTGGTAGCGCTGACCGGCCTGATGTTCGGGCCCTGGTGGGGCTTTGGCTACGCGCTGGCCGGCACCCTGGCCGCATCAATGCTGACCTGGTGGGTCGGGCGCCGGCTGGGTCGCGAGGCGCTGATGCGCCACGGCGGCCGGCGCCTGCACGGCCTGTCGCGCTACCTCTCGGGCCGAGGCATCCGCACCATGACGCTAATCAACCTGCTGCCGCTGGCGCCCTTCACCCTGACCAACATGATGGCCGGCGCCTTCCGCCTGCGCTTTCGCGACTACATGATCGGCTCGCTGCTGGGCATCGCCCCGGGGCTCGCCGGCGTCACCCTGCTGGGCAGCCAGCTGGGCCAGCTGGCCACCGCCGACAGCCGCAGCGAGCTTTACTGGGCGGCCGGCGGCCTGCTGATCGGGGTGGCCCTGCTGGTCGGGCTGAAGCGCTGGTCGGACCGGCGCCGCCGCGCCCGCTGAGGCGCACTACTCCCGCGGCGCCTCGGTCTCGTCCTCCTCGCGGTGGCCGGGCCACCAGGCGGGACGCTCCTGCTCCCACTCCTCCTGCACCAGGTGGCGCAGCAGTCGACCGCGATGGCGAAGCATCTGCCACTCGGCGCCCAGCCGATGGCGAATCCGCTCCCAGCCCCCCTCGTCGGCGTGGGTGAAGGGCCCGCCCCGGGCGATGGCCTGGCGATAGACGGCCAGGCAGCGTGCGGCGCAGCGCGCCTCGTCATAGCCGGCGGCCGTCGCGAGCGCCGCCTCGGCCAGTGGCGCCCGCGCGCCGGGGACGGCCAGCGCCGCCAGCGCCTGGGCCATGGCGTCGAGGTCGTCGCCGGGGATCAGCCGGCCGTTGCTCCCCTCGACCACCACCTCGCGCACCCCGGGGGCGTCGACGGCGACCACCGGTAGCCCGGCCGCCATGGCCTCGGCCACCACCATGCCCTGAGTCTCGCTGTGGGAGGCGAAGGCGAAGACGTCCATGGCGTGGTAGGCATCGATCAGCGCCTGGCCCTGCAGGCGACCGGTGAAGTGCAGGCGATCCGCCACGCCGCGCGCCACCATCACCGCCTCGATGTCGCGCCGCGCGTCGCCCTCGCCCACCACCAGGCCGTGCGCCTCGGGCCGCGCCACCAGCGCCCCGGCCAGCGCCTCGGCCAGGAACGCCAGGTTCTTCTCGCGGGCCAGCCGCCCCAGGTGGCCCATCACGTAGGCGTCCTCGGGGATGCCCAGCCGCGCCCGCCAGGCGCGGCCGTCGCCCAGGGCGAAGCGCGCGGTGTCCACGCCGCTCGGCACCACGCTGACGGCGGGGTTGGCCTCGCGCCGGCGCAGGAGGCCGCGGATGCTCTCGCTGGGGGCGATCACCTCGTCGCATAGCCAGGTGTACTGGGTGGCGAGCGCCACGGCGAAGCGCTGCATGCGCGACGAATCGCCGGGCACATAGTGGGTGTAGTGCTCGTAGAGGGTGTGGTGGGTGAAGATCAGCGGCAGGCCGTAGGTCTCGGCCGCCCGGGCGGCGGTATCGCCCAGCAGGAAGGGGTGGTGGGCGTGGACGATGTCCGGTTCGAAGGCCTCGATCGCCTCGTGAAGCTGACCGGGAATCGGCACCGGCAGCGAGAAATCGCTGCCGTTGAAGTGCTGCATGGCCACCACCCGCACCACGTCCTCCTCCTCGGCAGGCTGCCCATCCAGGCGCGGTGCCACCACCAGCACGCGATGGCCGGCGGCCTGCAGCTGGCGCTTGAGCCGCTGAACCGATTCGCTGACCCCACCGACGATGGGCAGGTAGGTATTGGTGAACATCAGCACATTCACGGGGACGTGGCTCCTCGACTGGCGGTGGCGACATTCTGACGGCAAGGCAGGCGACTGACCATCTCCTTCTCTTGTTCAAGATAGGCGACGGGGACCCGGCTGCGCGCCGGGCCCTGGCATCGACCGATCATCTAAAGAGGGACGGGAGAGAGCGGCCTGCCCCGCCTTGCCCTCCCTCATGAACCCTGTTGCCCGGGAGCCAGGCGTTGAGGCCTGCCGGGATGGGGTTTGTTGCGTGAGGAAGTAGACTGGCGAGGTCATCCATGGAGCCCAGGAGCAAACCCATGACCCACCGCATCGCGGTCATCCCCGGCGACGGTATCGGCAAGGAGGTGATGCCCGAGGGGCTGCGCGCCCTCGAGGCCGCCGCCGAGCGTTTCGGTATCGACCTCTCCCTCGAGCCCTTCGACTTCGCCAGCTGCGACTACTACCTCGAGCACGGTCAGATGCTGCCCGACGACTGGTTCGAGCGACTCAAGGAGTTTGATGCCATCTTCTACGGCGCCGTGGGCTGGCCGGAGACGGTGCCCGACCACATCTCGCTGTGGGGCTCGCTGCTGCAGTTCCGCCGCCGCTTCGACCAGTACGTCAACCTGCGCCCGTGCAGGCTGCTGCCGGGGGTGAAGAGCCCGCTGGCGGGCCGCGAGCCCGGCGACATCGACTTCTACGTGGTGCGCGAGAACACCGAGGGCGAGTATTCGAGCGTCGGCGGCAAGATGTTCGAGGGCACCGAGCGCGAGGTGGTGATCCAGGAGACGGTGATGACCCGCACCGGGGTCGACCGGGTGCTGGCCTACGCCTATGAGCTGGCGGCGAGCCGCCCGCGAAAGACACTCACCTCGGCCACCAAGTCCAACGGGCTCAGTATCACCATGCCCTGGTGGGACGAGCGCGTGAAGGCAATGGGTGAGCGCTACCCCGAGGTCTCGGTGCAGGCGTTCCACATCGATATCCTGGCGGCCAACTTCGTGATGCATCCCGACTGGTTCGACGTGGTAGTGGCGAGCAACCTGTTCGGCGACATCCTCTCCGATCTCGGCCCGGCCTGCACCGGCACCATCGGCGTGGCGCCCTCGGCCAACATCAACCCCGACGGCACCTTTCCGAGCCTCTTCGAGCCGGTGCACGGCAGCGCCCCGGACATCGCCGGACGGGGCATCGCCAACCCCATCGGCCAGATCTGGTCGGCGGCCATGATGCTCGAGCACCTCGGTCACGGGGAGGCCGGAGCGGCCATCGTCGACGCCTTCGAGGCGGTGCTCGCCGAGGGGGACCCGGCGGTGCTGACGCCGGACGTCGGCGGCCACGGCACCACCGAGACCCTCGGCCGCGCCATCGCCGCGCGCATCACCGGCTGACCCCCTGCGCTATCGATAACGGGCAGGCTGGCAAGGCCTGCCCATTATCGTCTGGCCGAGCGTCAGGCCTGGCGCCACACCCCCTCGAGGATGCGCACCCGGTCGGCGGCCAGATTGTCGCGCAGGTTGCGGCCCATCTCGACGAAGGCCTCGCCGAAGATCAGCGCCGGTCCCGGCAGGGTATGCTCCGGGCGTGACGCCCCACCCGCTGCGTTCGCCTCACGACGGCCGTGCCTGCGCCGCCAGTCGAGCGCCGCCTCGGTGACGTCGTGCACCGCCTCGGGCACGAAGCCGGCCTCGGCGAGCAGGGCCGCGAGGTCGTCGCGGGTGCGCAGGTGGCTGGTCGTGGCGTCGCGCGCCCAGGGCACCGGCAGCAGCAGCGGCGAGTCGTCATCACCCGCCACCAGCTCGTGGAGCAGAACCCGGCCGCCCGGCACCAGCAGCCGCCGCCATTCGGCCAGCACCGCCGCCGCGTCGGGCATGTTCATCAGCGCGTGCTGGCACCAGACGAGATCCATACTGGCCTCCGGCAGCGGCACCCGCGCGGCGTCGGCGCACAGGAAGCGTGTCCGCGCAGCAAGCCCGGTGGCGTGGCTCAGCCAGGCGGCCACCTCGACGAAGGCGGGGGTGATGTCGAGCCCCGTCGCATCACAGCCGAACTCCGCGGCCAGCAGGCGGCTCGCCCCGCCGGTGCCGCACCCCACGTCGAGCACCCGCTGGCCGGGCGTGAGCCGCCCGAGTGCCGCCAGCGACCGGCTGGCCCGCCGCCCGCCCAGGTGCAGCTGATCGATGCCGGCGATCTCGTCGAGGGTCAGCCGCTTGGGGTCGCACCCCGCCGCGCGAAAGGCGTCGCTCAGCCGGGCCGGCAGGCTTTGCCCGCCGGCGGCGCGGGGCGCATCATAATGGGCCACAAGGGGGCGGGCGGCGAAGCGATCCACGGGGTCGGTCATGGCGATGTCCTGACGGCAGGCTGACGGCGTGATGAGAAACAAGGAGCACCGCCAGTCTATCCGCCGCCGGCCGCGCCCCCCATCGTGCAAAGGTCACAGCCACCGGCCATGGCCGCCGTTTCCCGCACGCTTTTTCGACCGCCCTTCGACAAGGAGTCATCCGCGATGTCCCGACCGCTGCTCACCACGGCCCTGCTGGGGCTCGGCCTCGCCGGCTGTACCGGCCTGCCCGAGGGCACCCGCGCCGTCACCGGTTTCGAGCTCGACCGCTACCTCGGCCAGTGGTACGAGATCGCCCGCCTGGATCACTCCTTCGAGGAGGGGCTGGACTGCGTGACCGCCGACTATTCGCGGCGCGAGGAAGGCGGCGTGCGGGTGATCAATCGCGGCGTGGACCTCGCCGCCGGGGAGGAGAACGTCGCCGAGGGCAAGGCCTACCCGATCGGCGAGCCGGGACAGGGACGGTTGAAGGTGAGCTTCTTCGGCCCCTTCTATGCCGGCTACAACGTGCTCGAACTGGACGAGGGGTACGACTGGGCCCTGGTGGCCGGCCCCGATCGCGACTACCTGTGGATCCTCTCGCGCACGCCACAGATCGAGCCCGCCACCTACCAGACGCTTGTCGAGCGCGCCCGGGCGCTCGACTTCCCGGTAGAGGGGCTGATCGAGGTGGAACAGGGCGAGGCCTGCGCCGCCTGGCGCTGAGGGAAGTTTCACTCTGGGTCCCGCCACTTTCATCCGACCGACGCGGGGCCTTGAGTCCATGGGGCGCTGACGGGAAGGTGTCGACCATCACCATCATGCCAACAACAGGTGCCCGCATGCCCTCCGAGATGAGCCTCGAGCAGTTCTTCGCCCGCCTCTGGGACGACTATACCGCCATGACACCCCAGGCGAGCCGCATCCACGATGCCCTGGTCGCCGACGGCGAAACCATCGTCAACGACCACGTGGCCTTTCGCACCTTCGACCGCGGGCCGATCCGCCTGGCCGACCTGGAGCCGCACCTGCTGGCACTGGGCTACACGCGCCTGGAGCCCTACGACTTCGAGGCCAAGAAGCTGCGCGCCTGGGGCTACCTGCCGCCCCGCGACGACCAGCCGCGGGTCTTCCTCTCGGAGCTGAAGTGCGACGAGCTCTCCGCCCCCACCCAGGCGATCATCGATGACCTGGTGGCCCAGATCGATCCCGCCCGGATCGCCTCGCCCGAGGTGATGTGGGCCGGCCGCCTCTGGGAGGCGCCGAGCTGGGAGGCCTACAACACCCTGGCCGAGGAGAGCGAATACGCCGCTTGGCTGTCGATCATCGGGCTGCGCGCCAACCACTTCACCATCAGCGTCAACCAGCTGCGCCACACCCCCACCCTGGCGTCGCTGCTGGAGAAGGTCGAGTCGCTGGGGCTTTCCATCAACACCTCCGGCGGGCGCATCAAGGGCTCACCCGAGGTGCTGCTGGAGCAGGCCTCGACGCTGGCCGACCGCATGCCCTTCACCTTCGCCGGCGGCCGGGTCGAGGAGATCCCCACCTGCTACTACGAGTTCGCCCGCCGCTATGCCGACGCCGAGGGCCGGCTCTACCAGGGCTTCGTCGCCGCCAGCGCCGACCGGATCTTCGAATCCACCGACGTGCGTCGCGACCATGCTGAGTGAGTGGCTGGACCAGGCGCTGGACGGGCGCGCCGCCACCCCGCGCGAGGGGCGCCTGCCCGGCGGACGCTACCGGCTGCTCGCCCCCGGGGTGCTCGAGCTCTCGCCGGACGCCTGCGCCGCCGACGCCCGGGCCGGCGTGCTCTCGGTGGGCATCCACGGCAACGAGACCGCGCCCATCGAGCTGCTGGGCGCGGTCCTCGCACGGCTCGAGGCCGGCCTGCTGCGCCTGGGCGCACCGCTCCTGGTGATGCTCGGCAATCCGGAGGCGATCCGTCGCGGCGAGCGCTTCGTGGCGACCAACCTCAACCGGCTGTTTCGGCGCGACCTCATTGATGCCGGCGACGAGCCCGACCGGGCCCGGGCGCTGATGGCCGAGGTGGACGCCTTCTATGGCCGTCATGCGGCGCTTGCCCCGCTGCACTATGACCTGCACACGGCGATCCGCGACAGCCGCTTCCCGCGCTTCGTGGTCGAGCCCTTCGGCGAGACGCCGACCCCGCCAGCGCAGTGGCGCTGGCTGGCCGCCGCCGACATACAGGCGGTGCTCCATCAGCACCGGCACAGTTGGACCTTCTCGCACTACTCGAAGCACTACCACGACGCGGCGGCCTTCACCCTGGAGCTGGGGCGCGCACTGCCCTTCGGCGCCAACGACCTCGCCCCCCTGGCGCCCATGGGCCGTCTGCTCGAGGCGCTGATCGAGGGCCGGACGCCCGAGAGCGCAGACCCGGCCGGCATGGCCTTCTTCCGCGCCGAGCACGAGCTGATGCGCCGCGACCCGGACTTCCGGCTCTGCTTCCCCGACGACACGCCGAACTTCACCGAATTCGCGCCGGGCACCCGGCTCGCCGAGGACGCCAGCGCCGGCGCCTTCGACGTCGGCGAGACGCCGCTGTCGGTGGTCTTTCCCAATGCCGACGTCGAGATCGGCGCCCGGGCGGCGCTGCTGGTGGTCCCGAGCCCACCGCCGGCCTGATCGCGTGCCCCCGCCCGCCCCTCATTTCAGACAATAACAACAGACAGGAGACGCCCCATGACCCATGCCCCTCGCCCCCAGAATCACGCTTGGCTCATCGCGACGACGCGGCCCGCTGCCGGATCGTCTCCGGCCTGTTAGAATCGCCCCCTTTTTGATCGCCGACCCGTGGATCACGGGCCCGCGTTGATCGCGGACCCGGGTGAATCACGGACCTGCGTCGATCAAGGATCTATGTTGATCACGCAAGTACGCGGTCATAGACCTACGTTGATCGCAGCCCCGCGCCGGCCGACCCTCGATGCGGCGGACCACCCACGATCTGGAGCCCGTTTCATGGCCGATACCCCGATTCCGCTGGAAGTGCGCAATATCACCAAGCGCTTCGGCGATACCGAAGTCCTCAAGGGCCTCTCCCTGAAGGCCCACAAGGGCGATGTGATCACCCTGATCGGAGCCTCTGGCTCCGGCAAGAGCACCTTCCTGCGCTGCATGAACCTGCTCGAGCAGCCCAACGAGGGCGACCTGATCGTCCACGGCGAGCAGATCCGCTTCAAGGAGACCAAGCACGGTCGCGAGCCGGCCGACTGGAAGCAGGTCGTCGACATGCGGGCCAAGCTCTCCATGGTCTTCCAGAGCTTCAACCTCTGGGCCCACATGACGCTGCTCGAGAACATCATCGAGGCCCCGGTCCACGTGCTCGGCAAGTCCAAGCAGGAGGCGATCGCCCACGCCCGCGAGCTGCTCGAACGGGTCGGCCTGGCCGAGCGTGCCGACTACTACCCGGCCCAGATGTCCGGCGGTCAGCAGCAGCGCGGCGCCATCGCCCGGGCGCTGGCCATGGATCCGGAGGTGATGCTGTTCGACGAGCCGACCTCGGCGCTGGACCCGGAGCTGGTCGGTGACGTGCTCAAGGTCATGCGCGACCTCGCCAAGGAAGGCCGCACCATGATCGTGGTCACCCACGAGATGGCCTTCGCCCGCGATGTCTCCACCCAGGTGATCTACCTGCACCAGGGGCAGGTCGAGGAGGCCGGGCCGCCCGACGAGGTGCTCGGCAATCCCACCTCCGAGCGCCTCAAGCAGTTCCTGGCGCCCAAGCACTGATGGGCCGGCTCGGGACAAGGAGAGAGACATGATCGACCTGCATGGCTACGGCCCGCGCCTCTTCGAGGGCGCCATGATCACCATTCAGCTGGGTGTGCTGTCCCTGGCCCTGGCCATCGTGCTGGGCCTGGTCACCGCCAGCGCCAAGATGTCGCGCAGCTGGGTGGCCCACCGCATCGGCACCCTCTACACCACCATCATCCGCGGCGTGCCCGACCTGGTGCTGATGATGCTGCTGTTCTTCGGCGGCCAGATCGGCATCAACCAGATCACCGACGCCCTCTACAACCACTTCGGGATCGACATCTTCATCAACGTCAACGAGTTCGTGGCGGGGGTGATCACCATCGGCCTGATCTTCGGCGCCTACATGGGCGAGACGTTCCGCGGCGCCTTCATGGCGGTCGACAGCGGCCAGATCGAGGCGGGCCGCGCCTACGGCATGAACCACTGGCTGGTGTTCCGGCGCATCCGCTTCCCGCAGATGATGCGGCATGCGATCCCGGGGCTCTCCAACAACTGGATGGTGCTGCTCAAGACCACCGCCCTGGTCTCGGTGATCGGCCTCTCGGACATGGTCCGCGTGGCCGCCGAGGCCTCCAAGGCGACCCGCGAGCCGTTCACCTTCATGATCATCGTGGCCGCCATCTATCTGCTGATCGCCAGCGTCTCCGAGTGGGGCTTCGCGCGGCTGCAGAAACGCTATAACGCCGGCTACCGGGAGGCAGACTGATGGACGCCCTGATGACCTGGCTGGAGGCCCAGCTGGCCGACAACAGCATCTTCACCCTGCAGACCCTCGGCTACTACGGCGAGGGCCTGGTCACCACCGTGCAGCTGGTGGTGCTGTCGTTGATCATCGGCCTGGTGCTGGCGGTGCCGCTGGCCATCGGCCGCGGCTCGACGTACCGCTGGGTGAGCCTGCCGATCTTCCTCTACTGCTACGTGTTTCGCGGCACGCCGCTGCTGGTTCAGCTCTACCTGATCTACTACGGCGTGGTCTTCGTCGACGGCATCCAGGAGACCTGGCTGTGGGTGATCCTCGAGAAGCCCTTCGTGCCGGCGCTGATCGCCTTCACCCTGAATACCGCGGCCTACACCACCGAGATCTTCCGCGGCGCCATCAAGTCCACGGACCGCGGCGAGATCGAGGCGGCGCGGGCCTACGGCATGTCCAAGGGGCTGATGCTTCGGCGCATCGTGCTGCCCAGCGCCTTTCGTCGGGCCCTGCCGGCCTACGGCAACGAGGTGATCTTCATGCTCCACGCCAGCGCCATCGCAAGCGTGGTCACCATCATGGATCTCACCGGCGCGGCGCGCTTCGTCTACGCGCGTTTCTACGCGCCCTTCGATGCCTTCCTGTTCGTGGCGGCGATCTATCTCTGCCTCACCTTCGGCATCCTCTACCTGTTCCGCTACCTGGAAAGGCGGCTGCTGGCGCACCTCAAGCCGGCCAGCGGCTGACCGTCGACGACAAGGAGCGTCAAACAAGCGTTGGAAGCGGGCGCTCGAATACAGCGCTCGCCCCTTCCGATGGGCCCGATCATCGAATATCGTGGTCGAGTCAGCACCCACAAGGTGAACGCACCAACAACAGGGACAATCCCCATGAAAATGAATCACCTCCTGAGTCTCGGCGTCATCGGCGCCACCCTGGTCGCCGGCAGCGCCAACGCCGAAGTCCGCGACATCCGCATCGGCGTCGACGTGCCCTACGAGCCCATGGAATTTCGCACCCCCGAGGGCGAGCTGACCGGCTTCGACATCGATCTGGGCAACGCCCTGTGTGCCGAGATCGGCATCCAGTGCGAGTGGGTCGTGCAGGGCTGGGACGGCATCATCCCCGGCCTGCAGGCGCGCAAGTACGACGCCATCATGTCCTCCATGACCATCAACGAGCAGCGTCGCGAGCAGGTGCTGTTCTCCGATCCCTACATCACCCCGCCGTCGGCCTGGTTCGCCCCCGGCGACGTCGAGATCGGCACCCCGTCCGACGAGACCCTCGAGGGCCTGACCCTCGGCGTGCAGCGCGGCACCCTGCAGGACAACTACGTGACCGACATGTACGGCGACGTGGCCGACGTGAACCGCTACGCCACCGCCGACGACATGGTGCTGGACATGGATTCGGGTCGCCTCGACGCCGCCTTCCTCGACTTCCCGATCGGCAAGTCCACCCTGCTCGACAGCGGAGCCGGCGACTACAAGGTGGTCGGCGAGAAGGTCACCGAGCCGAGGGAATACTTCGGCGAGGGCTTCGGCATCGCCTTCCGTCAGCGCGACAAGGAGCTGGCCGCCGCCTTCAACGAGGCACTGGCCACGCTCCAGTCCGACGGCACCTACGACGAAATCCACGCGACCTATTTCGGCGAGGAGTGAGCCGGCAGGCGCCGGGCACATCGGCCCGGCGCCTTCTCGAGCCTTGCTCATCAAGATAGACCGTCAAGATAGACCGTCGGAACAGACCGTCAGAATCGACCGTCAGCAAGCGACCGGGGCCCCCAGGGGCCCCGGTCGTGTGTGTGGACAGTACGTTCGGCCGACGACGCTGGAGCCGGTCGTGGATGCAGCAAGCCAAGGCCCTCCGGCAGGTGTCATCGGCGCATGGTGATCGCCCGGCGCACGAAGGCCAGGATCCAGCGAACCATCAGCGTATCGTCCACCGCGGCCGAGAGTGACGCCTCGCCCTGGCGCACCCGAGGGTGGCCAACCAGGTCGGCTCGCAGGGCCATCAGATCCCGGGAATAGGCCTTGGTGAACTCGGGATGGCCCTGTACGCCGAGAAAATGCTCGCCGAGCTGCATCAGGTAGCAGGGGCAGAAGTCGCTGCCACCGAGCACCCGCGTCCCCGGGGGCAGTCGCGCCACCTGATCCTGATGGCTGACCAGCAGGTCGAGGGTGGGCTGCCAGGGCACCATCCAGTCGGCGCGCTGAGTGACACGGTTGAACGAGAGGCCCACGCCCCAGCCCCTGTCGCTCTTCACCACCTCGCCGCCCAGGGCCTTCGCCATCAGCTGGTGGCCGAAGCAGATGCCGATCAGCGGCTTTCCCGCCTCCCAGAGGTCGCGCACGAAGGCCGCCAGCGCGGCGATCCAGGGCCGGTCGTCGTTAACACCGAACTTCGAGCCCGTGATCAGCCAGGCATCCACCGCCTCGAGATCATCGGGGATCTCGCCATCGAGGCAGCGCCAGACACGAAACTCGAGGGTCGGGTCGACCCCTTGGAAGAGCCGCGCGAACATCTCGGGATAGTTGCCGTGAGCCTCGCGCAGCTCGGGTGCCACGTCGTCACACTGCAGCAGTCCGATCACCATCTCCTGCCTTCCTCCTTCACCGCGGCGGCGTTGCTGGGCGACCGCCACCCTTGACCGGTGGTCTCCGGCGACGCGGCATACACCATGCCTGTCGCCGAATCGCGACCCGGAACTCCCCCGCTCGCCTCCGGTCCATGCGTTCCCCATCGTCACGTCGTGAGGTTCCGATGACCCTGCAGGTAACCCCTACCTTCGATGCCACGGGAGGCCTTGATCGCCCCTCGTCCACCTGGACCGGCTGGGGCCAGTGGCTGGCCCTGATCACCATGACGGTGGACCATCTATCACGTTACGCGGTGCCGGACAGCTGGGGGCTGGGCTGGGCCGACTCCTCCATCGGCCGCATCGCCTTCCCCCTGTTCGCGGCCATGGTGGCCTGGCACGGGCTCTTCAACACACGCAACCCGCTGCGCTATGCCCGGCGCATCCTGGTGATCGGCCTGGTGGCCCAGCTGCCCTATATGCTGATGCCCCGCGCGGCAGATGGCCTGATCCTCAATATCTGCTTTACCCTCTCGCTCGGCCTGACCGGCGGCGCCTGGCTGCAGACCCTGAGGGAGCGCCTCGCACGCGGCGCGCTCGGCGTCCCACGGCTGATCGCCGAGGTCGGACTCGCCGCCGCCGTCTGGGCCACGGCCGGTCTCTGGGTCGAGTATAGCCATCTGGGCTTGCTGATGATTCCGCTCTACATGGTCGCCCTGCAGGCCCTCCACGGCGCCGGCGAGGGTCTCGGTGAGCGCCTCGCGGCCACCGCCATGGCCCTGCCGTTGCTCATCGTGGCCGGCCTGATGAACAGCTCCGACATGGCCAAGTCGTTCACCGTCGCCACCTGCCTGGCGATCCTGCTGCTGGCCGCCGGCGCCCATCGCCTGACCCCGGCCGCGCCTTTCACCATGCCGCGACGACTATGGCTCGGCTGGTACCCCGGGCACTTCGCGGCCATCGCCCTGTGGCTATGGCTCGCCGGCGGGCCGCTGAGCGGACTGGCCTGAGGTTCGGGCCTCGACGAGAAATACCTTGAAGGCCTGCCACAGCGGGCTGCGATAGCGCTGCGGGTGCCAGACCAGCGAGAAGGTGCGGCGCAGCCGCAGGGGCGTGTCCAGGGCGATGAGCTCGCCGCGCTCGAGCTCGCCGGCCACGCTCAGCCGCGACAGGCAGCCAAGCCCCAGGCCGGCCCGCACCGCCTGCTTGATGGCCTCGTGCTGGCCAAGCTCCATGCGCACCTTGGGCGGCGCGCCGCGGGCGCGCATGGCCTGCTCGAAGACGCTGCGGGTGCCGGAGCCGGTCTCGCGCAGGATCCAGTCCGCCTCGGCCAGCGCCGCCTCGTCGAGCCATCCGCGCCGAGCCAGCGCATGGCCGGGTGCGGCCACCACCACCATGCGATCCTCGCACCAGGGTTCGCTGGCCAGTGACGGCTCGCGGCACTCCCCCTCGATCAGCCCCAGGTCCGCCTCCAGGCGCAGCACGTCGGTGATCACCTCGAAGGTGTTGCGCAGCTTGAGCCGCAGGTCCGCCGCCGGATGCGTCTCGCTGAAGCGACCGGCCAGGGCCGGCAGCAGGTAGGTGCCCACGGTGGCGCTGGCCGACACGCTGAGCACGCCCTGCAAGCGCCCCTCGGGCTCGGTGGCCTCGGCCACGAAGCCCGCGACGCCGTCCAGCAGCTCCTCGGCCCGGGGCAGCAGCCGACGGCCCAGATCGTTGAGGTGCAGTCGGCGGCCCAGCCGCTCGAAGAGCGCGATACCCAGGTGCCGCTCGAGGTCCGAGAGCGCCTGGCTGGTCGCCGACTGGGAGAGGCTGAGCTCGACGGCGGCCGCGCTCACCGTGCCGAGGCGCGCCACCGCGGCGAAGACCTGCAGCTGTCGAAAACTCACCGTGGGTGTCATATCGGTTTTTCCGAATAGCCAGTTCGTTATTAACTGATAACCATACGAGCTGAGCCGCGCCTAGGATAGTCCCGCGAACCCCGTCGAGAGGACATCATCATGTGGCAAGGCCTGGTGGTATGCATCACCCTGACCGCCGCCGGCTTCGGTCTGGCGCAACTCCCTCCGCTGGCCAATGCCGGCATCAGCCCGCTGGTCGTGGCGCTGCTGCTGGGCATCGTGGTCGGCAATACCCCGCTGGCAGGCCGCCTGCGTCATACCGCGCCAGGACTCAAGTTTGCCACCCGCTGGCTGCTGCGCAGCGGCATCGTGCTGTTCGGCCTCTCGCTGACCCTGCAGCAGGTCGCGGCGCTGGGCCCCAGGGTGCTGCTGCTCGACGTGCTGATCATCACCAGCGTCCTGATCGCCGGCTATTTCATCGGTACTCGGGTGCTCGGCATGGACCGTGAGACCACCCTGCTGACCAGCGCCGGCAGCGCCATCTGCGGCGCCGCCGCGGTGCTGGCCACCGAGTCGACCATCCGTTCGCGCCCGGCGGCCACCTCGATGGCAGTGGCCACGGTGGTGCTGTTCGGCTCGCTGGCGATGCTGGTCTATCCCCTGCTCTATCCGCTGCTGGGCATGGAGGAGGGTCTCTACGGCATCTATATCGGCGCGACCGTCCATGAGGTCGCCCAGGTGGTGGCCGCCGGTGAGGCGGTGGGCCCCGACGCCCTGGCCAACGCGGTGATCGTCAAGCTGGTGCGGGTGATGCTGCTGGTGCCCTTCCTGCTGATCGTCGGCCAGTGGTGGATGCGCCGTGGCGAGGGCGGCGAGGCGCAGGCGGCCGGCGGCGGCCTGGTGATTCCCTGGTTCGCCTTCGGCTTCATGGCCATGGTGGTCGTCAACAGCCTGATCAGCCTGCCCGCCCCCCTGCATGAGGGCCTGGTGCTGGTCGGCCAGCTGGCGCTGACTATGGCCATGGCGGCGCTGGGCTACGAGACCCGGCTGGAGAAGCTGCGCAGCCTCGGTCTGCGGCCCTTCATCCTGGCCCTCACGCTGTTCGTGATGCTGCTCACCGGTGGCTTTCTGGCCAGCCGCCTGCTGATGGGCTGATGCGCTCGGCCGAGGCTTGATCCGCAGAGGACCTGCCCCGTCGAAAACCGAAACGGCCGACACGCGTGTCGGCCGTTTTCGTGTCCGCTATCTCAGCACCCGCCGGACCAGCACGGGTCCGAGGATCTCGAAGACCACCGTCGAGCCCACCACCGCGGAGAGCAGGACGGTCCCGTGGGCGGGAAACTTTTCGGCGGCGAGCAGCGCCATGCCCATCGCCACCCCCGCCTGGGGCGTCAGCGCCAGCCCGATGTTGCGCGGCAGCTCGGCCTGGCGCTCCCGCGCCAGGCGCACCCCCAGCAGGCCGCCCAGGTAGCGTCCCAGCAGGCGCAGCAGGATGTAGGCCAGGGTCAGGCCGAGGGCGTCGTCCAGGTGGTAGAGATCGACGCTGGCCCCTGAGAGCACGAAGAAGAACACCAGGAAGGGCCACTCGATGTGCTCGATCTCGTTGAAGGAACGGGTGTGGTGGGTGGAGAGGTTGGCGACCAGCACCCCGGTGATCATCGCGGCCAGAAGCGACGAGACCCCGAGCCAGGACGAGAGCCCGGCCAACAGCAGGATCAGCGCCAGGGCCTCGACCTGGGTCGGCTCGCCGGGCTTCAGCCGCCCGGTCAGCCAGGCGGCGGGCAGGCCGACCGCGCTGCCGAGCAGCAGTGCGCCGCCCAGCTCCCAGCCGGCCTCCATCAGAGCCAGCTCGCCACCCCCGGCGCCGGTCAGCCCCCAGCCCAGCAGCGCCATGGCCAGGCCGAAGACCACGATGCCCCAGCCGTCGTCGATGGCCACGATCCCCAGCAGCAGCCGCGCCCGCAGCCGGCTGTCGCCGCTGGCGTGCACGGTCTCCTGAACGGCGGCCGGGTCGGTGGCCACCGAGATGGCGGCCAGCGACACCGCCACCACCAGCGGGAAGCCCAGCGCCATCAGGCCGACGCCGACGGCCAGGGCGCCCACCCCGATCACCGAGAGCGACAGGATCAGCAGCAGCGGGCCGATGCTCTGCAGGCGCTCGCGCGTGAGTTCGCCGCCGAGCAGGAAGGCCACCATCACCAGCGCCACCTGGATCAGCGGCTCGCCCAGGCCGTTGAGGGGGCGCGCGTCCGGCACCTCGAGCACCAGCTGCTGGATGACGGCCACGAGCACGCCGACCATCACCAGCAGCGAGATCCGCGGCAGCCGGGTCCGGCGCGCCACGGCGTCGGCGAAGATGCTCGAGGAGAGGATCACCCCCAGCAGGATCAGCGCGGTCGCGCTCGGCGACAGGGCGATCGGCATCCAGCCATGGTCATGGGTCATCGTCGCGTCTTCCTCCTGGTCATCCCGCTTCCCTTTCCTGAGCCCACCATGCCACAGGCCGGGCGCTGGCACCCGGCGGCCGCGATCGCCGTCGGCCGGTCGCCTCGCTTCGCTTCACGCTTTCTTGATCTGCATCAAGCCAAACCGGTGATCCCGAGCCACACTGAGGATGAGCACCACCAACGTAGTCGCTGATTTCAGGAGTTCATATGGCGCGTCACGACAAGGCAGTCACGCCCTGGCTGGTCCTGGGGCTGCCCGCCGCCCTGGGGCTGGCCTGGGTGACCCAGGGCAGCGGCGTGGTCGGCAACGACCTCGAACGCAACATCTTCATCCCCGACGAGCTGACCATGCCGCTGCAGGTCCAGGCCGCGTACAACGACGAGCAGATCTTCTTCCGCTATCGCTGGCCCGCCGAGCAGGCCCATGTCTATCACGACATGCTGCGCTACGAGGATGGCGAGTGGATCCGCCACGGCAATTCCCGGCCGGGCCCCGACCCCGACGGCACCTACGAGGATCGGGTCGCCATGCTGGTGGACGACGGCGGCGTGCCCGAGTTCGGTCGCTATGGCGGCTACATCACCGCCGGCGACCGGATGCGCTTCTTCAGCGACTCGGCAAGCCCCGCTGAGGTCGCCGAGCATCCCCGGCTCGGCCAGGAGATGGGCAAGAGCGACGTGCGCAAGTACCTGCCGGCCACCCGCCGCGACCAGAACGACTGGCGCAGCGTCGAGGATGCCGAGGTGCTCGCCGCCCAGCGCGAGGCCGGCTACTTCCTGGACCTCTGGCACTGGCGCGCCGGGCGCTCCAACCCCATCGGCGCCTCCGACGATCAGTGGGTCGGCGAGTATCGCAACAGCGACGCCGGCACGGGCCCCTACACCACCAACTGGGACAAGGACAACGACCGCCCGCAGTGGATGCTCGATCCCGACCAGACCGGTCAGCGGGCGCTGCGCTGGGAGGAGGTGGTGTCCGGCGAGGTCGACTTCGACGGCACGTATTACCTCTCCGAGGACAACCGCACCGCGTTCGACCCCGACCACGACTGGCAGAACGGCGACGTGATCCCCCGACGCCTGCTGCGCACACCCGAGGGCTCACGGGGCAGCATCGCCGTGCACGGCCAGGCCCGCTGGGAGGACGGCTACTGGGACGTGACCCTGGTGCGCGACCTGGACACCGGCAGCCCGCTGGATGACAAGATCCTCGAAGACCAGGGGGTCTACGACGTCGGCATCGCCGTGTATCGCAACGCCACCGGCAGCCGCTGGCACTATGTCTCCCACCCCTACAGCCTGGGGCTGGGCCGGGAGGCAGACTTCCAGGCCAGCGCCTTCACCGGCAGCGCCCCCGAGTGGGACGACGCCTGGTTCGACATGACCCTGTTCTACCCCGGCCAGGTGGACTGGCCGCTGCTGATCAGCCAGGCCCATGCCGGCGCCGAAGACATCGCCCAGGGCACCCCGGTGCGCGCCCGCCACAGCGAGGAGCAGCTGGCACGCTACGGGGTGGAAATGGAATTCAACGACGCCATCACCGCGCGCTGGTGGATGACCCTAGTGGCCGGACTGATCGCCATGCTCGGCGTGACCCTGGCCCTGCTCCCCGGCTTCCGCTCGACTCGTCAAGGAGACCGCTCATGACCGGCATGCACCATATGCTCGTGCACTTCCCGCTGGGATTCTGGGCACTCGCCACCCTGATGATCCTGGTCGGTGCCCTGCTGCCCGGCCGGATGGCCGACCTCAGTCGCGCCGCCCTGCTGCCGGTGCTGATCCTCAGCCTGCTCGGCGCGCTGGCCGCCATCGTCACGGGGTTCCTGATCTGGCCGCTGGCGGCCAATACCCACAGCCCCCTGGCGCGCAACCACATCCTGATGGCGCTCTGGTCGCTGGGCATCTTCACCATGCTCACCGTGCTCGTCTGGCGAGCCGGGGCCGCCGCCTTCGACGGCGCGCGGCGCTGGGTGCTGGTGCTCCTCGCCTTGATCGGCGGGCTGTTCTTCGCCGCCGCCGGCACCCTGGGCGGTCATCTGGTCGGCGCCCCGACGCTGTTCTCCGAGGTGCTCGGGCTGATGGGCTGGGAGGTCTACACCACCTTCTACAGCCCGCTGTGGGTGATCGCCGTGATGGTGCTGATCGGGGCGGCCTGCGCGGCCCTGGGGCTCAAGGGGCGCCGCGCGGCCGGCTGACGCCCCCGCCGACACCTCCTGGACGACAAAAGGCCCCGCACATGCGGGGCCTTCTGCGTTGCCGGCGGGGCCACCTGGCCTATTCGAAGCTGAAGCGAGGCTCAGGCGCCTCCGGCAGCAGGGCCGCGCAGGCCCGCACCCGCTCAAGCAGCGCGTCGTGGGTCGGCGCCAGCAGATTGACGTGGGCCAGCTTGCGGCCGGGGCGCTCGGCCTTGTCGTAGCGGTGCAGGTGGGCATCCGGCAGGGCGAGGAGCTTGGCCGCCTCGCCTTCCCGACCGATCACGTTGACCATGCAGGTGGGCATGCGCGCCGCGGTGTCGCCCAGCGGCAGGCCCTGGATGGCGCGCAGGTGGTTCTCGAACTGGCTGGTCACCGCGCCGTCCATGGTCCAGTGGCCGGAGTTGTGCACCCTGGGGGCCATCTCGTTGGCCAGCAGCGCGCCGTCGCGGGCCTGGAACAGCTCCAGGGTCAGCACGCCGACGTAGTCGAGCTCATCGAGCAGCGCCCGGATGTAGCCGTCGGCGAGGTGCTGGACGCTGTCATCCAGATCCGGCATGGGGGCGATCGAGTAGCGCAGGATGCCGTCCACGTGCTGATTCTCGGCCATCGGATAGAAGGCCACCTCGCCGTCGCGACCGCGCACCGCGATGATCGACACCTCGCGCACGAAGTCGACGAAGGCCTCGACGATCAGCCGCGGATGGTTGATCGCCCGCCAGGCATCAAAGGCCTCGCCCGGGTCCTTCAACACCGCCTGGCCCTTGCCGTCGTAGCCCTCGGTGACCGACTTGGCGACCACCGGCGTGCCCAGTTCCCGAGCCGCCGCCTCGAGCTCCTCGGCGCTCTCCACCAGGCGATAGGCCGGCGTGGGGATCGCCAGGCGGTCGAACAGCGCCTTCTCCTCGGCGCGGTTCTGGCAGACCCGGATCGCCTCGCTGGAGGGATGCACGGGCCTGTGTTCCTCGATGGCCTGGACCAGCGGCACCGGCAGGTGCTCGAACTCGTAGGTGACCAGATCGACCTTCTCGAGGAAGCTCGCCAGGTGCTTCTGATCCGTATCTATGATCACCTCGCCGATCCCGGCACTGGGATGTCCAGTGGTATCGAGGAAGGTGAAACGGTTGGCCAGCGGGTAGCCCGCCAGGGCGAGCATGCGCCCCAGCTGGCCGGCTCCCAGTACGCCGATGTTCATGGCTTTTTCCATAACCTTCTCCTCACTCATCTCTCGATCAGGGCTGGGGACGCGGGTCGGGCCGGGGATCAGGATGGTCGAGCACGGTCTGGGTCTGCTCGGCGCGGAAGGCCTCCACGGCGCCACGCACCTCGCCGTCCTGCAGGCCGACGACCTGGGCGGCCAGCAGCCCGGCGTTGGTCGCGCCGGCCTTGCCGATGGCCAGCGTGCCCACGGCCACGCCGCCGGGCATCTGCACGATGGAGAGCAGCGAATCCAGCCCCTTCAGCGCCTTGGACTCCACCGGCACGCCGAACACCGGCAGCGCGGTCTGGGAGGCCACCATGCCGGGCAGGTGGGCGGCACCGCCGGCGCCGGCTATGATCACCGAGAGGCCGCGCCCGGCGGCCTCCCTGGCGTAGTCGAACAGCAGGTCCGGCGTGCGGTGGGCGGAGACCACGCGGGTCTCATAGGGAACGCCCAGACGCTCGAGCATCGCCACGGCATGCTCCATGACGGGCCAGTCCGACTTCGACCCCATGATCACGCCGACCTTCGGCGACTGCTTCGATGACGACATCTGCGACTCCTGGCAAAAACGAACGACGAAAGGGCCACGGGGCAGGCACCACGCAGCACGGTCAAGAATGGAAGGCGAGTATTCTAGCAGAGCACAGCGCGGGCTTCCTCACCCGAGGCGCGGTCGTCGCCGCAGCGCGACAACACTTTCACCCTGAGTGCCAGATTGGCTGCTAGGGTCAGTGTGTGAGGGGCAAAAGGAGCACGCTCCTGCTGATATACCCAACGACGGAGAGAGACATGAAACAGCCACTGATCCTGATCGCGGCCCTGACCGGCACCCTGATGCTCGCCGGCTGCGACGACGGCAGCGACACCGCCGCCGAAGAGGCCGCCGAGACCGAGACGCAGATCGAACAGGAGATGCAGGAGGCCGCCGAGGAGACGGGCGAGGCCATGGACGATGCCGCCGAGGAGACGGCTGACACCATGGACGCCGCCGCCGAGGAGGTCGCGAGCGCCACCGAAGACGCCATGGACACTACCGAAGCGGCGACCGATGAAGCGATGAGCGAGGCCGGGGACGCCATGGAGGCCACCGGAGAAGCCACCGAAGAAGCGGCCGACGAGGCGATGAACGAGGCCGAGGACGCCGCGGAAGCCACCGAAGAGGCGGCCGATGAGGCGATGAACGAGGCCGAGGAGGCCGTCGACGGCGACACGACCTACTAAATTCGTGCACTCATGCTCAAGGCCCCGCTCGAGTCGCCTCGGGCGGGGCCTCTTGCGTCAGGCCGGCACGCTCGAGCGCCGGCTGACCAGCCAGTTGCCGGCCAGGACAAGCACCATGAGCGCCGCCCCGGCGACCTCCACCGCGAGACTCGGATAGAAGACCGCGACGATCCCCGGCAGCAGCAGCGCTCGCGAGGGCCAGCCCATGCGCGTGAACAGATACCCCTCCAGGGCCGCGGCGAAGGCGCCCAGCGCCAGGAAGCCGGTGAAGGCGGTCCACACCAGCAGCGGCACGGGTCCCCCCATGATGATCTCCGGGTTGTAGACCATGAACAGCGGGATCAGGTAGAGCCCCTTGGCGAACTTCCAGGCCTGGAAGCCGGTATCCATGGGCTTGGCCCCGGCGATCGCCGCCCCGGCGAAGCCGGCCAGGGCGATCGGCGGCGTGACGTTGGAGTCCTGGGAGTACCAGAACACCACCAGGTGGGCGATCAGCAGCGGCACGCCGAACTCGGCGGTCAGCGCCGGGCCCACCAGCACGATCAGCACGATGTAGCTGGCGGTCACCGGCAGGCCCATGCCCAGCACCAGGCTTGCCAGCAGCACCATGACCAGCGCCAGCAGCAGGTTGCCGCCGGAGAAGGCCATCATCATCGAGGAGAACTTCAGGCCCAGGCCCGTCAGCCCCACCACGCCGACGATGATCCCGGCCACGGCGCAGGCCATGGAGACCGCCACGGCGTTGCGGGCCCCCAGTTCCAGGCCGCCGACCAGCTTGAGCAGCCCGCGCTTCACCGCCTCCGTGAGGGTGGCGGCGGTCACCTTGTCGCCCTCGCGCGGGGCGATGAACAGGAACCACACCGCGAAGCGCGCCGCCGCCACCGCCAGCATGGTGAGGATGGCGTAGTAGCCCACCCGCATCGGCGACATGTTCATCACCAGCAGCCACACCAGCACCGCCAGCGGCAGCAGGAAGTGCCAGCCGGCGCCCATGACGTCGCGCATCTGCGGCAGCTCGCTCTTGGCCATGCCCTGCATGCCCTGCTTCAGCGCGATGATGTGCACGAAGAGGTAGACGGTGGCGAAGTACATGATCGCCGGCAGGATGCTCACCTTGACCACGTCGAGGTAGGGCATGCGCGTGTACTCGGCGATCAGGAAGGCCCCGGCGCCCATCAGCGGCGGCATGATCTGCCCGCCGGTGGAGGCCGCCGCCTCGATGCCGCCGGCCTGGTGAGGCTTGTAGCCCAGGCGCTTCATCAGCGGGATGGTGAAGGCCCCGGTGGTCACCACGTTGGCGATGGCGCTGCCGGAGATCGAGCCCATGCCCGCCGAGGCGATCACCGCCGCCTTGGCCGGCCCGCCGCGCTGACGGCCGGTGGCGGCGTAGGCCAGGTCGATGAAGAACTTGCCGGCGCCGGTGATCTCGAGGAAGGCGCCGAACAGCACGAAGATGAAGATGTAGGTGGCCGCCACCCCCATCGGCAGGCCGAAGATGCCCTCCTGCCCCAGGTAGAGCTGGCCGACCAGGCGGTCCAGGTTGTAGCCGCGGTGCTCGAGGATGCCCGGCAGGAACTGGCCGAGCCAGGGCAGCTCGCCGCGCGGGCCGGCGAAAGCATAGAGGATGGCGATCAGGCCGATGATTGTCATGCCGAGCCCCACCGCCCGGCGGGCCGCCTCCAGCACGGTGACGGTGGCGATGCAGCCGACGACGATGTCGGTCTGGCTCCAGAAGCCGGCGCGATTGATGATGTCATCGAGATACACCACCAGGTAGCCGCCGGTGATCAGCGCCCCGCCGAGAAAGACCGCATCGACCAGGCCGCTGAGAAGCCCGCGATCATGCCTCGCCCCCAGCAGGGGGAACATCAGGAAGGCCAGCATCATGATCAGCATCAGGTGGATGCTGCGCTGGTAGAAGAGCCCCAGCGGCTGGATGCCGGCGGAGTAGAGTTGGAACAGCGACAGCCCCACTGCCACCAGGGTGATCAGCCACAGCACCTGGCGCGAATGGTTCGCCTGGCTGCCGGGGATGACGGGGGAGGTGCCCGAATCGCTCATCGTGATCCTCTCGCGGGAGTGTCCGCAGGGTTGTTGTTCAGTCGCGGGTGCCGGCCGGCAGCGCCAGCCGGATCGTCACCCGCTCGTTGGCCGCCAGGCGGCTCAGGCTCGTGCGCACGCCGCCGACCACCAGGCGATGGTCGACGCGCATCGCCCCCACCCGCAGCCGATAGGCGTTGCCCGGCACGGGCTCGTCGATCGCCTCGATCCAGTAGCCGCCCTCGCCGTCCGAGACCTGACGGCCGCGCCCGGGGATGTGGTCGAGCCCCGCGGCGAAGTCGGGCAGGTGGCTGCGCTCAAGCACCATGCGCCCGTCGCGGTGGCGGTAGCAGTCGAGCACCGCGAAGCCCTCGACCGAGTGGTTCCACTCCAGGCACCAGCCCTCGCCCTCGGGCATCGGCAGGCTCACCAGGCGCTCGCCGGCGGCGTCTCGCACCTCCAGCCGAGCCTCGATCGGGGGCTCTGTCAGGGGCGGATCGGCCGCGGCCGCCGGAGCGCCGACCGCCAGGCCCACACACAGCAGCAGGGCGGGCAGCCAGGCCCGCCCCGCGATCAGGCGTGATGCGTGCATCGAATGTCAGGGACGCTGATGGTCGCTGATCTCGGCACCCACTTCCTCGTAGTAGCGCAACGCGCCCGGGTGGAAGCCGATCGGCGTGGACTCCACGCTGAACTCGACGGTGGTGTCGTTGGCCGCCGGGTGGATGGCGATCAGCTCGTCGGTCTGTTCGAAGAGCACCTTGGTGATCTGGTAGGCCAGCTCCTCGTCCATCTCGCTGCTCACGGCGAGCACGTTGGGGATGCCGATGCTCTGCACCGCCTCGTCCATGCCCTCGTAGAGGCCGGCCTTGAGCTGGTAGGCCGCGAACACGGGCTCGGCCTCCTTGGCCTTGGCGATCTCCTCGTCGGTCAGCCCGACCAGGCGGATGTCGCGGGTGGTGGCCAGGTTCATGATCGAGCTGGTGGGCGGGCCCACGCTCCAGAAGCCGGCGTCGATGTCGCCATCGCGAATGGCGTCGGCGGTCTCGTTGAAGTTCAGGCGACGCGCATCGAGGTCGTCATAGGTGATGCCGTTGGCCTCGAGCAGGGCCTGGGCGTTGACCTCGGTGCCGCTGCCCGGCGCGCCCACGGAGACCGTCTTGCCCTCGAGGTCGGAGAGCGATTCGATGCCGGAATCGGCCAGGGTGACGATCTGCACGGCGTTGGGGTAGATCGAGGCCAGCGCACGGATGTTCTCGAGCTGGCGGCCCTCGAAGTCGCCGGTGCCGTTATAGGCCTGGTAGACGGTGTCGGCCAGCGCCAGGGCCAGGTCGGAGTCGCCGCGCCACACCAGCCCCATGTTCTCCACCGAGGCACCGGTAACCTCGGCGACGGCATCGGCCCCCTCGATGTGGTTACCGATCAGCTCGGCGAGACCGCCGCCATAGGGATAGTAGGTGCCGCCGGTCCCGCCGGTGGCGATGGAGAGCTGCTGGGCGGCGGCCAGCGGGGCCGTGGCCAGCAGCGTGGCGGTAGCGACGTACTTCAGGATTCGCATGGCATTCCTCCGGTCCTGGAACCAGGTTGTTGTAAATGGTTGTTATGAGTTGTTCCGGCACCCGATCGCGGCGCCTAAGGCAACGCTAGCACGGGGCGAGCGTGAGCCACCATGCCACTATTTCTACGTTCTCTGATATTTTCGGCAATCCCCCTTAGGTCGACATCGCAGGATCACGACTCGACCAGCTCCTTCACCTTGTCGACGATGTGCGCGCCGATGGGCAGCGCCGAGGTGGCCGCCGGGGACGGGGCGTTGCCGACGTTCACGGTGCGCCGCGTGTTGACGAACAGGAAGTCGTCGACGAGCTTGCCGTCGCGGGTCACCGCCTGGGCACGCACCCCGGCCGGATAGGGCGTCAGGTCCTCCAGGGTCAGGCTCGGGCAGTACTTGCGCACCAGCTCCAGGTAGCCGCGCTTGTGCAGCGAGTTCTTCATCTCGAAAAGCCCCGGCCGCAGGTTCTTGCCCAGCACCCTGAGGATGCCGGGGTCGCTGAACATCCGCGCCATGTCGCCAAGCGAGACGTCGCGCTTACGATAGCCCTCCCGGGCCAGCGCCAGCACGGCGTTGGGCCCCACGGTCACGCTGCCATCGATCATGCGCGTCAGGTGTACGCCCAGAAACGGCATGGACGGGTCCGGGATGGGATAGATCAGGTGGTTGACGATGGCGTTGTGCTGCTCGGGCAGCAGGTAGTACTCGCCGCGGAACGGGCAGATGCTGAAGCCGGGGTCGCGGCCGAGCATGCGCACCACGCGATCGGCCATCAGGCCGGAGCAAGAGACCAGGTAGCGGCCCTGGATCTCGCCCGTGGAGGTGGTGACCACTACCTCCTGGCGCCGCTCCTCCAGGGCAGTGACCTCGGCCCCGTAGCGAATCTCGCCGCCCAGGCGCTCGAATTCGGCGGCCATCGCCCGGGTGACCTCGGCGTAGTCGACGATGCCGCTGGAGGGCACGAAGATGCCGGCGATGCCGGTGATGTTCGGCTCGCGCTCCTCGAGGGCCTCGGCCTCCAGCCACTCACGCTCCAGGCCGTTGGCCGCGGTGCGCTCCCACAGCACCTCCATGCGCTGCTTCTCCTGCTCGTTGGTGGCCACCAGCAACTTGCCGCAGGTGTCGTAGGCGATGCCGTGGGCGTCGCAGAACGCCTTGGTAGCCCGGTTGCCCTCCAGGCAGAAGCGCGCCTTGAGGCTGCCCGGGGTGTAGTAGACCCCGGCGTGGATGACGCCGCTGTTGTGGCCGGTCTGGTGGCACGCCGCCTCGCGCTCCTTCTCCACCACCAGCATGCGGCGATCGGGCCAGGCCTGCTGGAGCTGCATGGCGGTGGACATCCCCAGGATGCCGCCGCCGATGATGATGAAATCGTACATGCCGTCCTCGTTCTTCTAATAATGCGACAGCCACGCCAGGGGACGGCGTGGCCTCGTCAGGGTAACGCCTCGATCGCGGCGATGCGCCTCAGACCTGGCGCGGGTTGCGCAGGGTCTTGGCGTGGGTGAAGTAGCCGCGCTGGCGCATCAGCTCGCGGCGCAGCTCCGGGTGCGGCGTGAAGCGATCCCGGCCGTGCAGCCAGAAGTGGTTGTTGATCAAGAGGAAGCTGCCCACCGGGTTGGGCACCGAGAGGATCGCCGGGCTTTGCTCCAGCGACTCGGAGAGGTCGGTCAGCCAGTTGCCCTCCTCGAAGTCCTTGGGCTGCACGAACTGATCGATGTAGGACATGATCGGCAGGCCCTCGGCATCCACGTCGAAGATCGCATGATAGACGTCCCGGGCGACGTTCTTGCTGGGCGGCGCGGTCCAGCGCAGCTCACGGCGGGCCAGCGGGTGGTGGTAGAAGCGCGCAAGCCCTTCCCAGTCATCCAGGTGCAGCAGCAGCGAGTCGCCGCCCTGCATGTGCTGCTCGTCGATCTTCATCATCAGCACGTAGTCGGTGTCCTGCTCGACGAAGGTGCCGTCGTTGTGCAGCTCCATCACCCGGTGCGGCTGGCGCAGGTAGCTGTCGGACTCGTCGACGTTCTTCACCACGAAGCGTGCGTAGTACTGGCCGCTCATGGCGTCGAAGTTGGAGCGCCCCATCAGGTGCGCCACGGCGGTGGCGAACTTGACCATCTCCTCGGCCTGCTCGACGTCGTCCAGCCCCTCGGGGGTGACCTGCAGGCCGCCGGTGGCGCGATCCACCAGGGTGTTGATCAGCACCGGCTGCAGGGTGTTGTCGCACAGGTCGTCGAGGATCTTCGCCACCCGGAAGCGCAGCATGGACTTGTACTCGAGCGCCTGCACAGGCCACTCGGCGACGGCCTCCAGGAAGGCCGCGACCACCTCGCGGCCGACGGTGAGTTGCAGCAGCCGCGGCGACTGGGCGGAAGGCGCCAGGGTGAAGCCGCGAAGTTCGGCCGGCAGGGGCATGGCGGTCTCGGGCAGCTGGGTCAGTACTGTCATGTCGGGGCTCCATGTCTTGTGTTGATATAAAATAAAAATATCTACATTTTTAATTTTTGTCAAAAATAAAGGACAGCCGTGGACTGTCCTCGTTCGGGCACCCGGCCCGCCGCCCCGCGACGCGCGGGGCGGCGAGGCCCTTCAGCGACCGGGGTAGGGATCGGCGCCGGCCAGCTCGCGGCTCATCACGGTGTCGCTGTAGGCGACGCCATAGCGGCGGCGTGACCAGGCGTAGAGCGACAGGCCGATCAGCATCCAGCCGGCGAAGATGATCCACTCGATGGTGGAGAGCGCCGAGGGACTGCCCGGCAGGTACATGCCGATCAGCGCCACCGAGAGGATCACCGACAGCGCCCCCACGGTCTTGCCGCGGCGGACCCGGAACGGCCGCGCCATCTCGGGCTCGTTGCGACGCAGTGCCACGAAGGAGAGCGCCACGAAGAGGTAGGCGATGACGATGCCCAGCCCCCCGGCGACCACCAGCCACACCAGCGCCTGCCGGCCGAAGAAGGGCGCTATGGAGGAGAGCACGCCCATCACCAGGATGGCGTTGGTCGGGGTGCGATGCCTGGGGTGCAGCTTGGCCAGGAAGGCCGGCAGCATGCCGGAGTGCGCCAGGGCGTAGATGGCCCGCGAGCCGCCGATGTAGAAGGCGTTCCAGCTGGTGATGATGCCCGCGATGCCGGCCAGGATCATCAGGTTGCCGGCCCAGGGCGCCTGGAAGGCCGCCTGCATGGCATCCGGCACGGCCAGCGAACTCACGCCCAGCGCCTCGGGGTCGAGCATCAGCGCGGTGCCGAGGATGATGAAGGAGTACCAGAACACCGCCAGGATCACCGAGATCATCAGCACCCGGCCGATCTCCTTGAACGGCAGGTCGATCTCCTCGGCCGCCTGGGGGATCACGTCGAAGCCGACGAACATGAAGGGGACCATGATGATCACCATCATGATGCCGCCCATCACGCCCTCCTCGACGCTGAACAGCGGCTGCATGGTCTCGGTGCTGCCCTGGAAGAGGGCGCCGGTGATGAACATCACGCCGACCGCCAGGATCAGCAGGGTCACGACCTTCTGTACCAGGGCGGCGGTGCGCACGCCGATGTAGTTGATCGCCATCATCAGCACCGAGCCGGCCACGCCGACAGCGACCCAGGTGGCCTTCACGTCCCAGCCGGCAATGTTCCACATCTGGCCCACGGCATAATTCGGGAAGAGATGCTCCACCACGGTGGGCAGCGCCACGGCCTCGAAGGCCACCACGCTCACGTAGCCCAGGGTGATGGCCCAGGTGCAGAGGAAGGAGGCGAAGTGCCCCATGGCGCGGTAGCTATAGACGTGCTCGCCCCCGACCTGGGGCATCGCCGAGGCGAGCTCCGCGTAGGTCAGGCCCACCAGCACGATGATCAGCCCGCCGATCAGGAAGGCGGTGATCGCGCCCAGGCTGCCGGCCGACTGGATCCAGCTGCCGGTCAGCACGATCCAGCCCCAGCCGATCATCGCGCCGAAGGCCAGCGCCAGCACGTCCTTGCGTGCCAGCACTCGCTTCAGATGCGTCTCATGCGACGTCTCGTTGTTCATGTCTGCCTCGTCGTCGATTGTCGTTATGGTGATTTACGATTTTTCCTAAAAACGTCTACAAAGTAGTAAACGATAGAAAAACGTTCAAGGGATATGAAACGCCATCGACCTAGACATTTGTCGCGATCGGCGGCGCTCCACCACAGGCAGGCCGGGCAGTAAATGGAATAAATATATTTAATACATATGGTTAGGAATTCATCACACGAAGGAATCGCCGCGCGAGGGCCGAGCGACGGCCGCCCGGGAACGTTCGATATTCCACACGACCGGCGCCTCGCCGGGTCCTGCCGACGGGACGCTTTTTCCCCGAAAATTCCCCGAATGGACACTGGCAAAAACGTTCTTCAGCCGCCATAGTGTGCTTGTCGCAATTGCCAACTGGAGCATCATGAGCACGGCACGTCTTCCCGCCCACGCGGAACCGACCGACCCTCCTCGAAGTAGCCCTGGCCTCGATGTCAGGGATCTGGAAAAACGTACGCGCCTCATGCGTATCATCACACGGCTGATCGCCGTGTCTGACCTGGGCAGCCGCGAGATCGCTCGCCGCGCCGGTCTGCCGATGCAGAAGATCAGCGACCTCCTCTCGGGGAAGCTGGAGCATCTCTCGGTCGACGAGATGCGCCTGGTCTATCACAGCATCGATACGAGCGGGACACCCACGCCGCCCTGATCGATGGCCGCCTCGGGCACACGCCCCGGCATTAAGCACAGCGAACGCTCCGCCTCTCGGCGGGGCGTTTTTTTTGCCTTATCCGTTCCATTAATTTACTTATATTTCAGTCTCTTACCCCAGCATTACGCCAACATTAAGAGCTTGCTAATAATCTCTTGATCGACATCAAGTGCCCCGCCACGGGTCGCCGTTAGCCTTCGGGTCATGCCTTTCGCCATGCGCGAAAGATCCCGCCCCATCCAGGCCACCGGAGGCGCCATGGACCCCATTCGCCGTTCCCTTCTCGGCCAGCTGGCCCGCTTGAGCGCGGGCGCCGCGATGGTGCCGCTATCGAGCGTCGCCAGTGCCGGCATCAACCAGAAGCCGCCCCGTCGTGAAGGCGACCCCAGCAAGCGCTACGGCATGCTCATCGACCTGCGCCAGTGCATCGGCTGCCAGGCCTGCACCGTGTCATGCCATATCGAGAACGCCGCGCCGCTGGGCAGCTTCCGCACCACCGTTTCCCAGTACGAGGTGGCGCACCAGGAGACCGGCGAGGTCGCCACCTTCATGCTGCCCAGGCTCTGCAACCACTGCGAGAACCCGGCCTGCGTGCCGGTCTGCCCGGTGGAGGCCACCTACCAGCGCCAGGACGGCATCGTGGTGGTGGACAGCGACCGCTGCGTAGGCTGCGCCTACTGCGTCAACGCCTGCCCCTACGATGCGCGGTTCATCAACGAGCGCACCCAGACCGCCGACAAGTGCACCTTCTGCGCCCACCGCCTGGAGGCGGGCCTGCTGCCGGCCTGCGTGGAGAGCTGCGTGGGCGGCGCGCGGATCATCGGCGACATGCGCGATCCGGACAGTCGGATCAGCCGCATGATCGCCGAGCACCAGGACGAACTGATGGTGCTGCAGCCCGAGAAGAACACCCTGCCCCAGGTCTTCTACCTCGGCATGGACGAGCGCTTCGTCACCCGTCCCGATGCCGAGCCGGTGGCCCTGGACGTCCTCGACCCTCACGGCAAGGAGATGGGCTATGAATTCGGCCATTGAGCTGCTCGCCCCGCGCTACGACATCGCCTGGTACCCCTGGGCGGTGCAGTACTTCTTCATGATCGCCCTCTCCTACGCGAGCCTTTGGCTGGCCGCCCCGGCGCTGGTGTTCGGCAAGTCATCCTGGCTGCCCACCGCGCGCCTGGCGCTGCTGGCCTGCCTGACCACCACCCTGGTGGCGCCGGTGGCGCTGCTCGCCGACCTCCACCAGCCGCTGCGCTTCTGGCACTTCTACGCCTACGCCAACGGCCACTCCTGGATGTCGGTGGGCAGCCTGATCCTGCCGCTCTACGTGATGGGCGTGATCATGCTTTCCTGGCTGGCCTGGCGGCCGGCACTGCAGGCGAATCGCCGGGCGCCCGGGCTCAAAGGCTTGCTCGCCCGCTGGCTGTCGCTGGGCGAGGCGCCGACGCCGCGCGCGCTGCTGGTTCTGGTGGGTCTCGCCACCCTGGCGCTCTCCACCGGCATCATGCTCTACACCGGCGCCGAGGTGGCCATCGTCAAGGCCCGCCCGCTGTGGCATACCGTCTGGCTGCCGCCGATGTTCGTGGCCACCGGCTTCATCGCCGCTGCCGGCCTGATCCTGCTGCTCAACCGGATGGCCGGTGAGCGCAGCACCAGCGTCGTCGGCCAGATGCTCAAGGTGATGCTGGGCGCCTGCCTGGCGGCGGGCCTCATTGCCGGCAGCTGGTTCCTCGACGGCATCAATGCCAACGTCGGCTCGGTGGCCGCGGCCCTGGAGTCGGTGCGCGGCAGCCCCGAGTGGCGCAACACCGCCCTGTGGGGCGGGCTTGCCGGCGTGGCCCTGTTCGGCGCCGTGCTCTATCTGCTCACTCGCCCCGCCGCACGCCGCCCGGCGCTCTACGCCTGGGCCTGGGTGCTGGGCCTGGTGGCCCTGCACGTGGGCTGGATGTTCCGCTGGGTGGTGCTGATGGACGTGCAGACCGTGGCCCGCCACAGCGCCGGCTTCCATCACTACGGCATCCCCGCCGGCTCCTCCGGCATCCTCGGCATCGTCGGCACCTTCGGCCTGTGGCTCGCCGCCATCCTGCTGATCGACCTCTTCGTGCCGTGGCGCCAGGCCCGCCAGGGCGGCCGTGCCGCCGACGTCGCCCCCGCGCCCGCCAGCGCCGCCTCTCCCGACCACGCCCCCGAAGGAGCGCCTCATCATGGCTAAGTCGTCCGCAGATCCATCACGCCGTCGCTTCATGAAAGGCGCCGTCGCCGCCGGCGGCGCCGCCACCTTCGCCGCCGGCTACGCCGACCCGCTGCTCAAGATGGGCAAGGGCCTCACCGGCAGCGCCGGCGAGACGCCCAAGCACCGCATCCACGGCAACTCCCTGGCGCCGGAATACACCGTCGACCCGGCCAGCGGCGAGCTGACCCTGAACCCCGACCAGCGCGTGGCCTTCACCGTCTGCTACGGCTGCACCACCAAGTGCGGCGTTCGGGTGCGCGTGGATAACGCCACCGACCAGGTACTGCGCGTCGCCGGCAACCCCTACAACCCGCTCTCCGCCGACGCGCACCTGCCGATGCGTACCCCGGTGGTTGATGCCCTGCGCGGCCTCAGCGCCTATGGCGACCAGGGCCAGCAGAACCGCTCCACCGCCTGCGCCCGCGGCAATGCCATGATGAGCCAGATCGACAGCCCCTTCCGGGTGACGCACTGTCTCAAGCGGGTCGGGGGGCGCGGCGGCCGCGAGTGGCAGAAGGTGCCCTTCGCGCAGGTCATCGAGGAGATCTGCGAGGGCGGCGACCTGTTCGGCGAGGGCCAGGTGGAGGGTCTGCGCGCCATCCACGACGTCGAGACCCCGGTCGACCCGGCGAACCCCGAGTACGGCCCGAAGGCCAACCAGCTGATGGTGATGGAGGCCACCGACTACGGCCGCTCGGCGCTGCTCAAGCGCTTCGCCTTCAACGCCTACGGCACCCGCAACTACGGCCATCACGGCTCCTACTGCGGGCTGGCCTTCCGCATGGGCTCCGGCGCCGTGATGAACGACATGAAGAAGTTCGCCCACGTCAAACCGGACATCCAGAACGCGCGCTTCATCATGTACATCGGCTGCGCCCCCAGCCAGGCCGGCAACCCCTTCAAGCGCCAGGGCCGCCTGATCGCCCAGGCCCGCGCCGCCGGCACCCTGGAGTACGTGGTGGTCGATCCGGCGCTGAACGCCTCGGCCTCCCACGCCGACGACCACAACCGCTGGGTGCCGATCCGCCCGGGCACCGACAGCGCCTTCGCCATGGCGCTGATCCAGTGGCTGATCGACCACGAGGGCTACGCCAGCGACTTCCTCGAGATGCCCGGCCAGGCCGCCGCCGATGCCGCCGGTGAGGCCACCCACTCCAACGCCACTCACCTGGTGATCGACAGCGAGGCGCACCCGCGCCGCGGCCACTTCCTGCGCGCCAGCGACCTGGGACGCGCCGAGGCCGGCGCCGAGGACGACGCGCCGCTGGTGATCGCCGACGGCGAACTGATGGCCAGCGAGTCGGTGCTGGCCGCCGAGCTGTTCGTCGACCGCGAGCTGGAACTCGGCGCCGCCCAGGACGGCAGCGGCGAGCGCGTTCGCATCAAGAGCAGCATGACCCTGCTGCGCGAGGCGGCCCACGAGCAGAGCCTGGCCGACTATGCCGCGCACTGCGGCATCCCCGAGGCGACCATCGTCGAGCTGGCCGAGCGCTACGCCCGTCACGGCCGCCGCGCGGTGGTCAACTGCCACGGCGGCATGATGTCCGGCAACGGCTTCTACGCGGCCTTCGCCGTGCAGATGCTCAACCTGCTGGCCGGCAACCACAACCGCAAGGGCGGCAGCGCCCCGGGCGGCGGCCAGTTCAACGGCGTGGGCGAGGGTCCGCGCTACGACCTGGCCAACTTCCCCGGCAAACGCGGCCCCCAGGGCATCTTCCTCTCCCGCTCGCGCTTCCCCTACGAGAAGTCATCCGAGTACCGGCGCAAGGTGGCCGCCCGCGAGGCCCCCTACCCCACCCGGGCGCCGTGGCGCTCACTGGCGCCGCCCACCCTCACCGAGCACCTGCCCTCGGCCCTGGACGGCTACCCCTACCCCATCAAGGCGCTGATCGGCTGCATGGCCAATCCCATCTACGGCCAGGCCGGCCTCGAGGGGCTGATCGCCGACAAGCTCAAGGACCCCAAGCGCCTGGGGCTCTATGTGGCGGTGGACGGCTTCATCAACGAGACCAACCGCTACGCCGACTACATCGTGCCGGACTCGGTGATGTATGAGGTATGGGGCTTCACCGGCGCCTGGCGCGGCACCCTGGGCAAGATGACCACCGCCTGCTGGCCGGTGGTGGAGCCGCGCCAGGAGAAGACCGAGGAGGGCGAGCCGGTCTCCATGGAGAGCTTCTTCATCGCCGTGGCCAAGCGCCTGGGCCTGCCCGGCTTCGGCGAGGGAGCGATCCCCGGCGCCGACGGCACCCTGCACCCGCTGAACCGCGCCGAGGACTTCTTCCTGCGCGCCGCGGCCAACGTGGCCTTCCAGGGCGAGCCGCTGCCATCCGCCGAGCAGAGCGACATCGACCACGCCGGCCTGGCACCGCTGATACCAAAGCTCGTGCGCACCCTGCCACCCGAGGAGCACGGCTCGGTGGCCTATCTCTACGCCCGCGGCGGACGCTTCGAGGACTTCCAGGATCACTTCAAGGGCGAGAACCTCACCAGCGCCTGGAAGCGCACCCTGTGCGTCTATAACGAGCGGGTCGGCACCAGCATCAACACCCAGACCGGCGTGCCCAACCGCGGCGTGCCCTGCCACGGCCTGCCGTCGCTGGCCGACGGCCGCGCCATGCGCGAGGTGTTCACCGAGGAGGAGTGGCCGCTGCTGGCGTTCTCGTTCAAGTCGAACCTGATGAACTCCTACGCCATCGGCCTCGAGCGGCTGCGCATGATCAAACCCTACAACCCGGTGATGATGCATCGTGAGGACGCCGAGCGCTTCGGCATCGGTCACGGCGACGTGATCCGCATCGAGAGCCCAGGCGGCGGCGTGACCGCGCTGGCGCTGGTCGGCGAGGGCGTCGCGCCGGGGGCACTGGCCATCGAGCACAGCTATGGCCACCGCGACCTGGGCGCCACGCCCCACGTGATCGACGGCGAGTCCCAGCCGGACCTCGAGTGGCTGCGCGCCGGCATCAACATCAACGACCTGGGCTTCGCCGACCCGACCCGCCGGGTGGCCGGCACCTGGCTCGAGCCCATCAGCGGCGCCGCCGTGCGCCAGGGGCTGCCGATCCGGGTCACCCGCGTCGAGGGCTGAGCGGCCGACGGACCGCTCGACGCCAACGCCTCGCCTGTCCGGCGGGGCGTTTTTTGTGCGGCGACGATGATGGTGATCCGGCGCCAGCGATCGACGAGCCGGCGCCAGCGATCGACGAGCCGGCGCCAGCGATCGACGAGCCGGGGTCAGCGATCGACGAGATAGTGCACGCTGAAGAGCGCCTGGTCATCCAGCCAGACGGCACTGGATCGGTACCCGGCCCGCGCGGCCAGCGCCTGGAAGTCCTCCAGGCGGTACTTGCAGGAGTTCTCGGTATGCAGCGTCTCGCCCGCCTCGAAGGCGAAGCGCTGCCCATCGAGCACGATGGCCTGGCGCCGCCGGCTGACCAGGTGCATCTCGATGCGCGAGGCCGCCTCGTTAAAGAAGGCGCGGTGGCCGAAGGCCGCGAGTTCGACCTCGGCGCCCAGCTCGCGGCGCATGCGCGACAGCAGGTTGAGGTTGAAGGCCGCGGTGACGCCGGCGGCGTCGTTGTAGGCCGCCTCGAGAAGGCCACGCTCCTTGACCAGGTCGACGCCGATCAGCACCCCGCTGCCCGTCGGCAGGGCCCGGCGCAGCCGGGAGAGGAAGGCCTCGGCCTCGACCGGCGTGAAGTTGCCGATGCTCGAGCCCGGGAAGAAGGCCACCGCCCGTCGCCCCTCGAGGCTGGGCGGCAGCCGCACGCCGGCGGAGAAATCGCCCCAGGCGGCGTGCACCTCGAGCCAGGGATAGTCGGCCGCCAGGCGGCGCGTGCTTTGCAGCAGGAAATCGCGGGAGATGTCCACACCCAGATAGCGGCTGGGGCGCAGCGCCTCCAGCAGCCGGCGCACCTTGCGGCTGGCGCCGCTGCCGAGCTCGACCAGCAGGGTGTCCGACCCCACCAGCGCGGCGATCTCGCCGGCGGCCGTGGAGAGGATGCCCTCCTCGGTGCGAGTCAGGTAGTACTCGGGCTGCTCGCAGATGGCCTCGAAGAGTCGCGAACCCCGCTCATCGTAGAAGTGCTTGGGCGAGAGCGCCTTCGGCGCGGCGCCAAGGCCGTCGATGACGTCGTCGCGAAAGGCGTCTGGCGCCTGCCTGACGTGCTGATCGTGGACGTGTACGGCGGTGGTCATCGAGGTCCCTCGCGAACGGCGGGCGACGACGCCGGGGAGATTCCCGCGCCGGAATCCGGCTAGACTGGGCGCGGCGCGAGCCCTGGATTCCTCGCGCCACACTCTCACCAATCTAGAGCGAGCCCCCACATGCAGCAACCGCAGCAGCCCCCGGGGTTACAAGCGTTACGGGATATCGTGCTGGTCGGCGGCGGCCACACCCACGTCGGCGTGCTGAAGCGCTTCGCCATGCGTCCCGAACCGGGCGTGCGGCTCACCCTGATCTGCCGCGACACCCACACCCCCTACTCGGGCATGCTGCCGGGCTACGTCGCCGGGCACTACGGCTACGACGATGTGCATATCGACCTGCGCCGGCTGGCCGAATACGCCGGGGCGCGCTTCTTCGCCGACGAGGCGATCGGCGTCGATCACGACGAGCGCCGGGTGCTCTGCCGCTCGCGCCCCCCGGTGCCCTACGACTGGCTGTCGATCAATATCGGCTCGACGCCCCGGGTGGGCAGGGTCCACGGCGCCGACGCCCATGCCGTGCCGGTCAAGCCGATCCACCGCTTCAACGACCGCTGGCTTCAGCTGCTTGCGCGCATCGAGGCGCACCCCGGCACGACCCGGGTGGCGGTGGTCGGCGGCGGCGCCGGCGGGGTCGAGCTGCTGCTGGCCATGCAGTACCGGCTGGGCCGCGAACTGGCCGCCCGGGGACGCGATCCGGCCGAGCTCGTCTTTACGCTCTTCACCCGCGGCGAGCGCATCCTGCCGACCCACAACGCCCGGGTGCGCGGGCACTTCGAGGCCACGCTGCGCCGCCGGGGCGTCGAGGTGCATACCGGCACCGAGGTGGTCGCCGTCGAGGAGGGCCGGCTGCAGAGCGACGTGGGCACCTGGCACGGCGCCGACGAGATCGTCTGGGTGACCAACGCCGGCGGGGCCGACTGGCTCAAGGGCACCCGGCTGGACCTCGACGACGACGGCTTCATCAAGGTCGGCGACACCCTGCAGTCGCTCTCGGACTCGCGGGTCTTCGCCGCCGGCGACATCGCCCACCAGGTCGATCACCCCCGCGAGAAGGCCGGGGTCTTCGCCGTGCGCCAGGGCCGTCCGCTGGCCGACAACCTGCGCGCCGCCGTGACCGGCCGACCGCTGTCGCCCTATCGCCCGCAGCGCGACTGGCTGGCGCTGATCAGCACCGGCGACCGCCACGCCGTGGCCTCCCGCGGCGGGCTCTATCTCGCCGGCGACTGGGCCTGGCGCTGGAAGGACTGGATCGACCGGCGCTTCATGGCTCGCTTCAACGACCTGCCGCCCATGACGGAGGACGCCATGAAGGCCCCGGCCCGCAGTCGAGTGGCACTGGACGAGGACGAGAGCGCCCAGGCGATCTCGGCGCTCGCCATGCGCTGCGGCGGCTGCGGGGCCAAGGTGGGGGCCACCACCCTCTCCCGGGCGCTCGCGACGCTTGAGCCGATCGCGCGCGAGGAGGTGCTGGTCGGCCTGCACGCCCCGGACGACGCCGCCGTGGTGCGGATGCCGCCCGGCAAGGACATGGTGCACACCGTGGACTTCTTCCGCGCCTTCATCGACGACCCCTACGTGTTCGGCAAGATCGCCGCCAACCACGCCCTCGGCGACATCTTCGCCATGGGCGCCGAGGCGCAGACCGCCACCGCCGTGGCCACGGTGCCCCAGGGACTCGAGGCCAAGGTCGAGGACACCGTCTTCCAGATGATGAGCGGCGCGGTGGAGGTGCTCAACGCCGCCGACTGCGCCCTGGTGGGCGGACACACCGGCGAGGGCAGCGAGCTGGCGCTGGGCTTCGCCGTCAACGGCCTCATCGACAGTGACAGCATGGGGGAAGGAACGGGTGACGACGCCCCTGCCGGCACGGCCCTGATGACCAAGGGCGGGCTGCGACCCGGCCAGGTGCTGATCCTCACCAAGCCCATCGGCACCGGCACGCTGTTCGCCGCCCACGCGAGGCTCGCCGCCCGGGGGCGCTGGATCGACGCGGCACTGGCCAGCATGGTCCAGTCCAACCGCGCGGGGGCGGCCTGCCTGCACGAGCACGGCGCCAGCGCCTGCACCGACCTCACCGGCTTCGGCCTGCTCGGGCACCTGGTGGAGATGACGCGCCCCTCGGGGGTGGATGCCGAGCTCGACCTGGCGGCCCTGCCGCTGCTCGAGGGCGCCGAGGAGACCGTCGCCGCCGGCATCCTGAGTTCCCTGCAGCCCGCCAACGTGCGCCTGCGCCGGGCCATCCGCGACCAGGCGGCCTGGGTCGAGCACCCCCGCTACCCGCTGCTCTTCGACCCCCAGACCGCCGGGGGCCTGCTCGCCGGGGTGCCCGCCGAGCGCGCCGAGGCCTGCCTCGCGGCCCTGCACGCCCTGGGCTACGCGCACGCCGCGATCATCGGCCACATCGAGGCCGCCGGCGAGGCGCTGGAGCCCATCCGTCTCAGCGGATGAGGACGATACTCAGCTGTTGGCACCGGCGCCAGGCCCCGTGCGAAGGCGCTGTGAACCCTTCCCCGGGCGCTACATTCGCCATCCATGGCGAATGACCTTCGCCGGGACCTGCCCCGGCGCCTACTCACCATGCAGAGAGCTCAGGCGTGCAGCCCGCAGGCGCTGAGCACTCTTGCCAGCGCCTCGCGCTCGGCCTCGGGTGTGAACAGCGGCGCCCGGGCCGTTACCTGGCGCCGCAGCGCCTCGACGAAGGCCGGCTGTGCCTCGGCGCGAATCAGCAGGTCGCCAAGCGCCGCGGTATCGGCCACCGGGAAATAGCCGGCGTAGTCGCGGCCCAGCAGGCCGCGGTTGCCCGGGATAGCCGAGGCCAGCACCGGCAGGCCCGCCACGCAGGCCTCGCTGACCACGTTGGCCCCGCCCTCCATGCGCGAGCTGATCACCATCAGCCGGGCACGCGCCATCCACTGGCGGACCCGCCAGCGGGGCAGGTCGCCGAGCCAGCGATAGCGCGGATTGACCGCCATCTCATCGCGAGCCGCCCTGGACCAACTCTCGTCGTGGGCGCCGCCCAGTTGGATGACCCGCAGCCGCGAGCCCGACGGCAGCTCGCGCACCGCGAGCGCCGCGCGCAGCGGATCCTTCTCCTCGCGCAGGTGACCCACCACCAGTACATCGAGATGCCGCCGCCCCGGCCGCGGGGCACCGGGCGGCAGCGGCAGCGCCGACTGGTGGACGACCCGCAGGCGCGGCAGCACGGACGCGGGCAGGTCCTCCTCCATGTCATCGTGCAGGCCGACCAGGACGTCCGCCGCCGCGAGGCTCTCCCCGAACGTCTCGGGGTGGCTGTGCTGGAAGCGATAGACGTCGGTGCCGGTCAGCACCACGGCCAGGGCGGCCGCCGGAAAGGCCTGGCGACAGGCGAGGATGGCCGCGTGGCTGCGCCAGGCATGCAGCGCCATCACCAGATCGGGGGGCCGGCCGTCGATGCACCACGCCGCCGGGGCCTCCTCGGGGCCGGCGATCCGCACGCGGCAGCCCAGCTCGCGCAGCAGGCCCGCCCAGCGGGTCGCGGTGGCGCGGTTGCCGGCGTGGGAGCCTCGACCCGCCGGGGTGATCAGGGCTACCTTCAACACTGTTCACCCTTCCCCATGTCGCGTGGCATCGTTCGCCCCTGTCATCCGTCCATACTCCTTCAACCGTTCTTGGCCAGCCAATCTTACCCGGCCGTGCTTATCCAGCCGTGCTTATCCAGCCGTGCTTATCCAGCCGTGCTTATCCGGCCGTTCTGGTTCAGCCACGCTTGCCGCTCCCCATTCGAGGAGGTCACCATGATCGCCACCCCGCCCACGCCCCCTCGCGACGCCGACGCGCTGGCACAGATGCTGGTCGATGCCCGCCAGCGCAGCCTGGCGCTGATGCGCGATACTCTCGATATCCGCGAGCTTGGCCCGCGGCTGGCGATCGTCAATCCGCCGCTGTGGGAGCTCGGCCACCTGGGCTTCTTCCACGACCACTTCGCGCTGCGTGGCCTGTACGGCCTGCCCGACTACCGGCTCGCCGGCGCCGAGCGGCTGTTCGACTCCGGCAGCATCGCCCATGACGAGCGTTGGGCGCTACCGCTGCCCTCCCGCGACGAGACCCTGGACTACCTCTCGCGGGTGCAGGAGGCGATGCTCGCGCGCCTGCCCGAGGGCGAGGCCAGCGCCGCCCAGAGCTATGTCTACCAGCTCACCACCCTGCACGAGGACATGCACGGCGAGGCCTTCCTCTACACCCGCCAGACGCTGGGCGACCCCGCCCCGGCACTCGGCACGCCGCCGCCGAGCCAGGCCCCCGGCGAGGCCGGAAGCGGCGCCCTGCCGGGCGACGTCGCCATCCCCGGCGGGCGCCACCGGCTGGGTGGCGACGCGACCCTGCCCTTCCGGTTCGACAACGAGAAGCCGCCCATGGAGGTCGAGGTGGCGCCCTTCTCGATCGCCCGGGCACCGGTCACCAACGCCGAGTTCGCCGCCTTCGTCGACGACGGCGGCTACGGACGGCGCGAATGGTGGAGCGAGGCCGGCTGGCGGTGGTGCGAGGGTCAGGGGCGAGAGGCCCCGGTCTACTGGCGCCGGGGCGCCGACAGCCGCTGGGAGGAGCGCCGCTTCGATCGCTGGCAGCCACTGGCCGCCCACCAGCCGGTGGTGCACGTCAGCTGGCACGAGGCCGAGGCCTGGTGTCGCTGGGCCGGTCGGCGCCTGCCGAGCGAGGCGGAGTGGGAGGTGGCCGCCAGCCGCGAGCCCAGCGCCGACGGCGCCTCGCTGGCGCCCGGCAAGCGACGCTTCCCCTGGGGCGACACGCCGCCGGACGCCGGCCGAGCCAACCTCGACGGCTGGCGCCTGGGCCTGCTGGACGTGGCGGCGCTGCCCGAGGGCGACAGCGCCTTCGGCTGTCGACAGATGCTGGGCAACGTCTGGGAGTGGACGGCCTCGCCCTTCGCCCCCTTCCCGGGCTTTGCGCCCGAGCTCTACCGCGACTACTCCGCCCCCTGGTTCCAGGAGGGGCGCTACGTGCTGCGCGGCGGCGCCTGGGCCACCCGCTCGCGGCTGATCCACACCGCTTACCGCAACTTCTTCACCCCGGATCGCCACGACGTGCTGGCCGGCTTTCGCACCTGCGCCCCTTAGCAGGAAGCCCCATGACGAAGACGCCCCGACCATACCGGCCGGGGCGTCTTGGCGGATAACGGGCTCAGCGGCCCGGCGCGTGCCTCACTCCGGCAGGTCGGTGACCGCGCCGGTAGAGGCCGAGCTCACCGTGCGGGCGTACTTCGACAGCACGCCGCGGGTGTAGCGCGGTGCCGGCTGGCGCCAGGCGGCGCGGCGGCGCATCAGCTCCTCGTCGGAGAGCGCGATGTCGATGGTGTCGGCCTCGGCGTCGATGGTGATCTCATCGCCGTCTTCCACCAGCGCCAGGGGGCCGCCATCGAAGGCCTCGGGCGTGACGTGGCCCACCACGAAGCCGTGGCTGCCGCCGGAGAAGCGCCCGTCGGTGATCAGCGCCACCTCGCTGCCGAGCCCGCGACCCATGATCGCCGAGGTGGGCGTGAGCATCTCGCGCATGCCGGGTCCGCCCTTGGGCCCCTCGTAGCGAATCACCACCACGTCGCCGGCCACCACGGTGCCGTCGTTGATGCGCGCCTGGGCCTCTTCCTCGGAGCCGAACACCCGGGCGCGGCCCGAGAAGCGCGTGCCCTCCTTGCCGGTGATCTTGGCCACCGAGCCTTCCGGGGCCAGGTTGCCGAAGAGGATGCGCAGGTGGCTCTCCGCCTTCACCGGGCGATCCAGCGGGGCGATGATCTTCTGGTCATCGGGATACGGCGCCACCTCGGCCAGGTTCTCGGCGAGCGTACGGCCGGTCACGGTCAGGCAGTCGCCGTGCAGCAGGCCGGCATCGAGCAGGGTCTTCATCAGCGGCTGGATGCCGCCGATCGCCACCAGCTCGCTCATCATGTAGTGGCCGCTGGGGCGCAGGTCGGCGACCACCGGCACGCGCTTGCCGATGGCGGTGAAGTCCTCGAGGGAGAGCTCGACGCCGAGGGTGCTGGCCATGCCGATCAGGTGCAGCACGGCGTTGGTGGAGCCGCCCAGCGCGATCACCACGGCGATGGCGTTCTCGAAGGCCTGGCGCGTCATGATGTCGGAGGGCTTGATGTCGCGCTCGAGCAGCTCGAGCACCGCCTCGCCGGCGGCATGGCAGTCGTCGCGCTTGTCACGGGAGACGGCGTTCTGCGCCGAGCTTCCCGGCAGGCTCATGCCCAGCGCCTCGATGGCCGAGGCCATGGTGTTGGCGGTGTACATGCCGCCGCAGGAGCCGGGACCGGGAATCGCCGTCTCCTCGATCTGCTTCACCTCGATCAGGTCCATGTCGCCGCGGGAGTGGGCGCCCATGGCCTCGAACACCGAGACGATGTCGGTGTGGCCCTCGCCCGGCAGGATGGTGCCGCCGTAGACGAAGACGCTGGGGCGATCGAGCCGCGCCAGCCCCATCAAACAGCCCGGCATGTTCTTGTCGCAGCCGCCGATGGCCACCAGGCCGTCGAAGCCCTCGCAGCCGGCCACCGTCTCGATGGAGTCGGCGATCACCTCCCGCGACACCAGCGAGTACTTCATGCCCTCGGTGCCGTTGGCGATGCCGTCGGAGATGGTGATGGTGTTGAAGATCACGCCCTTGCCGCCGGCCGCATCGGCGCCGTCGCTGGCCCTTCGTGCCAGCTCGTCGATGTGGCTGTTGCAGGGGGTGAGGTTGCTCCAGGTCGAGGCGATGCCCACCTGGGGCTTGGCGAAGTCGGCGTCGGTGAAGCCCACCGCCCGGAGCATGGCGCGGCTGGCGGACTTGCCGACGCCGTCCACGACCGGGGCGGAATGGCGGCGACGGGGATCGTCAGGCGTGTCACTCATGGTCGGATATCCTCTTGCAGTATCGGGGGTTCCCCCCGGGGGTGGTCATGGGGCTCGGCAGCGTCACTCGACGCGGCGAAGGACGAGGCTGGCCGCGCGAAGGCCGCCTCGAACAGCCGAGGGTCGTCGAAATGGCGCCGGCCAACGAAAACGGTGGCATGGGTTCCCCACTGACGCATGGCGCCGGGGCTCAGGATGCCCGAGGGCCACAGCAGGAATCGCTCGAGGCGCCCAGTATGCGACACCAGACCCTCCGGACCATAGAGGCTGCGCCGTCCGCCGCCGGGCAGCGCCAGGGATCGCCGGCCATGGTCCGGCGGCGCCGACACCGCCTTGAGCGCGTAGTGGCGCGTCTCGGCCACGTCGCGGAAGGGGGCCGCCACGCCCAGGTGCTCCGCCACGCCCAAGTGCTCCACGTAATGGCTGACGGCGGCGACGCGCACCGCGAGCCGCTGCCCTGCCACCAGGCGGGGAGCCTCGATGGGCGTCAGCGGCGCCTCGCGCAGGTCCGCGTCCGCGGCCACCGCGACGCGCTCGAGGGGCGGCACGGGAAAGAAGAGGTGGTAGCAGCCACAGGGATGGATGCTGTCGTGGATCAGCGCTCGCCCCCGCTCATCGAGGGTGACGCGCCACACCAGGCCGTCGAGGCGGCCGCCGAGCAGATCCAGCGCGCCCTGCCGCGGGCGCGCCGGGAACCACAGGGTGTAGACGAGCTGGGCCAGCAGCTCACCCTCGAAGCGAGTATGGCTCAATCGCACGTCGGCCACGGGACGGGTGGTATCGACGAGCGGCAGGGGGCCTTCGGGGCCGGCAAACCAGTAGGGCGCGCCGAACCGGTCGTCGTGCCCCCGAGTCTCGACCAGAAACACCGGGGCATGGTGCGCCGCCAGGCGCAGCAGCGCCGGGCGATCGAGCTCGACGAAGCCGAGCGGACTGCGTGGCGCCTCGCTAAGCCACCGCGCGGCGATGGCGGCATCGCGAGGCCGGCCGGGCGGCGCATAGCGGACCAGGGGGGCCTCGGCCGGCAGCGTCGCGAACGGTGCCTCGAAGGTGTCCAGATAGCCCGCCTTCCAGCGGCTGTAACCGATCGCCAGGCCGAGGCGGGAAAGGGGATAGAGCCCCAGCGCCCGGCGCCAGGTCAGATAGTGGTCGGGGGTCTCGACCGCCGAGCGCAGGCGCTCGCGGGCCGGTCCGGTGCCCTGCTCGGCCAGCAGCTCACGCTCCATCAGGCGCGTGGCGCAGGCATTGACGGCCGCGGCCGGGCCCGCGCCGGGAGGAGACGACAGCGCCTCCTGCTTGGACGCCGGCAGGTTGGCGGCCTCGATGGCGCGCGCCTCGGCGTCCAGCTCGCGCATCCGGGTCACCCAGTCGGCGAAGGCCGCGGGGCTGTCGAGCTCGTCATCGAAGCTGGCGAGCAGCCGGTCGACGCGCAGGTAGGGGAAGCCCGCGACCCGCGTCGCCCCGGCATCGGTCACCCCGGCCTCGGACACCACCGCATCGAAGGCCGCCAGCCGCGCCAGGCAGCGGGCGTTCAGCGGGTCGCGGTCGGCCAGCTCCGCACGCCAATCGGGACCGCTGGCACAGCCCGCCAGCAGCACGAACAGCACGAGCCCCCCTAGGCGCAGCGGTGACCAGACGGGCATGGGGCGGTTCCTCGAGAACGCGGATCGACCCTCTCAGGGTGGGCGTCCTCCCGCGAAGTGGCAACGTCTCAGGCCGGACGCGCCCGCCTTGCCGGCCGGAGCCCGGCGATCAGCAGGCTAACCAGGCTGGAGAGCAGCAGCGCGCCGAGAAACGGCGGCAGGGTCGGAATGCTGCCGGGGAAGCTCGCCGCCAGCACGCCGGCCGCGAGGCTGCCCTGGGCCACCCAGCCCGGCAGGATGGCGCCGAGCATGCCCGCCACGCCGCCGGCCACCGCGGCGGTGGCGCTCATCCGCGACCACAGGCCCAGCAGCACCGGCACCACGATGGCCGCGCAGAGCAGGTCGGCGATCAGGAACAGGCGCAGCACCGAGAGCCCCTGCAGCGCCACGATCACCACCGGCACCATCAGCGCCACGGTAGCCAGGCGCGCCGCGCCGATGGAGAGGCCGCGCCGACCGGACCCGGCCACCACCAGCGAGGCGATGCCGTTCTGCAGGGTATCGACGCTAGAGGCCACCAGGGTGACCGCCAGCACCAGCGCCGGCAGCGCCAGCCAGCCCGGCGCCTCGGAGAGCAGCGCGAAGAAGGGAATCGGCGGTTCGCCCAGCGCCACGCCGGCCATGGCGGCCAGCATGCCGAGCCCGCCGATCACCATCACCACCAGCACGGTGATGCCGCCGCCGAGCCAGGCGCCGCGGCCCAGGGCACGGTCGTCCCGGGCCGCCCATACCCGCTGCCAGTAGCCCTGGTGGAAGAGGTTCGCCGCCGTCACCGCGATTACCAGGGTCAGCGCCACGGCGAGCGCGTCGCCGGCCGGGATCGACGGCAGGGCCGCCGCTACCGGCATCTCGGGCAGGCGCGCAAGCGCCACCCCGCCGACCAGCGCCAGCAGGGCGATCAGCAGCCAGGCCTGCCAGCGGTCGGTGGCAAGGCTCGCCCGCAGCCCGCCCACTGCGGTGTAGAGCAGCGTGGAGATCGCCACGCCGATCACCACCAACGCCGATGGCACCTCGGAGAGCAGCGCGGTGATGGCCCCGACGGCGGTCAGCTCCGCGGCCAGGAAGCAGGCCATGTAGAGCACGGAGACCAGCGACACCCAGCGCCGCACCCCGGCGCCGTAGCAGGCCTCGGCGAACTCGCCGATGCTGCGACCCTCCGGCAGGTGGCGGCGGATCGCCGGGCCATAGAGCCCCAGCACGATGAACGGCAGCGCCGAGCCGACGGCATAGCCGGCCAGCGCCAGCGGGCCGACGAAGGCGCCGATCTCGGGGGGCGCGAAGAGGATCCAGGCGCCCATCCCCGAGGCCAGGAAGGAGAGCCCCAGGGTCGAGGCACTCTGGGAGTTGCGCGCGGTGACGTAGTCGTCGAGGGGGCCATCGGCCCGGCGGGCCTTGAGGCCCAGGAATGCAAAGCACAGCAGCGCCGCGCCGAGCACGGCAGACGTCAGGACAGGCATGTCGCACTTCCTCCGCCGGTGTGAACCGGATCAGGTTCCAGGGTCAGCGCCATGCGCTCTCTCAGCCCCGGCCGACGCGTGCGGCAGCGAGACTCCCCTGGCGACAGTGAATGGATTGTGGGATCGCGTCTCAAGCCGGCGCCGTAACGGCCGATAGAGACAGGATCGAGGGGCATCATAACGTCGCCCCACCGTGACGACCACCCGTGCCGGAGCCCCGAGATGCCCTACACCGAAGCCAAGGAACACGCCCCCGGGCGCCTGCACGGGATCTTCGTCGATCCCTACAGCGCCTTCGACAACGCCGCCACCGAGCGCCTGCTGCACCTGCGCGTGGCGAGCGAGGCGCTGATCCTGGCGCCGATGCGCGAGGGCCGGCTGGTGCTGCGCGTCATCCACGGCTGGCAGAACGGCAGTTTCGAGCCCGCCGAGCTCTGCCACAGCGACCATCGGCTGGACTCCTTGGCCGCGCTGCGCCGGGTGGCCGATGACTATCGCCAGGCCTTCGAGGGTGGGCAGCCGCTGCCGTGCGACGGCACCGGGCTCTTGGCCGATCCCCTGGCCCGGGCCATCGCCGCCGCCGAGGCCGAGGGCCAGGCGCTCGACGAGGAGACCCGCACCATCCCCGCGCGCTGGCCCGCCTTCCGCCAGGGCCTGACCCTCTACACCTTCTTCAAGGTCTACCACCGCCTGACCTACAGCGAAGACGATGCCTACCGCGCGATCCGCTGCCAGACACCCCAAGGCCCCCGCGAGATCCACGAGTTCCACCTCGAGGAGGGCGAATTCGCCGCGGTGGCGCCTCGCGAGAATGAGGACGGCGACAGCGTGCTGCTGCTGCACGAGAGCCAGCTGACGCCGGTTCTGCAGCTATTGGAGGCGGGTCACGGCGCTTAACGCCGGAAGCACTCGCGGTAGTGCCAGGCGAGATAGTCGCGGTTGGGAAACGCCGACGCTGGGAGGTCCAGCGGCTGGCCATCGAGATCGCACAGCTGGCGCTTGAGCCGCCCGCTTGCTCCGGTGCTCATCAGCTCCGGCGCGATGCGGATGCGCCCCTGACCATCGATGGCCAACAGGCCACCGTCGAAGGCGCGATCATGCAGGGCATTCAGGCACAGGCCATTGGCGGGATCCAGACGCGATGCGGGACGCGTTCGCCAGGGGACGATGTGGCTGGCCATCAGCAGTTCCTCGTGACGCAGTCCCGTGATGACGCAGCGCGTGTCATAGCGAATCATCACGGCCTTGCGGAATAGCGACTGCCCCATCCGCTGTTTCTGAAGGCGCCTCACGTCCTGGCCGGAGTAGTCCATCTCGCCCGACGATGGCTCGGCCGCGAATGCCGGATCCTCATCGTCAACGAGCGTCCAGGCCTGCTCGCATTCGCTCGATACGGTTTCCGGCTCGGCGATGAAGCGCTGCCAGAGCACGCGATCCTTTTGGGAGGCGCCGGGGAGCCCCTTATTGCCCAACGCCAGCACCTCGGGGTCGAGGCTCGAGTAGTTGGTGAGCTTCATGGCCACGGAATTGGCCGAGCGCCCCAGGCGTTCGGCCAAGTCAACGACCTCTGGGCGTCCACTGTGAAGCTGTCCAAACGTCAGCCGGCAGTAGAGCGATAGCGCCAGCAAACGCTCATGATCCGTCCATGCCTTTCTTTCCGCTGCCATGCGGCCTCCCGATTCTGCGTGTCGTCAGCCTACGCCCGGGCTTCAACAGAGGCCAACCCGGCTCACTTCTCCCGCAGCACCCGCCCCATCAGGTAGAACTCCTCGTTGGGCGGGGTGCCGGTCAGGGTGACCAGGCGGTTGGAGAGGCCGAAGAAGGCGGCGATGGCGCCGATGTCCCAGATGTCATCATGGGTGAAGCCGGCCGTTTTCAGGCGCGCCTCCCACTCGTCGGTGAGCTCCCCCACCTCCAGGCCGCAGTAGAGGGCGAAGTCCAGCATCACGCGCTGGCGTTCGCTGATCGGCGCGGTGCGGTGATTGATGGCCACCTGGTCGGCGAGCAGAGGGTCCTTGCTGTAGATGCGCACCAGGGCACCGTGGGCCACCACGCAGTAGAGGCAGCGATTGCGGGCGCTGGTGGCCACCACGATCATCTCCTTCTCGGCCTTGGTGAGGGTGTCGGACTCCCGCTCCATTAGGGCGTCGTGGTAGTCGAAGAAGGCCCGAAACTCGGCCGGACGGTGGGCCAGCATCAAAAAGACGTTGGGCACGAAGCCGGCCTTGTCCTGCACCGCCAACATGGTGTCGCGGATGTCGTCGGGCAGGTCGTGGATCGATTCGGGGATGGGGAAACGGCTAATCGGTGCGGACATGGTGGCTCCTGGCGCTGTGGTTGTTGTTGCCCTGAAACTCCAGTTAACGTCAACGTAAATGCAGTGTCTACCCGTCCTTGGTGGCCCTAAACGACGGCGGCCCCGCCTCTCTCGAGACGGGGCCGCCGATGGCCGCTGAGCGGGGTGCGATCAGCCCAGCGAGATGGTGCTGTTGATGCCGCTGGAGACGTTCTCCGGCTCGAACCAGCGCGCGGTGACCGTCTTGGTCTGGGTCCAGAAGCTGATCGCCTGCTTGCCGTTGGGGCCCAGGTCGCCGAGCTTGGAGCCCCGCGAGCCAGTGAAGCTGAAGTAGGCGACCGGCACCGGGATCGGCACGTTGATACCCACCTGGCCAACGTCGATGTCGCTCTCGAAACGGCGCGCCACCCAGCCGGAGTTGGTGAAGATCGAGGTGCCGTTGCCGTTGGGGTTGGCGTTGATGAACTCGATCGCCTCGTCGAGCGTGTCGACGCTGAGCACGCAGAGCACCGGCCCGAAGATCTCCTCGCGGTAGATGGTCATCTCGGTGGTCACGTCGCTGAACAGGGTCGGGCCGACGAAGTTGCCGTTCGGGTAGCCCTCTACCTGGCAGCCGCGGCCATCGACCAGAAGCTTAGCGCCCTCCTGCTCGCCGGTGGCGATAAGGCGCTCCACGCGTTCCTTGGCCTGGGGCGAGACCAGCGGGCCGAGATCGGCGTCCGTCTGGGTGCCGGGGCCGACCTTCATGTTGCGGGCGCCCTCGGCGATGTCCTCGAGCCACTCGCGGGCCTCGCCGACCAGCACCACCACGGAGTTGGCCATGCAGCGCTGTCCGGCGGCGCCGAAGGCGGAGCCCAGCAGGTTGTTGATGGCCTGGCTGCGGTTGGCGTCCGGCATCACCACGCAGTGGTTCTTGGCGCCCATCATCGCCTGCATGCGCTTGCCGGCGGCGGCCGCGCGATCGTAGAGCAGCGAGCCGACGTGGGTGGAGCCGATGAAGGAGAGTGCCTTGATGTCGGCATGGTCGGCGATCTGGTTGGCGACGTCCGGGCCGCCGTGCACCACGTTGAGCACGCCGGCGGGTACGCCCGCCTCGTGGGCCAGCTCGACCAGGCGCATGGTGGAGGTCGGGTCCTGCTCGGAGGGCTTGAGCACGAAGGTGTTACCGGTGGCGATGGCCATCGGGAACATGAAGCAGGGCAGCATGATCGGGAAGTTGAAGGCGGTGATGCCGGCGCCCACGCCCAGCGGCTGGTTGAGGCTGTAGACGTCCACCTCATTGGCGGCGTTCTCGGCCAGCTCGCCGAGCTGCAGGGAGGTGATCGAACAGGCGTGCTCCACCACCTCCAGGCCGCGACCCACCTCACCGGCCGCATCCGGCAGGGTCTTGCCGTGTTCCTCGCTGATCAGCGCGGCCAGCTCGTCGGTGTTGTCGCGAATCAGCGCCTGGAGCTTGAGCATGATGCGCATGCGCTTGCCCAGCGGCACCTTGCGCCAGGTCTTGAACGCCTCCTTGGCGCTGGCCACTGCCTGCTCGACCTCCTCGGCGGTGCAGAACGGCACCCGCGCGACCACCTCCTGGGTGGCCGGATTGACCACGTCGCGCCACTCCTGGCTCTGGGACTGGACGGGCTGGCCATCGATGTACATGGGAGTTTCGCGAACGGACATGGGCATGCTCCTGAAGCTGTTGTGATTATGAGCTGTTGTGATGATGCGTATGGGGCAAAAGGCGTATGCGACCTTATGTGCATGCTGGCACGGGGAGTCGGTATTTCGAGTCTATACAGAGGTTGGATGGCGTGACAACGGGCACTCAGGCACATTGCTTGTGCACTGACGCACAACCAAAGACGGCAGGAGACGGCCCCCTATGCTGGACTGGCAGGACATCCAGATCTTCCTGGAAGTAGCACGCAGCGAGCGGCTCACCGACGCCGCCCGGCGCCTGGGGCTGGACCACTCCACCCTGTCGCGGCGCACGAGGCGCTTCGAGCAGACCCTCAACACCCAGCTGTTCGAGCGCAGCACCCACGGCTACCACCTCACCGAGGCCGGTCAGCAGCTGCTCGCCCACGCCGAGGAGATGGCCCGCCACGCCTTCGAGGCGGGCGAGAGCCTCACCGACAAGAACCACCAGATCAGCGGCCAGATCCGCCTGGGCGTGACCGAGGGCTTCGGCACCTGGGTGATCGCCCCGCTGCTCTCGGCGTTCTGCGAGCGCCACCCGGGCGTGACCCTGGACCTGCTGGCCCTGCCGCGGGTGGTCAACTTGAGTCGCCACGAAGCGGATCTGGCCATCACCGTGGAGCGCCCGGTGAGCCCGGGGCTCGTGATCTCGCGCCTCTGCGACTATCGGCTGCGCCTCTACGGCAGCCAGGGCTATCTCGCCCGCCACGGCACCCCGCGACACCGCTCCGCGCTGGGCGCGCATCGGCTGATCGGCTATGTCGACGACCTGATCTTCAGCGAGCAGCTCAGCTACCTCGAACCGCTGCTCGACCCGGCGGTGGTCGGCCATCCCGGGCCGCACTTCGCCCTGCGCAGCACCAGCGTGACCACCCAGCACGCCGCCTGCCTGCAGGGCGCCGGGCTCGCCGTGCTGCCCTGCTTCATGGCCAGCACCTCGGACGCCCTGGTGAACGTGCTGGATGACGACGTGGAGATCGTGCGCCACTTCTGGATCACCGCCCGCCAGGAGCAGCGCCGCCTGGCCCGGGTCCGCCTGCTGTGGGACTTCCTGCGCGAGGCCCTCGAGGCCAACCGCGCCTTTTTGATGGGCGAGACGAAGGCGTTGGTGGTGCCCGAGGTCAGCCCCGTTGACAGCACGCCTGGCGGGCACTGAACCACCCGCCGGAAAGTGGCGGAACAGCGCCGGAAATGCCACGTTCTTGGTATGGACGCTCTCCCCTCCACCACGCATGTCAGCCTGGTCGCCACACCGGACATCATCCTCGGCACCCTGGCCGGCCTGCACGATGTCTTCGGCTGCTTCGAGGCCCTGGGCTGGTTCGACGAAGCCCTGCCCCGGCATCCGCCCTTCACCGTGGACATCGTGGCCCCGGATCATGCGCCCCTGAGCCTGGGTGGCGGAGTGGCTCTGGCATGGACGCGGCCCTTGCGTGAGGTTGAGCATACCGACCTGGTGATCCTGCCCTCGCTCATGGTTTCCGAAGGCGAATGGCACACCGGGCGACACCCCGAACTGGTTGACTGGCTGCGTGCCATGCACGAGGCGGGTGCAGAGCTCTGCTCGGCCTGCTCCGGTTCTCTTTTGCTGGCCGAGACGGGCCTGCTCGACGGCCGCACTGCCACCATGCACTGGGCCTATGCCGACACCTTCCGGCGACATTTCCCGCAGGTCACCCTGCGGCTGGAGAAGGCGCTGATCGTCGAGGGAGAACGCCAGGAGATCGTGATGTCGGGTGCCTCCTCGTCCTGGCACGACCTGGCGCTCTACCTCATCGCGCGCCACCTGGGTACGGCAGCGGCACAGGCCGTGGCCAAGTTCTTCGCCTTCGACCTGCATGCCGGCAGCATGGAGGCCTATGCCGTCTTCATTCCGCACCTCGACCACGGGGACGCGGCGGTCGAGCATGCCCAGCACTGGATTGCCGGCCACCTGGCGTGCCACTCGCCGGTAGAGCAGATGGCCGTCTGCAGCGACACCTCGGAGCGCAGCTTCAAGCGTCGCTTCCTGAAGGCGACCGGCTATACGCCGATCCATTATGTCCAGGCCCTGCGACTGGACGAGGCAAAGCGGCTGCTCGAGCGGACCCGAGAGCCGATCGACGAGATCGCCTGGACGGTGGGCTATGAGGACCCGACCTTCTTCCGTCGCCTGTTCAAGCGCCGGGTCGGCGTCACCCCCGGTGCCCACCGGCGCAAGTTCAACGTCCCGGGCGAGCCATGATCACCCGGCGGGGCCCGTAGGACGGAAGGAGGGAGGCGAGAGAGTCCCCCGCCTCCTCCCCATCCGGGGCAGTGACAGGGTTCAGTGATGCCCGGCCTCGATCGCGACCCCGGGATCGAAGAGCACCATGTGCGGGCCCATGGGCCGGGTAGCATCCGGGGTCTGAACGCGCGAGAAGTCCGCCCACGCACTGCCATCCCCGGTCACGTGCGACAACCCGCCCTGAGCGGTGTCCACCTCGAGCAGGTAGATGCCGTAGGCGTCATTGCGGGGGCCGAACTCGGGATCCGCATCCAGGTTGCTGAGCACCGAATTGGTGACGTACAGCCGCTCGCCGTCGGGGCTCAGGCGCATCATGCAGGGGTGAGGCACCGCGGCCTCCGCGACCAGTTTCGGCTGGTAGGGCTCACGGATGTCGTACTGCTGGACGTTGTCGCCGAACCAGTTGGCGATGTAGAGGTAGCGGTCGTCGGGCGAGAGTGTCATGTCGCAGGGCAGCGCGAGATCGCTCAGCACCCGGTGGAACTCCAGCCGGCCGTTACCGTCCTCGTCCTCCCATAGCCAGGCTTCTCCGGAGGTGCCCACCGTGTAGCCGTAGCGCGAATCCGGGGCATGAAACCAGTCCGCCTCCGTGGCGCCCGTGTCGTCGCCCAGGTTCACCACCTGGATCACCTCTTCCTGCTCCACGTCCCACACCGTGACGCTATCGCCATTCGGCGCATAGGGAGGCTCCAGCACGTCTCCCGGATAGCCCCAGGTGGTGGTAACCATGCGGTTGAGCCCTTCCTTGAGGGCGATGTCGTACATGTACTCGGGGCCGCCCTGGTTCGGCGCCCGGTCGGGCCCCGGACCGAAGTGGCGCACGAACTCGGCCGTCTCGTCGTCGATCAGTACCAGGCCGCCGGGTCCGGTGCTCGCCGTATCCGCCCCGAGCATCGAGACCAGCGCGACCCCGCCGGTCAGCGGGCTCACCGTGTGCGGGGCGATATAGCCGCTCTCCTCACGCAGGCCGTCCGCCTGGTGGACGAGCCGGGGAGCCAGCGGGTCCTCGGTGATATCGAACACGTAGAAGCGGTCGGAGAACAGCCCCGGAATGAGCAGCCGCTGCTGGTCCAGCGAATAGCCCCAGTGATGGACGTTGTCGCCTTCCTCGGGAAGCATCCGGGTGGCCAGGATCTCACCGTAGCGATCCGGCTTCTCGGGGTTCGCCCCGACGACGGCGAGCATGTCCGGGCGCTCCTCATCGCCGCCATTAGTGGCGACCACGTAGAGGAACCGCTCACGTGGCGCGTCACCCTCCGGATCGGCAGTCCCCGCTGCCAGGGTGGTAACACTCACCAGTGCCAGGGCCATGCCCATGGCCAGCGATGCTCGCCCCGCGCCGGCAGGGGACAGGCGCATCCCCAAGGTCTGGTCGAAGATCCTTTCCTGGCATAGCGTCTTCGTCTTCATCTCGCGCCCTCCTCTTCGGTTTTTTTCATGCTGACGCTCCTGCGCCAAGCTCAGGATCGCGCGCCGGGTCATGGGGCAGAAGAGCGGGATATGTCAGGTCCGGGGCATTTGTGCCAGCACTGGCGGAGACTTCCCGCGCGAGGCCCTGGAGGCCGATAGCGCCAGCCACCTGCATGCAGGATTGCCGATATGAAATAACTATCGAGATGGTCGGAAATGGCACTTGGGCCCATCAATCGACGCGGAGTAGTGTGGAGGAAAAGGCAACGCGATAGCGCCGACGGCACACATGACACCGTTGGTAGGCGACACTACCCTCAACCAGACTCGTCGCTTACCACATCCAGACAGACCCCTACATGCAGCAAAGATTGGAGAGCAATATGGGCGAACAGCAGACAGGCAAGTGTCCGGTGATGCACGGTTCCAACACCCAGGAGAAGGCCGATGTGGTCGCCTGGTGGCCGGAATCGCTGAACCTGGACATCCTCCACCAGCACGATCGCAAGACCAATCCGCTGGGTGAGGCGTTCGACTATCGAGAAGAGGTCAAGAAGCTCGACCATGCGGCCCTCGAGCGGGACATGCACGAGCTGATGACCAACAGCCAGGAGTGGTGGCCGGCCGACTGGGGCCACTACGGCGGTCTGATGATTCGCCTGGCCTGGCACGCGGCAGGCACCTACCGCCTGGCCGACGGTCGTGGCGGTGCCGGCACCGGTAACCAGCGCTTCGCGCCGCTGAACTCCTGGCCCGACAACGGCAACCTCGACAAGGCGCGCCGTCTGCTGTGGCCGCTCAAGAAGAAGTACGGCAACCAGGTCAGCTGGGCCGACCTGTTCATCCTGGCCGGCAACGTGGCCTACGAATCCATGGGTCTCAAGACCTTCGGTTTCTCCTACGGCCGCGAGGACATCTGGCATCCCGAGAAGGACATCTACTGGGGGGCCGAGAAGGAGTGGCTGGCGCCGTCCGACAGCCGCTACGACGACGTCGACCAGCCGGACACCATGGAAAACCCGCTGGCCGCCGTGCAGATGGGCCTGATCTACGTGAACCCGGAGGGGGTGAACGGCGAGCCCGACCCGCTGAAGACCGCCGAGCAGGTGCGCGTGACCTTCGCCCGCATGGCGATGAACGACGAGGAAACCGCGGCCCTGACCGCCGGCGGCCACACCGTGGGCAAGACGCACGGCAACGGTGACGCCGAGGCGCTGGGCGCCGAGCCGGAAGGCGCCGACGTCGAGACCCAGGGCTTCGGCTGGATGAACCCCAACCTGGACGGCAAGGCGACCAACGCGATCACCTCGGGCCTCGAGGGCGCCTGGACCACCAATCCGACCCAGTTCGACATGGGTTACTTCGACATGCTGTTCGGCTACGAGTGGGAGCTCAAGAAGAGCCCCGCCGGCGCCAACCAGTGGGAGCCGGTCGACATCAAGGAGGAGGACAAGCCGGTCGATGCGACCGACCCCTCCAAGCGCCATAACCCGATGATGACCGACGCCGACATGGCGATGAAGATGGATCCCGCGTACCGGGCGATCTGCGAGAAGTTCATGGCCGATCCCGAGTACTTCAAGGACGCCTTCGCTCGCGCCTGGTTCAAGCTGACGCACCGCGACATGGGGCCGAAATCCCGCTATATCGGCCCGGACGTACCGGCCGAGGACCTGGTCTGGCAGGATCCGGTGCCTCAGGGCGAGACCAACTACACCGAGGAGGTCGTCAAGGAGAAGATCGCCGAGGCCGGCCTCTCCCTGAATGAGCTGATCACCACCGCCTGGGACAGCGCCCGCACCTTCCGCGGCTCCGACATGCGCGGCGGCGCCAACGGGGCACGCATCCGCCTGGCCCCGCAGAAGCACTGGGAAGGCAACGAGCCGGAGCGTCTGGCCAAGGTGCTGAAGGCCTACGAGCAGATCTCCGCCAACACCGGCGCGAGCATCGCCGACGTCATCGTGCTGGGCGGCAACCTGGGCGTCGAGATGGCGGCCAAGGCGGCCGGCCACGACGTTCACGTGCCCTTCGCCAAGGGCCGCGGCGACGCCAGCGAGGCGATGACGGATGCCGAATCCTTCGAGCCGCTGGAGCCGCTGTCCGATGCCTTCCGCAACTGGCAGAAGAAGGAGTACGTGGTCAAGCCGGAGGAGATGCTGCTGGATCGCGCCCAGCTGATGGGCCTGACCGCGCCGGAGATGACCGTGCTGCTGGGCGGCATGCGAGTGCTCGGCACCAACCACGGCGGTACTCCGCACGGCGTGTTCACCGATCGCGTCGGCCAGCTGACCAACGACTTCTTCGTCAACCTGACCGACATGGGCAACCGCTGGGAGCCTACCGGCAAGAACGCCTACGACATCGTCGATCGCAGGAGCGGCGACACCAAGTTCACCGCGACCCGCGTCGACCTGGTGTTCGGCTCCAACTCCATCCTGCGCGCCTACGCCGAGCTGTACGCCCAGGATGACAACGAGGAGAAGTTCGTGAAGGACTTCGTCGCCGCCTGGACCAAGGTGATGAACGCCGACCGCTTCGACCTCGACTGAGGCCCCGTTCCGGGCCATCGCTGACTCGTCAGTCCAAGCCGCGCCAGCCCTTCCGGGCGGCGCGGCTTTTTTGTGGGCGGGTTCATGGGCGAGTTCACGGGCGAGTTCACGGGCGAGTTCATGGCCCCGGTCGCGGACGTGTTCAGGGGCACCTGGATGCGCCCGCTCGTCGCCCACCGAAGGGCCTTGACCACTTCCCGCGACGGGGCTATGCCAAAGGAGGGCGGCAGACGGCTGTCGCCCCGAAATGCAGGCCGGGCCCGGGGCGAGATCACGACATGGCCGGACGGGCTTCCCGCCCTCCCGTGCAGGCCCGCCTCGATACATGGCCTGGATGCATTCCGCCCATCCACCACACCCTACCGTCTCAAGGACGGGGGGAGGCCATCATGAACCTGCAGTTCTCCACCGCCTGTGCCGCCGCGACGCTCGTCGTGGCGCTGGGCATCCCAGGGCTGGCGGCCGGGGGATCCACCTCGCTGCTCCAGACCGAGCTTCAGGGCGTCGACGGCATGGAGGTCAACATCGTCGACTTCGAGGTCGGCAGCGACTGGGTCACCGATCGCCACATCCACCCAGGACACCTGTTCATCTACGTGACCGAGGGCACCCTCGAGGTCACGGTCGAGGGAAAGGAGCCGAGAGCCATCGCGGCGGGCGAGGTCTTCTACGAGCCACCCGACCAGCCGATGGTCGGCCGCAGCGTCAGCGCCGAGGGCGCCAAGTTCACGGTCTTCCAGATCGGTCCGACCGGCGAACCCCTCATGGTGTCTCAGCCCGAGTGACGCCACGTCATTCGTGAGCGCCGCAGTCACCTACGACGGCCGCCCCGGCCTGGCCGGTCGGCCGTCGTCTCGTCGCGGCCGGCTCAGGTGCCGCAGAAGGTGCGGAACACGGCCTGGCCGGCCGGCGATGGCCGAGCGTAGGCTTCAAAGCCGGGCTGGGCCTCGAAGGGGTTTGCCAGCAGCTCGGCCAGTGTCTCGAAGGGCGCGAGGTCGCCCTCGGCGGCGGCGGCCAGCGCCTCCTCCACCTTTTGGTTGCGGGGGATATAGAGCGGGTTGGTCGCGCGCAGCCGCGCGGCGATCGTCGCCGGGTCCGCCTCCTCCTGGGTCAGCCGCTGCCGCCAGCGCGGCAGCCATGCCCGCAGGGCCTCGCTGTTCTCGAACAGCCCGAGCAGCGCCGGGGCGTCGTCTTCCACCGCCTCGCTCAGGCCGCGGAAGGCCTGGGTGAAGTCGGCACGGCCGGCCTTCTGGGCCTCGAGGAAGGTCTCGGCGAGCTCGCGGTCGCCCTCCTCTTCCTGCGCGAGCCCCAGCTTCTTGCGCATCACCGCCAGCCACTCGGCCTCGTACTGCTCGGGGTAGGCCTGGATCACCGCGGTGGCGCGTTCCACGGCTTGGTCCGAATCGTCATCGATCAGCGGGATCAGGGTCTCGGCGAAGCGCGCCAGGTTCCACTGGGCGATCCACGGCTGGTTGCGATAGGCGTAGCGGCCGCCCTCGTCGATGGAGCTGAACACCTGCTCGGGGTCGAAGGCCTCCATGAAGGCGCAGGGACCGTAGTCGATGGTCTCCCCGGCGATCGAGGTGTTGTCGGTATTCATCACGCCATGGATGAACCCAAGCCCCATCCAGCCGGCCACCAGCCGGGCCTGGCGAGCCTGCACGGCCTCGACCAGCGCCAGGTAGCGCGTCTCCGGCGGCAGCGCGGCGAGGTCGGGATAGTGGCGCTCGATGGCCAGGTCCGCGAGCAGGCGGATGGCCTCTTCGTCGCCGCGCGCGGCGAAGTACTGGAAGGTGCCCACGCGCAGGTGGCTCGAGGCCACCCGGGTCAGCACGGCGCCGGGCTCGGGTACCCGGCGAAAGACTCGCTCGCCGGTGCTCACCGCGGCCAGCGCACGGGTGGTAGGAATGCCCAGCACGTGCATCGCCTCGCTGACCAGGTACTCGCGCAGCACCGGGCCGAGCGGCGCGCGCCCGTCGGCCCCGCGGGAGAAGGGCGTGCAGCCGGCGCCCTTGAGCTGGATATCGCGCAGCCGCCCCTCGCGGTCGGTCACCTCGCCCAGCAGCACCGCGCGGCCATCGCCCAGGCGGGGGTTGAAGTGGCCGAACTGGTGGCCGGCATAGGCCTGGGCCAGCGGCTCGGCGCCTTGCGGCACGGCGTTGCCGGCGAAGGTCTCGGCGGCCCGCCCCTCATCGAGGGCCTCATCGAAGGCCGCCGGATCGAAGCCCAGCTCCTCGGCCAGCGGCCGGTTGAAGGCCAAGAGCCTCGGCGCCTCGACCGGCACGGGGTCGAAGCGAACAAAGAAGCGGTCCGGCAGGCGGGCGTAGCGCAGGGTGAACTCGGGAAACATGGCGACTCCGATCGGCGGCTGGGGCGCGCCAGCGAGATAATGAATACCCGAGTATATCGCTCAGGATTGCGGTAATCGACCCGTCGCCGCCTTACCTCAGGGCTCTTGTCGTTAGTTGTCGCTCGGGGCTGATCCGTCGACACCCCTCGTCATATCCAACGGCAATTGTCCTGCGCCTCAGCCCTCCTCCCTCAGCCTTCACCCAGGGCAAGCTGCTCGCGGATCAGCTCGGCCAGGCGCCGGGCGGGCTCGGTGGGTCGCCGGGCGGCGCGGTGCAGCGCCAGCTCCACGGCCGGCAGCGCCGGCAGGCCGCTCGACTCGTCCAAGGCGCGCAGCTGGGGCGTCAGCATGCTGCGGGTCACCACCACGATGGCCAGGCCCGCCTGCACCACCGGCCCCAGGCCGACCATCGACTGGCTGGTGTAGGCCACTCGCCAGTCGCGGCCGGCGGCGGCCAGCGACTGCTCGGCCACTTCCCGGAACAGGTCGGCGCCCAGCGAGTAAAGCGCTAGCGGCAGGGGATCGGTCAGCGAGGGCTGATGCTGCAGGCCCACCGCCCAGGCGAGCGGCTCACGGCGAATCATCTCGCCGCCGGGCGAGCGGCGCTGCCGGGTCACCAGCGCCAGGTCCAGCTCGTCGGCCCGCACCTGCTCCATCAAGTGAGCACTGGTGCCGCAGGTCACCTGCAGGCGCACTTCGGGGTAGAGCTGGTGAAACCAGGAGAACACCGAGGTCAGCAGGCTGGCGTAGTCCTCGGGAATCCCCAGGTTCAGGTCACCGGTCACCCGGCGCGTGCGCATGTCGGCGAGCGCCTCGTCGTTGAGCAGCAGCAGGCGGCGGGCATGGCCGAGCAGCCGTTCGCCCTCGGCGGTGAAGCGCAGCCGCCGCCCCTCGCGCTCATGAAGTGCCACGTCCAGCGCGCTCTCCAGGCGCTGCAGCTGCATGCTGACGGTGGATTGGGTATAGGCCAGACGTCGCGCGGCGGCGGTCACGCTGCCGGTATCGGCAACCGCCACCAGGGTCCGCAACAGGCCGAGGTCGAGCGTTGGAGCACGCATAAACATCACCATCCTTGATAGGTCGCATCAATAAGGATCTATTTTGTGATGAGTATGGACGGGATAGCATGCCCTCGTCACTCACTGGGCGAGGAGGTAGCGATCATGCTGGGCCATACGTTAGGCGTTTCCCGTTTTCCGTGGCCTGGTGCCGGCGCCGCCGGCCTGGCCATCATTCTCTGGGCGCTGGTACCGCTGCTGATGATCGCCGCCGGCGACTTGCCGCCGCTGCGCCTCTCGGCCATGGCGCTGCTGGCCGGCGCGCTGGGCACGCTGCCCATGGCGCGCAGCCGGCGGCGCCCCACGGCCACGCATTCGCGGGTCCAGGGCGGGGCGATCAACCTCCTCGGGGCACTGCTGATGGCCGGAGCCGTAGGCGCCTGCTTCGCCGCCTTCTCCCTGGCACCGCCCGCCGAGGCGGCGCTGATCACCTACACCTGGCCGGTCATCTTCCTGCTGGCGAGCCGCTGGATGGTACTGCGGCGCCTGCCGCTGGCCACCCTCGGCGGCGCGCTGCTGGCCTTCTCGGGCGCCGCCCTGCTGGTGGTACCCCAGGCCCTGTCGGGCGGCGTTTCCGGCGCCTGGGGCGGCTACCTGCTGGCCTTCGGCACGGCGCTGTGCTGGGCGCTCTTCTCACTGGCAAGCCAGGTGCCGGGGTTCCGGTTCGGCGAACGCATGCCGCACATGCTGCTGATCGCCAGCGTCATGACCGGCGTCGCCAGCCTGGCGCTGGAAGGGGTGAGCGAGCTGCCCTCGTCTCAGGAACTGCTGGCCACCGCCGCCCTGGGCCTGGGCCCCTACGGCATCGCCATGCTCGCCTGGGACCGCGCCCTCGGCGACCCCCAGGCGCATCGGCTGGGCAACCTGGCCCACGCCGTGCCGGTGCTGGCCACGCTCTTTTTGGTGATCGCCGGGGTCGCCTCGCCGGACTGGCGACTGCCGCTGGCCGCCGGGCTGGTGCTTTGGGGAAGCTACACGGCATCGACGCGCTGAGCGCCAGGAACGGCGCTCCCCTCTCCGACTCCTCGTTTTTCGAGACGCTGGCGGCATTTCACAGCCATCTCGGCACAGATTGGACATCTTCTCGCCAGGCCAGTACGGTAATGGCGCCTCGGCGCGGTCTCCCAACCGCGCCCTCGAGGCGGTCACCCCCGTGACCGACTGGTCTCGCTTCACCGCAGACTGGATCACCGGCACTTTCGACTGTCCGTCGCCGACGTCATCGATAGAGAACGAATCCATGTCGCCCCATTACGCCGAACAGGGCCGCTGCATGCCGCGCCGCCCGCCGCCAGCCAGACCCTTCCCCGGGTAACGCCACGCGCCGCCACCCCGCGACCCGTGCCTATTGCCGCGCCTCGCCGCCCTTGTAATACGGGACTCGGCGCCAACGCCGCGTGCGCGATCACCACCCTGCCCTGACCGTCCATCGCGTCCGGCGTACCGCCCCCTGCGTGGCTGGCACGCGACGCGCCCCTTCCACTCACCGAGGGACTGCCCTTGAACAGCACATCACTCCATCAATTCTCGACCCTGACCGTCGTTCTGCTGATGCTCGCCTTCTACGGCGGCACCTATCTGCTCACGCTCGGCATCCGCAAGAAGAAGGAAGATGCCGACGCCTTCATGGTCTCCAACCACCGCATCGGCTTCGGCATCGGCGCGGCCAGCATGACCGCCACCTGGATCTGGGCCGCCTCCTTCTATGCCGCCGCCACCTCCGGCTACACCTACGGCGTCTCGGGCCCCATCCACTACGGGCTGTGGGGGGCGCTGATGATCCTGTTCATCTATCCGTTCGGCCGGCGCTTTCGCAAGCTCGCCCCCAACGCCCATACCCTGGGTGAGCTGATCCACGCCCGTCACGGCAGCTCCAGCCAGCTGATCCTGGCGCTCTCCAACGTGCTCGGCAGCGTGATCAGCCTGATGGTCAACTTCACCGCCGCCGGCGCGCTGGTCTCGGTGCTCTCGCCGCTCTCCTTCCAGGCCGGGGTGATCATCGCCGGCGTGGGCGTGCTGCTCTACACCCTGTGGTCGGGCTTTCGCGCCTCGGTGATGACCGACTTCGCCCAGCTGGTGGCGCTGATGGCCATCGCCGTGGTGATCATCCCCGCGGTGTTCTTCGCCATGGGCGGCCCCAGCGAGCTGGTCGCCGGGCTCGACAACCTGACTGTCGAGCAGGCCGACTTCTTCTCCACGGAGGCCATCCTCCATCAGGGCGCGCCCTTCTTCGTCGCCGTGCTGGCCTACGCCATCGGCAACCAGACCATTTCCCAGCGCCTGTTCGCGGTCAACGAGGAGCACATCAAGCCGACCTTCCTCACCGCCACCGTGGGCTATGGCGCCATCGTCATCGGCCTGGGCATGATCGGGCTGATGGCCCTGACGCTGGGCATCGAGCCGCTGAACGGCGACATGAACAACCTGATCCCGCAGATGGTCTCGGGCTACCTGCCGCCGGTGTTCATCGCGATGTTCTTCATCCTGGTGATCGGCTCGCTCTCCTCCACCGCCGACTCCGACCTCTCCGCGCTGTCGGCGATCATGATGGCCGACGTCTATGGCAAGAACATCGCCCGCGGCAAGGCCGATCCCCAGCGCATGCTGCTGGTCGGCCGCCTGACCATGATCGTCGCCACCGCGGTGGGCATCGTCTTCGCCAGCTTCTCGCTGGATATCCTGGTGATGCTGGTGTTCGTCGGCGCGCTGTGGGGCGCCATCGTCTTCCCGGTGATCGCCAGCTGCTTCTGGGACCGCATCACCAACGCCGCCTTCACCACCTCGGTGCTGGTGGCGATGGTGATGTTCTGCCTGGCGCGCTTCGAGTGGCTGCCGCTTAACGGCGCCACCGGCCTGCTCTTCGAGCTGCTGGCGAGCATCGGCGGCGGCGTGATCATCGGGCTGATGGCCTTCGGCTTCCTGGGTCGCGTGATGGGCTTTCTCGCCGGCGGCCTGGCACTCGCCGCGATGCTGATCTTCGCCACCGGCTTTTTGCGTGAGTACACCGTGCTGCTGGCCTCGCTGACCGCCTACGGCACCAGCACCCTGGTCTGCGTGGTGATGAGCCTGATGAGCCGACAGGAGCCCTTCGACTTCGCCACCATCGGTGAGCGGGTCGGCGACTACGACCAGGCCCACGCCGAACCCACGGCGACGCCTCGCCGGGCGGCGGCGCCGTCCTCCGCCACCCTGGCCGGCCAGCGCTGAGCCAAGCGACCATCCACCGCGGCGCCGGCCTCCGGCGCCGCCATCAGGAGAACGACCATGACCCTGCTCTACGGCTTCTACGTGCTCATCTGGCCCGCCCTCACCCTGGGCGTGCTGGTGCTGATCTGCCGCGCCGTGCTGCGCGACCGCCGCGACGCCAAGCGCGAGCATCGCGAGCTCGTGTAATGTCCGCCCGCCCGTGATCGAGCGATCTCAGGCACACCAAGGGCCCCGCCAGCAGAAGCCGGCGGGGCCCTTTTTCGTTCAGTTCGGCGGTGAGGAGGGGCTAGACTGTGAGGACACGCCCCGCGACCCAGGTCGCCTCAACAGGGAGCCACGACGATGACGGACCACGCCCTGGACTACTATCGGCCGCCACACTCCGAGGCCCTTGGCCTGATTCGCCTGCGCGCCAACGCCGACGGCATCACCGAGATCGCCTTCGTGATGGAGGCCGAGGAGCCGGCCCGCCCCGGCGCGGCCACCGAGCAGGCCCGAGCCCAGCTCGACGAGTACTTCGCCGGCGAGCGCCACGACTTCGACCTGCCACTGGCGCCCCAGGGCACCGACTTCCAGCAGCGCGTCTGGCAGGCGCTGGCGACCATCCCCTTCGGCGAGACCCGCTGCTACGCCGAGATCGCCGAGCAGCTGCACTGCCGCGGCGGCCAGCGCGCGGTGGGCGCCGCCAACGGCCGCAATCCGCTGGCCATCGTGGTGCCCTGCCACCGGGTGATCGGCAGCGACGGTCGCCTCACCGGCTACGCCGGCGGCATCGGCCGCAAGCAGTGGCTGCTGGCCCACGAGGCCGGCGAGGTGCCCTTCGCACTGAGCTAACACCTCACCCGGCTTCGACCCCGCCTCGACCCTGCATCGACCCGGCCTCGCTTCGCCTGGGCCACGGCCCGCCGAGCCCGCATCAGCCGCTCATGAGGAGGGCTCGTCTTGCCATGCCAGGAAGGTGCGATAGTCCTGGCGCACGCAGTCGGCATAGCTGAGCGCCAGGGTGGTCACCATGTACACGCAGCGGTCGAGCCGCCCCTCGACGCAGGCACCGACGGCGCGGGCAAAGCGCCCTGGATCGTCGTGGTTCAGGGCCTGAGCGCCGCGCAGGTGCTCCCGGGCCAGGATGCGTCCCCACTGCTTGACCAGCTGGCGGTAAGGCTTGGCGCCATCAAGCTTGTGGGTCGGGAAGTCTTCCTTGAAGGGCGAGCGCTCACGCACCGAGAACACCGTATCGCCCAGGTGCAGCCAGCCCAGGTAGGGGTCGGGGTGCTCGGCGATGGCCACGAAGGCCGCCGCGTGACGCAGCCCTTCGTGGGGAAAGGCGCGTCGCCAGGCGCGCTTCTCGGCGCCACCCATCAGCCGCCAGCCCTCCGGCGGGTTCTGCTGCTTGATATCGAGGATGACGTCGTCGTGCTCGTGGTCCTGCCCGCCCTCGATCAGCACATAGAAGCGCTCGAGGCCCAGCGAGCCGGTGCCGGCATCGAGCCGGCGGGCCATGTCCTTGACCCGGAAATGGCCCTCTTCCGCCTCGCTCGCGGGGGCGTTCAGGGTGTGGCGGTACTCCTCCTCGACGGCCTTGCGCAGCTGACTGGCCAAGTGCGCCGGCAGGGCCGCCAGCTTGTCGGGACGCTCGGCGAAGCTCCGGCCGTCCTCGGTCACGACGGTCCACTTTTCGAGCATCTTCGCCCGGCTCTTCTTCTTGCCTACCTTCTTCATGAAGGGCCCGAGCGGCCCCTTGGCGGTGGCCAGTGTCACCGCACCGGGCACCTCGCCCTCCACGTGACGGGCCAGCTCGTCGTAATAGCGGGTGACCAGAGACTTCAGCGCCTTACGAATCTCCTTGGCCGTCATGCCGGTATTCTCCCGGGCATCCAGTACCAGGCTGATGGCCAGGCGCCACAGGTCATACTGGTAGTCGCCGATCATGGCGTCGTCGAAATCGTCCATACCGTAGCGCACGGCGTCGTCGTGGTGTCCGTAGGCGCCGAAGTTGTAGGCGTGGGCATCGCCCTGCAGCCAGGTCTGGGTCTCCGCCAGGCCGCCGAACAGCGCGAAGCGCCAGTCGTGCCAGACGTCCCGCCAGTAGAGATGGTTGGTACCGCGAAAGAAGCGATAGGGCGACTCGGCCAGCTTGGCGTACTTGGCGTGGCGATCGCTCTCATCCAGAGCGGCGTTGGCAGCCTCGATGGCATCGAGGACCTGGCGGGGACGATTGTGGCGCGTCAAGGGTGGCGACATGCAGGGGCTCCCGATGGCAGACGAGGACCGCGATCCCGCGGCCCTCGCCAGTCAAGCAGGCAGCGCCGCCAGCGACAAGCCCCTGCAGCGTGATGCCCCGCAGCGTGATGCCCCGCCCCACCCACGGTTGCCGTTGGCATACCGCCCGCGCCAGCGGGTCGACGACTTGTGATAAGCGCAGGCCAAGGGCCTGCGGTGGCCGCCTCGCCTACGCCAGGGGAACCGCATAGAAGAGGCAATCGCTGCGCGCGATATCGCTGTTGGTGGTGGCCATGAACAGGCGCAGCGGGCGGCGAGCATGGAGCCGTCCCTTCCGCACGCAGAACAGCTCCCCAACATGCTCCCGCCCCTCCCCGTCCCGCGCCTGCAGGCAGGCCAGGCCGCGGTCTCCCAGCCAACCGAGCGGCGCGCCCGGGGAGGTCACGCCACGGTTGTGCTCGTCGATACGCGCCCAGAGCGTCACATCCACGTCGGGACGGGGCGAGCGGTCGTAGGCGACGCTGGCCCCGGGTCGCAGCTCCACTCGCAGCGGATGCACCAGCACCTCGAGTCCGGGGGCGGCGGGCAGGGCCGTCAGGTCCGGACACTCGGCGAGCAGCCGATACAGGCCGTCGGCCACGTCACGGGCGGCGGGTTGCAGGGCGCCGCCGCACTCGAGGGTGAAAACGGGACAGCCCGCCAGACGCGGCCTCAGGAGCGGCAGCTCCATCAGGCTACCCAGCCGCAGGTCGGTGACGATCAACTGCTCACAGAAACGACCGGTCAGGGCCTCGATGACCGGGTGGCGACGGGTGCTCACGGCGAAAGCGGGCCCGTTGCCGGAGGTGTTGTGAAGATCGATGACGCATTCCGGCGCCCAGGCCTCCAGGTCCTGGATGATGGCCGAGGCGAGCTCCCCGGCCGGCCCTTCAAAGGGGGACCGGAAACAGCGATTGAGATCCCGGTCGTCCGGGGTATGGCGATGGGTAAAGGCCGGATGCGACAGCGCCCCGCGGACGTTGGCCAGCAACACCGCCAGCCGGGTACGGGGCCGCGGGCGCTCCACCAGCCAGCGGTGCAGCGCCAGGGTGCCGGAGGGTTCGTTGCCGTGCAGCAGCGTGGTGACCACCCGGCAGCGCCGGTCATCCTCACCCTCGAGCATCAGCCAGACGGGCCCGCCGAGGGTCTGCAGCCAGGCCTCGACCTCGCGATGATCGTCCGGTGGGTCGGTAATGACCGGCAGCGACAATCCCTCCATTCACTCCTCCTGCGGCCAGCGCGCCACCGGCCGGTTGGTTGCCGCCGCGGCACGGTAGGCGTCGAGCAGTCGATGACAGGCCTTGGCGCGGGACAGGCCCTGCCCTTCGAGATGCGCCAACATCCGACGCTGCCAGCGAGCACCGCTGGCCCGAGCCTGGAGGCGCTCGGCGATCACCTCGAGGTAGGGGTGGCTGTCGGCATCCGCCACGCCCAGGGCACGCAGGCCCCGCTGGACCTCGGGCAGCAGCCGCTCGAGCAGCGTCACCACCGGCGTCTCCTCCAGGCGGTGGTGCTTGCGATGCGGCCACAGCAGCCGGGCATCCAGCCCCGACTGGGCGGCGCGATAGAAGTTGTAGTCGGCGTAGCGGAACGGCATGGCGCTCAGCCACTCGGCGATGTCCTCGCGCAGGGCGGCCACCAGCCCCAGCAGCAGAGCCGCGTTGGCCACCATGTCCACGGCGGTCGGCCCCGACGGCAGGGCACGCATCTCCACCCGTAGGTGGCCGCCGTCGTCGGGATCGTAGACCGCCCGGTTCCAGGGCCAGATGGTGCCCATGTGCAGACGCAACTCGGCGAGCCCCGGCGCCGAGGTACCGGGCGGCCGATCCTCGGGGAGGTGTTCGGACATGAGCGGCAGGATCGGCGGGTAAAGGGCCACCGCCTCGGCGAACAGCTCGAAGGCGCCCTCGCGCACCCAGCCCTGGCCGAAGGTCACCCGCGCCGGCTGCTGCCAGCGGTCGGCGCCGCGCATCCGGCAATCCACCGCCTGCTTGAACAGGGCAACGCGGGTCTCGTCCCACAGTCGGCGCTGCAGGAAGAGCGGTGAATTGGCGGAAAGCGCCAGCACCAGCGGGGTGACGAGCTGGGCGGCGTTGAAGGTCGCGGCGAAGCGTTCGGGGGGAACTCGCAGGTGGAGTTGGAAGGAGGTGTTGGCCCCCTCCAGGACCACATGGTCGCTGCTGACCCGCACGTTGTCCTCGCCACGGATCTCGACATCGAAGGGCTCGCCGCGCAGCCGCTTGAGGCCCTGCTCCAGGGCGCGATAGCGCGGCAGATCACTCATGGCATGCACTCCCAGGTCCGTCCTGCGCAGGGTGGGAAGAATGCCGATCGGCACCACGTGGGCCCGGTGAGGCGCCGCGGCCGTCTCGAGCCGCGCCAGGGCCTGCAACAGCTGGCGCTCCAGGGCATGCAGCGGGCCGCCCGAGAGCGGCAGCGGCGCCAGGTTGTACTCGATGTTGAAGCGGTTGAGCTCCAGCTGCAGCTGGGGATCGTGCAGGGCGTCGACCAGGGTCTGGTTGAGCAGCGCGACCCGCCCCCGGTCGTCGACGATGTAGGCCTCCAGCTCGGCGCCGATGCTGGGTGCCCCCGCCCCGAAGCCCGGCTGGGCGAGCAGATCACGCAGCACCTCGACGCTGTCCCGCAGGCGCTTGCCGAAGCGCTGGTAGTCCGACACCGAGAAGGCGTCGCGGTCGATGATCGCGCCCATAGCGTCCACTCCCCGGAGCGGCTGTCTTTGTCATCAGTCTAGGTAAAAGCGCCGGGGATGGGACGCCGGAGGCGGATTACAGCGGCAGATGCAGGATGGCGCCGCGCAGGGCCGTCTCGTCGGCCCACAGCTTGCCCAGGGTCAGCGGCAGCGAGAAGCGGCGCCGGCCGGCGCCGCCGGGATTGAACAGCAATCGTCCGTCGCGCCATTCATTGCGCGCCTTGTGCGAGTGGCCGTGGAGCACGGCGTCACAGGCGGTGGCCTCCTCGAAGTCGGCGATATCGTGCACCAGGTGCAGGCGCCAGCCGTTGACCACCAGATCATGGTGCCAGGGCAGCCGCTCGGCCCAAGCCGCGGTGTCGACGTTGCCGCGCACGGCGTGAACCGGCGCCAGCTCGGCGAGCCGTTCGAGGATCGCCTCGTCCTGATCCCGGCTGCCCACGTCGCCGAGATGCACGATCAGCCCGCATCCCTCGAGCATCGCCAGCGCCTCGTCACGCAGCGTGCCGTGGGTGTCGGCGATCACGCCGATCGGGGCGTCGAACTCGAAACGCTCGGTCTCCATGCGTCAGGCTCCTTTCCTGCGGTCATCGGACGGGGGCGCGCACCAGGCGTTCCAGGGCCAGATGCAGCCAGTCGAAGTTGTCCCAGGACGCGCCCGCCGCGGTCGCCGGCGCCATGAGACTGCCGGCCAGGTCGCTCTCGAGCACGTCATCCGCGAGCAGATCAGCCAGCGCGGTGATGGTCAGCCCCTGACGCTCGGCCTCGCGCTCCAGGTCTTCCGCGGCCAGCCAGATCTCCTGCAGAACGGTCGGCACGGCGCTCATCGCGCAGGCGTGATCGACAATCTCGCCGCGCCCGCGCATGGCCCGAATCGTCTCGGCACGCGCCGAGAGGCAGGCGGCCAGGCGCGCATGGTGCGGCACCCGTGAAGCGCGCGCCTCAGGCATGGTCGGTGCCTCCCTCGAGCCGTGCCAGGGCGGCATCGGCCCAGCCGATCTGGCGCAGGGCCGCGACGGCGCTGGTGAGGCGCATGGCCTGATCGATGGCGGCGTCGCTTTCGCCGGCCTGCTGCAGGCTGCCCAGGTGGCTGCGGAAACACATGTAGCCGCCGTTGAGCATCGAGATGGCGATGCAGGCGTAGTGATAGGCGGTGGCGTCCTGCACGCCCAGGGCGTCGAAGGGACGCATCGCCAAGGCCTCGAGGTTGCCGCCGGCGTCCACCTGGGCGAACTGGCGGCTGAAGAAGTAGGGGTTGGTCACCCCCATCCGGCTCAGCGCCAGCAGGATGGCGCGCCGCGCCTCCCCCTCGAGCGGGCCGCTGAGGGCATGGATGCGCGCGACGATGCGCTCGTCGCGCGCCGCCAGGGCGGCGGCCCAGGCGACCCAGTGGCGCTGTAGGGGCGCCAGCGCGGAGGGCTCGTGGTCCTGGGGGCAGAGCGTCGGGCGCAGCAGCGCCTCGGCATCGCAGGCTTCGGGCGGCAGGGGAGCGTCGTCGATCATGGCGGGGTCCTCGAACAAGCGGATCGTCGGTCAGGCGCGGACGGTCCGAGACCTCCGAGATCAGGGTAGCGGCGGGCGATTTCAAGTCGCCGCTCACCTCGTTATCGACGCGCGCCGGCTTCATGCCCCCGCCGATTTGCGGCACCATGGCCCCCTGTCCGCCCGCCGCGAAGGAATCGCCATGCCCCTCACCGCTCTCCGGTCCCCCGAGCTCGCCCCCGGCTTCATGGTGATCCACGGCAACCGCCTGGAGGCGCTGCGCGACCTGGCGGTGGAGTGGCTGCGCCACCACCCGCTGGGGCCGCTCGAGGACGAGGTGATCCTGGTGCAGAGCAACGGCATCAGCCAGTGGCTGAAGCTGGCGCTGGCCGCCGACCCGCCCAAGGGCGCCGGCATCGCCGCGGCCATGGACGTCACCCTGCCGGCGCGCTACCTGTGGCAGGCCTACCGCGCGGTGCTCACCCAGCAGGACGGCCCCGATGCCGTGCCACCGGCCTCCCCCTTGGACAAGCCGCGCCTCGTCTGGCGGCTGATGCGCCTGCTGCCCGAGCTCGTGGATGACGCCACCTTCGCGCCCCTGGCGCGCTTTTTGGCCGACGACGAGGACCTGCGCAAGCGCCACCAGCTCGCCGAGCGCCTGGCCGACCTGTTCGACCAGTACCAGGTCTACCGCGCCGACTGGCTCTCCGCCTGGGCCGAGGGCCGCGACGAGCTGATCGACGCCCGCGGCCAGGCCAAACCGCTTGCCGAGGACCAGCGCTGGCAGCCGGCGCTGTGGCGGCGGCTGCGCGACGACATCGGCGAACAGGGCCTGGCCACCAGCCGCGCCTGGGTGCACACCCGCTTCCTCGAGGCGTGCCGCGAACTGACGCCCGAGACGCGACCAAAAGACCTGCCGCGCCGGGTGGTGGTGTTCAGCATCTCCTCGCTGCCCCGCCAGACCCTCGAGGCGCTCGCCGCGGTGTCCAGGGTCACCCAGGTGCTGCTTTGCGTGCACAACCCCTGCCGCCACTACTGGGCGGACATCATCGAGCACAAGGATCTCTTGAGAGCCGCCCGCCGGCGCCAGCGCCACCGCCCCGGCATGCCGCTCGAGCTCGACGACACCCAGCTGCACCTCCACGCCCAGCCGCTGCTCGCCGCCTGGGGCAAGCAGGGCCGCGACTACCTGCGCCTGCTCGACGAGTTCGACGACCAGGACGCCTACCGGTCGCTGTTCGACGCCGAAGCGATGCGCATCGACCTGTTCGATTCGCCCCTCGAGCAGGCCGAGGTCCCCGGGCTGCTCCAGCAGCTGCAGGACGACATCCTCGAGCTGCGCCCGCCCCAGGAGACCCGCGACGCCTGGCCGGCCGTCGATCCGGCCCTTGATCGCAGCCTGCGCTTCCACGTCGCCCACAGCCCCCTGCGCGAGGTGGAGATCCTCCACGACCAGCTGCTGGCCGCCTTCGACGCCGACCCCACGCTGCGCCCGCGCGACGTGCTGGTGATGGTGCCGGACATCGACACCTACGCCGCCGCCGTGCAGGCGGTGTTCGGCCGCTTGGCGCCGGACGACCCACGCCATATCCCCTTCACGCTCTCCGACCAGACCAGCCGCCACCGCCAGCCGCTGCTGGTCGCGCTGGAGGCGCTGCTGCACCTGCCGGAATCCCGACTCACGGTGAGCGACCTGCTCGACCTGCTGGAGGTGCCCGCCCTGCGTGGGCGCTTCGGCCTGGATGCCGAGGCGCTACCGGTGCTGCGCCGCTGGATCGAGGGCGCCGGCATCCGCTGGGGGCTTAACGCCGAGCAGCGCGCCCGGCTCGACCTGCCCGGCGGGCTCACCGCCAACACCTGGGCCTTCGGCCTGCGCCGGCTGATGCTGGGCTACGCGGTGGGCCACAGTACCGAGCACGAAAGCGCCGACGGCCCCTGGCACGACATCGAGCCCTTCGGTGATATCGGCGGCCTGGAGGCGGCCCTGGCCGGCCCGCTGATGGATCTGCTCGACGTGCTCGAGGCCCAGTGGCGCGCGCTCTCAGAGCCCGCCGACGTACCGACCTGGTGCCGCCGGCTGCGCGGGCTGCTGAGTGAGTGCTTCGCCGCCGCGGACGAGGCGGACCTCGCCACCCTGAGCCGCCTGGACGAGTTGCTGGAGGAGTGGCAGGAGACCAGCGAGGACGCCGGGCTCACCGAAGCGCTGCCGCTCTCGGTGGTGCGCGAGCACTGGCTCAGCCAGCTCGACGAGGCCAACCTCTCCCAGCGCTTCCTGGCCGGCGCGGTGAACGTCGCCACCCTGATGCCGATGCGCGCCATCCCGTTCCGCCACGTCTGCCTGCTGGGCATGAACGACGGCGAGTACCCGCGGGTCCAGCGGCCGCTGGACATCGACCTGATGGGCCACGACTACCGCCCCGGCGACCGCTCGCGCCGCGAGGACGACCGCTACCTGTTCCTCGAGGCGCTGCTCTCGGCCCGCGACAGCCTGATGATCAGCTGGGTCGGCCGCAGCATCCACGACAATGAGCCCCGGCCGCCCTCGGTGCTGCTCGGCCAGCTCCGCGACCACCTGGCCGCCGGCTGGAAGCTGGCAGGTGCAGAAGAGGACGACGACGACGGCCAAGCCCTGGTCGACGCCCTGACCACCGAGCATCCGCTGCAGCCGTTTAGCCGGAAATACTTCCGTGCGGGGTCGGGCACGGTAGAAAACCGCGCGGCTTCGGGCGCGGTAGAGAGCTTTGCAGAAGATCCGGCGCTATTTACCTACGCCCGGGAGTGGCGGGCGGTGCACCAGGCCGCGCCGGACGCCGTGGCGGACGGCGAGCTTCCGCCGATGGCGCTCGACACCGCCCTGCCGCTGACGCGCCTCAGTGGCTTCCTCAAGGACCCAGTGAAGGCCTTCTTCACCACCCGCCTCGGCGTCTACCTCGAGCGCGAGGCGCTGGAGAGCGCCGACCACGAGCCCTTCGCCCTGAATGGCCTGGACCACTGGCAGCTCCAGCAGGCGCTGATCGAGGCCGGGCGCCGCGCGGTGGACGACGGCGCCTCGCCCACCCCCGCCGTCCACGACACCCTGGAACGCCTCACGCGCGAGGGGAGGCTCGCCATGGGCGGCTTCGCCGAGCTGATGCGCGAGGCCCTGGTCGAGCCGCTGGATAGCCTGTTCAGCGACTACGCCAACAAGCTCGAGGCCTGGCCCCACGCCTGGGAGACCCCGGCCGCCGTCTCGCTGGAGCTCGCCACCGATGGCGGCCCACTGTCGAATGATCCGCTGCGGATGGAGGACTGGCTGGACGGCCTGCGCGAAAACGACGCCGGCGAGCGCTGCCGGCTGGTGCTGATGACCAGCAGCCTGATCAACAAGGGCAAGTACAACTGGAAGCACTGGCTCGGCCCCTGGGTCAGTCATCTGGCCGGCCAGCTCGCCCTCGGCCCCATGACCACGGTGCTGCTCTCCCGGGCCGGCGGGGGCACCCTGCCGCCGCTGGACGCGGCTGACGCACGCAAGCATCTGGAGGCCATCGCCAAGGCCTGGCGCGCCGGCATGGCAGCACCCTTGCCGCTGGCCCGCGACACCGCCTTCGCCTGGCACGAGAAGGGCGGCGACGAAAGCGCCCTGGCCCGCGTCTTCGGCAGCGAAGAAAAGGCCGAAGAAGCCGACTTCAAGGCCTGGAAGGCCGCGGTGCGCGTCTTCGAGGGCGACGACTACAGCGCCGGCGAGCGCGACCGCGATCCCTACCTCGCCCGCCAGTGGCGCGACCTCGCGAGCCTCACGCGCCAAGAGGCCGCCGGCCGGCGCTTCACCGAGCTGACCGAGGCGCTCTACGCCCCGCTGCATGATGTGGTGAAGGCCAAGAAGAACGGTGGCAAAGGCCAGGGAGGCAAAGCATGAACACCGCGGAAACCATGCAAACGGCCGAGACGCCGCGCCTCGATCCAGTGGCCCTGCCGCTCACCGGCAGCCGGCTGATCGAGGCCAGCGCCGGCACCGGCAAGACCTTCACCATCGCCCTGCTCTACCTGCGCCTGGTGCTCGGCCCGCGCGATGCCGAGGACGCGGCCAGCTTTCCACGGCCGCTAACGCCGCCGGAGATCCTGGTGGTCACCTTCACCAACGCCGCCACCCAGGAACTGCGCGACCGCATCCGCGCCCGGCTGGTCGAGGCGGCAGACGCCTTCCAGCCGGTCAGTGAGACCGACGAAGAGGCACCGGGGACAGATCAAAGCGGAGGTCATTCGACAGGGATGTCGAATGTAGCGCCCAGGGAAGGGTTCACAGCGCCTCCGCGGCGATCTGACGCCGGGCCGAATCAAAACCAGACGGGCGACCTCTTCGACGAACCACCGGTGGATAACTCAGCGCCTGAAGAAGTAGTCACAAGCAATGATCCGCTGCTCGCCCTTCGCGACAGCTACCCGCATGAGAGCTGGCCGACCTGCGCACGCCGCCTGCGCCTAGCCGCCGAGTGGATGGACGAGGCCGCGGTCTCCACCATCCACTCCTGGTGCCACCGCATGCTGCGCGAGCACGCCTTCGACAGCGGCAGCCTGTTCGCCCTGGAGATGTCGCTGGACCAGTCGGAGATGGACCTGGAGATCGCCCGGGACTACTGGCGCAGCTTCTACTACGACCTCGACCCCGAGGCGCTGGCCATCGTCGCCCGCTACTGGACCACGCCGGACACCCTCAACGACACCGCCGCCCGGCTGCGCACCCTCGCCGCCGCCCTGCCCGTGGCCCCGCCGCCGGCGGAGGCGCTTTCTAACTACCGCGAGCAGCGCGCCGCGGCCCTGGCCGCGCTCAAGGCGCCCTGGCCGGCCTGGCTCGACGAGCTGGAGGAACTGCTCGAGGCCGCCGCCCAGCGCAAGGCCTTCAACGGCCAGAAGCTCAACGCCAGGAGCCGCGCCAACTGGCTCGCCGCCCTGCGCGACTGGGCGAACGATGCAGAGCTCGCGACCCCCGATCTCACCCCCGCCGCCTGGAAGCGCCTGACGCCAGAGGGCATCGCCGAGATCTGGAAGGAAGACCCGGCCCCCAACCTGCCGGCGCTGGAGGCCCTGTCCGAGCTGCCGGAGCGGCTCGCCGCGCTGCCCGACCCCTTCGCCGACCTGCTCGCCCACGCCGTGCACTGGATGGCCGCGCGCCGCGAGACCGTGCAGCGCCGCCGCGCCGAGCTCGGCCCCGACGACCTGCTGCACCGGCTGGACACCGCCTTTTCGGGCGAGGCCGGCGAGACGCTGGCCGCGCGTATCCGCGAGCAGTTCCCTGTGGCGCTGGTCGACGAGTTCCAGGACACCGACCCGGTGCAGTACCGGCTTTTCGACCGGGTCTATGAGCTGGCGAATAACAGAGACGACAGCGGCGTGCTGCTGATCGGCGACCCCAAGCAGGCGATCTACGCCTTTCGCGGCGCCGATATCCACACCTACCTCCAGGCCCGGCGCGATACCGCTGGCCGCCACGTCACGCTGGGCACCAACTTCCGCTCCGCGGAATCCATGGTCGCAGCGGTCAACCGGGTGTTCTCCTACGCCGAGGCCAATAATGAGGCTGGCGCCTTCCTGTTCCGTAAAAGCCGATCTGAATCCCTGGATCAATCGGCGAGCGGAATGAAGCACAAGGCGCACGGCGCACAGAAAGCGAGACATAACGAGGGGTTAGGCGAGCTTTCGAGCACCGCGCAACGCAGTGATTCGTCCGCGCAGCCATTTAGCCAGGGATTCAGCAACCCCGTGCCCTTTGCCCCGGTCACCGCTAACGGTCGCAAGGATGCCCTCACGCGAAACGGCGCCACACAGCCGGCGCTGACCCTCTGGCACCTGGCGGCCGAGACGCCGCTTGCCAAGGGCGCCTACCTCAACGCGCTGGCCGGGCGCTGCGCCACCGAAATGGCGCAACTGCTGCGCGAGGGCCAGGCCGGGCAGACGGGCTTTGTCCAGATGAACACCGAGCAAGACGGAGCATTACGCCCGCTGGCGCCGTCGGATCTCGCCGTGCTGGTCAACAACGGCGGCGAGGCCCGCGCCATCCGAAGCGCCCTGCTGGCCCGCGGCATCCGCAGCGTCTACCTCTCCGACAAGGAGGGCGTGTTCGAGACCGAGGCCGCCGCCGAGCTGGAGGGGTGGCTCGCCGCCTGCGCCGCGCCGGACGACGAGCGCAGCCTGCGCGCCGCACTCGCCATGCCGAGCCTTGGGCTCTCGCTCGCCGAGCTCGATGCACTCAACGGCGGCCCCCAGCAGGACGAGCTGGCCTGGGAGGCGCGGGTGATGCAGTTTCGGGACTACCACCGCCAGTGGCAGCGCCGCGGCGTGCTGCCCATGCTGCATCGGCTGCTGGCCGACTTCGCCGTGCCCGGCCGGCTGCTGGCGGTGCCCGAGGGCGAGCGACGGCTCACCGACCTGCTGCACCTCGGCGAGCTCTTGCAGGAGGCCAGCACCGAGATCGACGGCGAGCACGCCCTGCTGCGCTTTCTCGCCGAGTCCCGCGCGCATCCGCAGGCGCAGTCCGACACCCACCGGCTGCGCCTGGAGAGCGACGCCGACCTGGTGCAGGTGGTGACCATCCACAAGTCCAAGGGCCTGGAGTACCCGCTGGTGTTCCTGCCCTTCATCGCCGCCTTCCGCCCCGTGAAGCAGGGTGACCTGCCGCTGCGCTGGCACGATGACGACGGCCACCTGCGCCTGACCCTGAGCGCCGACGACGCCACCCTGGCCCGCGCCGACCGCGAGCGCCTGGGAGAGGACCTGCGCAAGCTCTACGTCGCCCTGACCCGCGCTCGCCACGCCACCTGGCTCGGCCTGGCGCCGCTGGAGGCCATGGAGCGCAGCGCCATCGGCCACCTGCTCAAAGGTGGCGAGGCACTGACGCCCGAGGCCCTGCGCCCGGCGCTCGACGCGCTGGCCGATGGCACCGGGGATGGGGATAGCGACGGGAATGGAGATAGAAGAGTGACGGTGCTGGACGCCCCCGAGGCCGATGCCACGCCGGTCGAGCTCGCCACCGACGACACGCCGCTGGGCCATGCCCGCACGCCCACCCGGACGATCCGCGAGCACTGGTGGATCGCCAGCTACTCGGCACTGCGCACCGGCGCCACGCCCGACGAAGAGGAACCCGCCGTCGCGGCTGAGCCAGCTCCCGAGCCCACCACCGCCGATGAGGCCACCGCCATGGAGGTGATCGACGAGCCCTTCGACGCGGCTGCCGCCACGGTGAGCGAGGGCTCGCTTCACCGCTTCCCCCGCGGGCCCTCGGCGGGCACCTTCCTGCACGGCCTACTGGAGTGGGCCGGCGAGGAAGGCTTCGCCCGGGTGGCCGAGGACGCCGAGCTGCGCGCCGACACCCTGGCCCGGCGCGCCAACCGCCGGGGCTGGGAGGGCCAGATCGCCGCCCTCGAACAGTGGCTGCCGGAGCTGCTGACCACGCCGCTGCCGGTGCCCGATGGGGCCGCGACACTGCGCCTCGACGGCCTGGATCGCGTGAACGACTACCGGGTCGAGCTGGAGTTCTGGTTCGCCGCCCACAAGGTGAACACCCGCCGGCTGGACGCCCTCGTAAGCGCTCACACACTCGGCGGCCGGCCGCGGCCGGCGCTCGAGCCTGACACCCTGAACGGCATGCTCAAGGGCTTCATCGACCTGGTGGTGGAACATGACGGGCGCTTCTACGTGCTCGATTGGAAGTCCAACCACCTGGGCGCGGACGACGCCGCCTATACCGAGGCGGCGATGGGCGAGGCCGTGCTCGAGAAGCGCTACGACGTGCAGTACTGCCTCTACCTGCTGGCCCTGCACCGGCTGCTCGAAGCCCGGCTGCCGGACTACGACATCGAGCGCCACCTGGGCGGGGCGCTCTACGTCTTCCTGCGCGGCACCCGCGCGCCCTCCCGCGGCGTGCACGCCGAACGCCCCCCGAGCGAGCTGATCCTCGCGCTCGATGCCCTGTTTCGCGCCGCCGAGGAGGCCCCGTTATGACGCCGACATCTTCCAACACCTCCCCGGTCGATACCGACGCCCCGGAGGCCGCGCTGATTCAAGCGCCCGAAAATGCGCTGGCGGATTCCCGGGCGCTGTTCACCCTGCTCGACCGCTGGGTGGCGCGCGGCTGGCTGCGCTCGCTGGACCGCGCCTTCGCCGCTTTCCTGCACCGCGAGGCGAGTACGGGACATGAGGTAAGTGAGGCCTCACCCCTGCTGTTGCTGGCGGCGGCGCTAGCCAGCCACCAGCTCGGCCGCGGCCATGTGTGCCTGGACCTGTCCCAGACGCTTTCCACCCCGGACCTGGCGCTCTCGCTGCCGCCGGAGGGCGACAGCCTGGAGGATCCGCCGCCGCTGCCCAGCCGTGTGATGGCCACGCTCGACCTCGACGCCTGGCGCGCCGCCCTCGACCAGCCCGAACTGGTCGCCACCGGCCCCGGCAGCACCCCGCTGGTGCTCGCCGGAAGCCGAGAGCGCCCCCGGCTCTACCTGCGCCGCTACTGGCAGCACGAGCAGGATATCCACACCCGGATCGCCGACCGCCTCACCGTCAACCCCATTGCAGATGATGAGGCCACCGTCCCCTGTGGGAGCTCAGCTCTGCTGCGCGATGGCGCCGACAGGCGCCCGGTCGATCCCCAGGCACTGCGCCCGATCCTCGACGCCCTCTTCCCTCCCGGCGCCGATGTCGAAAATCAGCTCGACTGGCAGAAGGCCGCCTGCGCGCTGGCCGGCCGCTCGCGCTTCGCGGTGATCACCGGCGGCCCCGGCACCGGCAAGACCACCACCGTGGTGCGCCTGCTCGCCCTGCTCCAGGCGCTGGCCCTGGGTGAAAGCAAGGGTGCAAAAACAGGTGAAGAACAGGGCGTAGCAGCGGATGAAGGCAAACAGGCGCTGCGCATCCGCCTGGCCGCCCCCACCGGCAAGGCCGCCGCCCGGCTCAACGAGTCCATCGCCGGCCAGGTGGCGAAGCTCGACCTCGACGGCCTGGCCGACGACCCCGAACGGCTGCGCGAGGTGATCCCCAAGGAAGTCTCGACGCTGCACCGGCTGCTCGGCTCGCGACCCGACACCCGCCGCTTCCGCCACGACCGCCACAACCCGCTGCCGCTGGACGTGCTGGTGGTGGACGAGGCCTCGATGGTGGACGTGGGCATGATGGCCGCCCTGCTAGAGGCGCTGCCGCCCCGGGCGCGGCTGGTGCTGCTCGGCGACAAGGACCAGCTCGCCTCGGTGGAGGCCGGCTCGGTGCTCGGCGACCTGTGCGCCCGGGCCGAGGGCGGCCACTACACCCCGGCCACCGCCGAGTGGCTGGCCCAGGCCACCGGCCAGCCGCTGCCCGCGGACACCCGCGACGCCAACGGCCAGCCGCTCGACCAGGCCATCGCCATGCTGCGCGTCAGCCACCGCTTCACCGCCGACAGCGGCATCGGCCAACTGGCCGCGGCGATCAACCTCGAGGCCGAGCCCGCCGCCAAGCGCCGCGCCATCACCACGGCGCTTACTCACGGCTTCGCGGACCTCTCGCACCACAAGCTTTCCGCCGACGACGAGCGCGGCCTGGCCCGCCTGGCCGTGACCGGCTGCCCCGAGCGCTTTCCCGGAACCAACGCCGCCGACGCGCCGCCGGTGGGCTATCGCCACTTCCTGAGCGTGATGGCCGAGCGGCGCCCGGCCGACGACGCGGACCAGGCGGCCTTCGATGACTGGGCAAGAGAGGTGCTGGCGGCCCACGGCGACTTCCAGCTGCTGTGCGCACTGCGCCGCGGCCCCTGGGGCGTGGAGGGCCTGAACGAGCGGGTGCGCCAGGCGCTGGAGCGGGAGACGCTGATCGACAGCCAGGACGGCCGCCAGCGCTGGTACCCCGGCCGCCCCGTGCTCGTCACCAGGAACGACTACGGCCTGGGGCTGATGAACGGCGATATCGGCATCACGCTCGATATGCCGCGTCCGGACTCGGCTCACGCTTCACAGCGCCCGAACAATGCGCTTGGCGACGGCAGCCGCCGCCTGCTGCGGGTGGCCTTCCCCGCCGGCGACGGCACCGGTCGCATCAAGTGGGTGCTGCCCTCGCGCCTGCAGGCGGTGGAGACGGTGTTCGCGATGACGGTGCACAAGTCCCAGGGCTCGGAGTTCACCCACGCCGCCCTGGTGCTGCCCGACGCGCCGAACCCCATCCTCACCCGGGAGCTGGTCTACACCGGCATCACCCGCGCCCGCCACTGGCTGACGCTGGTGGAAACCGGCCGCGGCCAGTTGATGGACGCGGCGCAGAGGCGAGTGATGCGGGTGAGTGGGTTGGGGAGCTAAAGAGCATTTGATCCTTTATTTAAGAAATATAAAAGCCTTAATTAGCTTTCGTAAAACCACAAAAATTCCAGAGCATTTTTGTGCAATGCTTTAAGAATGCACACTGCTTTCAAAGAAGCCGAAGGCGAAATGAGACGCACCACTACACCTAAATTTACTATGAAATCAATCACGCCTCACATCGCAACACCATTTAGATGGCTGTCAAATCAACAGTTTCCTCATACAACTCTCGATAATCATTTAACGACTGAGAAAGCAAGCCACGCTCTCGCGTTCCTCCTCCAATATAGATTAGCTTACATTTTTCAGGGAAATATGCTTCCTTAACGTCTTTGACACTGATTTTATCGACTGGCTTAGCATCTTTATCATCTGCAATGCCAGGATCAGTTTTAACATGCTCCGAAATAGAAAGAAATGTCTGGGTGTCTGCCGGAAGGTTGTTGCTAACAAACGAAAAGATTGTCTCTAGATTAGTCTCATCTATATCTTCTTTGAGAATTGCATCCAACAAAAATGGCAACCTATGCGCAACTTTAGCTTTCGCAATGATAGCATTCAATGCAAAATGATAGGCCATAACAGTCTTATGAAGCTCAACTCCTTGTCGTGGGAAAGAGTTAATTGAATATAAGTTAAGGTATCTAGAGTCAGATAACGGATCTAGCTTCAGCTGCGATGTATAATCAGAGAAAATATTTTTAAAGTCTCTTTCTTTTGCTTTTCTTGCAGAGATTGCAACCTGCTCTGCGTCCATAGATCTAATGGACGACTTAACATCTTCTAACACACTTTCCGAATCAGAAATATCTTTTTGCATTTTTTTGTATAGTTTTACATCCGCCTTATTAGCAACCCATTGCTCAAAATTAACACCGTCAATTTTTTTGCTCAACAGAACACTATAATCACCTTCAATTTCCTTCCTAAGCTTTTCAACCCTTTTACTTGACGAGTTTATTTTTGACTGCTTTTTTATTAGATTGCCAGCAACATGTGACTCCAAATCAGCTGTATCATTGTATTTCTGATAATGGCTATACAAGCCCTCTAGAGAATATGACAAAACTTGGGTGCAAGCCGGGCACCGATCGATATCATTATAATTTTGGCGCTTAATATTACTCTTGGTTCTTTTAAGGATTTTATGGTGATTCTGCAGCAGCGAAAGCTCATTGCATAGCTTTATATAGCCATTTCTTTCCTCCTCCAAGCATCTTGCTTTTTCAACATAGTTTTCAATGTATTCGTCGGCCTTCTCACCAAAGGTTTCATCAACTAATTTTGAAAACTGAAACTCAGCCTTTTTGCTGTAGCGGTTGAGATTTTGGATATCAGCTACCAGCCGATCTCTTTTTCTCGTAAGCTCTCTATATCTCACCCTATCGAAGCTACCATCTACCCCTAGATAATAATCCAGGTAATCGTCTTTAAACCCTTTGTAATATTGAAGATTGGAAAATGATTCACGTAAATACACCCAACCTACAGACTGGGAAATATAATAAGGCAAAAACATGCTCTCGAGAGGGGCAGGCTTAAGCTCGCCTTTTTGTTCTAAAATCAAGGAAAACCCAACCAAGCCACGTATGTATTCTTTCAGTTTAACATGCTCGGCACTATTATCAGCATCTATCCCATGAAAAGGAATTACTCTTCCCGATGGCTCTCTTACATATATTGACTTTGGCTCCCTAACAATTACGTATTCTTCTTCAACCCCATCAGCAGAAGACTTGGTAAAATCCACTCTAAACGTTGGATTATAGTCAAGGATTTCAGCTAGATTTTCTCGAATATCATTCACACCAAAAGCAAACAACAAACTCTGAAGCAGAGAACTTTTCCCTGATGTATTACGTCCACTGATAATATTTACGCCGGAAGAAAACTCATCAAAAAAACAGAGATTATGCGACTCGGAGATGACAAAAAGCCTGTTGAATTTAATAGTTACGCTCATTACAGATTCCCACCATGGCATTCCACGTATGAACAAAAAACAGAAAAAAAGACGTCAACATCACTTAAGTTAATACTACTTCGATTCTTCACATCAGCAACATACTTATTGAACATATCTTCATGACTATAGAAATCCATGGAGTAGTCGTTATCCCTAACGAAGTTTTTTATCAACTGATGCTCTCGATTTGACATATCTTTCAAAAGCTCGAAGGTATTTCTGATATAATTTTCGTAGCTATTCTGAATACCTATAGGGACTCTAAACTTACGAGACAACTCCGCACAACAACTTCTCCACAGACTGAATGTCTTTTGTTCAGTTTCAATAATATCAATTGCTCTTTTTATCTCGCCACCTTCAACCCTCTTACTGCTGTCAAGCAGACTAACCACCCGACCTTGATTGTACACAGCCTCAACTTCTCTAAATAGACTAAGAAGCAGCTCAACTGCTGCATTAGCATCTGAAACATGTGGAAACTTCCTGCACATAATACCAACCAAAATATCTTTCTGCTCTTTTTTCCTACGTGGCAGATCGATCCACTCAATACATAGGTTATAGAGCTCAGACTTATGATATGTGAGACTTTCCTTTTTACAGAAACCACTTACCCTCTTGTCAATTACGCCTTTAATTTCCTCAGGAATTCCATGGTAATTACATTTAAAGTTTTGTTCATTAAGAACAACGCTTACTTCTTGCTTCCCAGATTCTTTTTCAGCTCTGTTGGGTTTGTAGTTAAGCTTGATGTCGGAATTTGATATAAACGTCAATTTATGAGTGTAATCTTGGCTTTTGGGAGCCGGATCGTTTACAAGCTCGCTTCCAACTTCAAGCATCTTTGCAACTACTTCGGAAAACCTTTCGTTTATTGTCCAGGCCGAGCCTGAAAGCTTCTTAGCCTGATAAGCATATACTTCTTCAATCTTTTCCCGGCAATCAGTTCTGTAGCAGAAGAGGAAGTCATCATGATGTTCAATACATAGGAAGAACTCCTTTTCCTTAAAACGACCATAATCATTAAGCAGCAAGTACAATGCACAATTCCGTTGAAACTCAAAACCCAACAAAGCATCTACACCTGCGTTTGCTGCTTTTTTTCCTTTGGTCAAAGCTTCACCTTTAAAAGCCAGAGTACTTAAAAAAAGAAACAGGGGGCAGAGCAGAACATTTACCCACATCCGCTCGCGGCAGATATTGGCGGTGTGGATAGCCACGTTCACGCAGTTCGATAGCGTTGCAGGAGTCAGCTATCAGGGTGTCACCAACAAGGATGCGCACCCGCTTGGGATACGGATGCAGGGTGATGCGGGATTCAGTGGAGTGATCGGCCATTGGCAGTTCCCTTGCGAATCGGCTGAGCCATCAGCCTAGAACGAGGGCGTCAGAATGTCACCGCTTGATAACAATTTCACTTAGGCCTTTGATCTAGGCCGGTCTTCCGGGAACGCCCCCTCGCCTCCCTCGATCCCTCGCCTGCTTGGCGCCTGCGCCCCTGCCCGCCATGATGGTGGCTTCAATGCGCTGCAAGAGACTCTCGGGATGAGCAAGACACCACGCGCACCGGCGTCGCTGACGGAACTGGGCGGCCGGTCGATCCTCTTCGTGATGGCGGCTGAGCCTGAGTACGGCCCGCATCTTCGGGAGCGGTTCACGCCCTTCATGACCGGCGTGGGGCCTGTGGAGGCGGCGGTGGAACTCACCGCGGCGCTGGCGGGGCTGGAGGCGCGCGGGCGGCTGCCGGATCTCGTGGTGTCGCTGGGCTCGGCGGGCAGCCGGGTGCTGGAGCAGACCGAGATCTATCAGGCCACCTCGGTCGCCTACCGCGACATGGACGCCTCGCCGCTCGGCTTCGAGACGGGCGTTACGCCCTTCCTCGACCTGCCGGCCACCCACGCCCTGCCGCTGCGCATCCCCGGGATTCGCGAGGCGTCGCTCTCGACCGGCGCCAATATCGTCTCGGGCGCGGCCTACGACGCCATCGCCGCTGACATGGTGGACATGGAGAGCTATGCCGGCCTGCGCGCCTGCACGCGCTTTGCGGTGCCGCTGGTCGTGCTGCGCGGCATCTCCGACGGCAAGGCGGAGCTGAGCCATATCGACGACTGGACGGAGTACCTGCACGTCATCGACGAGAAGCTGGCCGCCGCCGTCGATCGTCTCGACGTGGCCATCGGCGAGGGCCTGTTGACGCGCTAGGCTGATGGGGAAAGGACGTACCGTCACCGTTCGAGGAGCCATCATGCCTGCCACCCGCACGACCTCCCCCGCTCTGGAGCGGGTCCACCTGGTGTGGGACCTGCTCATCATCGTGCTGGTGATCGCCAACCTGGCCCTGCTGCTGTTCGACAGCCTCTACCTGCTGCCGCCGCTGAACGCCGCCTTCGAGGCCGTGGCCCCCGGCCTGCGCGCCGCCTACGAGCGGAACATCCATGCCAACTTCCTCGCCATCGACCTGGCGTTCGTGGCCATCTTCCTGCTCGACGTGCTGCTGGGCTGGGCGGTGGCCATCGCCGAGCGACACTACCACCGCTGGTTCTTCTACCCCTTCGTGCACTGGTACGACGTGCTCGGCTGCATCCCGCTGGGCGGCTTTCGGCTGCTGCGCATCCTGCGCGTCATCTCGCTGCTGCACCGCCTGCAGCGCATGGGCCTGATCGACGTGCGCCGCTGGTACCTCTACAGCGTGGTCGCCAAGTACTACGACATCCTGCTGGAGGAGCTCACCGACCGCATCGCCATCCGCATGCTCGACAACGTTCAGAACGAGATCCGCGAAAGTGACGGGCTCTCCGCCCCGCTGATGGAGCGGGTGGTGAAGCCCCGCCAGCAGGCGCTGATCCGCGAGATCAGCCAGCGGCTGGAGGCCATGGCGGGCGAGGCCTATGACCACAACCGCGACGACACCCTGCGCTACGTGCGCGGGCTGGTCGGCCGCACCCTGACAGAGAGCCCGGAGATCCGCCGGCTCGGGCGCCTGCCGCTGGGCGGCCAGCTGACCCGGGGGCTCGAGGCCTCGCTCTCCGACCTGGCCTGCCGCCTGGTCGACGAGGCCTTGAAGGGCCTGAAGTCGACGGAGTTCTCCGCTCTGGTGGAGCACCTGGCCGAGAGCGGCTTCGATGCCTGGCTGCGTACCGATCCCGAGACCGAACGAATCACCGAGCAGGTGCTGGTGGACATGCTGGAGCTGCTCAAGGAGCAGATCGCGGTCAAGGGCTGGCAGCACCGCTACGAGTGAGCCCGCCGAGGTGGCCAGGCGCCGTCACGTCCGCCTGGCCGCGGGCGGCTCGCCGAGGTCATGGGCGCCGCCGTGGGAGGTTTCGCTGTCGCAGAGCTGATGGTCGCTGAGCACCTCGATGATGCGACAGCTCTCGACCTTGCCGCCGGCACACTGGCCGATCATTCGCTGCAGTTCGTCGCGCAGCGCGGAGAGCCGCTGCAGCCGCGACTCCACCTCGTCCAGATGGTGCTTGGCGAGGGCGTCGACCTCGTCGCAGCACATGTCGGGCCGGTCCGACATCGCCAGCAGCTCGCGCACCGCCTCCACCGAGAAGCCGAAGTCCCGGGCGTGGCGAATGAAGGTCAGCCGCCGCACGGCGTCGTCCCCGTAGCGGCGCTGCCCGCCCTCGGTGCGCGCGGTCTCGTGCAGCAGCCCGATATGCTCGTAATAGCGCACCGTTTCCGGCTGGCAGCCGGCCCGCCGGGCCAGCTCGCCGATGCCGATGGTAGCTCGCGTCTCCGACATGCTCTGCTCCTCGATGACTGATGTGGGCCTGTCACACGGGCCCTTCACATCAGACCGTCACTTGAACCTGTAGTTGCTACAGGGATTATGCTTCAGACGTTACCCCACTGACAGGAGCCACGCCATGGCAGCATCGGCATCCACGGCCACCGCCTCGACCCTGACGCTGCGCGTCGAGGGCATGGACTGCGGCGGCTGCGAGCGCAAGGTCGAGTCCGCCCTGGGGCGCCTGGAGGGCATCGCGGAGGTCTCGGCGAGCTCGGTCACCGGCTCGGTCAAGCTGCATCACCCTGCGCATACGAGCCCTTCCCGGGAGACGATCGAGCGCACGATTCGTGAGCTCGGCTATCGCCTGATCAGCGAGGAGGAGGCGGCCAAGCCGGACGGCGCTCCGGCGGCCTGGTGGCAGTCCGCCAAGGGGCGACTGGTGCTGGTCAGCGGCGGCCTGCTGGCGGTGGCGTTCGCCCTGCGCCTGGCCTGGCCGGCACTGGGCAACTGGCCCTTCGTCGCGGCCACCGCGGTGGGCCTGGTGCCCATCGTGCAGGGCGCCTGGGGCGCGCTGAAGCAGCGCAACCCCTTCACCATCGAGATGCTGATGAGCATCGCCGCGCTGGGCGCGCTGGCCATTAATGCTGCCGCCGAGGCGGCGGTGGTGGTGTTCCTGTTCGCGGTGGGCGAGCTGCTGGAGGGCGTGGCCGCCCAGCGGGCGCGGCGCAGCATCTCGGCCCTGGCGGACCTGACGCCGTCCACGGCGCGGCTGCTGGAAGAGGGCGAGACGCATGAGGTCGCGGCCGCCTCGCTCTCGCCCGGCCAGCGGGTACTGATCCGCCCGGGCGACCGGGTGCCCTGCGACGGGCGCATCCTTGCCGGGGCGTCCGAGCTGGATGAGTCGCCGATCAACGGGGAATCGGTGCCCCGCTCGCGCGCCCCGGGCGATGACGTCTTCGCCGGCACCGTGAACCTGGATGGCGCCCTGGAGGTGGAGGTCTCGCGCGGTGCCGAGAACAACACCATCGCCCGCGTTATCCGGCTGGTGGAGGAGGCCCAGGCGGCCAAGGCGCCGATGGCCCGCTTCATCGACCGCTTCGCTCGCTACTACATGCCGGTGGTGGTGGGGCTGGCGCTGCTGATGGCCGTGGTGCCGCCGCTGGTCGCGGGCATGGCGTGGTCGGAATCGATCTATCGCGCCCTGGCGCTGCTGCTGATCGCCTGCCCCTGTGCGCTGGTGATCTCGACCCCCGCGGCGATTGCCGCCGCCCTCTCCGCCGGCGCCCGGCGCGGCCTGCTGATCAAGGGCGGCGCGGTGCTGGAGCAGCTCGGCAAGCTCAAACTGGTGGCGCTGGACAAGACCGGCACGCTCACGGCGGGCGCGCCCCGGGTCACTCAGGTCGAAGCCCTGAGCGACGGACATGACGCGGACGAGATCCTGCGGCTCGCCGCCGCGCTGGAGCGCGACTCCAGCCATCCCATCGCCACGGCGATCCTCGCTCATGCAGAGCGCCAGGGCCTGTCGCTGCCCCGGGCGAGCGAGAGCCGCGCCCTGGCCGGGCGCGGGATCACCGGTCGGGTCGAGGGGCGTGAGCTCGCCCTGGTCACCCCGCGCCACCTCGCCGAGCAGGCCCTGCTCAGTGAGTCGCTCACTGAGGTTCTCAGCGCGCGGATCGCCGAGCTGGAGCAGGCCGGCAAGAGCCTGGCGGTGCTGGTCGAGGGCGAGCGGCCGCTGGGCCTGATCGCCGTGCGCGATGAACCGCGGGAGGATGCCCGACACGGCCTGGCGGCGCTGTCGCGCCTCGGCGTGCGGGCGGTAATGCTCAGCGGCGACAACGCCCGCACCGCCTCGGCCATCGGCGATCAGCTGGGCATCGAGGCCCACGGCGAGCTGATGCCCGAGGACAAGGCCCAGCGCGTGCGGGATTGGCAGGCCGCCGGCGAGGGGCCTGTCGGCAAGGTCGGCGACGGCATCAACGATGCCCCGGCGCTGGCGACGGCCGAGGTGGGCATCGCCATGGGCGGCGGCACCGACGTGGCGCTGGAAACGGCGGATGCGGCGCTGCTCAAGGACCGCGTGAGCGGCATCGCCGAGCTGATCGACCTGTCGCGGGCCACGCTGCGCAACATCAAGACCAACGTCGCCCTGGCGCTGGGCCTGAAGGCCATCTTCCTGGTGACCACGGCGCTGGGCATCACCGGCATGTGGATCGCGGTGATGGCGGATACCGGCGCCACGGTGCTGGTGACGCTGAACGCCATGCGCCTGCTGGGCTACCGCTTCTCGCCGGGGCCCGCCCCGGCGGAGGCGCGGCCCGCCGCGGCCACGTAGTGAGGCCAGCGCGCCCGCTCGACGCCGGGCGCGTTTGGCAGACGGGAAGGTGTCTGTCAGCATGATCTACACACACATCCTGTGCTCGGATGACGGCGCCGCCCCCTCCTGAGGGATGCCGGCGGCGGCGCCCTCCTCCTTCTTGCATCGCGTTCAGCAGGAGGCCCGCATGACCAACCGCCCCTCGACGATACCGCCCCTGGATCCCACCCGCGTGGCCACGATCGAAGCCTTCGGTGGCACCATCACCCCGCTGGAACCGCTGGGCGCGCAGGTGCAGGGCATCGACCTCTCCGCCGCGGAGGCGCCGCCGCCCGAGGTGCTCGACGCCCTGGAGCGCGAGATGGCGAGCCGCGGCTTTCTCGTCTTCAAGAACGATACGCCGCTGGCCGCCGACGACTTCCTGCGGGCGAGCTGCTGGTGGGGCGGCAAGGAGCTGCACAGCACCCATGGCGTGCACCCGGCCACTCCCGGTGGCAACCAGCATATCTTTCGCCTCTCGAACGATCAGCGTCACGGCATCCAGGACGTGGGGCCGCAGTGGCACAATGACGGCAGCTTCAATGCGGACACCTTCTCGCACTCGGGCTACCACATCATCCGCCCGGCCGAGAAAGGCGGTGGCACCTACTTCGCCCATCAGGGCGCGGCCTATGACGCCCTGCCAGAGGATCGCAAGGAATTCTGGAGCCGGCTCTCTTCGGTGAACTCCGCCTCCGGCGTGGTGCATCCCGTGGTGCACGAGCACCCCATCACCGGGCGCAAGTGCATCTGGCTGCACCTCGGCATGACGGGTGCGGTAATCGAGAAGCTCCCCGATGAGGAGGCGTTTCGCCTGCTGCACGAAGACGAGCTGAAGCAGCTCTGCCACGAGTACAACGACATCCTGAATGCCGGGCTTGAGAACGGCTACGCCATCGCCTTCGAGTATCAGGAAAACGACTGCGTCTTCATCGACAACCTGGCCGTGGCACATCGCGCCGCCCCCGAGGCCCATCTGCCCGCCGAGGAGCAGGGCCTGCGCATCATGCACCGCAGCACCGTGCGCGGCGTGCAGGACCTCGCCCCCGGCTTCGGCCTGCCGCAACACGTCGATATCCAGGGGCCCAACCCCCTCGGCGAAGGCGTCTGGAAAGGCGGCGGCATCGGCTTCCGGTGGGCCGATGGCGTGCCGATGCAGAACTAGCACTGACGCTGGGTCACTCCGGTCAAGAGCAGCGGCTGGACGCCGACGGCTGGAACACTGAACAGAAAAGGGGCCTTGCCGGGGAGATCATGGCTGCCCCGGGGAGACAGCGATCATTCGCCGACTCCTTGGTAGAACACCATCCGTCCCTCGATCTCTTCGATGCTATCCACCGGGTTCTCGTAGCTCCACGCTACATCCTCGTGTTCACCAAAGGAGAAATAGCTGGCCTTACCCTTGAGCGGGCAGTGGGTGACGGTCTCGGAGGGGGTAAGCAGGTCCATCCGCACGTCGTTGCGGGGATGTACTGGCGCGGCGGGTAGCCGGTTTCGCGCAGTTCGATGGCGCGGGTGGTATCGGCGAGCAGGGTGCTGTCGATGACGCCCCGGACCCGGCGAGAGTGCGGGTGCAGCGTGATGCGGGGCTCGGCGGCATCGTCCATGATCCTTCCCTGCGTTTTCTAATATCCCAGCAGAGTAGCAGCCGGCCTTCTCAGCGCCGATGGCCAATCGCTTACATCGTTGGTCTAGCGGGGCCCCGGCGCATGCCGGTCATATCGTGTCCTCCTGAAACAAACTACCCTCAAGGGTGCATGCACCCCACGTTGGAAGGATGCCACCATGAGCGATAGCGATAGAGAAGCCTACGAGAAAAAGCTGCAGGCCCAGCTGGATCAATGGCAGGCCGAGATGGACAAGCTGAAGGCCAAGGCGGACGCCGCCTCGGCCGATGCCCAGATCGAGTATCAGAAGCAGATCGACAGGCTCGAGGAGCAGCGGCAGGACGCCCTCAAGCAGATGGAGGAATTCCAGGAAGCCGGCGATAGCGCCTGGAAAGACATGAGGGCAGGCATGGAGAGCGCCTGGAACTCCCTGAACGAGTCCCTCGAGAAGGCACGTTCGCGCTTCAAGAAGTAAGCCACCTCCCCTCTCCCTGGGCGCCCTTCCGCGGCGCTATCGCATCACCTGAGTCTCACTGGTCTCGACCATCAGGCCCGATGATGGCCCCGGCAAGGTGACGATAAACAGCCGATCGCGTGTCTCAGCCACGATGGAGAGACACGCGATCGGCTTATCGTTTACACCGGGCCAGACGCGAGCCGGCCCGGCGTCAGTCATTCAAGATACGTGGCGATGGCATCCTTGAGGGCGACGCGCTTCTTGCGAGTGTCTTCCTCGATGTGGGTGGCCACCGGCTCGACTTCCGTCTCCATCCTGTGGATCTGCCGATTTACCTCATGGTAATCCTCGGCGAGTTTCGCGAAATGGGTATCGGATTGATTGAGGCTGTGGATGCGCTCAGCGTGCTCGGGAAACTCTTCGGCCAGTTCGTGTGGCGTATGGCTCATGACACCTCTCAGGTTAAGTGTGTGTGACCAAGACAGTTTCACCCTATCAGTGGCTTGGCAGCCCGTCCAAGAGCGTCATCCGCGCCCTGCCAGCACCCGCTCGAGCTCCTGCCGATAGGCGGCCTCCTGGTCTTCCGGATCGGCGGGAAAGCGACCGAGCGACACGGCTTGCTCGAAGAAGCCGGGCCGCGAGAAATTGGGGACAGACCCTAATTTATACTCACGGCGAAGGCGACTGGAAAGGCGGCGGCACCGGCTTCCGGTGGGCGGATGGGGTGCCGATGCAGAATTGATCGAGTCGCATCGGGGATCCCGAGCGCCGCCGTGGCCTAGCCGTTCCGCCGGGCCTGCTCGCGGCCCCGGCGCTCCCCCTCGATCATCTGCGCCAGGCGCTCCTCGAGGGCGTTCATGCCCAGCGCGGCCCGTCGCGCGTCGACCGTCTCCGGCGATTCGATGGGAAACGGCGTCGGCCAGCCGTCGTCATCGACGTCGAACTGGGTGCCGTAGACCTGCGGCTCGCCGGAGAGCGTACGCACGCGATCCTGCAGGAAGGCCAGCTGCCAACCCGCCGCCTCTCCTCGGGCGACGGCTCCCTCGAGATGGCCGATGCATTCGGTCATGAAAGGAAGATCCGAGACAGCATGCTGGGCGATGAGCCAGGCCGCCTTCGCGGCCTCCTCCCCGACGAGCGAGAGGCCGGGCCAGCCATGGCTACCGATGACCGCCTTCAGGCGCGAGGCGTTTCGCTCGTGCAGGGCCCTCATTCGCGGATGATAGGACGCCGAGGGCAGCTCGCCGGTCTCGAAAAGCTGCTGCAAGAGACGCTGGTCGTCGGCCATCATCGCGACCAGCTCATCGGCAACACTCTGGCTCATGGACTCTTTCCCAATTAACATTTAAATCAGATACGTCTTAGGCGTCACTTGGACTTTCTTTTTAGCGCTCGTTTATCAGTGAACTAATCTCATCCCGATGGATCTCAACCGACTCTTTTGAATACCACTCAGGAATCTTTCCTTTCAACGCTTTTTTAATTCCCCCCAGCTTAAATGGATACTTGTATCGCTTTTTCTTGAAGGAATAAATGTAGTACACCCCGTTATTTAAAATAATACGATCAAAAATCTGGAACTGAATATACGACCCTTTTTCATTCGAAGTTAGTGCAATATCGCCTTCTTCATAGGGAAATTCACTTTCGCCACATTCATAAGTCAAGAAACCCTTTATATCTTCCCTAGCAACTTCAAGATCAGAACTCTCTACAAGCTCATTAGCTGTTTTTATAGTTTTTTTAGAATGATCTGAGTCCCATACAAACAAAGGTATGATTTGATTAGATTCGTCAGCAAGCCAATCTTCAGGATCTTCATACTGAGTAGCTCTTGACAAGGCTCTTTGCATTCTTGAATGTTTTTTACGGTAAAGCTCTAGATGTTTATTAAATACTTTCTCGCTACCGGCATCAATAACATCCTTTCTTTCCTTTAACTTGCTAGTGAGATATATGTATCTTGAATACAAATAATCATCTTCTATATATACAAGCGTATCTCTCTCTAAACTAGATCCTATTTCGTGAAATTAGCACTCCCAACAATAACTATATTTGGATCAACTAGATACAACTTCCAATGAAAGCTCGATTCATACCTAAAGTCTACATGAATTGAGAGGTTTTTATCATCATGACTTGCACAGTGCTCGATAAAACTAGGCGATGTGAATGCATTTATAGTCCCGACCACTATATCGACCTTATTCCCTTCACCCAAGAGACTTTCGACAATACCTTCTGTCCCACTGGCAAATGCAGTCACGATTTTTATGTTTCTATGAGAAAACGAAGATAACGTTTTCTTCAAATCACTATTTCTTCCTAAAACTCTCAATTTAAACCTACCCCCATCTAGTCTTAAAACAAAAATTCGCCCGCGCTATCGATATTTAACTTTAACGCGCGTGCGCGCTAAGAAAAGTTACACTGCGCGCTTGTCTAGCTCTCACCCTATTGAAGCCACTATTAATCAAACATAATTTGGCAGCATAACACCGATCATCGTGCACGATGCATATCCCAAATAAACGTGATCGCTATCTTTTACGGAATGTCGGCTTTGGGTCGAAACCAGTCATTTACTGACTCCTTTGTAAAACACCACCCTGCCCTCGATCTCTTCGATGCTCGCCAACGGGTTCTCGTAGCTCCAGGCCACATCCTCGTGCTCGCCGAAGGAGTAGTAGCCGGCATCGCCCTTGAACGGGCAGTGGGTCGTGGTCTCGGAGGGCGTCAGCAGCTCCATGCGCACGTCGTCGCGGGGGATGTATTGGCGCGGCGGGTAGCCGGTTTCGTGCAGCTCGATGGCGCGGGTGGTGTCGGCGATCAAGGTGCCGTCGATGACGACCCGCACCCGGCGGGCGTGCGGGTGCAGGGTGATGCGGGGCTCTGAGGTATCGTCCATGCGCGCTCCCTGTGGCGATGTCTTGTCTTCCGGGAGCGTAGCATCGTTGATCCAGGACGGGTGCGCCGCCAGGGGGAAAGCCAACGCGGCCCTTGATATGCCGCGACGTCGCTCGCAGGTCATGGGGTAACACTCCGAGAGCGGGCTATTCTCAGAAAGACCCGCCCTCACAAAGGAAGGAGCATCTGATGAGCAATAGAGACGCCTACGAGCAGAAGCTGCGCGCCAAGCTGGATGAGCTACAGGCCGAGGTGGATAAGCTGAAGGCCCGCGCTCGGAGCGCCGACGCCGATGCGCGCATCGATCGGGAAGAGGAGATCGACCGGCTGGAGGCAAGGCGCGCGGAGATGCGCCAGAAGCTCGAGGAACTGCGCCACTCCAGCGACGATGCCTGGGACGACATCAAGGCCGGCGCGGAGCGCGCCTGGGATTCGCTGAGCGATGCCATCGAGAGGGCGCGTTCACGCTTCAAGTAATCGGCCATAGAACGCCGGCCTGGCCCTGACGATGGCGCCTTGACCGGCTCGGGCCTTTCGGTCCGGACCGGGCCCGGTGATCGGCCTCGCCGGTCGTGGCCCTTAACCGCCGGGCTTCGCGTGATAGGTGATCACCTCGGAGTGCACGCCGTCGGCGTCCGCCTTGATCAGCCCGGCGCCCTTGAGGGCCGTGCCCGGTACGGCCCACCAGCACGAGGCGGTGAGACGACCGTCCGCCTCCTGGGTGAGCACCTCGGTCAGCGCCATCAGGGGTTCCGGCACCTGGCCCGCGCCTTGCGAGGCGATGGCCTCCTTCAGGCCGGCGAGATAGTCCGAAAACCCGTCCCGGGTCACGACGCCAACATTCGGGTCATCGAAGGTAAAGTCCTCCGCGGTGGCCTTCAGGATCATGTCGGCATCGCCGTGGGTCCAGCCCTCGGCATAGGCGCTCAGGTGTTCCGCTGCGTTCATTGCCTCATCCTCCACTCGGTTATCGACGGGTAAGCTCCCCGAATGACGGCATTGCTCAGTCGTCACGCAGCCCCGGTTCTCGGCTTTTTCAAGCGCGATGCTGAGGCCACTCGCCGCCGAAATAATGCCCTTACTCAGCCTCGTGCGTTGAGCTTCCAGCGCAGGACGCCACGCCGGCGAGAGGGCCGTATCACAAGCGTAATTGGGCCTGGGCGCTTGTCGACGACACGGGCGAAAAAGAGCGGCAACGGCGCGGGAAAGGATCGTCGATGCAGGGCCGATTCGAGACCCATAAACGCACGACGCCCGCCTGACCTCACGGTCGGCGGGCGTCGCTTTTTCTCACCGGATAGCTCTGGTGATGGTCTCAGGCGAAGGCGTTGAGGCACCAGGTGATGGCCGGGATGGCGACGATGTCGATCAGCACGGCGCCGCACAGTGGCACGATGATGAAGGCCTTGTGCGAGACCACGCGGTAGTGCTCGCACACGGCGCTCATGTTGGCCACGGCGTTCGGCGTGGCGCCCATGCCATGGCCGATGAAGCCCGCGGTGAGCACGGCGGCGTCATAGTTGCGACCGAGCAGGCGGAACAGCACGAACACGCCGAGGAAGACGATGGCCAGGGTCTGCACCAGCAGGATCAGCAGCAGTGAGCCGCCCATCTCCTGCAGCTGCCAGATCTTGAGGTTCATCATGGCCATGGTCAGGAAGACGCCGAGCGCCACGTCGCCGAGGCTCGAGAGTGCGTTGTCGGGCATGCTGATCCAGTGGAAGCGGTCGTTGAGGTTGCGCAGCACGATCGCCACGAACATGGCGCCCACGTAGCTCGGCAGGATGATGCCGAGGTGCGTCGCCAGGCTCTCCTTGAACCACAGGCCGAGCACCATGATCGGCACGACGATCGCCAGCACGCGCAGCAGCATCGGGCCGTCGATGCTGGCCACGGTGGGTCGCTCCTCGGCGGTCAGCTTCTCCAGGTCATGCACGTCTTCGGCTTCGATCGGAATCTGGCGGCGATCGATGATCCAGCGGGCGATGGGCGCGCCGATCACGCCGCCGATGATCATGCCGAAGGTCGCCGAGGCGATGGCCGCGGTGGTGGCGCCCTGGGCGCCCAGCGCTTCCGCTTCCGGGCCGAAGGCGGCCGCGGCACCGAAGCCGCCCTCGAGCGAGGTGGCGCCGGCCATCAGGCCGATCAGCGGGTCGAGGCCCAACAGGCTCGCCATGCCGATGCCCACGCCGTTCTGCATCAGCGCCAGCAGCCAGCAGGCCACCAGGTAGACGCCCAGCGCCTTGCCGCCCTTCTTGAGCAGCGCCAGGCTGCCGCCCAGGCCCACGGTGGTGAAGAAGGCGATCATCAGCGGGCTCTGCATGGCGGTGTCGAGCTCGAAGGTCACCAGGCCCAGGTCGCGCAGCAGCCAGGCCAGCAGGGCGAAGCCGAAGCCACCGACCACCGGCGTGGGCACGCAGAAGTGCTCCAGCCACTTGAGCCGACGCTTGAGGCCGGCCCCGATCGCGAGCAATAGCAGGGCCAGTGCCGTGGTAGTCACGGCATCCAGGGAGAAGTGCATGGCGATGCTCCGTTCTTGCTGCCGCCAGGTGGCGGTCCGAGTGGTTGTTGCCGCTATGAGGCGGTTTGGATCATGAGATGAGAATCAGCGGGCGAGCCGCTCCACCAGGCGCGCCGCGACGCGCGCCGTGCGTGATTCGGTGTCCAGGCTCGGGTTGAGCTCGGCCACGTCGACCATCGGCAGCGCAGTACGCGCCGCCAGGTAGTCGATGACGTCCTCGACGAAGGCGAGCTCGATGCCGCGGGCGGCGGGCGCGCTGACGCCGGGGGCGATCCAGCCGGGCAGCGTGTCCAGGCAGATCGTCAGGTAGACCACGTCGACCCGGGCCAGCAGCCGGTCGAGCGCCGCCTTGACCTCGGGGCTCGCGATGGAGCGGCAGGCGTCGTCCAGCACCCACTCCACGCCCAGCGCCTCGGCACGTTCGAACAGCGCCTCGGTGTTGCCGGTGCGGCTGACGCCCAGGCAGGTGTAGCGAAACTCGATGCCGTGCTGCTCGCAGAGCTCGGCGCACTGGCGAAACGGCGTGCCGGAGCTGGCCCGCTCGGCCTGGCGCAGGTCGAGGTGCGCATCCAGGTTGAGGATGCCGATGCGCGGCGGGCGCGCCTGGCGACGGGCGTGCTCGAAGAGCCCGGAGAAGCTGGCGAAGGCTATCTCGTGGCCGCCGCCCAGGCCGATCACCCGATGGCCCTGATCCAGCAGGCCGGTCACCCGCTCGGCGAAGGCCTGCTGGGCCTCTTCCAGTTCATCGCCCTGGCAGACCACGTCGCCGGCGTCATAGAGCGGCGCCTCCAGGTGATAGGCCAGGTTGGCGAGCTGGCGGCGCAGCGCTTCGGGGCCTTCACTGGCGCCCACGCGGCCCTTGTTGCGCGCCACGCCGGCGTCGGAGCAGAAGCCCAGCAGCGCACGCCCCGGCCAGTCGGCCTCGGCCACCGGCCGAACCACCTGATGCCAGCGGCGTGAATTGCCGGCCTCTTCGCTATCGACGCGACCCTGCCAAGGCGCGATCCGCGCGTCGTTTGCTTGGTCCTGAATCACTCGAGGAGTTCTCCCAATCGCTGTGCACTGTTGCGTGTCTGTTCGGCCAGCCATGCGGTTCGCTGCCGGGTGCGGGCCTCCGGCGCCATGACGCTGATCACCGCCTTGAGCCGCCCGCGGCCGTTGAAGACCGGGGCGCTCGCGCCCCAGACGCCCTGATCGATCTCACCGAGGCTGATCGCGACACCCTCGGCGCGAATGCTCTCGAGCCCGGCCTGGGCCTCGTCGCGCTCGGCCTCGGTGCGCAGCGTCAGCGCCATCTCGCGCTCTTCCTCGCTCATGAAGGCGAGCAGCGCCCGGGCGCTGGCGCCCTTCAGCAGCGGCTGCACCTGGCCACGGTGATAGCAGCAGCGCAGCGGCTGGGGGCTGTCGATCATCTCCACGCAGAGGGCGTGATCGCGCACCGCCATCAGCAGCGCCGAGCTCTCCTGGGTGATGTCGGTCAGCTCCGTGAGCACCGGCCGCGCCCACTGCAGCAGGTCGTTGCGCTGTTCGAAGCCCTGCTGCAGACGCACCGCCTGGGGGCCCGGCGCGTAGGTCCCGCCCTCGCGCTCGCTGACCATGCCCCAGGCCAGCAGCTGGCGAAGGTGCCGATAGGCGGTCGAGACCGGCTGGCTGGTCAGCTCGGCAAGCGACTTCACCGTCATCGGCCTGCCCTGATTGGCCAGGCAGCACAGCAGCGCCAGCATTCGATCGGAAGGACCCATGGCTCTCACCTCATAATTTGATAAACGATACGCAAGAAAATCGGCAATCCAAAAAACGGTTATCAATTACTGATAATTCTGCGCACTATACTTTGGTTGTAGTCGCGCCGCGAGCCGATGCGAAACCGCCACTCGATGCGTGCATCGAGCGGCGGTTTCGGAGGGTAGATCAGAGGGTTAAGCGCGACGGGGGAGCGATCGCCGGGGGCGGGGTAGCGCTGACCCAGATGGGGGAGGAAGGGAGAAAAGGTGGTGCAGACAGCATTCATCCTCGCTGCCCTGCCGATGATTCCCATGCCTGACTGGCCTGGGGCCCGTTCCAGACTTGGCGAAGACCACGTCACGGCTGTACTCAGGCAGGCTTGTTCGCCTCATCGAGCAACCATTCACGAAACTGTCCGGCGATCGAACGTTCTTGGCCTATGCCCGTACTGACCACGTAGTACGCCTGTTCACAGTTCAGTGGTCTATCACACACCACCTGTAGCTTCCCGGCATTCAGCTCCGCCTGGTGCAGGTCTCGACTGCCAAGCAGAATGCCCTGACCGGCTACGGCGGCCTCTTGTGCCAGCAGTCCGTTACCAAAACGCAGTTCCCGGAAGGCGCCAACCTCATATGCCTGCTGCTTGAACCACTCTTTCCAATCACACGGCTCGTCGAAGCGGGTAAGGGTGCTGTCACACAGCAACGGTAGTTGGCGCAGGGTATCGATTCCGGTCACGGTGCTCGCCAATTCGGGGGCGCACATGGGCACCAGCTCCAGACCCATCAGCCATTGCGGCGTGATCTCTGCGTAGTTTCCGTAGCCGAGGCGAACGGAAACGTCGATCCCGGAGCGCTTGAGCTCGGTCACCCCGAAGACGCTATCACGGGCTCGATCCACCGTATGCAGGCTCGCCTGCAAACGCACCTCGGCTTCTGGGCAAATGGCGTAAAAGCGGTGCAGCCTCGGGACGATCCACTTCGTCGCGAACAGGGGCTCGGAGCACACGGTGACGATCAGACGCTCTTCGCCGTAGGAGCGAATCTTGTCCACCGCGTTATTAAGTGTCTGAAATCCCTCATGCAGCTCCGGCAGGGCCGCTCGCGCGGCCGGGGTCAGGCTGACACGCCGGTGGTGGCGGACGAAAAGCTCAACACCGAGATACTCCTCGAGTGCCTTGATCTGGTGACTGATCGCCGCCGGGGTGACGTTAAGTTCCTTGGCAGCTGCGGCGAAACTCTTGGTTCGTGCAGCGACCTCGAAATAGGACAGTGAAATCAGGGACGGGAGTCGTAACATGACCAATACTCGCAAAATGGCGGTGGGCCACTGGCACGTCCAAGTGACACGCGTAACGGTCACTATAAACACTGCCGATATAAAAAACAGGCCGCTACCAAACGGCTGTTCCACACCGTCATCATCGACCCAGTCAGGCTAACAGACTGGTTTCTAGCTTCTGTCGCAGCGTAAATCTCTTTATTCACCTGTAGAAGGGGTTATTAGCCGACGGAAGATGACCTACCCGGAAAGCCAAAAATGGCTGGCCTTCTCCCAGCAGAGGCTGATCGACACGTCTGCGCATGCTCGCTGCCAAGACGCAAAATGCGCCCTCCTGTGGGCCCGACAGAGGGCTACACTGCTAGGCGGGAGGTGACGAAGATCCAAAAGGTCCGGATCCCGTGAAAAGTTGGTCCGTTTTGTCTGCTGCAACCGATGCTTTAGGCCGCTTTGTGATGCCATGCGCGTCTATAATGAGCGTGCCGAGTCAGTGAGTTAAAGCACCCTGTTCCACTTCCTACCCAAAGGTACACAAAAATGACAACCAATGCCCCCATCAACATTGAAAAAGATGATGAGTTTGGGTTCGGGACCCAGATCCGCAAGTCTCCCTACTTTGACGCCACGGTCCGGTGGGGCGCGAAAGGGTTTTCGGTATACAACCATATGTATATCCCACGTGACTTCGGAGATCCCGTACAGAACTTCTGGAACCTCGTGAATGATGCGATCCTTTGCGATGTTGCCGCCGAGCGCCAGGTGGAAATCACCGGTCCGGATGCCGCAAAATTCATGCAGAGCCTGACTCCGCGTGATTTGTCGGAAATGGCTGTCGGGCAGTGCAAGTATATCCTGATCACTAATCAAGACGGTGGCATTCTTAACGACCCCATCCTGTTGCGGCTGGCAGAAAATCATTTCTGGATCTCGCTGGCTGACACCGACATCCTGCTGTGGGCACAAGGTGTTGCGGTTCATGCCGGGCTGGATGTCAGCATTGGCGAACCCGATGTTTCCCCTTTGCAACTCCAGGGCCCGAAATCGGGCGAAGTGATGAAGGCGCTCTTCGGCGAGAGCATCATGGATCTTCGCTACTACTGGTTGCGCGAGCTCGAACTCGACGGCATTCCGCTGATCGTCTCGCGTACCGGTTGGTCGAGCGAGCTTGGCTATGAGCTTTATCTGCGTGATGGCACCCGCGGGGATGAGCTCTGGGAAAAGATCATGGCGGCAGGTGAGTCCTTTGGGTTGAAGCCTGGTCACACCTCTACGATTCGCCGCATTGAAGGTGGGATGCTCTCCTACCACGCTGATGCGGACATCAGCACCAATCCTTACGAAATTGGCATGGACCGTCTGGTTAATCTCGACATGGATGCTGATTTTATCGGTAAGGCCGCATTAAAGCGCATTCGTGAAAATGGCGTGAGCCGCAAGGAAGTTGGCCTGCGTATTGACATGGAACCCCTCAAAAAACCCAACACCAGGTTCTGGGCGCTTACAAAAGACGGCAAGCCTGTCGGAAAAGTGACCTCTGCGGTCTATTCACCGCGTCTTGAGCAGAACATTGCCTTGGCCATGGTTGATGCTGAACATTCAGAGATTGGCACTACACTAGACATTCCTGCCGAATCCGGAACCGTGCAGGCGACTGTCGTCGAAAAGCCTTTCTTCGACCCCAAAAAGCAAAAAGCCACATCTTCTTGAAGCCAGAATCATCCTTTTGAGCTTGGCGTTTTCGAGCACTGCCATAAAACACCGTGGCATCCCAAGAACAACGAGTGTATTGAAAAACACCTGCATCCGTGAGAAATCAATAAAAGCTCCTTTACCACCAGCACTTTGCCTGAATGAAAAGCATCACCCGGGGCAAAGCAGAAGCTCATACTATTGGTTTTAAAAGTTTAAAAAACTCACGGATTCAGGAATCGATAACTACCTCCACCGTCGTGATGCCGTAGTAAAGGAGAGGTATATGTATCCCGTTCGTCATTGGGTTGTGCGGCACGCGAGATTCTTTGAGCGCATCTACCGAACATTCGAACCGGTGATCGTCAAGTTGCAGCCGATTTGGAAGTCGATAGGCTACCAGCGCGCAGAAAAGCCGGTAAGCGTGGTGGAGAAGTTCAGCAAGGAGCTGCTGTTCGATTGCAAGATGTGTGGTCAGTGCATCCTCAGCTCCACCGGGATGTCTTGTCCCATGAACTGCCCCAAGTCGTTGCGCAACGGTCCTTGTGGTGGTGTACAGCAGAATGGGAATTGCGAAGTTAATCCCGAGATGCGATGTGTCTGGGTAGAAGCCTGGGAAGGGAGTCAGAAAATGAAAGGCGGCGCACAGATCCATGTAGTGCAACTGCCAGTGGATCACAGTCTCAAGGGAAGTTCATCCTGGCTGCGTGTGGCGCGTAATGCTTCAGACCCAAAACATGAAAATAAGTAAGCTGCAATAATGATGTGGACCTAGACCGCAATGGAGAAAACCCGCCAGGCGGTCTGCTCTACAAGACGGAAAAATACGAAAGACTTGAAGCTACCATCTGGCGAGTCAACCAACAATCATCAATATACAAAGGCTTTCTAGTGAAAAAATTCGTGGACTACTCAAACCAATACGTACTCACCGTCAACTGCAAGACTGCACCGGGCATCGTTGCCGGCATCGCATCTTATCTGACAGAGCGTGGTGGCTATATCGCAGAGCTTTCCCAGTTCGACGACAAGATCACCGATCAATTCTTTTTGCGCACCTTGTTCAACATCGCCACTGACTCCAGCCATACTTTTCAAGACATCCACGACGGATTCGATGTCCTGGCCAAAAAGCATGGAATAACGTGGAGCATGTATGACGCGAGTCTCCCGACAAAAGTATTGATCATGGTATCCAAGTTTGACCACTGCCTGGTTGATCTTCTTTACCGTTATAACAAGGGTGAATTGAATATAGAGATTACCGCGATCGTATCCAACCACCAGGATCTTCAATCGATCGTTGAGCGTGAAGGCTTTCGCTTCATTTATCTACCGGTAACAACAGAAACCAAAGCGGAAAAGGAGGCAGAGCTACTCAACATCATCAACGAGACAGGAACTGACCTGGTGGTACTGGCGCGTTACATGCAGATACTGTCTGACAATCTCTGTAAGCATCTGCACGGCCGGGCCATCAACATCCATCACTCCTTCCTGCCCGGCTTTAAAGGTGCCAAACCTTATCATCAGGCATATGAGCGTGGTGTGAAGCTGATCGGCGCCACTGCGCACTATGTGACCGGCGATCTGGATGAAGGCCCGATCATCGAACAGTCCGTCTTGCCGGTGAGTCACGCCTACTACCCCGATGAACTCGTTTCACTTGGCCGAGACACCGAAATGAGGGCACTCGCCGGCGCCGTTAAACTGCACGCAGAAAACCGTGTATTAATCTCGGGCAACAAGACCATTATTTTCAAATAGAAACAGAGGTCATCATGGCTCAATTAATAGACGGAAAGCAGATTTCGGCTCAGGTTTTGCAAGAGGTTGCCTCTGAAGTCGAGTCGATCAGGGCCGAGCATGACATCGTGCCGACGCTGGCGGTAGTGCTGGTGGGAGAGGATCCCGCCAGCCAGGTGTATGTGAGAAACAAGGTGAAGCGGGCAACGGAGGCCGGAGTGGGTTCTATTGAGCACCGCCTCGATGCCGATACCACTCAGGATGCCCTGAATGAGCTAATCGACTCTCTAAACAATGATCCCGGTGTGCACGGCATCCTGGTGCAGCTGCCACTGCCACCGCAACTCGACGAGGATGAAGTGATAGCGTCCATCCATCCGGATAAAGATGTTGATGGCTTTCATCCACTGAATGTCGGGGCACTCGCTTCCGGGCGCCCATCGCTCGTCCCGTGCACGCCACAGGGTTGCATGATCATGCTGCGCCAGGTCCATCCGGATCTCAGTGGTAAAAACGCGGTGGTGGTAGGACGTTCCAATATTGTGGGCAAGCCGATGGCTGCACTGCTTTTACAGGCAAACTGCACGGTCACTATTGCGCACTCACGAACGAAGAACATCGAAGCAGTGTGCCGCAATGCCGATATCGTTGTCGCCGCCGTCGGCCGGGCGGAGTTCATCAACGCCGACTGGATCACGCCGGGTGCCACGGTCATTGATGTCGGTATCAACGCCATTGATGTCGACGGCAAGAGAAAGCTCGTGGGTGATGTGGATTTTGAATCGGTCGCTCAAGTCGCTGGTGCCATTACGCCGGTGCCCGGTGGCGTGGGCCCGATGACGATCGCCTGCCTGCTGTTGAATACGACACGCGCTGCCAGGCATCAGTTGTCCTGACCGTTAGATCTGCCGCCGCTCGCACCAAGAAGGTGGCGACCCACACCAAGGCCTCGATCTTTCTGGTCAGGCCCACCGGTGCTAACTAACGCACGCACGCTCAACTACCGACAAACTGAAAGGGAAATAAAAGTGAATAAAAATCCCAACGACGACAGTGCCCATCAACCGGAACCCGGCGGCTCCCGGGGCATCCCAGCACCAGAAGGGCCGTCGAACCTCATCGATACCAATTACGTGATAGGACAAGACAACTTCGCGACCACCAAGTTCGGCATCAGCGTCGACATACATGGCAAGGTCTTCACCATCTCCTCGCTGACGGTCCTGGCATTCGTGATCATCACGCTGGCGCTGCAGGACTACGTGGAACCGATCTTCAATGCCGGCTTCACCTTACTGACCGTGAACCTGTCCTGGTTCTTTTTGCTGGCGGCTAACATCTTCTTGCTGCTCGCGTTCGTGCTGATCTTCACGCCCATGGGTCGGGTCAGGTTAGGCGGTGCCAATGCCAAGCCGGAATTCAGTTATATCGGCTGGTTTTCCATGCTGTTCGCCGCGGGCATGGGCATCGGCCTGATGTTCTACGGGATCTCCGAGCCGCTGACCCACTACGGCAGCGCCATGGGCGGCATTACCGTGGAAAACGGGGTGCGCACCGACTGGGCACCACTGGGCGCCGCTGCGGGTGACCCGGCCGCCGCCGCCTCGCTGAGCCTGTCCGGCTCTATCTTCCACTGGGGCCTGCATGCCTGGGGGGTCTATGCCGTGGTGGCCCTGGCCCTGGCGCTGTTCGCCTTCAACAAGGGCCTGCCGCTGACCATGCGCTCGGTTTTCTACCCGGTCCTTGGGGAGCGCATCTGGGGCTGGCCAGGCCACGCTATCGACATTCTGGCCGTATTCGCCACCCTCTTCGGCCTGGCCACGTCGCTCGGCCTCGGCGCCACTCAGGCCGCCGCGGGCTTGGAATTCCTGTTCGGCATTCCCAACACCAATGTCACCATGGTGGTGCTGATCATCGGCATCTCCCTGGTAGCGTTGGTATCGGTCGTCGCCGGCGTCGAGAAGGGCGTACAGCGACTCTCCCAGCTCAATATGGTGTTGGCCTTCCTGCTGCTGGCCTTCGTGATCGCCGTGGGCCCGACCCTGCTGATCGCCACCGGCTTCTTCAAGAACCTGGGCAACTACCTGGTCAACCTGCCGGCGCTCTCCATGCCCTTCGGCCGTGAGGACGCCAACTTCAGCCAGGGCTGGACCACCTTCTACTGGGCCTGGTGGGTCTCCTGGGCACCGTTTGTCAGCATGTTCATCGCCCGGGTCAGCCGAGGCCGCACTGTCCGTGAATTCCTGATCGCCGTGCTGCTGGTGCCGTCGATTATCACGGTGCTGTGGATGAGCGCCTTGGGTGGCACAGCCATCGACCAGGTGATCACCGACAACTACCAGGGCGCCATGGACGCGGCTCTTGAACTGCAGATGTTCCAGGTGTTCAGCCAGTTGCCTCTGTCCCAGATCACCTCCTTCATCGGCATCGTGCTGGTGATCGTGTTCTTCGTCACGTCCTCCGACTCCGGCTCGCTGGTGATCGACTCCATCACGGCCGGCGGCAAGATCGATGCGCCCAAGCCACAGCGTATCTTCTGGGCCCTCATCGAAGGTGCCATCGCCATCGCCCTGCTGTTGGGTGGCGGCCTGAACGCGCTGGCGACGGCGGTGATCGTTACCGCCCTGCCCTTCACCTTCGTCTTGCTGGTGGCGTGCTATGGCATGGTCAAGGGCCTGTGCGAGGAACATCGCGCCCTGAGGCTCGCGGAAACGTACTGACTGCGTCTTTCTTCCCTCCTTCGACGTCCCCACCTGGGGGCGTCGTCGTTTCCGCTCTTCGCTCTGTCTACGCTCTGCCTAAGTGGGAAGCGTCAACGATCCTGCGCCACCTGCAGCGAAAACGCTGGCAGGTCGCCAGCGTTTCCATGACCAGCCCGCGATGCCCTGCCTCTAGCTCAGCAGGGCCTCGGAGGATTCGGGGTTGAGCTCTTTCGGGTCGTCGCGTCCCGGGTACCATGGCACGCGGCCCTCGAGCACGCCGGTGGCCTTGATGATCTCCGCCACGGTGTGTTCCTGCCGGTAGGCCATGATGTGGGCACCGCTGACGCCCGGAATCTCACGGATCTCGTTAAGCAGATCCATGCACAGCTGCTTGCCCTCCTCCTTCTGGTTCTCCGCCCCCTCGAGTCGCGCGATCACCGCGTCCGGAATATGTACCCCGGGCACGTTGGCGCGGATCCAGCGGGCGCTACGCGCCGAGGCCAGCGGCCCGATCCCGGGCAGGATGAAGACACGGTCGGGGCCTTCCAGCAGGCCGAGATCGTTCACCTTGAGCATGAATTCGCGCAACCGCTCGATATCGAAGCAGTACTGGGTCTGGATGAACTGTGCGCCTGCGGCCACCTTCTTGGCCAGGCGATGCGGTCGCCAGTCCAGCGGCGGCACGAAAGGATTCTCGGCGGCACCGAGGAAAATCCGCGGGGGCACCGCGATGTGCCGCCCACTATCGAAGCGCTGTTCGTCGCGCATCGCCCTGGCGATTTCGAGCAGCGACATGGAGTCGAGGTCGAATACCGGCTTGGCCTGGGGATGGTCACCGGCCTGCACACCGTCACCGGTCAGACACAGCAGGTTACAGGCGCCCATGGCCGCCCCACCGAGGATCTCGCCCTGGATGGCGATGCGGTTTCGGTCACGGCACGAGATCTGCAGGATGGTGGCATAGCCGACCCGGGTCAGCAGCGAGCAGACGCCGACGCTGGACATGTGGCAGTTGGCGCCAGAGCCATCCGTCGCATTGATGGCATCGACGTAGCCATCGAAGATGGCCGCACGCTTGAGCACCTCTGCCGGGTCGGCAGAGTCAGGCGGGTCGATCTCGCTGGTAACGGCGAACTTGCCCGCCCGCAGCACACGCTCCAGCCGCCCGGGGGAAACATGGCCAGGCAGGATCGGCAGGGAGTAGCCCGGTACGGGCTCGTCATCGAACTTCATTTTGTTGTCTCGCTCTTGGCGGTTGAAGAGGACGTACCATCCTGCTGGCGAACCACGCGAAGCCAGGAAGAGGTTCCCTCGAGGCGATAGTCGACCGGCAATTGAACCGCATGGATGCGATCGCCATGCTTCATCTGACGACTTCCTTCCCAGGCATCGACCCAGACACACATCATTTCCGGCTTCACCTCGCAGTGCCCATTGGCACGCACCCCGCCACAGGGGCCGTTGCGCAGTGACTTGGGACAGTTCATGGGACAGGACATGCCGGTGTCAGAGAGAATGCACTGACCGCACATCTGGCAATCGAATAGCGCGCCCTTGACGGCCTTTTCCACCGACCTCACCGGCGCCTCGATACGCTCGTGACCCAGTCGCCTCCACACGGGGGCGAGCTTGACCAGCACCGGCTCGAAGCGTCGATAGATCATCTCGAAGGCTCTGGAATGGCGAACCACCCAGCGACGCATCCTGTACATGCCGTTGTCCTTCTTCGTTGAGAGGCGGTGTCCTCACTCTGCCTGAACCGTCGTGGCGGGCCCCAGGCGACAGGCCGCATACTTGAACTCGGGAATCTTGCCGTCGGGGTCCAGCGCCGGGTTGGTCAGCAGGTTGGCCGCGGCCTCCACGTAGCAGAACGGCACGAATACCATGCCCTCCCTCATCAGCGGATCGACCCGCGCCTTGAGCGTGATCGCCCCGCGCCGGGTGGTGATGGTCAGCGCTTCCCCGGGATGCAGTCCCAGTCGCAGCAGCTCACTCGGCGACACGCTGGCCACCGCTTCGGGCTCCAGGGCGTCGAGTACCTGGCTGCGTCGGGTCATGGACCCGGTATGCCAGTGCTCGAGCTGACGCCCGGTGATCAGCACCGTGGGGAAGGCCTCATCCACAGGCTCATCCGGCGGCAGCGGCCGCGTGGGGGCGAACTTCGCCTTGCCACCCGTTCGCGGGAAACTCTCGGAGAAGACCACATCGGCCCCGGGGGCATCCTCTGCCGGGCAGGGGTAGGTCACCGAGTTCTCGCGCTCGAGTCGCTCCCAGGTGATGTTGTCCAGCGACGCCATGCCCCGCTTCATCTCTGCGAACACCTCGCGGGGGTGGGCATAGTCCCAGGGCAGCCCGAAGCGCCGGGCGATCTCCTGGAGGATCCACCAGTCGGGCCGTGCATCACCGGGCAGCGCCACGGCGGCGCGGCCGAGCTGCACCTGGCGATTGGTGTTGGTCACCGTGCCGTCCTTCTCCATCCAGCTCGAGGCCGGCAGGATGACGTCGGCGAACTGGGCCGTCTCGGTGACGAACAGATCCTGCACCACCAGGTGCTCGAGCCTGGCCAGCGCACCGCGTGCATGGTGGAGGTCGGGGTCGGACATCGCCGGATTCTCACCCTGGATGTACATGCCCTTGATCTGGCCTGCGTGAATCGCATCCATGATCTCCACCACGGTGAGCCCGGGTTTTGCCTCGAGCGTGGTGTTCCACAGTTCCTCGAAGGCGGCGCGAACCTGGGCGTCGCCTACCGGCTGGTAATCCGGCAGCACCATGGGAATCAGCCCGGCATCCGAGGCGCCCTGGACGTTGTTCTGGCCACGCAGCGGGTGCAGGCCGGTGCCGGGGCGGCCGGTCTGGCCGCAGGCCAGCGCCAGCGAGATCAGGCAGCGGGCATTGTCGGTGCCGTGCACGTGCTGGGAGATGCCCATGCCCCAGAAGATCATCGCCTTGTCGGCGGTGGCGTAGAGTCGAGCGATGTCGCGAATGGTGTCGGGGTCGATGCCACAGAGCCCGCTCATCGCTTCCGGCGTCATGTCGCTCACATGGGCCTTGAGTGCCTCGAAGCCCTCGGTGTGCTCGGCGATATAGGCGTCGTCATACAGGCCTTCGCCGACGATCACGTTAAGCATGGCGTTGTAGAGCGATACGTCGCCGCCCGGGGTGAAGCGCACGCTGCGGTGGGCGTAGGCATCCAACGCCTGACCGCGGGGATCGAGGATGATCAGCTTGGTGCCGTTTCTGGCCGCCTGCTTGAAGTAGGTGGCCGCCACCGGGTGATTGATGGTCGGGTTGCAACCGGTGAGGATCACCACGTCGGCCTCGAGTGCCTGCATGAACGAGGCCGTCACGGCGCCCGAGCCGATGCACTCCATCAACGCCGCCACTGAGCTGGCATGGCATAGCCGGGTGCAGTGGTCGACGTGGTTGGAGCCGAAACCGGTGCGCACCAGCTTCTGGAACAGCCAGGCCTCCTCGTTGGAGCATTTGGCGCTGCCGAAACCGGCCAGGGCGTCGGGGCCATGAGCCGCCTTCAGATCCACCAGTCCCCCGGCGGCCAGATCCAGCGCCTCCTCCCAGCTCGCTTCAACGAAGTGGGTCAGCGGTCGCGCCGGGTCGAAGTCGGGGTCGAGCCCCTTGGGCACGCCGGGACGGCGGATCAGCGGTGTGGTCAGTCGTGAGGGGTGGCGGGGATAGTCGAAGCCGAAGCGGCCCTTGACGCATAGCCGGCCCTGGTTGGAAGGACCATCACGTCCCTCGACGAAGAGGATCCGCTCGTCCTCGGCGTGTTGACCCTTGATGTGATAGGTGAGCTGGCAGCCCACGCCGCAATAGGGGCAGACCGAGTCGACGGTGCGATCGGCGATCTTCGAGTCCCCGCGCCCCGTGGCGTCGATCAGGGTCGCCGGCATCAGCGCCCCGGTCGGGCAGGCCTGGACGCATTCGCCGCAGGCCACGCAGGTGCTCTCGCCCATGGGGTCGTCGAAATCGAAGACGACCTTCGAGGCCGCGCCGCGGTGGGCCAGGCCGATGACGTCATTGCCCTGCACCTCGCGACAGGCACGCACGCAGAGGTTGCACTCGATGCAGGCATCGAGATTGACGTTCATGGCCGTGTGGGTGGTGTCGTGGCCTCCGGCATGGGGAAGGGAGGCCGCACGCTCGGCGACATGGTGGACAGTGGGCGCTTCCCGCTCGGCCCGCGCCGGCAGCCGCTCACGCACGGCGCCGGCGTCGATGGCCAGCAGATCGGCCATCGCCCAGAAGTGGCTCGAGCGGTCGGGGCCAGCGTCGCGCTCGGGCTGGTCGGCGATCAGCAGCTCCATCACCCCTTCCCGGGACACGCGGGCCCGCTCGGAGGTGGCACTCTTGACCACCATGCCGGGCGCCGCCTCGCGCAGGCAGCTCGCCGCCAGCACACGCTCGCCTTCCACTTCCACCATGCAGGCGCGGCAGTTGCCGTCGGCCCGGTACCCGGGGACATCCTTGAAGCACAGATGCGGAATGGTCTCGCCGGCGCGCTTGGCCACCTGCCAGAGGGTCTCGCCGGGATGGGCGTCGACCTCGGTGCCATCCAGGGTCAGGGTGAAACTTTCCTTCACGCTCGGTTCTGTCATGCTCATCTCCCCTACCCCCTGACGATCACGTGCTGGCCGGCGAGCTCGTCGCGAAAATCCTTGAGCAGCCCCAGCACCGGGTTGGGCGCCGCCTGGCCGAGGCCGCAGATCGAGGCATCCATCATCACCTGCGAGAGTCGCTGGAGCTGTTCGACATCCCATTCGGGGCGCTCGAGCAGGGTCAGCATCTTCTCGGTGCCGACCCGGCAGGGCGTGCACTGACCGCAGGATTCATCGGCGAAGAAGGCCAGCAGATTGCTGGCCACCGCGCGCAGCTCGTCCTGGTCGGAGATCACGATGACCGCGGCCGAGCCGATGAAACAGCCCTCGGCCTGCAGGGTATCGAAGTCCAGCGGGATATCGGCCTTGCTGGCGGGCAGGATCCCCCCCGAGGCGCCGCCCGGCAGGTAGCCGGCCAGGCGATGGCCGTCGGCCATGCCGCCCCCGTACTCCTCGATCAGCTCGTTCAGGGTGATGCCCGCCGGTGCCAGGTGAACGCCGGGGCGGTTGACCCGCCCCGAGACCGAGAAGCTTCTCAGTCCACTGCGACCATGGCGACCGTGACCGGCGAACCAGTCGGCGCCCTTGTCCCAGATCTCGGGAATCCAGTATACGGTTTCGACGTTGTTGACCAGGGTCGGGCGGCCGAAGAGCCCTTTCTGGGCGACGAAGGGCGGGCGATGGCGCGGCTTGCCCGGCTTTCCCTCCAGCGACTCGATCATCGCCGACTCCTCGCCGCAGATGTAGGCCCCGGCTCCCCGGCGCAGCACGATATAGCCCGGCGTCGCGAGGCCCGCGGCCTCGAGCTCGGCGATCGCCTCGCCCAGAACCCGATGCAGGCCTGGGTATTCGTCACGCAGGTAGATATAGAGCGCGCAGGCCTCCACCGCCCAGGCGCTGATCAGTGCCCCCTCGAGGAAGCGATGCGGTGCGCGCTCCAGATAATAGCGATCCTTGAAGGTGCCGGGTTCGCCCTCGTCGGCGTTGATCGCGCAATAGCGCGGACCCGGCTCCTGGCGCACGAACGTCCACTTCTTGAAGGTGGGAAAGCCGGCACCTCCCAGGCCGCGCAGGTTGGCCCGCTCGAGCGCTTCCATCAGTGCCTCGACCGTCACGCGACCCTCGTGGCAGTCGGCGAGCAACCGATAACCGCCCTGCTCCCGGTAGCCATCGAGGCGTTGCCAGTGAATCGCCTCGGGGTGGAAGTGGCCGGTATCGACCACCGATTCGACGCCCTCGCGGGTGGCGTACAGCACATGGTGATGCCCCACTTCCACTACCGGTGCGGTATCGCAGCGGCCCATACAGGGCGCCCTCACCACTCGCACCGCCTGAGGATCGACACCGGCTTCCAGTTCCGCCTTGAGCGTCGCGGCACCGGCCAACTGGCAGGACAGCGAGTCGCAGACCCTCACCGTCACCTCCGGCGGCGGCGCCTGGTCGTCATGCACCACGTCGAAGTGAGCATAGAAGGTCGCCGTCTCGTAGATCGCCGCCATCGGCACGTTCATATAGGTGGCCAGCGCCCGAAGGTTCACCAGCGAGAGGTGACCATGGGCATCCTGGATGGCGTGCAGGTGCTCGATCAGCAGATCTCGGCGCTGCCGCCCCGGATCGCTGCGCTCGTCACCGAGCAGCTGACGCAGAGCGGCCAGGGCGACCGGGGGCAGGTCACGGCCACGTGGTTTGCCGCGGAAACGACGCTGGGGAGTGAGGGTCTCGACGGTCATGGCGGGCTCGTTGTTCTCGGTGGACGTTTGCCTACCTGCATGTTCGCTCTAGTTCTGGGCAGGGGCGGTGGGCTGTTCGACGCTTGGTTCCTGAACGATTCAGTCCGACGGGCCGGTCTCGAGCTGCTGGCGCAGCTGGAACTTCTGGATTTTCCCCGTCGAGGAGGTGGGCAGCTGGCCAAAGACGACCTTCTTGGGAACCTTGAAGCGGCTGATATTCTCTCGGCAGAAACTGATCAACTCGCCTTCGCTCAGCTCGCTGCCGGGGCGCAGCTGGACGAAGGCGGCGGGAACTTCGCCCCACTTGGCATCCGCCATCGCCACGACCGCCACGTATTCGACATCGGCGTGCCGCTGGATGATGTCCTCGACCTCCAGTGAGGAGATGTTTTCCCCGCCCGAGATGATCACATCCTTCAGCCGATCACGAATCTTTATGTAGCCGTCCGGTTCTATCACCGCCAGGTCACCGGAGTGGAACCAGCCGCCAGCGAAGGCTTCACGGGTGGCGGCTTCGTTTCGCAGGTAGCCCTTCATGACGATATTGCCGCGGAACATGATCTCGCCAACAGTCTGGCCGTCGGCGGGGACGGGGTCCAGCGTGACCGAGTCGAGCACCGCGATGCTTTCCTGCAGTGGATACGTCACGCCCTGACGGCCATTGAGCCGGACCCGCTCCTCCAGGGGAAGTTGGTCCCAGCCATCCTGTTTGACGCAAATCGAGGCGGGGCCATAGGTCTCCGTCAGCCCGTAAACGTGGGTGAGTTCGATACCGATCTTTTCCATCCGCTTGAACACGGACGCAGGCGGCGCCGCGCCAGCGATCAGCCCGGAGACCCTGTGCGCGATCGCCTGCTGCGCAGCATCGGCAGCATCGGCAGCATCGGCGATCATGGCGTGAACGATGGGGGCACCGCAGAAATGGCTCACCCCGTGCTGCCCGATTAGCTTGAGGATCTGCTCGGGGTCCACGCGCCGCAGGCAAACGTTGGTACCGCCGATGGCCGCCAGTGTCCACGGGAAGCACCAACCGTTGCAGTGAAACATCGGCAGGGTCCACAGGTAGACCACCGAGGCGGGAAGGTTCCAGGCCAGCACGTTGCTGGTCGCGTTCAGGTAGGCGCCGCGATGGTGGGTGACGACCCCCTTGGGGTTGCCGGTGGTGCCCGAGGTGTAACCCAGCGCAATCGCGTCCCACTCGTCGGCGGGTAACTGCCAGTCCTCCCACACCGGCTGATCGGCCAGCAGCGTCTCGTAGTCGAACTCACCGATGGCGCGCTCAACGCCCTGACTCGGATCAGGCACGTTGATCACCGTGGGCGCCGGCCCTTCCAACCGGGCCAGGGCCTTTTCGACCACGTCAACGTACTCAGGATCAACCAGCAGCAGGCGCGAGCGGCTATGTTCGAGAATAAAGGCCACCGCCTCCGGATCAAGGCGGATGTTGATCGCATTCAACACGGCTCCCACCATGGGTACGCCGAAGTGAGCTTCGTACATGGCGGGGACATTCGGCAGCATGACGGCCACCGTATCGCCTCTGTTGATGCCGAATTGCCTCAACATGGAGGCTAGTCGACAGCAGCGGGCATAGGTCTGCTGCCAACTGTAACGCGTCTCGTTGTAGATCAGCGCCGTCCTGTCGGGATATACGGCGGCCGCCCGTCTGATGAAGCTCAAGGGTGACAGCGAGACATAATTCGCCGCGTTTTTCTCGAGAGCATCATTGTAATGGCAGGTTTCACTCATGGTCTTACCCCTGTTATTTTTTAAGTAAGGGTTTGCAATCCAACCTTTCAATCGGCGCGACGGCCGTACCAAGCCATTAGCTGTTCAGCTGTCACCACCCCTATCAGTCACTACCCCTATCAATCACCATCCCTATCAGTCGCTACCCCTATCAACGGCCATGCGGCCATAGGACCCACGACCTGACCGGTACTACGGCTATCTGCCGCGAACCGTAGCGCTAGCGGCCCGGCTGTTCCCAGACGGGTTTGCGCTTGGCAAGAAAGGCATCGATTCCCTCGCCGGCGTCCGGGCTCATCATGTTCTCGGCCATCACGTTGCCGGCAAAGTCGTAGGCGTCGGCCAACGCCATCTGACGCTGAGGATGAAACATGGCCTTGCCAAAGCGCACGGCCGCAGGACTCTTGCCAAGGATCGTCTCCACCTTCTCGGCCACGGCGGCATCCAGATCGGCATCAGCGACGACGGCACTCACCAGCCCCCACTCCAATGCCGTATCCGCATCGATAAATTCTCCGGTCACCAGCATGTCGAACGCCCGCTTGGGAGAAACGCTGCGTGACAGCGCCACAGCGGGGGTCGAGCAGAACAGGCCCACGTTGATGCCCGATACCCCGAAGCTGGCCGATTGGGCGGCGATGACCAGATCGCAGCTGGCCGCCAACTGGCACCCCGCCGCCACGGCCATGCCCTGGACTTGGGCGATGACCGGCACCGGCAGCGCGACGACACTCTTCATCACCCGGCTGCAGTTGCGAAACAGCTCCTGGTAATAGGAATGGTCGGGATTTGCACGCATTTCCCGCAGGTCATGGCCGGCACAAAACCCTCGCCCTGCGCCTTTGATCACCACACAGCGGACAGCGGGATCGGCGGCGATCGCATCCAACTCCCGCTGCAATGAGGCAAGCACTGCTTCGGAGAGAGTGTTGAATTTATCCGGTCGATTCAACGTGAGGTAGACGGCCCCTTCCTTATCATCCCTGAGAAGAACACTTTCTGGAGACTGACTGTTATTCATAAATGACTCCCGCCAGAGATGGCTGATTAACTACTCTTTATCGTCACCTCGGCGGTGATCGAGTGACGCTAGGAAAAGTTACGCTAGCCGCCAGCATGGATACTGGATATCTTTTCCCGGCATCATGGCTGCGCCGAAGGTGATCTAGGGGGACAGCACGACACGTATCGTCTCCGTCCCTTTTTTATCGTTTCGCTCCGGATGTTCGACTGGACTGCCTTCGCCAATGGATGGCGTACCGATAGGCCGACACGGAGAAGCTTCCTGCCTCAGAGTACCTTCAGCGTAAGTGATTCAGGAAACACCTGGAAAGCGACGATTTCTAAGCAGCTAGATTAGCCTGGCTAATGCGAGATCTCGCGAGCCGCTGACAGTGACCTGGATGCACCATCCGGCTCCACCAGGGTCGTGCCCGGGCCGCCAGCCCACACTCCATGGATTACGAAAAATAAGCCAAACACTTAGAAACTCTCTCTTTACCCTTCGGCCACCCTCCGCGTAGCCTGCATGTGGGAAAACGATATCCAGGCTATCACGCTGCAAGCAACAAAAACTCTTAAACATACCCCCTGAAAACACCCCACCAGACTTCAATAATTTAGATAGCGATCCAATCCAAGCGCGACGACTCTCACCAGCAAGGCACGCCTTAAAAATAAAACACCTTAAAAGATGAGGTGCCCCATGAGCGAATCTCCTATGAAAACCATTAATGTTGAATACGCGATCATCGGTGCCGGCACCTCTGGACTTGGCGCCTACTCTAAGATCAGCCGGAAGACTGACAGCTTGTTGATGATCCAGGACGGTCCCTACGGGACTACCTGCGCGCGGGTCGGATGCATGCCCAGCAAGTTGCTGATCACCGCTTCCGATTACGCGCACCACCTGACCACCAGCGATTTCTTCGGCGTGTCATCCGAAGGTCATGTGGATGGACACAAGGTGTTCGAAAGATTGCGCCGAGAGCGAGATCAGCGCTTTGTCGCCAACAATCTTCGCTACGTCGACAAGATCCCGCCCCATCACAAGCTCGAGGGGCGCGCCAGGTTTATCGGACCGGGCCACCTCAGGGTAGGCGAATCAGTCGAGGTCAAAGCGGAAAAGTTCATTCTCGCCTGCGGCTCCAGGCCGGCGGTGAACAAGGTATTCGAGCCCGTCATGGACCGCGTACTCACCAGTGATACGGTATTTGAGCTGGAGGACCTGCCCCACTCGATAGCGGTGATCGGTATGGGCGTTATCGCACTGGAACTGGGGCAGGCACTCCACCGGCTCGGAGTCGAAACGACAATTTATGGCCGTTCTGGAAAGATCAACGCCCTCACCCACCCGGACATGCAGCAGGAAGCACTGGATATCCTCAGCGCCGAACTGGATATCTATCCCAGCGGCCAGGTGGTAAGCACGTGGCAAGATGCTGAAGGTGCCTGGATCGAGTTTGAACAGTCGAACGGCCAGCGGGTCACCAAGGTGTTCGACAGGATACTGGTCGCCACGGGGAGGATCTCCAATGTCGACCGGTTGGGTATGGAGCATACAGGCGCGGAATTCACCGAAGCTGGCAAGGTCGTATTCGACCCACAGACGATGCTCTGCTCTGACTCCCCCATTTTCATTGCCGGCGATGCGGCTGAATACCTGCCGGTATGGCACGAAGCCTTCGATGAGGGGCGTATCGCCGCCGATAACGCGTTGAACTATCCCGACCCGGTGCCAGTCGATCGTAGGCCGCCATTAATGGTGTTCTTCACCGACCCTCAGATCGCCATCATCGGACAGAGTTTTCGGGAGCTTCAAGGCCTGGAAATCGTCATTGGCGAGCTGCCGTTTTCAAGCCCCCGTCACGTGGTCTGGAACAAGGTCGAAGGGCGTATTCAAGTCTACCTGGATGCGCGAACCGGCGTAATTCTAGGCGCCGAGCTGCTTGGTTATCAGGCCGAACACCTGGCGCACCTGCTGGCCCTGGCCATCACACACAGCATGACGGCAGAGCAGGTACTGATGATGCCCGTCTATCACCCCAGTGCCGAAGAGCTGTTAAGGGATGTTTTGATCGATGCCAGGGAGAAGCGTCGGGTCTATGCGGCTGAGACCATGATTCATTCAAACTCGGTCCCGGCATACTCATAAAGCAGCCCTGAAAATAGTGAATGGCATCCTCTCTGTAAGTCGTTAATTTCTGCGACCAACATGATTCAAGAGGGCCATTCGCTATGATCGCCGCGCTTGGTGGCCACCTCAGCCATCCACGCGATACACGGCGTGCCCGCCGCCTCCTGTGGCTCACGACACCTTTCGACACATCAACAATAAAAACAGAAACTTACCGATATAAAAAAGGCGTTCAACTCATGAGCTCTGGCATGATCTCGATCGGCTTGAACCAGCTGCTGGTAGCGTCTGCTATAGTACTGTACAGCGGGAATGAGCTCCTTGCGTGCGAGAGCCTCGGCAACCACTGTAAATCGAATCACTGATCTACCCTGGCGTGCTGCATTTTTATCCCAGCTCATACTCCCGCTCAATATTCCCTTCAGATTGTTCTCGATCTCAAGGCGCTGTATCTAACATCGGAACATACCTCCGCCTTACTCCTGAGCCAGCGCCTACGCTGGGTGTCACAATGGAGGATGAGAACAAATGAGAAAAATCGCCATTGATGCTGCAGATATCCGCATTCTTTGCGCAGTGCAACATCACGGCCATCTCAGCAAAATCAGACTTTCAGAGATCGTCAATCTTTCCCCGACACCGTGCTGGATTCGTTTCAACCGATTAAGGGAAGCCGGACTGATACGCGGATACTATGCGGACATCGCGCTCGACAAGATCGCAGATGTCACCAGGGTTATTGTTACCGTTTCACTCAAGGAACATCGGAAATCGGTCTTTGAGCGTTTCGAGCATCACATCAAACAGGTAGATGAGATCGTCGAATGCACGGCGACGGGAGGAGGAATGGATTACGTCTTGAAAGTCGTGACGCTCAGTCTCCCCGCTTTTCAGGATGTGATGGATGAACTTCTTTCAGCGGATTTAGGAATCGAACGCTACATGACCTACATCACCACCAGAGAGATAAAATCTGCTCAACTAAACATTACCAACCTGACGACCGACCCAAAAAACTGAATCGAAAGGTTTTTTTTCGTCTCTTCGTCACGCCATATGGATCTTGTGTGGCCCAGCATGCAGCTCACGTTCAGCGTGGTTACTGTAAAGAGCAGGGCGCGGCCGCCGACCAGAGCGCCCTGTGAGCTCACCTCACTCTCTTCGCTTCATCCTGATCGCGCCGCCAGCACCTGCTCTAGCTCCTGCCGATAGGCCGCCTCGTGACCTGCCGGGTCGGCGGGGAAGCGGCCGAGTTCGACGGCCAACTCGAAGAAACCCTGACGGGGCAGCTCGCCCCGACGGCTGACCACCAGGGCGGCGATCAGCGGGCGCCCGGCGGCCACGTCGTCACGCATCAGAGCCTCAAGGGCCAAGGCGACACGCTGGATGGTGCGCGGCGGCGAAAGCCCCAGCGCCTCGGCCGCCTGCTGGTAGGTGATCGGCACGCCCTCGTCGGGCAGGTTCGTCAGCAGCTCACGCAGGCGCGGCGCCAGCTCGGGGTCGTGCATCGTCTGGGGTCTGGGCGGAGAAACCATGGGTCGGCTCACTCAGTGGATGGGGGCTCACGGGACTAGCCGGTGAAGGCGTAAAGACGGCTTATCACGGGCCGCCTGCATGGTAATCGCCGCACGGGGAGGCGTCGAAGAGCTGTCATCAGCAGTGCACAGGAGCTCTGCTACGCTGAGCGAGTCACTCCACCACTCAAGCGACTCGCGAGGCGCATCATGAAAAGGACTTACCGCATGAGCAGGACCGGCGCGCTGCCACGGATGGGCCTGGCGTTTGCCCTGGGCATCGTCGTTGCACTGGCCTCGGCGTCCGCGCTGGCCGTCAGCCCGCAAAAGATCACCGCCGTCGAGGCGGCCCAGAACGTCACCCTGGGGCCTCGCCCGCTGTTCCTGATTCAGGACATGGACGAGGGCACCCAGCGCGAACGCCAGCTCAAGGAGACCCTGATGCGCTGCGCCGCCGGCACCGAGCAGTGGCAGCGCCGGGACTTCTCGATCGGCCATCGCGGGGCGGCCATGCAGTTCCCCGAACACACTCGCGAATCCTACCTGGCGGCGGCGCAGATGGGCGCCGGCATCGTGGAGTGCGATGTGACCTTCACCGAGGACAAGGCGCTGGTCTGCCGCCACTCCCAGTGCGACCTGCACGCCACGACCAACATCCTCGAGACGGAGCTGGCCGATCAGTGCAGCGTGCCGCCGGCCTTCGATCCCGACACCGGCGCGCTGACCAATGCCGAGGCGATCCAGTGCTGCACCAGTGACATCACGGTGTCCGAGTTCAAGAGCCTGGAGGGCCGCATGGACGGCGTGAACACCGAGGCCAGTAGCCTGGCGGGCTATCTCGACGGCACGCCCGGCTGGCGCACCGACCTCTACGCCACCCGCGGCACCCTGATGACCCACGCCGAGAGCATCGAGCTCTTCGACTCGCTTGGCGTGCGCATGACGCCGGAGCTCAAGGCGCCGGGCGTGACGATGCCCTTCAATGGCATGAGCCAGGCCGACTACGCCCAGAAGATGATCGATGAGTACAAGGAGGCCGGCGTGGCGGCCGAGGACGTCTTCCCGCAGTCGTTCAACCTGGATGACGTGCGCCACTGGATCGACAACGCGCCCGAGTTCGCCGGTCAGGTGGTCTACCTGGATGGCCGCTACGACGACGAGACCTTCGACCATCGCGATCCGGCGAGCTGGTCGCCGAGCATGGAGGAGCTCGCCGAGCAGGGTGTGAAGATCCTCGCGCCGCCGATGTGGATGCTGCTCGAGACACGTCCCGAGGCCGGAGAGAACGAGGAGCGCATCGTGCCCTCGGTCTATGCCGAGCGCGCCAAGGCGGCCGGACTCGAGCTGATCGCCTGGACCTTCGAGCGTTCCGGCCCCCTCAGCGAGGACGGCGAGTGGTACCACCAAAGCGTCGATGCGGTCGTCGACAACGAAGGCGACAAGCTGCTGGTGCTGGACGTGCTGGCGAAGGATGTGGGGATCATGGGCCTGTTCTCGGATTGGCCGGCGACCGTGACCCTCTACGACAACTGCCTCAATCCCGAGCCCGCTACCTGACGCCACCACGAGGATCGACATGACGTCACACCGCTCGCTTTCCCCCCATAGAGGCCAGGGAATGGCCTTCAAGGTGGCCATCGCAGGGGGCATCCTGGCCTGCCTGGCCGCGCTGTCCATGGCCGGGGCCGGGCCAACCTACCGCCTGGAAATGCTCTCGCTCGGCGAGGCCTTCAGCATGCTGCGCTACGGGGCCTTCGTCGCCCTCGCCGCCGCCGGGCTGGGCGCGGCGAGCCTGCTCATCGCCGCCTTCACCCGCCGCGCGCTACCGGCAGTGCTCGGGGCGCTGGTGATCCTGGCCGGCCTGGCGCTGGTCGCGGTGCCCTGGCTTCAGATCGATCAGGCGCGCTCGGTGCCGCCCATCCACGACATCACCACCGATCTCGAGGATCCGCCCGCCTTCGAGGCCCTGGTCGAGGCGCGCAAGGCCGCGCCCAATGCCGTGGCCTACCCCGGCGAGGCGACCGCGAAACAGCAGCGCGAGGGGTATCCGACGCTCGGCCCGCTGGTGCTTCAGGCGCCGCTCTCGAAGGTATGGGAGGCCGTCGAGGCCGTGGCTCGCGAGGCCGGCTGGGAGATCGCCGCGGTGAGTGACGGCCGGCTCGAGGCCACCGACACGACCTTCTGGTTCGGCTTCAAGGACGACGTGGTGATCCGCCTGCGCGAGACGGACGACGGCGTACGGGTGGACATGCGCTCCGCCTCGCGGCTTGGCACCAGCGACGTGGGCACCAATGCGGCGCGTATCCGGGCCACCCTCGAGGCCCTTGAGGCGCGAGTGAGTGATTGAGCCGTCGCGCGGGACAGCAAGACGGCACTATCTACATGGCACTATCCAGATGTCACTGCCCACATGCCACTGCCCACATGCCACTGCCCACATGCCACTGCCCACATGCCACTGCCCACATGCCACTGCCCACATGCCACTGCCCACATGCCACTGCCCACATGCCACTGCCCACGTAGACCAATCACATAGACCAATCACATAGACCAACCACACAGACCAACCAACCGAGCGGCGGCCCCAGGGCCGCCGCTCTCATGCCGTAAGAGCTTTTGCGAGGCTCACTTCATCTCGACGCCGCGCTCGACCAGAAACTCGCGCATAAGCGGGCGCAGCCTGGTGTCGAACTTGGTATCGAACAAGGGGGATGAGGTCGTCGGCGTGCCGGCCAAGGGCAGAAGGTCGACATGGCATTGCTTCCTTCGCATCCGCCTGAGCTGTACCTTGGACACCATCGAATCGCAATTACAGGGATGACTGCCCCATGCTGACGAGACACCCTCCGCTTCCCGACCCTCGCGTCTGGCGGTTCGCACTTGTGCTGATCATGGCGATGCTGCTGACGGGGTGCGGCGTCAACAACATCCCCACCTATGACGAACAGGTGAAGTCGGCCTGGGCACAGGTGGAGAACCAGTACCAGCGGCGCGCGGACCTGGTGCCCAACCTGGTCGAGACGGTCAAGGGGTTTGCCCGGCAGGAGCAGGAGACCCTGACCGCCGTGGTGGAGGCACGGGCCAAGGCCACGTCTATCCAGATCGACGCCGAGTCGCTGGACGATCCGCAGAAGATGCGCCAGTTCGAGCAGGCCCAGCAGCAGCTCACCGGCGCTCTGAGCCGCCTGATGGCGGTGTCCGAGCGCTATCCCGACCTGAAGTCGAACCAGAACTTCCTGGCCCTGCAGTCGCAGCTGGAGGGCACCGAAAACCGTATCGCCGTGGCGCGGCGCGACTTCATCACCGCGGTCGAGCGCTACAACACCGAGCTCCGCACCTTCCCCGGCCGCCTGTGGCACAGCCTCCTCTACGATGAGATGACGCTTCGCGAGACCTTCGACGCCACGACCGAGAACGCGGACCAGGCCCCCCAGGTGGAGTTTGAATGATCGATCTTCTGCGCATTCCGCTATTGGCGCTGCTGCTGTCCGGAGCCCTTGGTCTTCAGGCACAAGACCTCCAGGCCCAGGAACTTGAAGGACAGGACCTCGCCTTTCCCGAACTGACCGGCCGCGTGGTCGACCAGGCCGACCTGCTGGATCGGGCCACCGAATCCCGCCTGAGCGAGCAGCTGGCGGCGCACGAGGAGGCCACCACCGAGCAACTGGTGGTGGCCACTCTGCCGGACCTGCAGGGCGTCACCATCGAGGAGTATGGCTATCAGCTGGGGCGCCACTGGGGCATCGGCCAGGAAGAGGAGGACAACGGCGCCCTGCTGATCGTCGCGCCGAATGAGCGCAAGGTGCGCATCGAGGTCGGCTATGGCCTCGAGGGTCGACTGACCGACGCCCAATCCTCGGTGATCATCAACCGGATCCTGACGCCGTCCTTCCGCGAGGGCGACTTCGCCGGCGGCATCACCGAGGGGGTGGAGGCGATGATCCGAGTGCTGGGCGGCGAGCCCCTGGACACCAGCGCCACCCCCAGCGCACAGGCCGGCCAACAGCAACCCAAAGGACCGGCCTCGATTCTCTTCTTCGTGATGTTCGTCGTCGTGATGACTCTCGTACGGGGCGGTCGCGGCGGCCTGCTGGCCGGCATGCTGCTGGGCGGTGCGCTCGGCGGCAGTTCGCGCGGCGGCGGAGGTGGTTTCGGCGGAGGCGGCGGCTTCGGAGGCGGCGGTGGCGGCTTCGGGGGCGGCGGCGCCTCCGGCGGCTGGTAACCCTGCCTTCCGGCCGGTGGTGACACCGACATGACAATCAGGATTCGGAGATCACGATCCCCATGGCTTTATTGAGTGAAGACGAGCAGCGCCAGGTCACCGAGGCGATTCATCGGGTCGAGCGCGATACCGATGCCGAGCTGGTCACCGTGCTGGCTCCGCGAGCGGACAACTATGCCTATATCCCGCTGCTCTGGGCCGGCCTGCTGGCCCTGGTGGTGCCCGGTGCGGTCAACTACTTCCCCGGCTGGTTGACGGCCTATGAACTGACGCTGGTGCAGTGGGCAACCTTCATCGTGCTGGGACTGGTGTTCCGCATCCCCACCATCACCACCCGGCTGATCCCGACATCGGTTCGCCACTGGCGGGCGGCCAACCTCGCCCGGCGGCAGTTCCTGGAGCAGAGCCTTCACCATACCGAGGGGGAAACGGGGATGCTGATCTTCGTCTCCGAAGCCGAGCGGTATGTGGAAATACTGGTCGACCGAGGCATCTCGGCGCGCATCAGCGACGAGACCTGGCAATCCATCGTGGCCGACTTCACCCGGCGGGTTAAGGCCGGCGAGACCCGGAAGGGCTTCCTGGAGTGCATCGAGGCCTGCGGCGAACATCTCAAGGAGCAGGTACCGGCCACCCATGAGCGCAATGAACTGCCCAATCATTTGATCGTGCTGGATTGACCCACTGCTGCCCATGCACACGGGCATGGTGAGCGCTTCTCCCCGCCCGATCCTCACCGGAAGCGCTGCCGCCGTGCGGGATGGGCCGACCGATGCGAGGCAACGGCATGACGCTGCCCATATGGCACTATCCACACAGACTGCCCACATAGACCATTCACATGAGTCACCCACCCGAGCGGCGGCCCCAGGGCCGCCGCTTGTCGTGCTGTAAAGGTTTTGCGACGCTCACTTCATCTCGAAGCCGCGCTCGACCAGGAACTCGCGCATGTGCGGGCGCAGCTTGGTGTCGAACAGCGGGGTGAGGTTGTGCGACCAGTCGCTCTGCTTGGTGCCGCCCTTCCGCGACTGGTAATAGGCATGCATGGTGTCGTCGAAGGCCGCCACCTGCTCGCGGTCGTCGCTGTAGGTGTCCTGCTTGAGGATCGCCTCCACCGGCAGGCGCGGCTTCACGTCCGGCTGGTGGGCGGGATAGCCCAGGCACATGCCGAATACCGGGAAGACGTGATCCGGCAGGCCCAGCAGCTCGCTGACCTGCTGCGGGTTGTTGCGGATGCCGCCGATGTAGCAGATGCCAAGCCCCTCGGACTCCGCGGCGACGGCCACGTTCTGAGCCATCAGGGCGGTGTCCACGCTGGCCACCAGCAGCTGCTCGGTCATGCCGCGCACCACGCGGGCATCGGTGTGCTCGGCGGCCTCGGTGGGGCGCTTCATGTCGGCGCAGAACACCAGGAAGGCACCTGAGCTCGCCACGTAGGCCTGGCCACCGGCCAGCTCGGCGATCGTCTCGCGATTGGTGGGATGGGTCACGTGGATGACGCTGTAGGCCTGGACATGGCTGGAGGTGGCCGCGGCCTGCCCGGCGCGAATCAGCTCCTCCAGCAGCTCGCGAGAGACCGGCTGGTCGGTGAACTTGCGTATCGAGCGATGGGACTTGAGCAGTTCGATGGTGGGATTCATGGCGTCTCCTGAGAGGTGAGCATGGATAGGCGGTAAGCATGGGGCCGGCACGCAGGGGAAGCCGGCGACGGTGATCTTAGCTAGCCAGCTTACTATCTTTCGGCCCGTTTTCGCGCGGATAGGAGGTGCCGATGGCGGGGAGTATGTCTCGCCGGCCGTAAAGAACTTGTACAATAACGATACATAGATAAAACTAATATGTACGCTAACTCCATCGGCCCGCCATCGCGACAACGGCCATGGCAAAGGATCACAAGGAGGTGTCCCATGGGGCGTTGTGCAAGAAGGAACGGACACTGCGGTCGCTGCGAACGAGAGCTGCCCTTCGCCTTCACCATGGCCTTCCAGCCGATCGTCGATCTCCAGCGGCGGTGCGTGCACGCCTACGAGGCGCTGGTCAGAGGCCCGGAGGGCGAGCCGGCGCGCCAGATTCTCGAGCAGGTCACCGAGGCGTTGCTCTACCGCTTCGACCAGGCGTGCCGGGTCAGGGCCATCGAGCAGGCAAGCGCGCTGGGCATGCAGGAAAGCCTGTCGATCAACTTCCTGCCCAATGCCGTCTACGAGCCCGAGGCGTGCATCCAGGCCACGCTGGAGGTATCGCGACGGGTAGGTTGGCCGCTGGAGCGGCTGATCTTCGAGGTCGTCGAGTCGGAACGCATCCATGATCATGCCCACCTCAGCGCCATCATCACGGCCTATCGTCGCATGGGGTTTCGCGTCGCCCTGGATGACTTCGGCACCGGCCACGCCAACCTCGACGTGCTGACCTCCCAGCGGCCCGACAAGCTGAAGATTGTTCTGGTCAAGTCAGAGCGGACACATTTTCAAGCTGCAGCTGCCAATTCAATCTCCCTCGGCGTCTGGTAGCCGAGCGTCGAGTGGAGCCGGCAGCTGTTGTACTCCATCTCGATGTATTCGATC